>OFCS01000270.1_pt1 | contig 38247 bp, 27 predicted proteins | sample 1520891 | NCBI WGS metagenome assembly OFCS01 (sample SAMEA2699026, study PRJEB24076) | metagenome | biome: Human gut stool | place: Spain | collected 2012-01-19
AGAAGTGTCTACTTCGTTTCTGGGCTTTGAGTGATCTTTTGACGACTTGCAGGGTCGCTACAACGCCGGCCACGGATCCGCGGGTATCACGTCTGGTGCTGCGCGCGCTCTTTGAAATGCCGCCCACCTTTGAGCGGGGCCTTTATTGGAGCGCCGCGACGGACTATTCAAGCGTGGATCAGGTTTTTCATGATCTGCGTATTGGCCCCTATGCCTACCTGCGGGACTGGACAGTCCGCCGGCTGATCGATGAGTACGGCTCTTGGATATTGGTCTTTGCGCTGCTCCTCTTAGGGCTCATTTTTCACAGCGTGCGTGTGTCGCAGCTCGTGCGTGTCCGCACGGCTCATCTGCAGGAGGCGCTGCATGAGCAAAAGCGCCTGCAAAGCAATGCTCGAGCGGCGGTCGAACGCGTTGAACATATGAGTCGAGTGGGCGCAGTGGGGCAGCTCTCTACGATTTTTGCCCATGAAATGCGTCAGCCGCTTGCCGCCATCTCGCTCTATGTCTTCGGGCTTAAGCGTCTCGTTCAATCCGGCAGCCTTACGCCCGAAAAGGTTGAGGCCATTGCCGGGAAACTGGAGACGCAGACGGCTCGCGCCGACGCGATAGTGAACCGCGTGCGGGCTTACGCAAAATCCGATAAGCCCGTGCGGGAGGCCGTGAGTTTGGCCGAGGCGGCGCGCAAGGCGCTGCGCGAGCTCACCACGACCGGACGCTGGCACGCCGCCGTGTCGATCGCGGCGCGTGAGGACGTCCAGTGTTTGGCCGATCCGCTTGAGCTCGAACTCGTGGCAATGAATCTCATTAAAAACGCGCTGGAGGCCGTGGAAGGGCTCCCGGCCGGTGTGGTCAATATCGCCGTGAGCGAACATAACGGCAAGGCTGAACTCACCGTGCTCAATAACGGCCCGGCGGTACCCTCAGAGCTCGTTGAACGGCTTAACGACAGGGCAGCCTCGGGCTCAAGCAGCAAAAAGAGCGGTTTGGGGCTGGGGCTCTCGATTGTGCGGAGCATCCTCGAACGTCTGGGCGGGCGGATCACTTTTACGGCTCTGGCAGGGGGCGGATTGGCTGCCGTGGCAACGCTTCCCACGCTCGCGCGGACGCTCTCGCTTCATCAGTCGGCCGAAGGCACTGCTCAAGCTGCAGAGGCAAAAGAAATCGGTAATTCTTCGAAGAACTAAAGCATTATGAGACCCAGTCAGAAACAGATTACCCCCGAACAGCTTGTCTTCGCGCAGGCGCACGCTTTGGTGCGCATTGTGGATGATGAAGCAGATCTGCGCGAAGCCTTGAGCTTCGTGCTGGATATGGAAGGATGGAAAACGGTCACCTACGGGCGGGCAGAAGACTTCTTCACGGGAGATTCCCCGTCGGAGCCGGGCTGCGTGGTGCTTGACGTGCGCATGCCGGGCATGAGCGGGATTGAGGCTCAGCATGAGATGATGAGCCGCGGCATTGCGCTCCCGATCATTTTTCTCACCGGTCACGGCGACGTCGATATGGCGGTGGGGCGGTGCAGGACGGCGCATTTGATTTTCTCCTGAAACCCGTCGACAACGAGCGTTTTCTCAACTCGGTCGCCTGTGCGGCATGGGCGAGCGCCGCTGCCGCGGCGGGGCTTCCCGGAGAAGATTCGCTCGAGCGGCTCGCCGCCCTCACTAAACGCGAGCGTTCGCTCGCCGAGCTCATTGCACTCGGCCTCACAAACCGCGAAGCGGCTGAACGAAGCGGCATTGCGCAGCGTACGATGGAAGTGCACCGAGCAAACATTCTGCGTAAGCTCGGCGTCAAAACGCCCGAAGATATTCGGCGGCTGCTCGAGATGGCTGCAGCCGAAAAAGCGTAGTTCACCGCTGATCTTTGAGCTCGGGAAAGAGCACGTCGGAATAGCCGAAGTGCGTCCAGTCCTTGATGCGCATCGGATAGACGATGCCTTTTAGGTGGTCAAACTCATGCTGCACCACTCGGGCATGAAAACCCTCGGCTTCTCGCTCGATTGTCTCGCCGTCAAGTCCAAAGCCGGTGTAGTGAATTCGCCTGGCACGCGGGACAACCCCGCGCATTCCGGGTACGGAGAGGCACCCCTCCCAGCCGTTCTCCCAATCATCAGCGGTGCCTTCGAGCAGCAGTTCGACGGTTGGGTTGATGAGCACGGTCTGCGGCACTGCCGGCGCATCCGGGTAGCGGCTCGAGGCTTCAAAGCCAAAACAAATGATGCGTTCGCTCACGCCCACCTGAGGCGCAGCAATGCCGACGCCGCCCTCGGCATGCATGGTGTCCCACATATCCGCAACGAGCTTTCGGAGTCTGGGGCTTCCCAAATCCCGAACCGGCAGCGCCTCCTTCATCAGCACGGGTTCCCCAAGACGCATGACTTCCAAAACCATATCGGCAGCTCCTCCAATGAGATCTGGTGTTAAGCCCGCACGTCAAGGATGCGCACGGCTTCTTCAACGACATCTACGGCACCTTTGGCCGCACGGTCAGCCGCGTCCTTCAAGGCTTCAAAGCGAATCGCGCGTTTGGATTCCCGCAGGCCTGCAGCGGAATTTACGATCGGGCAGATGGCGGCATAGGGGAGCTCAAGCTCACGGGCCAAAGCGCATTCCGGATAGGCCGTCATGCCGATGACATTAGCGCCGTCACGCGCATAGCGGGCGACTTCCGCAGCGGTTTCAAGGCGCGGTCCCTGAGTGCAGGCATAAACGCCGTCGGCTACGATGGTTTTTCCCAGGCGGCGGGCGGCACTGATGAGGAGTGCGGAGAGCGCTTGGTCAAAAGGCATGGTGAAGTCAATGTGCTTCACGCCGGCGTCCGGCGAATCATAGTAGGTGCATTCGCGGCCCCAGGTATAGTCGATCAGCTGGTCCGGCACCATCAAGTCGCCCGGCAGGAGCGCTTCGCCGATGCCGCCGACGGTCGCAACGCCGATGATGCCTTCAACGCCCGCACGCTGGAGGGCCCAGATGTTGGCTCGGTAGGGAACGCGGTGAGGCGCGTACTCATGATGCACGCCGTGGCGGCGCAGGAAGACAATCGGACGGCTGCCCAGGCGCCCGAAAATAAGCGGGGCGGAAGGCCGTCCGTAGGGTGTCTCCATGTCGATTTCTTCGGGATCTTCAATGATCCCGGGACGGTCAAATCCAGTTCCGCCGATGAGTGCGAGCATGATCAATCCTTCTTTTCGAGTTCTGCGGGAAGCGTGCCGCCTAAGAGCATGAGGAGCTTTTCTTCGTCAATGACAGGGATGCCGAGTTCCTCGGCTTTGCTTAGTTTGCTGCCGGCGTCGGCCCCAGCGACCACGCACCACGTGCGGCGGCTTACCGATCCGGCAACTTTAGCTCCCTGAGCGGTGAGTCGGTCCTTGGCCTCGTCGCGGCTCAGTGTCGGCAGTGTGCCGGTGAGCACAAAGGTCTTTCCGGAGACCAGACTCGGCGCGGTCTTTTCGACCGCGGGCCAGCAAATGCCGCGGGCGATGAGCGCATCAATAACGGTGCGGTTGTGCGGTTCGCGAAAGAACGCATAGATGCTTTCGGCCACCACTTCGCCGACATCGGGTACGCCGGTAAGCGCTTCCATGGAGGCATTTTCAATGGCGCTCAACGTGCCGAAATGGTTGGCAAGTCCGAGCGCCGTGGCTTCGCCGACATGGCGGCAGCCAAGCGCAAAGACAAAGCGGGCGAGCGTTGTATGGGTGCTCGCCTGAATGCTGGCGAGCAGGTTGGCGGCGGCCTTGGGTCCCATGCGTTTTTCGGGTTTTTCACTCCCGGCAGTCGCCGTCGTGGGGGCGGTGAGGGCTTCGAGCGTCAAACCAAAGAGGTCGGCAGGCGTCTTCACGAGGCCTTCATCAACGAGCATGTCGACGATTTTTTCGCCCAGACCATCAATCCCCATAGCGCGGCGAGCAGCGAAATGCACAATGGAAAGCTTCATCTGCGCGGGACAGACGAGGCCGCCCGTGCAGCGCATGTCTTTTTCTTCTTCATCCCGAATGACAGCACTGCCGCAGATCGGGCAGACATGAGGCATCTCGAAAACCTTGGTGCCTGCCGGCCGGCGCTCTTTGACGACGCGCAGAATCTCCGGAATGACGTCGCCCGCCCGGCGCAGCACAACAGTGTCGCCCACGCGCAGGTCGAGGTCTTTCACCACATGATCTTCATTGTGGAGCGTAGCGTTGGAAACCGTGACGCCCCCCACATAGACCGGCGCCAGACGTGCGACCGGCGTGAGCCGGCCGGTGCGGCCCACCTGCACGTCAATGCCGAGCACTTGGGTGAGCACCTCTTCGGGAGGGTATTTGTGCGCGCACGCCCAGCGCGGTTCTCGGGCAATGAAGCCAAGCTCTTCTTCGAGTTCGAGGCTGTTGACTTTATAGACCACGCCGTCGATTTCAAAGGGAAGCGACGCACGGGCCGCCGCAACTTTGTCGTGGAAGGCGGCGAGTGCTTCGGGCCCCTTGACGACCTCGCGCATGTGCGCAACGGGAAACCCCAGTTCTGCGAAACGGTCCAGTACGCCCGACTGCGTCTCGGCAAAGGGTTCAGAGACTTCGCCCAGACAGTAGGCATAGAAGTGAAGGGTGCGCTGAGCCGTTACGCTCGAGTCAAGCTGGCGCAGCGACCCGGCAGCGGCGTTGCGCGGGTTGGCAAACGGTTTTTCGCCGGCTGCTTCCTGTCGGGCATTGAGGGCCAGAAAGTCGGCCTTATGCATGATGCATTCGCCGCGAACTTCCAGAATATCGGGCACTTTGCCGTTGAGCCGCAGCGGAATGGTGCGGATCGTGCGGACATTGGCCGTCACGTCTTCGCCCTCAACGCCGTCGCCGCGAGTGGAGGCTTCCGTCAAGACGCCTTTTTCATAACGCAGATTGGTCGCGAGACCGTCGAACTTCAATTCGCAGTCGTATTCGACGGGCGGGTCTTGCGGCGAAAGGCCCAGAGCTGAACGCACGCGTTCGTCAAAGGCGGCTGCCCCGGCTGCCGAAAAGTCAGTTTCCGTATGTATGGAGAGCATCGGCACGTCATGGCGCACCTTCTTGAATCCGGTGCGGACCGCGCCCCCTACGCGCAAAGTCGGAGAGGTGCGGCTTTTGAGTTCAGGAAAGCGGGCTTCGAGCGCCTTCAGTTCATTAAACGCCCGGTCGTATTCCGCATCGGGCACGCTCGGCTCGTCGAGCACGTAGTACTCGTAGTTCCAGCGTTCAAGCTCGGTTTCCAACTGATGCATGCGTGCGGGCGCTTGGTCGGGCGAAAGCACTTGAGCGTCGCCGCCGAAAAAGGAGGCCTGCGCGGGGGATGCCGCTTCCGGGGCTGGGGCTGCGGCGGCTTTCCCGGTTTTGCGGGTCCGCTGCGGCTTGGCTTTGACGGGCGCAGCTTCTTCGTTGTCGTTAAATAGAGAGGTCATCATGAAAATCTGCTCGGGGCAAACGAGGACGTTTGTCAGTCGTATTCAGTTGTGCTCAATGAAAAGGCCGTCCGACAATCGATATGGCAGTCGACAGTCGGGCGGCCTCGTGCGGAGTGCTTCGTGAATGTTTTCGCTTTAATGCGAGAAGAGAAGCTTGGCGCGTTCAGAGGCCGGCGTGACGCCGCCAGCGGACATCAGCTTCGCCTGCGAGGCGATCTTTTCGGCAATTTGCATGGCGCCGCCCGCATCAATCGGACGCGCTGCGCAGTCTGTCCAGATGCCGTTAAGGGCGGCGGCGAGACTGTTTGCGATGGCAAAGAAGCGCTTGAGGTCGCCGCGGGCCAGATTGGCGAGCGGAAGAGAGAGTGCCAGCGTGAGCGACTTGGTCTGATCGGGACCAAAGGCGAGCGTCATCACGGGGTCAATGTCGTCAACGGCCAGACGAAGCTCCCAGCGGCCGCTCGCCGCAGCAAAGCCGGCGGCTGAAGCGGCCGCGCCGACGGCTTCGAGCGAGAAGTTTTCTTCGGCTTCGCCGCGCGGAACAATGCGGACTTCAACGGCACGATCGTAGTATTTGATGAAGCGCTTGAGGTCTGCAGAACGCTTGACGGCGTCTTCGGGCTCCATCTCCCGACGCAGCGCCACTTCGTTTTGCGCAGCGGACTGCTCGAGCACTTGGAAAAAGCGCGATGCGGCGACGTCGTCGAGCTGTGCGGCGCGGTTGGCGAGCACCACTGCGGCTACAACGTGGCGGGCGGGGCCCGTCAATTCGCCGGAATCGTAATAAAGACTGTCACGCGAGGACTGCGCCCAGATGCGCACAAGGAGCGGCAGCTGAAGGCGGTCCACCTCCAGTTTGAGGCTCTGCACGCCGCCCAAGGCGAACTGCATGCCTTCCCGCGGCGCAATGTCAAGGATCCATTCGATCATGCTGTCGACCGGGGGCTCTGCCGGATGGCGTTCTCCGCCCTCGGGTTCCGCGGCTTGAGCGGCGGCCTGAGCTTCCGCCTCGTCAGCAGCGCGCTGCGCTTCTTCCTCCGCTTCGAGCTGGCGGTAGATAGGCGGCTCATCCGAAGGCGATTGGGGCTCAAAAAGCTCCGATTCTTCCGATGGTTTCGCAGCATCCGGATTGAACACCGGCTCCATAGGGGCGGCAGCACTGGCCGCCGGCTTAGGCGCTGGGGCGTCAGGCGCAGGGCGCATGGCAGCCCCGCTGGCCACTAACGGATCGTCCATGGGGATTGGACGGAGTTTTTCCCCGGCCTCGCGGGCGCGACGTTCGTCGCGTCGGCCGCGAAGAATGATATAGACGGCGCAGACTGCTGCGACGACGATGATGGGAATAATGATTTCCAACGAAAACATGGCCCCTTGTACTCCGCGTGATGCCGAGGTTTTATAGAACTTTTTATTGTACGCACTCTATATAAAAACGTGCGGCAGAGATTCTGCCGGAACCGATGTGAGGGCGGGTCCTGATGCGCCCAAGGAGATGAAAACTTGATTTCATTCGGCTCTACGTAGTGGAACCTCGGGAGAAAAATGCGCGGCACGGAAAAACAGAGACGCCGAGCCAAAAACGATCGGCGCCGGACCATCCGTTGACCGCTCGGGCAGCAGTTCCCGCTTGCATCAAAGCATAGACGGCAAGCTGCCCATCGGTCCGCAACAGGAGAAACAAAAAAATGAAGACCCCCGCATTGAGCCGCCGCTCACTATTAAAAACTGCCGCCGCAGCCGGCGCCGCCGCATCTGTTCCGACCTTAGCGTCGAGCGCTGCGCTCGAGCCCGCTGCTGAGACCGGACACATCCGCAACTTCGACATGATCGAAGCGTTCTACCGCGAATATCCGAAAAAACTCGCGGCGGTTCGCGGACATCTCGGCCGCCCGCTCACGCTCGCGGAAAAAATCCTCTACACGCATCTCTATCATCCCGAAGAAATGCGTGAATTTAAGCGCGGCGCCGACTACGTCGAACTCCGCCCGGATCGTGCAGGCACGCACGACATTGGCGGCCCGATGGCCATTATTCAGTTCCTTTCATCGGGCAAGGACCGCATTGCGCTGCCCGCGGCGATTGTCTGTGACCACTTGGTGATGGCCAACGCGGGTGCGATTCCTGACTTGAAGGTTGCCGATAAGTCGAACTACGAAACGTACGATTTCCTTGCCCGCGCTGCCAAGCGCTACGGCTTTGACTTCTGGCCTGCGGGCGCGGGCATCTGTCACCAGGTTTTCCTCGAGAATTACAACTTCCCGGGCGGCATGATGCTCGTCACCGACAGCCACACGCCTACTGCGGGCGGTCTCGGTATGCTGGCAATCGGCGTGGGCGGCGCTGACTTGGTCGACGGCCTTATGGGCATGGAGTGGGAGCTCAAGATGCCTAAGCTCATCGGTGTGAAGCTCACCGGCCGTCTGCAAGGCTGGGCCTCTCCGAAGGATGTGATTCTGAAACTGACGGGCATTCTTTCGACCAAGGGCGGCACCAACGCCATCATCGAATTCTTCGGCGAAGGCACGGAATCCCTCTCCGCAACTGGCAAGGCCACGATCTGCAATATGGGTGCGGAAACGGGCGCCACCACGTCGATCTTCCCGTTTGATGCGGCCATGGAGCGCTATCTCGTCTCCACGGGCCGTCAGGCTGTGGTCGACCTCGCCCGCGGCGTCGCCAAGGATTTGAAGGCTGACCCTGAAGTTTTTGCCGATCCGGCGAAATACTATGACCGCGTGGTGGAAATCGACTTGTCGACGCTCGAACCCCATATCAACGGTCCGTTCTCGCCCGATGCCGCGATGCCGATTTCGACGGTCGCTGCCAAGGCCAAGGAAAAAGGCTTCCCGCAGAAGCTCGAAGTAGCGCTGATTGGTTCCTGCACGAATTCGTCCTACGAAGACATTACGCGCGCAGCTTCGGTTGCCAAGGAAATGATCGACAAGGGCATTGAGGTGAAAACCCCGATTATGGTCGTTCCCGGCTCGGTCCGCATCTTCCAGACGCTCGAACGCGACGGTCTTTTGGACGTCTTCCGCAAGCTCAATGCGACGGTGCTTGCGACGGCCTGCGGCCCCTGCATTGGTCAGTGGCATCGTACGACGGGCGACATGACGCGTCCCAATTCCATCATTGAGTCCTTCAACCGCAATTTTGCCGGCCGCAACGACGGCAGCACCAAGACCAACGCATTCCTCGCCTCGCCCGAAATCGTCATGGCTATGGCTGCAGAAGGCGACATCACCTTTAATCCGCTCGCCGGAACGCTGAGAAGCCGCACCGGTCAGAATGTCAAGCTCGCCGAACCCAAGGGCGAAGAGCTGCCTAAGCAAGGCTTCGTCAAGGAAGTGGCCGGCTGCGTCCTGCCGACCTACGAAAAGATTGATATGGCAGTGAGCCCGACCAATGAACGCATTCAGCTCCTCAGCCCCTTCAAACCTTGGGACGGCAAGGACTTCGTGGCGCTTCCGCTCCTCATCAAAGTGAAGGGCAAGTGCACGACCGACCACATCAGCCCGGGCGGCAAGTGGCTGCCGTATCGCGGCAATATCGACCGCATTTCCGACAATCTGCTTGAACGCGGCATCAATGCCTTTAACGGACAGGCCGGCAAGGTTTGGAATACCGAAACGAAGGCCTACGATACGCCCGCCAAGGTGGCCCGCTATTACAAGAACCACCACGTGGCATCCGTGATCGTCGGTGACGACAACTACGGCGAAGGGTCGTCGCGCGAACACGCTGCGATGGAGCCGCGCTACCTCGACGTTGTCGTTGTGCTCGCCAAGAGCCTTGCCCGCATTCACGAATCCAACCTCAAGAAGCAGGGCATTCTCGCGCTGACGTTTGCCGATCCTGCCGACTACGACAAGATCCGCGAAAAAGATCGTATTTCGGTCCTTGGCCTCTCTGAAATCGCTCCGAATAAGACCGTTGTGATTGAGCTCACGCACGAAGACGGCTCCAAGGAACGCTTTGAAGCCCGTCATTCCTACAACGCCAAGCAGCTTGCCTGGTGGCGCGCCGGCAGCGCCCTCAACTGGGTGGTTGCTCAGGAAAAGGCTGAGCAGTCCGGCGCCCGCAAGGCCTAACTGGAAGGATCTCCGGCAGAAATCCCCCGCTGCTCAATAGAGATCCATTCCTGCCGCCGTCGTTCAATCGTTTCCGTGTTTTTTGGACGACGGCGGGTTTTCTGACGGCAGTCTGAAGGCTCTTTGATCCAGTACGCAGGTACGTAGTGGTTTTAAAGCGTCATCATGCCGCCGTGGGAGAAGTGCGCCTCAGGCGCCCTCCAAAAAAACTCAAAACAACCCATCTAAAGTCCGGACCTCAAGACCCCGCCGCCCATGTTTATGGATGGCTGCCGCTGCCCGACCGCTTTCGGGCCGGCCGTAAGCCCGGACTGCTTCAATAGGAGAAAGCAATGTCCGACATGGATATGAGCCGCCGTGGTCTTCTGAAGACCTCGCTCTTCGGCGCTGCCGCCGCCGGTATGACCGGAATCGCCGCGGCTGCTGAAGCCAAGTCCAGCAAGAAAGCCCCGGTTTATGACGCGATCGTCGTGGGCGCGGGTCCCGCAGGCCTGATCACCGCCATCACCGCCCACGACTTGGGCGCCAAGGTGGTGCTCTTTGAAAAACGCGACCGTCCGGACGGCAATGCCATTTACGCGCTGGGCTCAGTTTGCGGCTGGGGTTCTCGTCATCAGAAGGAGCAGGGTATTGAAGATACGGCTGAAGCCTTCAACGCCATGATGATGGATGTTTCCAAGCAGATGGGTGACAAGGCGCTCAACCGCACCTATACGGACAATATCTCTGAAGGTATCGACTGGCTCGAAAAGGAAGGCGTGAAGTTCGGCAAGATCAAGCCCATGCCTTATCCTCGTCTCGGCCGTACCTGCCGAGTATTGGGCGAAGGTCTCACGGGCGGCTCCCGCCTCGTGCAGACGCTCCTCGCTGCCGCCAAGAAGCGCGGCATTGAGATCCTCTACGAACACAAGGTGATCGAGCTTCTCCATGACGATCATTTCAGCGTCACGGGCGTGAAGACGCTCTCGGACGAAGGCCAGAAGGAATGGCTTTCGAAGGGCGGCGTCTGTTTGACGACGGGCGGCTTCTCGGCCAACCCCGAAATGGTGGACCGCTACATCGGCGGCTGGGCCACCCGCATGGTGCTGCGCGGTTCGCGGTCGACCACCGGCGAAAACATTTCGCTCGCGCTGCCGCTCTATGCCAAATTCGTCAACATGGATCAGTTCCACTGCGGCCCGATCGTCGGCATCACGCATGTGAATCCGGCCGATGTGCTCAATTCCGGCTACGGCGTTCAGGTGAACACCTCCGGCAAGCGCTTCATGGACGAAAACAACACCTATGTGGTCAAGGCCCGCACGACGGCGCTTCAGACGCTCGACAACCAGGCCTGGGTGATCGTCGACAGCGAATGCCCCGTGCTCGACAAGGTCATTGCTAAGTTCGATCGCCTCCACAGCCCCTACGGCAAGGCCGATACGATTGAAGAACTTTGCAAGCAGGTGAACCTTCCCGAAAAGAATGTGGTCAAGGAAGTTAAGGCTTACAACGACGCCCTTGCTGCCGGCAAGCTCGAAGAAATGGTCCCGCCCTGCACGTACAAAAAGCCCCATCCCGTTGCCAAGGCTCCGTTCTACGCCGTTCCGTTCCAGGGCGGCATGACGGCCACCTTCGGCGGCCCGCTCATCAACACCAAGGCTGAAATTCAGAGCCTTGACGGCGGCAGCATCCCCGGCCTTTACGCCGCGGGCAATGCCGCGGGCGGCATCTTCTTCTTCAACTACGCGGGCGGTGCTCAGCTCGGCGCTGCGACCGTCTACGGCCGTATCGCCGGCCGTGAACTGGCCAACCGCGCCAAGCAGAACTAAAAGACGGGAGAGATTTTTAAAATGACCAAGACCAAATTCCTGGGCCTCGCTATGGCCCTGTGCTTCGGTGCGGCGTTCTCGACGGCATCGATCGCCGGCGATTTCACCGCGGACTTCCACCTCGCGCACGGTCAGAAGTGCGAAACCTGCCACAAGACCGCCCCGAAGGCGGGCGCCAAGGTGAAAAAGCAGGTCTGTCAGGGCTGTCACAGCTACGAGCAGCTGGCCAAGCAGACGGCTAAGGTGGAACCCAATCCGCACTACAGCCACCTGGGCGACGTGAACTGCACGGACTGCCACAAGGGTCACAAGAAGTCTGAACTGATGTGCAACAGCTGCCACCAGTTTGACCTCAAAGTTCCTCACTAACGTGAGTTAGCTAGCAGTCTTCACTGATTGCTGAGCTTCAGAAAAGCCCGCCCGCTTCCTCTTCCGCTTTCGGGAGCGTGTGCGGGCTTTTTTAGATGCCGGCAGCATTGAAAAAGCCTTCAGGTGCAGTGACCTGAAGGCTTTCGTCATTATTGGTGATCAGCCGTTAAGCAGGGAGCAGGTCCACCTGTTCCTTCAAATGCTTGGAGAGGAGCGCCTTGGCGCCGTCTTCATCTCCGCGCTGAATAGCACGCAAAAGCTCGCGCTCCTGCTGAGCGATCATCATGAAAAACGACGGGTCGTTTTGCGGCAGGTGGGAGGTCGTCTTCTCAAAGTACGTGATGAGCGCAGCGGAGAAAACTTGAAGCACACGGTTGCCGCAGGATTCGAGCAGAATCAGATGGAATTCGCGGTCCCAGCGGTCGGCTTCCTGCGTATTGCCGGCATTGGCCTCAATGCGGCAGATGGCGTTGTCGAGTCGCCCGAGCAGTGCGGGCGTCATGCGCCGCACGCAGAGCGGGATGATGTTGACCTCAATGAGCAGGCGCGCTTCAATAAATTCGCGAATGTCGAAATTCGCGATATCCATCTGTACCTGGATCTGAGAGGACAGATTCTTCGGACCAAGAGCGTTGACGGTCATGCCGCGTTTGGGAGCACGGTCGACAATGCCCATCTGCGAGAGAACGGAGAGGGCTTTTCGGACTTTGTAGCGCGTGACGTTGAAGCGTTCGGCGATTTCCGCCTCGGTGTCAATGCGGCCGCCCGACTTCGCTTGACGAAGAATGTGCTTGTGAATATCGCGAAAGAGCGTTTCTTCGTCGACCGGACGGTCTGACAGGTAGTTGGATTCCAAGGCGGTTGCTCCCATCACTTCATGAAATGCTGTTGACCCCTATTTTACGCGGATGCAGTCGGATCCTACTAAATTTGACATATGGCGCGAATTCGGGAGGTCATTCAGGTTATTCGGATTTTTCGAGCGATTCGATGCCGGCAGCCCGCTCTCTAAATGCGTAGAGGAGCTCCATTGCAGCTTTTGGCGTCATATTGTCTACGTCAGCCTGCATGAGATCGTGCGTGAGTGACTTTCTCGCCAGATCTGCCGGAGACGGTTCGCTTTGGAGGGGAGCGTCAAGCGGATCGGGTTCCCAGGCATCATCTTCGGCGGGCAGCATCGGTTCGGCAAAAAGATCCGGCAGATTGCTCGTCTGTGCATTCGCCTGAGCTTCGAGTTTGGCGAGAAAACCTCTCGCGCGGCGAACGACCGGCGCAGGAACCCCGGCGAGCTGTGCGACGGCGATGCCATAGCTCTTGGATGCGGGACCCTCTTTGATTTCGTGTTTGAAAACGATCCCTGCGCTCCCCTGAGCAGCCGCAACGTGCACATTGGCCACTTCGCGCAGCTCCTGCGCGAGTCTCGTGAGCTCAAAGTAGTGCGTCGCAAAGAGCGTAAAGCTTCGCGTCTTCTGAACCAGTTCCTGAGCGATGGCTGCAGCGAGCGACAAGCCGTCAAACGTAGAGGTGCCGCGGCCGATTTCGTCCATCAGCACAAGGCTGCGGTCGGTGGCATGACTCAGGATGAAGGCCGCCTCGGTCATCTCCACCATGAAGGTGGAACGGCCGTGGGCCAAGTCGTCGGATGCGCCGATGCGGGTATGCATGCGGTCGATGGGACCGATCTCGGCGGCTGCGGCGGGCACGAAGCTCCCGGCCCAGGTGAGGAGCACAATGAGCGCCACACTGCGCATATAGGTCGACTTGCCGCCCATATTGGGACCGGTAACGATCAGCATCCGGCGGCCGTCTTCCAGGCGGCAGTCGTTGGGAACGTAATTTTCAATCGCGGTTTCCACAACTGGGTGACGACCCTTGCGGATGTCGAGCCCGGGGTGCGATGAAAGCTTGGGGCGATGCCAGCGGTTTTCCGCGGCATGGCGTGCGAAGGCACAGAGCACGTCAAGCTGGGCGGCCGCTTTGGCAGCAGCGAGAAGCTCCGGCGTATGTTTGGCGGTTTCAGCGACGAGCTTGTCGTAGAGCTCTTTTTCGAGCGCGGCGGAACGCTCTTTGGAGGAGAGCGCTCGATCTTCAATGGATTTGAGTTCGGGCGTGATGAATCGTTCGCAGTTCTTCAAGGTTTGCCGGCGCTGATAGTGCATCGGCACCTGATCTGCTGCGCCCTTTGTCACTTCAATATAAAAGCCGCTCACCTTGTTGTACTGCACCCGCAGCGTATTGATGCCCGTGGCCGCGCGCTCACGCTCTTCCATTTCGAGCAGAATCCGGCTGGTGTCGTCGCGAAAGTGCCGAAGTTCGGCAAGTTCCGGACTGCAGCTCGAGGCGATCGTGTCGCCGTCGCGGAGCATGCCGGGGGGCTCCGGGACAAGGGACTGCTCCAAGCGTTCCCAAATCTCAGAGTTGAGCGTCATGCTCCGGCCGATGCCGGCAATCAGGTCAAGCGGCGAGTCTGCGAGCGAAGCGCCAAGTGCTGAAAGCGTGGGGAGCGTGTCGCGAAGCGAGGCGAGCTCTCGCGGACGAACGGTACCCAGACTGACGCGGGAGGCAATGCGTTCGACATCCGGGAGCGCATCCAGTACGGCAAAGAAGTGTTCGCGCGAGGGTTCGTCGCCCATGATCGCTTCGACGGCGTCGTGGCGGGCCGAAGTATCTTCCATCGAACGAAGCGGTTCGCGCAGCCAGCGGCGCATTTCGCGGCTCCCCATAGCGGTGGCGCAGTGATCCATGACGGAAAAAAGCGTCGGGCCTTCGCCGTTGGCTGAAAGCGACTCATCGACCTCGAGATTGCGGCGGGTAGAAGGGTCGAGCACGATGAACTGCGACTCTTCGACGAGTTTGAGCGGTTCGATGAAGGGGACCAAGTCAACCTGCGTTTCCCGGATGTAATCGAGGAGGGCATTGGCCGCAGCAAGAACCGTTGTGCGGTTGGTGACATCCCAGGCGTCGAGCGCAGTCATTCCAAAGGTTGCGCACAAATTGGAGGCGCCTCGTTTGGCGTCGAAGTGCCAATCGGGCAGTGTTGAAACGGCAATTTCAGGATGAGCCGTGCGCATTTCGCGCTTCATGTCTTCGTCGACGAGGAGCTCCGACGGGCGAATGCGCGCGAGCGCAGCCTCGAACGAATCCGGCGTCACTTCCTCCGCACGGAAGTCGCCGTTGCTGAGCGTGAGCCAGACGAGACCGATCGGCGCCGTCTTCTTTTTGGGAAAGCTCGCAGCGAGCAAAATGGAATCAGACTTTTCGGGCAGCAGCGACGTATCCGTGAGCGTGCCCGGGGTCACAATGCGTGAAACCTCTCGCTCAATCATGCCCTTAGCGCCGGGGGTATTGCCTTTTTGCTCGACGATCACCACGCTTTCGCCCTGGCGCACCAGACGAGCGATATACGTGTCGAGCGAAACAGCAGGAATGCCCGCCATGGGAATCGGCGTGCCGTCGGTAAGCTTCCCGCGCTTGGTGAGCGTGATGCCGATTAGTCGGTTGGCGATAACCGCATCCTTGAAGAACGTTTCGTAGAAGTCGCCCATGCGAAAGAGCACCAGCGTATTCGGGTAGCGGTTCTTCACTTCAATGAATTGGCGCATCGCCGGAGTGAAGAGCGCCTGATTGCTGAAGTCGGGCGATTCGGAGGCTGCGTCGGTCATTGAGAGATCCTTTTCAAAATGAAGAGAATATGGAAAGCCGAAGTGTTCGGATACGTCAAGCCGCCCGGAAGGAGTGGCCTTGCGGACGGCTTGTCCATTTAAACCTGCTGAAGGCTCAAACGGGAAGCGCAGTGGACTGCGCTTAAAGCTGAGGGCCTAGATTAGGCCTTCTTGGTCGAAAGCGTGCGGCGAACTTTGTCGTTTTTGATCTGCACCTTTTCGTTCTGAGCAGCTTCAGTTTGCGTATTCACGGGGAGCTTCCCAACCAGAGGCAGAAGCTGAGCGAAGATCTTCGGGTTGCCGGCACAGACGTTGCCGGTTTCAAGCCATTCTTCGCCGCCCGTGAGGTCGGTGATCAAGCCGCCCGCTTCGAGAACGATGAGACCGCCGGCGGCGACATCCCAGGGCTTGAGGCTGAATTCCCAGAAGCCGTCGTAGCGGCCGCAGGCGACCCAGCAGAGGTCAAGCGCCGCAGAGCCCGGACGGCGGATGCCGGCAGAGCGTTCGGCAACGTTCTTAAAGCCCTTGAGGTAGCCGTCAATATCAGCGCCCGGACGGAACGGGAACCCCGTGCCGATCAGCGAACGGCGCATTTCGTCGTTCTCAGACACGCGGATGCGGCGGCTGTCGAGTTTCGCGCCCTGGCCCTTGGCCGCAGTGAAGAGTTCGTTCTTTGCTACGTCATAGACTACAGCGGCAATCGGTTCGCCGCAGTAGGTGAGCGCAATGGATACGGCGTACTGCGGAAGACCGTGGATAAAGTTCGTCGTACCGTCAATCGGATCAATGATCCAGAGGAAGTCGCTCTTGGGACCGAGTCGGCCGGCTTCTTCCGTGAGGATCCCATGCTGCGGATAGGCTTCCATGAGTTCTCGCACGATGGCGGCTTCGGCAGCCTTGTCGGCTGAGGTCACGAAGTCGTTGCGAGCCTTGTCGGTAATTTCAAGCTGATCGCGATCCTGAGCGGCGCGGGTGATTTCACGCGCAGCAAGGCGGGCGGCCTTGGTGGCGGTGGCGACGAATGCGTTGAGCGACGACGTGGGGGTAGGCATTGGGATGATGCTCAATGGTTGAAGAGAAATCGACGGAGGGGACATCCTCAAAGACACTCGGCATATCCGGAGCGCTCACAAGAGGTCCCTAAAAGAATGGCCTGAAAGTTTAACAAATGGCGGGCATCCCGGCTAAGGCGCAGCGTTGCTTTTGTAGGCGTTGAAGCCTCGAAAGCTTCAGCTGACGACCCGCATCGGCCTTTGGCGAGGCGGTTCGTTAGAAGCTCAATGGGATGACGTTCGATGGGACGACGTCTGATCTGTGCGCCTCAAAAGCAAAGCAGGTGAAGAAACGTCCCTTCAAGACATTAACGGACAGCGGCCATTTTGACAGTTGACTGGATAGGTTGTTATTCCCACTTCCTATACCGGTCATGCTTCCGAACCTAATTTTTCTATCCACCGCTTGCAGGTGCTCGCACCGACCCCCGTAGCTTCCGCAATCTCATGCCAGGTGTGCCCTTTTTGGCGCATGCGCACGGCTTTTCGTTTGACGGCATCCGAATAGCGATAGAGGTGCGGCGAGATGGTAGTGCGGAATTTCCCCGCACGCCATGCTCTGGCCCAATCCCGCAACGTATTGGCGGGCAGATCCAAAATGCGTGAAGCGCGCTGGTAGCCAATTCCGTGCGCAAAGAGCTCTGCGGCCTGCCGGCGCTTTTCATCGGACGCATACGGAGGGCGCACGCGATCGGCAAACTCACCCGACAAAGCGCCCGAGGTTTCAGCTCTACTCTTCTTCATCATTCTCTCCGATCGGAAAATGCAGGCAAAAAGAAACCCGTCCCGCGCACTGCTGCGAGAGACGGGTTCCAATTGCCTCTTTGCGAGGCTCCTTCAGGGATCACTCCCGGAAGGCCTGTGAATGCGCTCCGAGAGGGCTTCCCGCCGCCCTTGGAGCACGACGGGAAGGAAGCCCGGGAGCGCTGCGCGCATCCTGATGGGCGGTCTCCGGACCGCCCGATCAGAACCGCGGTACAAGCCTTTTAGAAGGCGTAGCGGACGTTGGCGTTGAACGAGTTGTTCATACGGTCGTCGGAGCCCACACCCAGCTTGTAGTTGAGGCCGAAGCCCCAGGCACCGTTCGTCGCGCTGACGCCGAGCGTGGCCTGAACCGGGTTGGAGTCGATGACGCGCACGGAGAGATCGTCCGAAGCCGAGACACCGGTGATGCCGAGCTTGAGATCAGCGTCCTTGTCGCCGAAGGTCGGAACGACCGAGAGGTCGAACTTCGGAGCAATCGTCCAGCCGCTGGTTTCGAAGTCGGCCGAGACCGTCACGCCGACAGGCATCTGGAAGATGTTCTGATCGTCGATTTCGGTATTGAAGCCGGCCTTGAAGCTGTCGGTGGAGAGACGCGTGTAGCGCAGACCCAAGTGCGGAACGATGTTGACCGAACCGGCCTTGGTGAGCACTTCACCGCGCACGCCGAGCGTGAAGGCATTGACGTCTTCAGAGAAGTCGCCGAAGCCGTAGCCCGATTCCGTGACGTCGTTGGAGGCCTGGAGGTAGCCGATATCGCCGGCGACGTTCCAGATGTCCGCAAACGTCTTCGAACCGTAGACGGAGAAGCCGACGAGGTCGGAATCCATCGAGGTCTTGGCGGTGGTGCCCTTGCTGTCGGTGTCGGCCGTACCGATCGTCAGCGCAGCGCCGAGCACGGCGCCGTTGGCGAACTGGTAGTCGGCGCCGAGGGTGCCGGCATAGATGTCGGACGAGTAGCCCGCACCGTCCATGACTTTCTTGCCTTCGAAGCGGCCGCCGTTGACGTCGACCCACACGTTGACGCCCTGAGCGCGCTGCGTGAGGATGGACGTGCGGGCAGCAACGGTGTCAGCCATCTGGTTGACGGCATCCATCGTCACGGCCTGAGCACCCGTCGTGGCGCCGATGGCGGCGACGTCGTTCAGGATCGTGTTGAGCGTCTGGGTGTTCCAGTCATATTCGCCGTTAGAGAACTGCTGGTAGGCAGCAGAAGTCTGCGTCGACACGAGATTGCGGAAGAACACGGCATTGTCGTTGCCGACATTTTCGCCGTTTTCGTACATGGCATAGATGACGCCGAAGCCGGCGCCAGTGATACCGTACTTAGCCAAATCTGCCTGATCTTCCATTTCGAAGCTGAGGACGCCTTCCTTACGATCAGCGTCGTTGGCACCCATCAGCAAGTCGCCTTCGTGGACGAGCTTACCGCCGATAGAGGAAGCTGCTGCGCTCAGGCTGATCTTGTCGCCGTTCTTAACATTGTCAACGTAAAGGATGGCATTGTCGTCCAGCGAAACAGCCTTCGTAAAGACCGACGTCTTCTTCGTCGTATCGACCTTGGTGGCATCAATCAAGAGCATCGAGTTAGCTCCGATGGAAACGCCCGCATTGTCTTTGCCGGCATGGACATTACCAGCATACTGAAGGCCTTCAGCGTAGACGACGGAGTTAACGGTCTTGGTATTGATCGAATACTCCTTCTTGGCGGCATCCGTCTTGGCGAGCGTGAAGCCCGTCTTGGCGAAAGCGGTCATACCGGCGGCGACGTCATCCGTACCGACAGAAACGATCGAAGAGCGGCCAGCTTCAACGACTGTATCGGCTACGGCTTTCTTCACGGCAACAAGGGAAACCGCGGCGGCGGAGCCGTCTTCCTTCCAAGTCGGGGCGGCGTAAATGTCGCCGGCAGCAAGTTCACCCACCGAGAGGGAACCGGCGCTCGCAGAGTCGCCGACATAGACAGTCTTACCGGAGGCAACATTGAGTTCACCTGCTTCGACGGTACCGCCCTGATTGACAAGCATATCGCCCGCAAGCGTCAAAGTCTTGGCAGCAAGCTTGCCGGTGACCTTGTTGACGTTGTCGAACGAGTATGTGCCATCGGCATTGGCGGCCTTTGCCGTCGAACCAAACGTCACATCGCTGTTGGCTGCAGCAAGTTCGCCGGAGATAAGGGCGGTAGCTTCATTACTAGCAGACCCAGTCGTAACGGCATAGCCCTTGCCGTCCTTATCATCGGCAATCGAGAGCTTGGCGCCGGATGCGACTTCAAGGCTATTAATCGTAACGGAACCGTTAGCAGTCAGGTCGCCAGACTTGACGTAGAGGGAGCCGTTCGTAGCATCATTGCCATCACCAATCTGACCGATCTGAGCGCCTTCACCGGTGGTGACGAGTTCGGAATCAGCGGAAGAGAACTTAATGGTGCTGAGCGTCGGAACTTTTTTGCCGTCAGTCGTATTCGTGTAGGAAACGAGGTTGCCCGTGCCGGTCAGCGTAAGACTGACATCGGTGATGGTGAAGTCCTTAGATGCGGCCGCGAAATCACCCTGTTCGATAGTGCCGTAGATCGCGTCTTTACCAGAGATCGATTCACCAACTTTTGTAACGGTAAGGGACTTGATGGTGTCGTTGGTCACGCCGGCGATAGCGTTGAGTTTAGAGTACTCGATCTTGCCGTCTGTAATAGACTCTTTAACTTCCTTGATCTGAGTGGCGCCAATGTCAATGAGACCCTTAGAGGTGGAGTCATTCACAAGGCTCGTAAGGCCCGTAAGCTTAGTGCTTGACACTTCCGTGACGGAACCAAGATCAAGGTCGAGGAGACTGGATGTCCCAAGGACAATCGAACCGTTCGCAACTTGAGCAGCTGTAGCAACATTGCTGAAACCAGCCGTTGCGTCGTACTTCAGACCGAGACCGGTAAGCGAGGTTGCGAGCGTGCCATCTTCGACGGTGACGGTGTTGGTCGCGGCTGCGGTCTTAAGCGTCGTGACGTTGAGCGTGCCGCTATCGACGGTAGCCGTACCGGTATCCTTCACATCGAGGACTGAGAGGGTGACGTCGGCGTCTTTGGTTGCAAATGTACCGGCAACCTGCACAGTGTCGAAGGTCTTATCAGAATTAATATTGAACGTACCGCCGGCAGCGACGATGTATTTCTGAACTTCAGCGCCGGCAGCAGTGATCTTGCCTTCAAGGTCGATCTGCTTGGAAATCGAAAGAGCATCCGCCACATCGGATGTAGACGGCGTCTTACCGTCAAGACGAGCGTTATACGAAGTCTGGAGTTCACCAGCAGTATTGATCGTCGTCTTGGCTACGTCGTAGGTCGTGGCATCCAGCGCGGTCGAGAGAACGCCGTCAACTTCAACGGCGGCGGCCTTGATGGTGCCGGCCGCAACCGGAGATGTACCCGTAACCGCAGGTGCATTCGTCAGCGTACCGCCAACATAGATCTTGCCTTGGCTGTTGTTATTAACAATCGATCCCTGATTCTGGAGGGAGGCACCTTCAGCAACGACGAGGGAGGCAACCGCGGAGTCTGCGAGAGTGATCTCAGCACCGGAAGCGTTGGAGCCTTCGCCCGTAAGGGAGAATTCACCGCCTGTGAGGGTCACCTTACCCTGGTTGGTGAGCTTGCCGACAGAGAAGTCACCATTGGCGAGCGTGAAGGTGTTGACGTTCGAGTTCTTAACAACCGTGAGGGAAGAGGCTTCAACAGCATTCTCGGCGTTGTTCGTCAGAGTAAAGGAGGTGCCACCCGTAGCACCGCTCGCAGCGCTGCCAACGGTAATGTCACCCAAGGAGACAGCGGCAGCTCTGACGAACATGTTGTCGGTATTTGTATCGTCTGCAACAGTGAGACCGGCCTGCTGCTTACCATCAGTGATGGCGGTAGCGTCAGCCTTTAGAACGCCGTTGACTGTAGTCTTGTTATCTTCAATCGTAAGCGTCTTGACGTCGACGTTGCTTTCGTAGTTAAGCTTGTTCGAAGTCGTGCCATCGATAACAACCTGATTGGTTTCCTTTGTCAGATCAGTATTAGCCGAACCGAACTTCAAAGAGTCTGCAGTGAGGTCACCGGCAAACAGAACATTGTTGCCCTTGAGAACCAAGTGACCCGTAGCACCAGCGGTATAGTCGCTTTCGAAGTTCACATTACCATTCGTAGCCGTAAGCGTCAGATCGCCCGTATTGTTGACAGCAACCTGATCAGTGACGCGAACGTTGCTGCTTTGGGCGGTCACTTCCATCGTGCCGGCATTATTGATTTCGCCCTTCATGAAGCGAGTGAGGCCGGCACCGGTAATTTTTAGCGTAACGTCAGCGGCGTTATTGATGATATAGGAAGAGCCTGGCTTGTTAATATCCGGTTCCTGTGTGCCGTCAATCAGGGAGGTTCCTTCACCAAAGGTCAAAGCATTGCCTGTAATTTCTGCAGTGGCTTTGTTGGTAGAACCTGAGACGGAAGAAGCAATAGTGCCCGTCGTGAGAGTACCAGCCTTGAGTTCAAGGTTCTTGGAAGAATCACCGATCTTCACGCTGCCAGGAGTACCACTTGTCGCTGCAGCATTAAAGACATTGAGGTTAAGGTTGAGGGTGCTGTAAGTACCCGCCTCAAGACCTGTGTAGGTGACGCCCGTGCCAACAGCATCTTTGTTGGTAGCGTTAAGAGTAATCGTACCGTTGGCCTTCTTGGCATCGGTATCAGCGGCAACCGTCCCGGTAAAGGCGGCACCGTTGATGATCAGTTCGCCGCCGCTGAGCGTATAGGCACCAGTGCTGGCAACCGTATCTTCCTTCGTCATCGTACCGGTCGTGCCGTCAGCCTTCGTACCAACAACACCAGACGGTGTGTTGCCGTCAGCATTCACTGTCAAAGAAGCACCAGAGCCGATTTCAGCGGAAGCATACTCCACGCCGGCAGCCGAAGCCACGCCTGCGCCGAGAGAGAGCGCAGCGACAGCGGCGGCGATAACGGTCTTTGTACCCTTAGCCTGGACGCTCGATGTGGCTTCGTTAACCACCATCAGCGCACCACGTGCTTTAGAGAAGACCACCTTGAAATTACGATTCATTCTTTTACTCCAAGAATAATGAGGTTCTTTCTGCGTCGGCGTTTACACGTCGTGAACAGAACAAGTGCGCGAAGCACTGACGGGAGTGTAGGAATGGATGTGTCAACATCATGGGGGGGGGGGGGTAAACCCTATATTAATTTTCTAAAAACTATCAAAATGCGTAAACTTTAACGATTGGAATGGGTAGTGTTAACGCTTAAATAATGCAGTTTGCTCATATGCAACACTCAGATAAAATGTTGTAAACATTTGACTGCTGTATGCGGTTTCTTACTTCGAGGCTTGCTCTTGCAGTGTAAACAAGTCAGATCTCCTCAAGCTAGGGAGGTCTCCACAAAATGATCGTAAGCGTTCCATCGCTTCATACTGACGGAAAAACGAAGGGTCGGTTTTCCAAAAAAACGCCCGCTGTAAGCCTCGCTGTTGAGCTTCTAGGCATATTCGTACTGGGAACGCTTCGCACAATTCCGCGGCAGCCATGGCGCTAGGTCAAAGTCTTCGATGAGGAAAGGAGAAAAGGTCCCATCGTTTTGGCGTCTGCCATATATGCAGTGCACGAAAAGGCCTGCAAATATTTCTTTTCTTGCTGCTCCCCAGGTTTGTGCTTCCAAGATCTTCCTCAACTGAGTAATTCACCTACACTACAATGCGGTTCAGATATGTTTCCATCCCTATAGAGGAATCCATGACGCATTCGCTTCGTCTCTTTTCTGCAGCGGCGCTTACAGCAGCCGTCTGCGCGGTCGGCATCGCATCAGCTTCGTCGGCCGCAGCGGCCGCGGAACTCAAAATCGGCGTCGTCAATATGGAACGTATTCTTCGGGAGTCAAAGACTGCCATTGAGGCGAGCGACCGTTTAAATGCCGAGGGTCAGCGCCGTCAGGAAGAAATTGAAGGCATCAGCCGTCGTTTTAAGAGCCGTCTCGAACGCTTTGAGAAAGATGCGCCTACGATGGATGAGACGACTCGCCTGCAGGAGCGTCGGGCACTGGCGGAGATGGAACGCGACGTGACGCGCCGCAGTCGTGAGGCGCGTGAAGAGTTCAACCAGCGCCGCAATGAAGAAGTGCTCCTGCTGCAAAACCGTGCCGGACGCCTGGTGCAGGATCTCGCCAAACGCGAGAAGTTCGATCTTGTGCTTTATGAATACTTCTATGCCAGTGATCGGATCGACCTTACGAAGCGCGTGATTGACTTGCTCGATGCTTCATCGGACGCTCGAAAGAAATAAAACTGCAGGAGATGAGCCCCTAAGGGATCATCATCCGTCCTCGACGGGCGGCTTTGCCGTTTAGTCTCGGATTCAGAACCGGGACTTTCGGCAAGTCTTCAGCCTATTTATTTGAAATAAAGGATTTTCATCATCATGATGCAGACTGCCCAAATGCTGCTTTCCGAACTCGTCGACAAGGTTTCAAAGTGCTCAAAAAACCGCTTGGAAATGCAGATGGTTGGGGCGGATGTTGCGGTTTCCCGCTTTATGTCTCCCGCGGAAGCAGGCGAGGGCGACATGAGCTTTCTGACCGATCCGCGCTACGCAGAGGCCATGAAGGCGACAAAAGCCGCAGCGATTGTGCTTCGTGAACGCGATGCCAAGGCTCTTTTTGGCGATGAGCTGCCGAACCGCACGATGCTCTTGTGCGACGATCCGTATGCCTTCTTTGCCTTTGCCTCGCAAATCTTCTATCCGGTAAAGCGCACTCCCGGCATTCATCCGCGTGCTTACGTGGAGGAGAGCGCTTTGGTCGATCCGACAGCTTCCATTGAGCCGATGGCAGTGGTGCAGGCCGGTGCCAAAGTCGGTGCTAATACACTCATCAGCGCTGGGGCCTACATTGGGGAAGACTGCGACATCGGCAGGGACTGCGTCATTTATCCCAATGCTGTCCTGCAGGCCGGCACCGTTGTCGGTGACGGCAGCGTCGTGCAGCCCGGCGCCGTATTGGGCGGCGACGGTTTCGGATTCGCGCCCTTTAAGGGCGAGTGGATCAAGATCCCGCAGCGCGGCCGCACGGTATTGGGCGCTGACGTTGAAATCGGCGCCAACACAACGATCGACCGCGGCGCGATTGATGACACCTTTGTGGGTGAAGGCACAAAGCTTGACAATCAGATTCAGCTCGGCCACAACGTCCGTGTTGGCAAATACTGCGTAATGGCTTCTTGCGTGGGGATCGCCGGCTCTACGACGGTGGGCGACCATGTCATGGTGGGCGGCGCCGCGATGATCAACGGCCACATTGAAATTCCCTCGGGTTCAGCGGTGGGGCCGGCAACTGCCATTACAGGCTGGGGCAAGGAGCCTAAACAGCTGACGGGCTTCTTCCCAGCGCTCACCAAGCGCGACTTCGTTCGTGCGGCGGCGCTGACTGCGCGGCTCCCCGAGATGCGCGAAGAGCTCAAAAATCTGCAAAAGCAGGTCGCGCAGCTCGCCGAGCTAATCCAAAAGGCAGAAGCGGCGGAGCGCTGAAAGAGCGACAATTACAGGCACTCTTTTGGCCGCGTCGGGGAAATGCACTTGTGATGTGGTATTTTCCCGCCGGTTCTGCACTAAGCTTCCCCAATTTATTCATCTACAGACCCGCAAGGAAACGTATTCATGCCGAAGAGCTTGAACATTCAGGACATCATGGAGATGCTCCCGCATCGTTTTCCGTTCCTGCTGATCGACCGGGTGGTTGAGCTCTCTGATGAACTCGACCGCGTGGTGGCGATCAAGAACGTGACGATGAACGAGCCGCAGTTCACCGGTCACTTCCCTCAGGCTCCGGTCATGCCGGGGGTTCTCATTGTGGAGGCGATGGCTCAGGCCTGTGCCATCATTGCGCTTTCCCGCATTCCCGAAGAAGTGCGCAAAAAGAGCCTCTTTTATTTTGCCGGCATTGACAATGCCCGCTTCAAGCGCATCGTGCAGCCCGGCGATCAGCTCGTGATCGAAGGCAAGTTCATTCGTTCGAAGATGGGTATGGGTTGGTTTGAAGCGGTCGCCCGTGTGGACGGTCAGGTGGCCTGTCAGGCGTCGATGATGTGCGCTTGCCGTGAACCCCCAAAACATGCCAACGAATAAGGAAAGGCTCCGGCGGTAAGTTCGCCTCGAAAGGCGAGTGGAGACGAAGCATTTCGATCGAGCGGCGCTGGGCAGTTTCCAAATGGAAGCTGCACTGCGCCGTTTTTTTCTGCACTTGTGACCGATTGCAGGCCCTTCAGTTTCCCCTAGAGCCTTGTCCGTATAATCACGAGATACAGTTGTCGTGCGCAGTGTCGTGCACTCTAAGCGGCTGCAGTGCGGTCGTCGGCAATCAGGCAAACGACGCACGATTCATCCTTCCTAACCACAAAGGATTCTTTTCATGACCCAGATTCATCCGAGCGCAATCGTCGATTCTCAGGCAGAACTTGCCGAAGACGTCGTGGTCGGTCCTTTCTGTCTGGTCGGTCCCAAGGTGTGCATCGGCGCGGGTACGGTCCTGCGCAGCCATGTTGTGGTGGAGGGCTCCACTACGATCGGCGCACGCAATGTGATCTACGCGGGAGCGAGTATTGGCTGCCATCCGCAGGACAAAAAGTACCGCGGCGAGGATACGCGTCTGGTGGTAGGTGACGACAACGTGATTCGCGAAAACTGCACGATGTCGATCGGCACTATTCAGGATCAGGGCTTAACGACGGTTGGCAGCCGCAATCTCTTTATGGCTAATGCCCATGTGGCGCACGACTGTCAGGTCGGCAGCGACGTGATTTTGGCCAATAATGTGGCTTTGGGCGGTCATGTCATTGTCGGCGACCACGCCATTCTCGGCGGACAGTCCGCGGCGCATCAGTTCGTGCGCATCGGAGCTTACGCCATGGTTGGCGGCGCTGCGGGCGTGCTCCAGGATGTGCCGCCCTTTGTAATGGCTCATCTCAACCCGGCCAAGGCCGCGGGGCTCAATCTTGTGGGACTGCGCCGCGCGGGATTTACCGATGAACAGCTCCGTGCGCTGCGCAAGGCCTATGGACATTTCTATCGTGAACAGCTTACGGTGAAAGAAGCTGTGCCGCTTATTGAAGCTTTAAAGAGTGACTACCCTGGGGCGTCTGATGCGCTTCAGCTCTTCATTGACTTCGTCACAACTACCCAACGCGGCTGTGTCCGTTGAACTTCAAAGTTAAGAACACTTCCTAGGAGACCCCATTATGGGAACGAGACCGACCCCTGCGATCGACAAGAATGGCATTGCTTGGCTCGCTGGTGAAGCAAGCGGCGACTATATTGCAAGCCTCGTGCTCCCGGAAGTTGAAAAACGCTTCCCCGGCACGCCGCAGTACGGCGTGGGCGGTCCGCGCATGCGCGCTGTGAATTTTCATGCCTGGCACGATATTCGGGAGCTTTCTGTGCGCGGCTATGTGGAAGTGCTCATGCACTTGCCGCGGCTCGTGCAGCTTCGAGGTGAACTCGTGCGCAGTATTTCCGAGTCAAGCCCCCGTGTTTTTGTGGGCGTTGATGCACCGGACTTTAACCTCGGCATTGAGCAGAAACTTCGCCGCCGCGGTATTCCGACCGTGCATTTTGTGAGCCCGGCCATCTGGGCCTGGCGTCCGGAGCGCATCCACCAGATCCGCCGAGCGGTTGACCATATGCTCTTGGTCTTCCCCTTCGAGCAGGAGATTTATAAGCGCGCCGGCATTGACGCAACGTATGTCGGTCATCCCTTGGCCGGTGTGATTCCGATGAAGCCGGATACGGAAGGCGCTCGCCGTGACTATGGTCTGATGGAAGATTCGCTGCCTGTCGTGACGGTCATGCCGGGCTCGCGCATTGACGAAGTCAAAGGCTGTGCGCCTGCTTTCTTCGGCGCCATCGAAAAGCTCCTGCATCGCTTCAGCGACATGCACGTTCTTATCCCGGCAGCAGACGAGGCGGCGCGTGAGCGCATCATCTTCATTGCGGGGCAGTACGCCCGCTTGGCGCAGCGCATGATCGTGCGTGTCGGCGAAAGCCACCGCATGATCGAGGCCGCCGATGCGGTGCTCTGCGCTTCCGGGACGGCTGCGCTCGAGGCGGCGCTTTACAAGAAACCCATGGTTGTGGGCTATCTGATGCCGGCGCTCACCGGTCTCATCATGCAGAGGAAGGGGCTCATTCGCTGCGTATCGCTCCCTAATATTTTGATGGGCGAAAACGTGGTGCCGGAATTCCTGCAGTATTACTGCCGCGCAGATCAGATCTCCTGGGCGCTGCAGGATGCACTCACCAACGACGCGAAGCGTAAGGAGCTGGTGGAACGGTTTACGGCGCTCCATGAAAGCCTGAAGGCGGATACGCCCTCGCTGGTCGCTGAAGTGCTTGAATCCAGAGCGCTTCGCCGCTGGTAATGCCGGATCTGGAGCAGTTCTCGCTCTGCGTGAGCTGCGGATATACCGGCGCGTCCATCCCAGATGCGCCGGTCTGATTTTATGGACTCACACTCTCGTCACTTACGCACCATGCCGCGCCGCAGAGCATCTTTAGCTTCTGCTTCTCCCGAAGCTGCTCTCAGAGACAATCTTTTTTTCTGTGACGGTGAAGGTGAAGCGCATCTGCCGCTTTTAACGGCCGGCGTGGATGAAGCGGGACGCGGCCCGTTAGCCGGGCCCGTCTGCGCCGCGGCAGTGATTCTGGATCCCGAGAACCCCATTGAGGGATTGGCGGACTCAAAGAAGCTTTCGGCCAAAAAGAGAGAAGCATTGGCGCCCATCATTCGCGAACGCGCGCTGGCCTGGGGCATCGGCTGGGCCACGGTGGAAGAGATTGACCGCGTGAATATTCTCAATGCCACATATCTCGCCATGGAGCGTGCTGTGGCGGCACTCAAGAGCCGCAGCGGGAGCGTGACGCCTGAATATATTCTGATCGACGGCAATCGCCGGCCGCCCCATCTGCCCTGCATGTCCGACACCATTGTGAAGGGAGACGACAAAGTGCCGGCTATTTCTGCCGCATCCATACTGGCGAAGACGGCTCGAGACCATTGGATGGCTCAACTCGATCAGAAGTGGCCGGCTTACGGCTTTGCCAAACATGCCGGCTACGGCACGGCTCAGCACCTCGATGCCTTGAAGCGTTTGGGACCCTGTCCCGAGCATCGAACGACTTTTGAACCCATCAAGTCCATGCTGAGCGAAAAAAAGACGCAGCATCCTTCCGATGCAGCGGCGAATCCTCTCAGCCAAGCGTGAATCATGACTTCTTCTCAGCATCTCTTTATCGAAAGCGACGCCAACCCCCGGCTCAAGCGCTGGAGACGGCTGGCCTTGGAGGCCAAGGCCGTCAGGCGCGAGGGCGCGACGGTTCTCGAAGGCATTCATCTCCTGCAGACCGTGCTCGAGCATCCTGAGGTGAAGATCAACGCCGTAATGCTTCCTGAAGGGCGCACGACAGCAGAAGCCAAAGCGCTCGCTGAGCGTGCGGCGCAGACTTCGGGAACTCGGCTTTATGTTTTGAGTGATCGTCTTTATGACGCCATTTCACCGGTGGAAAACGGCGTGGGCGTCATGTGCGAAATTGCTCTTCCAGCCGCGCCGGCGCCTGAAAAATGGGCCGCCGCGGATGCCCTCTACCTTGACGGCGTGCAGGATGCCGGCAATGTCGGAACGCTGATCCGTACGGCTGCAGCCGCGGGCGTGCGGGTGGTGGTCGCGGGTCCGGGGACCGCTGGTTTGTGGACGCCGCGGGTGCTGCGCGCAGGGATGGGCGCGCACTTTGCAGTGGATTTGGCCGAAGGCATCTCGATAGAAAAATTCCGGGCGGGCTATCGCGGAAGACTCCTTGCGGCCGATGCCAGAGGCGGCGTCAACCTTTTTGAGGCGCCTGACTATACCGCCGCGGGACCGATCTGCTGGCTGATGGGGGCTGAAGGTCCGGGGCTTTCCGTGAAGGCGCTCGAGCTGGCCGACGAACGCTATTGGATTCCAATCAGCCGGTCGGTGGAGTCCTTAAATGTCGGCGCGGCTGCGGCCGTCTGCCTTTTCGATGCTGCACGCCGTCGGCTCGCGCACCGCCATTGATATATTTCAACTGCTCTGCATTCAAGGCAAAAGGGCGCATTACGGTGAGCGCTTCGGGTTGCCGGCAAATTGTTTTCCCGTTAGCATTCCGGCCTTTCCGCAGTCTCCCAGGACGGAGCGGTTCCACCGAATTTTTTCAGGCGTATCAGCCGTTCACCAAGACCCACGCGTTAAGGTTCAAGATGCTCAACTTCTCCTATGCCAATCCCACCCGCCTCGTTTTCGGCCGCAGCGCCGAACATGAAGTCGGCCGCGTGATGACCTCCATTCTGGGGCGTCCGGGCAAGGTGCTGGTGCTTTTTGGCGGCGGATCAGCCCACCGCACCGGCATTCTGGGGGCAGTGGAGGACAGTCTGCAGGAATCGGGCTTCGCCGTGATTGAAATGGGCGGTGTGCAGCCGAATCCCCGGATGGGATTTGTCCGCGATACGATTGACTGGGTGCGCGATCAGGGCATCCGTGCGGTGGTCGCCGTGGGCGGCGGTTCGGTGATCGATACCGCTAAGGCTGTAGCGGCTGGTCTGGAATATGAAGGGGATGCCTGGGATTTCTTTGCCGGCCGTGCGCAGGTTGAACGGGCACTGCCGGTGTTCGCGGTATTGACGATCCCTGCGGCGGGGTCAGAGCAGTCCATTCGAGCCGTAATCACGCATCACGGCACGAAGACCGGCATTGGTTCGGAACACATTCGCCCCAAAGCCGCCTTCATCAATCCGGAGCGTTTCTCAACGCTGCCGGCCATTCACATCAGTGCCGGCGTCTGCGACATGCTCTCGCACATCTGCGAACGTTACTTTTCCAACACCGCCGCCACTGATTTTGTGGATGGACAGGCCGAAGCGGCGCTTCGAACCATCATTGCGTTTGGTCCTAAAGTGCTTGCCGATCCTTCGAACTATGACGCCTGGTGCCAGATTGGTCTGGCCGGCTCATTTGCCCACAACGGCATCTTCGGTCTTGGACGTGAAGAAGACTGGGCCTGTCATGCGATTGAGCACGAAATCTCGGGGTGGAACGAATCCATTATTCACGGCTGCGGGCTTGCCGTCGTCATGCCGGCCTGGATGCAGCAGGTTTGCCATGTCAATCCGAAGCGCTTCGCGGATTTTGCCCGCCGAGTCATGGGCGTAGGACAGGATGCGGATGATGCCGCGGCCGCCGCGCAGGGCATTGAGGCCTTTAAGGCGTGGCTGAAGTCGATGAAGCTGCCGTTAACGCTTCAGGAGCTCGGCGCGGTTGACTGTCCAATCGAAGCGCTGGCTCGCCACTGCTGCCGCAAAGGTGCGGTAGGGCACTTTAAGCCGCTTGAAAAAGCGGATGTGGAAGCACTGCTGCGCGCTGCGCAGTAATCCGCTGACGGGATGATGGGAGAACGCATCATGGCGCAGCCAAATAAAGGCAAAGGCCGCTCGAGACGCAGCGGCTCGGGCAGCACGAAGGGACAAAACACCCTGCAGCACCCGGGAGCGGTGCTCGCACAGATCCTCGAAGATACGCCGACGGCGCTTGCCGCTAAATGGTTCAGTCTCAGTGAAGCGGAACTTTTGGCCGTGCTCGAAGGCCGCGCGCCGATGACTGCCGCGATGGCGCAGCAGGCCGGCGTCGTATTCGGCACGGGCTCTGCACCTTGGTTAGAAATGCAGTCCGCATGGGACGCGGCCCATGCAGAGACAAATGCTCCGCAGCACTGACGGGTTCATCAAAAGCTGAGCGCCTTGAAAAGGATTTTCTTTCAAGGCGCTCTTCTTTTAGCGGATACTTTGGCGTCCGAGTTTTGGGGCCCTCAATCAGCGCTTCAAGAGATCCGTAATCGTCATTGAAAGCAGGGGTGACGTACGCTTTTCGACTTCCGCCTGCACGAGCTTTCCGGCGAGCGATGTCAGCGTTTTTTCAAGTCCCTTCTTAGGGTCAGAGAGGAGCAGATTCATCGCCGGCTTGGGGCAGCTTTTCATGACGAGCTGCGTGAGTGCTGTCTGAGCCTTCTTCTCTACAGTCTTAATTTTGGCGGCAGGAATGGTCTGCACGGACTTAGCGGCTTCGGTGCGTCCGAGCGCTACGTAGGCCCACTGCAAAAAGGTGGTCTTGTCTTGAGCGGAAGTGTTGGCATAGAGGCAGTCGGCAAGTTCATCGGCGGCCGAAGCGGCGCAGGCTGTGCCGGTGGCGCATGTCGAGAGTAGCGCGCAGAGGCAGAACTTAAAGAGAGCGGGTTGGGAACGCAGCACGAAGAAACCTCCAAAAAACGGTTGGAATCGTTTGAGATAAGGTGCAGCGGATTATCTCGCAGCAAACCTGCCGGGAAGTATAGGCGAAGAGCGAAAGGCTACACTTCCGAGTGCATCACCGCTGCGGATCACCGTCCCGCTGTGCGCAGAGACTCCCCTTTCACTTTTCCTCAAACCTGCGAACGACGCCTTTATATGTATCGCCTTATCGACAGCAGCTACACGCTTGCCGACATCGGCCGCTTTACGGAACTCTCTATCCGCCGAGGTATTCCGATCGCTTCGGTCGTGAAGACTGAGCCCCGCGATCGCCGTGTCGTAGTGGGCGCTGCGCTGCTTTTTGTTCCAACTGTTGCATCTTCTGAGGAAACGCTCTTGCAGCGCTTTGAAGGTTTTTTGCAAGGTGCGGGCAGTTGGCTTAAGGCAGAACCGGCGGAGCTTTTGGCGTCAGCTTTGGAGGAGGGGCTCCTCGAAGCGGCCGAAGACCCTCAAGACGGTGCTCCCGCCCGATGGCGCTCGCGTCTCGAGCCGCTCCCGGGCGTTACGGCGAACCGTTTGGCCGATGAGCTTGAGGCGGCGCAGGAGATTCTCAAGCTTCGACGCGCTCGTATGCGGGAGACGCTTCAGGCTAAAAACCGCGAAGTGAATCGGCCGCCCGAACCTCCCGTTGATGCTGAGGCTGACCGCTCTTTCATGCGGATGGCGCTGGAAGAGGCACAAGAGGCCGGGATGGCCGGAGAAATTCCAGTCGGAGCCGTCGTGGTGGCAGACGACAAGGTGATCGCCCGCGGCGGCAACGAGACGCTTCGCAGCGGAGATCCCACGGCGCATGCCGAAATCGTTGCGCTGCGTGCTGCCGCTGCCGCCCTCGCCAATCATCGGCTCACCAACACGACGCTTTATGTCACGCTTGAACCTTGTCCGATGTGTGCGGGTGCCATTGCCGAGGCACGGTGCCGCCGCATTGTCTACGGCGCAGGCGACAGCCGACGCGGCGCTCTCGAGGGTGCCTTTCGGCTTTTTGACATTCCCGGCGTCAATCATCGTCCGATGGTGACGGGCGGCGTTTTGGCTCTCGAAGGCGAGAAATTGCTGACGGATTTTTTTGCCAAACGGCGCAGTGAACAGGCAGCGCAAAAAGCAGCCGACAGCAGCGATGCGCCGCAAAATTGCGCACAATGAGGCGGTGGTGCCGCTTTAAGGCGCTTCCATTTGCATTTTCTTGAAGTCGTTTTTTCATCATGACCACTCCTGATTTCGGTGCTTCTCATTCGCTCAATGCGCTTTACGATGCGGTGCCGGAGACGAGTCTCGCGGCATACCGCGGCCGGCGGATTGTTATTCCGGCGCCCTCCTACCAATTTCTGACGAAAACGGGGGAAATCGATCATGCGCGTCGAGAAGCAGCGTTAGGGAACTTAGAGGCGCTGGGTGCAGTGCCGACGCTGATGGCAGGCGCACTCACGCAGGACGGCCGCTACGCGGGACCTGACGAAGTGCGCGCAGCAGACTTTCAAACGGCACTCACCCGCGATCCGGCGGAAGCCGATCTGGTGATGCCGATTCGCGGCGGCTACGGCATGACGCGGCTGCTGCCGCTCCTTGACTGGGAGGCCATCGGGCGAGCTGCCGTGCCCATGGTTGGTTTTTCCGACTTCACGGCTTTTAACCTGGCGCTTCTGGCCAAAACCGGCCGCGCCTCCTGGCATGGTCCAATGCTTGGATCTTTTGATGATCCGGATCCATACATGGTTGAGCGTTTCGCAGTGGTTTTCGGTGCCGAGCTCGATCCCATCGAATGGGAGGCTGATCCGCATCTCCTCGGAAAATGGGCTGACCAAACCGAGCAGCGCGCGACAGGGCTCCTCTGGGGCGGCAACCTTTGCCTGATTGAAAGTCTGGTGGGCACGGCCTGGATGCCGCCCAAAGAGATGCTCGAAGGCGGCATTCTCTTTCTTGAAGACGTGGGCGAATACGCCTACCGCGTCGAACGCATGCTCCTCACGCTGCTCGACGCCGGCATTCTCGCCCGGCAGCGGGCGGTGCTCCTCGGCGCCTTTACCAATGCGGATGATTCGATCCGTTTTTCGGGTGACCATTGCCTCGCGGACTCGCTCGCATACATTCGCCGCCGGCTGCCTGCATCCATCCCGATGGTGACGGGACTGCCCTTCGGACATATTGCCAAAAAGGCGACGCTGCCCATCGGCGTTATGGCCGAGCTCACGCTCCAAGCTGGCCGCGCAGCGCTTTCTTGGAAGGAAATGCCATGACCGCAGAACCGGATCGAGAAGCACGAACGAGCGGTCAGACTACGACGCGGCGTTCCGTGATTTTGTTCCTAAAGACTTTTTTAAGTCTGCCGGCCTCGCGCAGCATCACGGCGCGTACGCTCATCAAGCTCTTTCTCACCTCCATGAAGCTGATGCCGGTCGCTTTGGCCGCGCAGTGCTTCGGCATGGCCGCCATTGATGCGGTCATGAGAACCAAGCCCGAGATGTTTGAGCTGCTGCTCGTTTGGTCGTTTTTTGGCTTTGCACAACTGATTGCTTCGCTCGCTTTTGTTCGCAGCCTGTGGCGTGATGCACGGCGTGTTGAGCGCGTCCGTCTGTGGATTCGACGCTGGACGATCCTGGCTTCCTGTGCCGGTCTGCTCTGGGGGGCGGCCGGTGCGGTCATCATGGTGCCGCTCGCGGGCGTGCAGCAGTTGGTGGCAGTAGCCGTAATCGTCGCCGTGACCTTTGCGAGCTGGCCGGTTTATTCCTGCTGGATGCCGTCGCTTACGGCCTTTACGCTTTTGTCGCTCACCCCCATGACGATTTCCGTGGCAGCGCAGTACGGCGTTAGTCAGGCGATTATGGCGCTAGTGCTGATCACCGTGACCGGCTTTATTCTCTATTCAGGCCGACGCCTCAACGAAATGCTTTTGTCGTCCATCTTGAACGACGACGAGAATCAGCGCCTCGTGCAGCGTCTGAAGGTTGAGGTGAATCGTACGGAAGCAGCGCGATTGAAGACGCAGCATGAGAGTGAGCGCCGTGCACAGTTCTTTGCGGCTGCCAATCACGACTTGCGCCAGCCCCTGCTCGAGATGCTCAAGCGCCGGTCAACCCCGCAGACGCTTCCTATCGTCGAGCAGCTCGGACGCACCTCAAGCACCATCTCTACCTTGGTCGAACAGGTGCTTGAAGTCACCCGCATGGAGTTTGGCCGTCTTGAACTGCATCCGGAAGTGATCTGGCTGCCGGAATTGATGGAAGAGCTCTCACATGACTTCACGGCAATTGCTGCCGAAAAGGGACTCCGTTTTCGCGTGAAGTCCGTGCCGGCGGCGGTGTGTACGGATCCGCTCTTACTCAAGCGCGCGCTTAAAAATCTGATTACCAATGCCATCCGTTATACCGACAAACCGGGAGCGGAAGTCGTGGTCGGTGCGCGCCGGCTCGGCAGTTCACGTGTTTCGATCGGGGTTTATGACGCGGGCCCCGGGCTCACGACGGAAGACAAGGCGCGGATCTTTGAAACTTTCTATCGCGGCAGCGCCGGTAAAAAAAGCACGAGTGAAGGCTTTGGCTTAGGACTCTCCATTGTGAAGCGCATCTGCCGGCAGCTCGGCATTGAATTCTCTATGGGCTCAAAGCTCGGCCGCGGAAGTGTTTTTCGGCTGGTGCTGAATTTGACGGAGGGCGAGCAGGTTGAAATGCTCGAACGTCCGGGAGCGCCGGCTGTTATCAATAGCCGGCTTGGAGGGACGACAGCGCTTTTGGAAGACAATCCTTTTGTCAACGAGGCGCTGAGCGCGAAGCTCTCGCTTTGGGGGACAGATGTTGTCGCCGCGCCGGCATTCTCTGAAGACTTTGTCAAACGTGTGCAAGCCTCTGCCGGCAAAACCGGCCGGCTGGTTTTGCTCACCGACTACAACCTCGGTGCCGGTGAATTGACGGGATTGGAGGCTTCAACGGAACTTTCTTCGCGCTTAGGGATGAACGTTCCGACCGTGCTCTTGACCGCCGTTGCCGGTGATTTGATTGAGGCAGATTGGACTCAGGCGCGAAAGAAGGGGAAGGCAGGCCGCATGCCGGAAGTGCTGCCTCAGATTCTGCAAAAGCCCGCCGACGATGTGGCGCTCAATTCAGCGTTGGTCCGAGCGGGCCGCAGTGCAGCGTATTGGCGCTCTGAAGATCCTGGCGGCGACGAAGGAAAAACCGATGGCCGCACAGCGTCGGAGGGGGCCGCATCGTCATCCTCGGGGACGCCCGAGCCTAATGAGATCGTCCGCGGCATTTGAACGCTGCGGCAAATGAACGGCAAAGAGGCGTCAGAAGCCCTAGATTCAGATGCCGCCTTCGTTAACGAGCTTCAGCAGACCGGCGTCGTCAGAGGTGCGGCTCTGATCTTTATTGGGAAGGACTCCGGCAGGGATGATCGGGACAACTTTGCCCGTTGAGCTGGGGGCAAAGAGATGCGCCAGAACACTGTGCTGCGCTACGTCTTCAAGGGTATAGGCGTTGAGCGCCTCATAAAAAACGTTCTGAGCATCGTTAAGCACCTTGATCAGTGGACAGCCGCGGCCGAAATTGCAGGGCGGATCCTTGCAGTTGATCAGACAGTCGTCACCCTCGAGCGTTCGAATCACGTTGCCCAGACGGAGCTTTCTGGCTTGGGGGTCGAGCCCCAGACCGCCGGTACGGCCGCGCTGAGTAGCGAGCCATCCTTCCTGACTCAAACGATGGACGACCTTAACGACATGATTGCGGGTCCAGCCGATGCGCTCAGCAATTTCCGTCACCGTCGTACGGTCCTGCGACGGGCGTGCGCAGAGGTACATCAGCACGCGAAGCGACAAGTCGGTGAAACGGGTAATGTGCATGGGAGGAAATGAGCTTGCAGAAAATAAAACAACGCCGTTCGGACGCAATGCCCGGAACGGCGTCGAACGCTGGGGGCGTCAGCAGACGCACCCCTGAGCGCTGAGTGTACTCGGAAAATTAATCGGCCGAGCCGGTACCGAACACTTCCGTGTGGATGCGGGCCGGGATAACACCGATGTCCTTGAGGGCCTTGGAGACATCCTGCATGAAGCCGATCGGGCCGCAGATGAAGAAGTCGGCATCCGGATCCTGGCAGAAGTTGCGGATGTTGGCGGGCGTAATACGACCGGCAGCATCGTAGTCAACGCCGAGATGGTCGGCCTGACCCGGCTGGGTGAAGAAAATCCCCTTGGCAGCGTTGGGCATGCCCTTAATCGCGGCATCCACTTCCTTCTTGAGCGGGTAGTGCGCCAGATTCTGCGTGGTGTAGAGGAAGTGCACCTTGCGCAGCGGATTTTCAACAGCGAGCGTCTCGAGCATCGGGACCATCGGGGTGATGCCGATACCGGCGGCGATGAGAACGAGCGGGTGTTCAGACTTGGCGTCTTCAAGCGCAAAACCGCCGGTCGGAGCCGAGAGTTCGACCACATCGCCCACCTTCACGCGGTTGTGAAGGATGGAGGAGACGAGACCGTCAGGAGCACCCTGCGTGCCGAGGACAAGCTTCACGGAGATGCGCAGCATGCCGCTGCCGGCAGCCTGAGACAGCGTGTACTGACGCGGCTGGGCGATCTGCATGGCCTTCGAGAAGACGCGCACGGTCGTGTACTGACCCGGGAGATAGCTGGGAACCGGGCCGCCGTCGGTCGGACGGAAGTAGAAGGAGACGACGTCTTCGGATTCCTGAACGCGGTTGACGCATTCAAAGGGACGCCAGCCGGACCAGCCGCCTTGAGCAGCGGTCTGCTGGTTGTAGATGTCCTGTTCGGCCTTGATGAGGATGTCGGCGAGCATGCCGTAGGCAGCGGTCCAGGCATCAATCAGTTCCGGCGTAGCGGCGGCACCGAGCACTTCCTTAATGGATTCAATGAGGTGGTGACCGACGATCTGATACTGCTCGGCGCGAATGCCAAGCGAGCAGTGGCGCTGAGCGATCTGCTTGACGGCGCCGAGGAGGTTTTCCGGATGCTCAATGTTCTGAGCATAAGCAAGCACGGCAGCGGCGAGCGCCTGCTGCTGCGCACCGCGAGCCTGGTGCGCCTGATTGAAGACGTTGCGCAGTTCGGGGTTCTTCGAAAGCATGCGCGCATAGAAATGCTTGGTGAGATCGACGCCGTGGGCCTGCAGAACGGGAACGGTGGCCTTGACCAGTTCGATCTGATGAGGGGTCAACATGAAAACTTCTCCTTAATTGAACGGATAATGTTGAAATTCTGGGGATTTTGGGGCTCTCGTCCTCTTGATTAGACGGGCCGCCTGATGTCTTGGCGACATAGTAGCACGCTTGCGGCGAAAAAGATGCATTTTTAATACATCTTTTTATTGCAGAATGTTTATGCCAGTTTTCAATGTATGACGCAAGAAATGAAAATTGGATTTTCGAAATGTGCAATAGGGAAGTTCCCTCAGTACATCCCTTCGGCGGTAATCGATGGGTGTATTCTTGCAATCTACTAGCGTTAACTGCATGAATAATAAGTAAAAATGGCATTACAATTAGAAATAATTAAAATCTGAAAGGGCTTGTGAATTCAATGTGGCGGCAGTTATACTTTCACCTGTGTTCGGACGGTTCGATCAACGTTTGGTGGTTTGGTTGATTTATCCGAACGCTGTCTGCCCAGCAGGCGAAAAATTTGGTTGATCGCGCATCGTGCGCATGCCACAGCTGGTCCCTGCGGCATGCGCTAACCGAAGGAAGACTTCGACGGTTTTCCTG
>OFCS01000399.1_pt1 | contig 25790 bp, 20 predicted proteins | sample 1520891 | NCBI WGS metagenome assembly OFCS01 (sample SAMEA2699026, study PRJEB24076) | metagenome | biome: Human gut stool | place: Spain | collected 2012-01-19
GTGCGGTTTTCATTTGAATAAATTCCCTGTAGCAGAGTTTGCGAGCCCCGGCGCTGTGAAATGTGCGCAAGGACGAAAAATCTTTAAGCGGCTGATTATAGCCGACTCAGCGCTGCTTAGAAATCTCCGGAGAGCGGCTTTCGCTGTATATCGCCGTTTCACATGCCCAGTTCTGCACGTTCGAGCATATGCCGTGCCAGATCACCTCGCTCGAGGAGCTCTGTGCGCCAGACGTCAAATCCGGGGGCATAACGGCGGGCTTCAAGCAGAACGCGGCAGATGTCCTCGCTCGTTGCCGAACCTTCGAGCCAGTCTTGAGCGAGCTTTGTGTACGAGGCGCTTAATCCCCAAGGCGCGAGTTTGGGTGCAAAACGGGCGAGCCAAGCGTCGAGTTTCACGCGATGCGCATGATCTTCCGTCGGATAAGTAGACCAAAGCATGGGCAGTCCTGCGAGCTGCGCGCGTATGAAGCTGTCCTCACCGCGAATAATGGCCGCATCCGAAGCCCACAGGAGCTTATCGAAATCCTTTTGCGCAACGAAGGGCGTGCGCACTGTACGGAGTTCACTGCCCGCGCCGGAGAGGAGTTTCTCAAGGATGTCGCCGGCTTCACCCGGTGCGAGCAATGCATTCATCGGCCGATTGGCGGCTGCCTGCCGAAGGGCTGCGGCAGCGGTTTGCAGGTCATTCACCGGATAGGTGAATATAAAGACGGTGGTGCGTTGAGGATCAGCACCGAGCTCAAGGAGAAAATCCTTCTTTTGCAGTGCAAATGCCTGCTGACGCTTTTCATAGTCGTCTTCAATCAGTACGCCGCCGGTACGGTCGGTGACGCCGGGGAAGAACCAAAGTTTCGGCAGGTCCAGACGCGGGTGAAGACCGACCATATTGTGGCTTCCTTCCACCCAGTCTTCTGCGGAAAGATAGTCAAGATTGAAGTAAAAGGGCGGTGTTTGGCGCGCAGCAAGACGCTGAGCCCGCAGCTTGGCCGCCGCTTCGTCATAAGCTTCGGGGAGCCGGCATCCGAAGGTTTCAATGATGAGCTCTGACGGCTGAAAGTCGGGCTGAGCGGCTGCTTTTGCAAAATCATCCCAGGCAGCAATTTGGGCTTCCTCTGCGGCATGAGGGGCGATGAGCTGCAGCACGTCCGGACGATCTGTGATGAAGCGCACGGCGATGCCGAGGGACTTCAGGCGGCAAGCCAGACGCCAGCAGACGCCGGCATCGCCGAAATTGTCGATGACGCGGCAAAAGATGTCGGCAGAGGGAAATCGAAAGCTCATGGCAGCAATTAAATAGGGTTTTGGGTTCTCAGCAGCCTTTGGCGGAAGATGCCTGGACCCCGAGGAGCGTCAATTTAAGAATGGCCGGACAACTTATTCCGCGCGGCGGGCAATGGGTTCCCCGTTGGCGTTAAGCAGCCCGGCAAGAATACAGTTGCGGCCGAGACAGCGGAAATCCGCTGCCGCCGCAGGGTCATAGCGATGCGCTTCGCCGGACGGAAAGAACCACCGGCGCGGAACTTTGGGTTCGCCCGCCAGTGCAGCGAGCTCCCACTGTGTTCCCTTGGGACAGGCCGAAACAGTGCCGTCACGGCGAAGTTTGGCGCCGACAATGATCCATTGATCCAGTTTGTCGGCTGTTTCCGCCTGATTCAGCGCAGAAGCATCGTTCGGCGGGTTTTGAGTGTTCCGCATGCTGAGGCAGAAGCCTTCGACGTGTACTGCCGCCTCGGCTGACTGTCGCACCTGCAGGGCCTCATCATCAAATGCGTAGCGCAATGCCATGAAATCCCCGAGGAGCATGTCTCTCGGGTCGGCTGGTACCAAACGCACAATACGGGACTGGCCATGTTCGAGCAGGTCAATGCGGTTCAAGGCGGTGAAGGCGACTGCGGCTGCGGTGATCATCAATGCAGCCAAAGCAAAGCCCTGCTGCAGGCCAAAACCAAACATTTTGACGCTTGAGCCGGAGAATCGGCGCAGGCAGAGCGCCAGGCTGCTCAAAGCAAATGCCAGCCCCATGACGCCGTAGATTTTTGCCGCTTCCAAGAGCGGATTGACGCCGGGGGCTGCGGCTGTCCAGAAAAGGTCTGCTGCGCAGAATAAGAGGCCGCCGGTGGCAATGAACGCTGCCGTAGCGAGTCGTTTTCCGCCAAGTGACAGAGCGGCCAAAATGGCAGCAGAAAGAAGGAGTAAATCGGATGCTGCCGGCAGCATCCATACAGCGGCGACGGCAGCTGCAGCGGCGGCTATAAAAGCGGCGCCTCGCTGAAGCGAAACGCTGCGATGCCGGTCTGCCGCTAAGCCGCGGAGGCAGACAATAAGAAGAAGTGCGGCGGCGGCCATAAACCCAATGGAGGGCATTTGAGCAAAGTGCCCTGTCGGTACGGGCTGATGCACAAGACTCTCGGGCTGCAGCAGCCCGCTCGTCCAGGCCGCGGCAAGGAGTGCCGGAAGCAGGGATTCAGCGCGCTGCGCGGCAGACTTTCCGAAAAGCACGCTTAATCCCGTGAGCAGCGTGAGTATGAAGAGCACATCGCTCCAGGCAGCGTTGCCGGGGAGCGGCATATTGACGTAAAGCGGGGAGAGGAGCGCTGCAAAAAGCACCGCTCGCCAGGGGAAAAGCCAGGCGCACAGGAGTGCTGTCGCCGGCATGATCATGGTCCATGGACTTTGTCCGCTCAAATCAGAAGCAAGCATCAGCCAGCCGACAGCGGCAAAGAGCAGTCCCGCAGTCTGCAGTGTGATGCCCGAGGCCGACAATACCTTGACGGCATTGGTTTTCTGCGCGCGCTGAGCCTGTACTGCCGCCCAGCCTCCCAGCGTCAGACCGACGGCAAGAAAGAGAACCTCAACGACAAAGGTGCTGACATCGAACATGAGGAGCGTCGATATCGCCAACGTAATCGCGAGCGCGCCGAGAATGCCCGCCGCAACCGATGGGGCTGACGCCGCGGCTTTTTCCAGAGAGGCTCGGAGTGAATGAGAAGCTGCGCAGGGTTTTTCAGGACCCGTGTCGGGCCGTGATGAGGCGTCTTGAGCCTTCGCATGCATTGTCCGCCGGCGGGAAAAACGAGCTGCGCTCAAAGTCCCGGCGAGACAGACTAAGCCGTTGAGCAGCGTGAGGGCATATCCGAGACTGGCGCTCGAAAGATGGCCCAGATACGGGTGCATGAATAGGATGAGGAGTGCGTTGCCCCACCCGACTAATGTCAGCATCGCCAACGCCCGAAGTTCTGGCAGCCGTGAGCTCCAGAGTGCTGCGGAGCCGATCAGTGCGCCGGCAAGAAAAAGCAGTGCCAGACCGGCGAGCGATTCAAGCCCGGCATTATCCAGGGCGAAGGCGACTGGCGGCAGCAGGCCGAGGAGCACTGAGAAATTAAGTGCTGGGAGGAGCGCTGAGGCACGAAGTCCCGGACTTGGCCGCAGCCGCAGACTCAGACCAAGCGCCACGGCAGCCGTCGAGGCAAAAACCGCGGCAAGCAGCATCGGCGTGAAGATATCAGGGGCTTCGCCAAAGCGCTCAAAGCCCTTGAGCCCCAAACCGATCGCCAAGGCGGCGTACCAGAGCGTAAATATTAGCGGCCGCCGGATAACCAGCAGCCAGGGCGTCAGAATGGCTGAGAGACCAAGGAGCAGGCTCGCGGCATCGTCTCCGGTCTGCCAGGTTTGCCCGATAACAACGAGGAGCAGTGCCGTGAGCAGACCGCCCAATGCTGCAGAGCAGTCCTGCAGCGTGCGATGGATGTATTTGCAGCAAACGGTCGGCAGGAAACTCAGCAGTGCGGCGCCGCCAAAGATCGTGAGCCGCAGCGTATCGGACCAGGCGGTCCAATTTGCAGCTGCAAATGCAAGCAGTGCGCCCGAGAGCAGAAGGATTGCCCAGCTCCCGATGATCATCCCGAAGGGGCGAAGTGATCGAGCATGGTCTAAGTCCGCAGCAGGCGCAGCGCTCTCCTCGTCAGCAGTGTCTTTTTCTGCGTTCGCTGCAGCAAACGCAGACGGCTCCGCGGAAACGGACGTTGGTTCTGCAGGAGCCGCAATATTTGGGTTGGTGTCGGCCGTTCTCGTTTTGCGTTCGACAGCCGTTTCCGGCGGCGGCGTTGCCGCCCCTAGGACGAAGTTCGGCGCCGCTGAGGGCGCAATGCTCGGGGCGGCGCCAGAGACAGCGTCTACGCCCTCGGTCAGATCCGTCTCTGGAGAAGAGACGATTGCAGAGCGCCGATCCGCTTTTTCTTCTTCTGCGGGCTCCACAGCAGCCGTTTCCGCAGCGGCGGGCAATGCCGCCGGTTTTGCATCCGTTTCCGCTGATGCGTCGGATGTCAAGCATTCCTTTGGCACCGATGCTTCCGGCTGCTCCGAAGCGCCGTTGTCAATCGGCGCGGCAGCTTCTGCTGTCAGAGCTTCGGCAACCGCAGAAGATAAAGGCGCTTCTTTAAGGAAAGGCGCTCCCGAGCGCGGATGGCCGTCCTGATTTTGTCGGCGGGGGTTTTTGCGCTTGGGCTTCTTTTTCTGGACGTTTCGCTGAGCGGCCATAGGATCGGTCTCCGCAGACAAGAATGGAAGGAATCTTAGAAAAAGAAAAAGGTGCGCTCGGCGAATCGCGTCAGGCGCACCTTCAATATATGTGTTCTGATTCTTGCTTGTCGGCGTTCAAACAGTTTACTGATGTTTAAATTCTGCGCTTGCCTTGAGGACGGCAGCCTGACGTTCTGCAGCTCGGCGGGCACGTTCTTCATCAAAGAAAGGGACTGCGGCTGAAAGATAGACATACATCGAATAAATCGTCAGCACCGCCGCCAGCCAGATGAGTCCCGTCCCGATCAAGGCAATGTCGATGCCGAAGATCGGGTCGTTCCAAAGAAGACAAGGGATAGCCGTCATCTGTGCAATCGTCTTTGTTTTGCCGTACCAATTGACTTTGACGCGGCCGGATTCACCAATCTTGGCCATCCATTCGCGAATGCCGGTCACCGTGATTTCGCGTCCGATAATGATCATTGCAACGGCCATGTCGAGACGATCGAGCCCGACCAGAGCCACCAGGGCTGCTGAGACAACAAGCTTGTCGGCAATCGGATCAAGGAATGCGCCCATGCGGGTAGCCCAGCCTTCGTAGCGTCTGGCCAGGAATCCGTCGAGAGCATCTGTCACGGCGGCGACAACAAATGTGACGCAGGCGATGACGTTGACCCAATGCGGCGCAAGCCATGTTTCAGGGATATAGAAAACGCCGAGAACCACGGGGATCAGCGCAATGCGCAGCCACGTGAGGACCATAGGGACGTTGATTTTGAAAGGCGGCTTGAGCTTGAGTATTTTGCCGTTGGGCCTGGAAGGGGTTGAAATAATTAAGAATTCTTAATCAGGGCTGCTCGCCTGATTCGGTTGACAGAGCGGCGCCCGTATTCGCCGGGACTGCCGTATGCAGCTGACTATAGATTTGTTCGGCAAGTTTGCGAGAAATGCCGGGCACTTGAGCAATATCTTCAGCTGAAGCATTTTTGAGCTGCTTCATGCCGCCGAAGTGCCCGAGTAGTTTAGCGCGGCGTTTGGGTCCGACGCCGGACAAATCCTCTAATTTAGATGTATTTCGAGTCTTTGCGCGCTTGGCCCGCATGCCTGTAATCGCAAATCGGTGGGCTTCGTCGCGAATTTCGGCGATGAGCATCAGTGCTCGAGACATTTCTCCCAGAATAAGCGGTTCGCGTCGATGACCGTCGATGATCGGGAAGACGAGTGTTTCAAGACCGGTTTTGCGCCCTTCGCCCTTGGCTACCCCAACGATTGCGCCGACATCGAGTCCGAGATCTTCGAAAACTTCTCGGGCCATCTCCACCTGACCGCGGCCGCCGTCAATTAATACAACTGTCGGCAGTTCTGCTTCTCCGCGTGCTGCAGGCGCATATCTGCGAGCGAGCACTTGCTTCATTGCAGCATAGTCGTCGCCGGGTTCAATGCCCGCAATATTGAATCGCCGGTAGAGCGACGACTGCATGCGGCCCTCTCGGAAAACTACGCAGGATGCTTGTGTAGCTTCGCCCTGTGTATGAGAGATGTCAAAGCATTCGACAGAGAATTCCATGGGATCGTCATTCTTCGGTGCAAATGCGGGGCCAAGCACCGCCATCAAATCATTGAGGCGCGCGGTCTGTGTGCCGGATTCGGCCAGTCTTCGGGCAAGCGCTATCTGCGCCCCCTGTATGCACATCTCAAGCCAGCGCCGGCGTGTTTCCTGCGGTTCGCTGACAACGGGTACGCGGCGGCCGGCAAGATCCGTGAGCAGTGATGACAAGCGGGCCGGCAGCTCCGGATCGGCAGGATCAGGTTCAACGATCAACAGGGCCGGAATGGGAAGTTCGGCGTAGTGCTGACTGACAAAGGCTTCAATGACTTCACCCTTTGAGGGCATCAGGTCCTGAGCGGTCGGTGCTCGGTCGCCGGCTTTAGGAAAAATGGCGCGATCGCCTAAATGTCGGCCGCCGCGCACCATGGCGAGATTCACACAGACAACGCCCTGACCTATCGCTGCCGCCACGATGTCGGCGTCAACATCTCCGCCCGTTGTCTCAATGGCCTGCTGATGGCGCATCTGAGTGAGCGCGGCGATGCGGTCGCGCAGATGGGCGGCTTCTTCAAACTGCCAGGCATCCGAAGCAGCCCACATGCGTTTTTCCAGATCGCTGAGTACGTCAATGGAGCGGCCTTCAAGAAACTGTTCAGCACGACGGCAATCTGCTGCATAAGCTTCTTTGGTGATAAGTCCGCAGCAGGGAGCCGTACAGCGCCCGATCTGTCCCAAAAGACAGGGGCGTGATCGGTTTTTAAAAACGGATTCTTCGCAGGTGCGCAGCTGAAAAGCTTTTTGCAGCATTTCGATGGCGGTTCGCGCCGCACTCGAACTGGGGTACGGACCGAAAAATTTCGACCGTTTATCGACGCCGCCACGGTAATAGGAAAGACGAGGGAAGTCGCCCGCGCCAATGCGGATGTATGGGTAGCTCGCGTCGTCGCGCAGACGGATGTTGTAGTGCGGCTTAAGCGTCTTGATGAGGTTGTTCTCAAGCAGGAGCGCTTCGGCTTCAGAACGCGTAACGGTGGTTTCAATCCGCGCAATGCGGCTTACCATCAGCGCTATGCGCGGTGAAAGTCCGGTTTTGCGAAAGTATGAGGAAACGCGGTTTTTCAGGTCCCTCGCCTTGCCGACGTATAGGCAGGTGCCGTCGGAGCCGAAGTAGCGATAGCAGCCCGGCAGATGCGGGAGCGTACGAACTTCTTCGCTGGGATTGAAGGTTTGCACAGCGGGGACCGCACCGCAGGAAGGCGCTTCAGCCTCGGCTGAGGTGTTCTCCCAAGGCGCGGACGCAGACTGTTCGTCATCAGCGGAAACAGTCTGCTCTCCCTCATGAGTCGCTTTCGTGCTCATCAAAGCAAAAGCTGAGCGGCGAATTAATTTTTCTTCTTTTTGTCGTCGTCGCCGAGCAGTTCATCAAAATGCAGTGTAATGCCCTTATATTCCCGCTCGACCTTTTCGGGGCTGGCGCAGCGGAACTCGAGCCAAGCCTTGGCAGGCTGACCGTCGGCTGAGGCTGCCGATGAGGAACCCGTGAGCGGCATCATGCCCATGCCCTTGTCGGTGCAGAAGGCCTTGGCGCGCTCGTAAACAAAGTCGGCGATGCGGGCGGAAGATTCAACCTTCGGGCGTTCCGCCGAAATGCGCCAGATAGACCCGACGACCGGTTCAATATTGACGCGGCTGTCGAAGGCCTTTTCAAGCTCTTGAGTCGCAGAGGAACAGCCCGAAAGCAAGAGGGCAGCACCGGCAGAGGCGCAAAGAAAAAGGGCAACAGAAGACTGGCGGGGCATGAGGAGCATGAATAAGTTCACCGTGAAGACGGCGGAAAAAGAAAACCTTCACATTATATGAATGGGCATGAATGAGCGACGGATAGGTTAAGACTCGGAGCGCTTTTCTCAGCCTCGGCACTGTTCCTTTAGGGACGGGCTCCCAAACCATGCGAATGAATACAAATCAATGTGTTGGCTGAAGATAAAAATAATCAAATCAATCAATAGATTGCATACAGTCACAGGCTGTAATTTCTGTAAGGCGGCCTTAATTTGCGGTTCCTAAACTGCCCCGCAAAATAGAACTCAAGCGTCCTTAGGCCCTGGACGCAAAGAACGCCGCTCATGACAACCCCAAGCTCGATTACCCAGCCTCTTATTGAAGTTCGCGGACTGACCTGCGAGCGCGGCGAACGTACGCTCTTTACGGGCATGTCGTTCACTGTGGCTCCGGGGTCGCTGGTCCGCATTGCGGGATCAAACGGGGCGGGAAAAACCACGCTTTTGCGTCTCTTGACGGGACTGATGCGGCCGGCCGAAGGTGAGATCTTCTGGCGCGGCGAACCGATTCTCAAGGCGGCTCAGGATTTCTGGCGCGAGCTCTGCTATATCGGCCACCGCAACGGCGTGAAGGATGATCTTTCCGTGATGGAAAACGTCCTCATCAATGCGCGCATTGCTTCGCTGAGCTGCACGCCCGAAGCTGCTCGCGCAGCATTGGCAGCCGTGGGCCTCTCAGACTACGAAGACGTTCCTGCCGGCCAGCTCTCGCAGGGACAGCGCAGACGCGTTGCGCTGGCGCGTCTTTGGCTTTCAGAATCTGTGCCGCTTTGGATTCTGGATGAGCCCTTTACTGCGCTCGACGTCAAGGGTGTCGCCAGGCTGGCGGACTTGGTTTCCAAGCATGTTGCCGAGGGCGGCGTGGTCATGCTGGTGACGCATCAGGAAGTGCCGGTGGATCCGAAGCACCTCTTTGTCATTGAACCGGAGCGTTGGGCTCCCAAGCGCCGATCGGCGGTTGAGCGGGCGATGGCGGATGCGGCAGCTGCCGAAGCCGAAAGCGCTGCTCGGGACTGAAGAGAGGAGACGCCAAGATGTTTAATCTCTTCATGACGATTCTGAAACGCGATCTGACGCTCTCACTTCGCCGCAAGTCTGACCTCGCTCAGGTGATCTTCTTTTTTGCGGTGGTTGTAACGCTCGTGCCTTTGGGCGTCGGTGCGGAAACCAATATCCTGCGCAGCATCGCCCCGGGCGTGGTTTGGGTTGCGGCGCTTCTCGCGGCGCTCCTTTCGCTCCCGCGCATGTTTGCGACCGACCATGAGGACGGCACGCTCGAGCAGATGCTCGTGGCTGCAGAGCCGGTACCGGTCATTGTGGTGGCTAAAGTAGCCGCGCATTGGATCGTTACGGGGGTGCCCATGACCATCTTTGCGACCATTTTCGGGGTGATGTTCGACTTAGAGCTCGATGTAACGCTCGTCATGGTAGCGAGTCTCCTGATCGGTACGCCGGTACTCTCTCTCGTTGGTGCGGTCGGCGCTGCGCTGACGCTCGGACTTCGTGCCGGCGGCGTCCTGACGTCGCTTCTCGTGCTTCCGCTTTATATTCCCGTCCTCATTTTCGGTTCGGGAGCGGCAACTGCCGCTGCTATGAGTCTCTCACCGGCTTCTCACTTCATGATCGTCGGCGGGCTTTCGCTCTTTGCACTCGCACTGGCGCCTTTTGCAGTGGCTGCGGCGCTGCGGATTGCCGAACAGTAAACCTTCATTATTCAGAACAAAAATAATCCATCGCAGGAGAACAGAACCTGATGAGCACTTCAATTACATTGGAAGGCTTCTATCGCAAGGCCGGGAAGCTTATTCCATGGTTTATGAGCGCAGCACTGGTGCTCTTTATCGTCGGCGTTTATCTCGGGTTCTTCGTCTGCCCGATTGAGGCGCGTCAAGGCAACTCTTACCGCATTATTTTTATTCACATTCCTGCGGCGTGGCTGGCCATGTCGCTTTATCTGCTGATGGCCGTTGCGAGCATCGTGGGACTGCTTAAAAACTCCCGACTTGCTTTCATTCTGGCGCAGGCGATGGCGCCGACCGGCGCCCTCATGGGCTTTATTGCGCTTTTTTCGGGTGCATTCTGGGGACGGCCGACGTGGGGCACATACTGGGTGTGGGATGCTCGCCTGACATCCATGCTGATTCTCTTCTTCCTCTATCTCGGTTTTATTGCACTCCATTCGGCCATTGACGATAAGCGCCGCGCTGATCAGGCTGCGAGCGTCATTTCCATCGTCGGCGCCGTGAACGTCCCGATTATCTATTTCTCGGTGCGTTGGTGGAACACTCTGCATCAAGGAGCCTCCATTACTTCGAGCGGCTCTTCGATTGCACCGATCATGCTCAACACCATTTTCATCATGCTGGCTGCCGGCACGCTTTACGGCGCAGCCGTCGTGCTTTCGCGGACTCGTACGATGATTCTTGAACGCGAACGCAAGAGCGATTGGGCGCAGAAGGCTGCGCTGGAGGGGAAATTATGAACAACTGGAACTCTCTGGCTGACTTCATTTACATGAACGGCCACGGTTACTACGTTTGGTGCGCATACGGCGCATTTGTGCTCGGTGTTCTGTTTGAGCTTTACGGGCTGATTACTCGCCGCCGAGCGATCTGTCGGCGCATCATGCGCGAAGCACGTGCTGCGCAGTCGACGCTGGAAAGCTGATCCCCCCTGCGATTGAGACCCCAAGGAAAAAAACATGAACGCCAAAACTAAAAAACTTGCCTTGATCGGCGCAGCCGCCGTAGTGCTCTGCGCAGGCATCTTCATGGCACTGCAGGCCTTTAACGAAAATCTGGTCTTCTTTTTCTCACCCACTCAGGTAGCCGCTAAAGAAGCGCCTGTGGGCCGCACGTTCCGTCTGGGCGGCGTGGTTGAGAAGAATTCAGTCGTTCGGGAAAAGGACGGCGTAACCGTTCACTTCCGTATCACCGATACGGCGCAGACGGTTAATGTCGAATATAAGGGCATTCTGCCCGACCTCTTTGCCGAAGAGCAGGGCGTTGTTGCGCAGGGCAAACTCAACGAAGCCGGTGTGTTTGTCGCGAGTGAAGTGCTCGCCAAGCATGACGAAAACTACATGCCGCCTGAGGCCGCCAAAGCGCTCGAAGATGCGCATAAGGCCGGCGTAGCCAAGGCTCACGCTCAGGGCATGGACTCGAAGAGCCACGCCGAGGCGGTCAAATCGGGCGCTCCGATGCCGGCCAACCATCCGTAAGGATTAAGGGACATTATTCTTCGCGCTGCGAAGCTGCTCTGCGCCGTTTGACTCGGAACAACGGCAAAGAACGAACTGCGCAGCGCCTTCACCAGCGGCGGACACCTTAGAAGGCCCGTCCATTTACATTAGAAGAAGCCGATGACCGAGCGAGGTTCTGATAGAGAACCTCCCGGTATGTCAACAACGGAGAAATCAAGTGATACCTGAGATTGGTCACTTCGCACTGATCCTGTGCCTTGCGCTCAGCATTGTCCAGGGCGTTCTGCCGCTCGTGGGCGCAGCCCGCGGCAGCGGTCCGCTCATGGCAGTGGCGCGGCCTGCGGCTGCAGCCAACGCATTATTCGGCACGATCGCCTTCGGGTGCCTTGCGTACTCGTTTTATATTTCCGACTTCAGCGTGCTCAACGTTGCCAACAACTCCAACTCGATGCTGCCCTGGTACTACAAGGTCGCAGCGACTTGGGGTTCTCATGAAGGCTCGATTCTCTTCTGGACGGTAACGCTTGGCTGGTGGGGAGCTGCAGTTGCATTCTCGGCGAGGAAGCTCCCAGAGGATATGGTGGCTCGCGTGACGGGCGTCATGGGGCTTGTCGGCATGGGGTTCCTGCTCTTCATGCTCTTTACCTCCAATCCGTTCCTGCGAATCTTCCCGGCACCGGCCGAAGGTGCAGACTTGAATCCGCTCTTGCAGGATCCGGGGATGGTCTTCCATCCGCCGCTGCTTTATTTGGGCTACGTGGGTTTCTCGGTTCCCTTCGCCTTTGCGATTGCTGCGCTCCTTTCCGGACGTCTTGATGCGGCCTGGGCGCGTTGGATGCGTCCTTGGACGACGGCCGCCTGGATTTTGCTCACGCTCGGTATTGCGCTCGGTTCCTACTGGGCCTATTACGAACTCGGCTGGGGCGGCTGGTGGTTCTGGGACCCGGTCGAAAACTCGTCCTTCATGCCCTGGCTCACGGGTACGGCGCTGATTCACTCGCTTGCAGTGACTGAAAAGCGCGGCTGCTTCCGTATTTGGACAGTGCTCTTGGCGATCATCACGTTCTCACTCTCGCTCTTGGGGACCTTCCTCGTCCGTTCCGGTGTTCTCACGTCGGTGCATGCGTTTGCTACGGATCCGGAACGCGGCCTCTTTATTCTGGCTTTCCTGATTCTGGTGATCGGGCTTTCGTTCCTGCTTTTCGCTTGGCGTGCGCCAACGGTGGGTTTGGGCGGCAACTTCGCACTGATCTCGCGCGAATCCATGCTGCTGGTCAACAATGTTTTGCTGGTGGTGGCGATGGGCGCCGTCCTTTTGGGCACGCTCTATCCGCTCTTCCTCGATGCGCTCAATGCCGGCAAGATTTCTGTTGGGCCTCCGTACTTTGATGCGGTCTTCGGTCCGCTGATGCTCCCGCTGGTGTTCCTGATGGCAGTGGGGCCGATCGCACGCTGGAAGGAAGCCGATCCCATGACGCTCGTGAAGCGCCTCGCCTGGTGCTTTGTGGTGGCGATCGCGGTCGGCATTGCCGTTCCGCTTCTGATGGGCGCCTGGAGCACCTGGGTCTTTACCGGCACGACGCTGGCTGTCTTCGTGATGTGCGGCATCGTTGAGGAAATCCGCGGCGAACTGAAGTTTGCCCCCGCCGGCACCGGCATCTTCGGTCGTCTTACCCGCATGACGCGTGCCACGTGGGGCATGCACCTTGCACACTTCGGCGTAGCAGTGTTCATCATCGGCGTGGCGCTGGTGAAGGGCTATCAGGCTGAGCGCGATGTCCGCATGTTTGAATCTGACGTCGTGCATGTTGCGGGCTATACCTTCACCTTCAACGGTGTGAGCTCCGCTCGCGGCGCCAACTTCACCGCCGACCGAGGCGATTTCACGCTCTCGAAGGACGGCAAGGAACTTCAGCACCTTTATCCGGAAAAGCGCAAGTACTTCAGCTCCAATTCGATGCCGATGACAGAGGCCGCCATTCGCCATTCCATTACGGGTGACGTGTATGTGAGTCTGGGCGTGCCGAGTTCGGACGGCGGCTGGGTGGTTCGCGTGTATTCGAAGCCTTTCGTGACTTGGATCTGGTTCGGCTGCATCATCATGAGCGTGGGCGGCCTGCTTGCGATGCTTGATCGCCGTTATCGCCGCCGCCGTGAAAAGAAGGCGGCGGATGCGGCCAAGTCCAACAGCGCCGGCGCAGCGCCAGCCGTTTGATCGTCTCGGAGAACTCAGAAAATGATGAAAGCGAAATTCCTTATTCCGTTTGCAATCTTCGTGGTGCTCGCGGGGTTCCTCTTCAAGGGGCTCTACCTCGATCCCCGCGCTCTGCCTTCCGTGCTGATCAATAAGCCGCTGCCGACTTTTGAACTGCCGACGCTTTTTGATCCGACTCAGAAATTCAGCACCGAAGAGATGAAGGGCAAAGTCTGGATGCTTAACGTTTGGGCAAGCTGGTGCCTACCCTGCAAGGAGGAGCACCCCTATCTTGTCGGGCTGAAGCGCTCGGGCCTGAAGACCCCGATTGTAGGCTTCCTCTATAAGGACACGGTCGGCGCCGGTCGGCAGGTGCTCGAAGACACTGGCAATCCCTATGACGTTGTGATCTTTGAAGAGAAGAACAAGGTCGGCATCGATCTCGGTGTTACGGGCGTGCCGGAAACCTTCATCATCGACAAGAAGGGCGTCATTCGCGCCAAGGTGAGCTATCCGATTCTGGATGATCTTTGGAACATTCAGGTGAAGCCGCTTATCGAAATCCTGGAGAAGGAAAAATGATTAAACGCTTCATTCTTGCCGCCGCAGCCTTAGGCGCCGCTGCGCTTCTCGCACTGCCGCTCGCTCAGACCGCTCAGGCGGCTCCGCGTGAGGCTGCGCCGACGGCCTTTGATCCGGTAGCGCACAAGCGCGTCGTTGAGGTGTCCGAGCAGCTGCGCTGTCTCGTCTGCCAGAATCAGTCGATTGCGGAGTCCAATGCGGAACTTGCCGTTGACTTGCGCAACCAAGTGATCGAACAAGTAAAAGCCGGCAAAACCAATCAGGAAATTGTGGACTACATGGTCGACCGCTATGGGGACTTTGTGCTTTACAAGCCGCCGTTCAAACTTTCAACGGCAATTCTGTGGCTCGGACCGCTCTGTCTGTTCCTGATCGGCATTGGTGCCTTCTACATCAACCTTCGCCGGCGCAAGCGCCTTGTGGCGGAATCTGTCAAGCCATTGACGGCACAGGAGAAGGCGATGGCCGATGACCTCCTGAGCGGACGCAAGGAGTAATCGAAAGTGACGATTTTCATTATTCTCTGTGTACTGATGTGCGTGGCAGCGGTTTCGGCCGTCTGCCTGCCGCTTTGGTTCGGGTCCCGGGCCAAAGCGGAAAGTGACCGCCGCAGTCAGGTGCTCGCTATCCTTCAGCAGCAGGCCAATGACCTTGAGGCGGAGCGTGCAGCCGGTCGAATCGATCAGGATGAATACGAAGAAACGCGCAGCGAACTTGAACGCCGCGTTTTGGAAGAAGCCAAGCACGAAGAAGAAATCAAGAGCGGGCGCAGCATGATGATGCCGCGCGTGCTCGCAGTGGTGCTTCTTGTGGTTATTCCGGCTTCTGCAGCAGTCGCCTACTACGCGCTTGGCCGCTATACAGCCATGGATCCAGCCTTTATCGAAATGATGGAGCGCCAGAGTGCCAATTCGCGCGGTCACTCGCAGCGCGATATGCAGAAGATGCTCGACGATCTGAAGGCCAGATTGGCTGAAGATCCGAGAAATGCTCAGGGCTGGTTCCTGCTTGCCCGTACGGCGGCCTCGATGAATCGTTTCGATGATGCCGTGGAGGCTTTCAAGAAGTTGAATGCACTGGTGCCCAACAATGCCGACATCATGGCTGATATGGCCGACATGATGGCTGCGGCCAACGGCAAGGTCATCACGCCTGAAGTCGAGAAGCTCCTGCAGGATGCCCTCAAAGTGGATCCTAATCAGTGGAAGGCCTTGGCGTTGCTGGCCATGCAGTCTTGGGACCGCGAACGCTATGCTCAGGCTGCGCAGTATTGGGAGCGTCTGCTCAAGGTTGTGCCGCCGGACTTCCCCGACCGCGATCAGATTGCTTCTAATATCAATGAAGCCAAGCGTCTTGGCGGCGTGAATGACTCGATCTCGGCCGTTTCGCCAAATGCCGGCGGTGCCGGCGGCAAGTCAGCGGCGGCGCCTTCTTCGACGGCCGTTGAGCCGGTGCCGACAGCATCGCCCGCGACCATGAGCGCTGTGGCCGGTACGGTGACGCTTGACGCTGCGCTCAAAGATCAGACCTCGCCCGACGATACGGTCTTCATCTACGCGCGCCCGGCTTCAGGAAGCCGCATGCCCGTAGCGTTCACCAAGGTGAAGGTGAAGGATCTGCCCTACAACTTCGAACTCAATGAAACCATGCGCATGGCCATGGGGGCGGAGACGCTTGCCAACACAAAGATTGTGGTGGTGGGTGCGCGCATCTCCAAGACCGGCAATTTCATGCCGCAGCCGGGTGACCTGGAGGGCGAAATGGATCAGCCCGTTGAGGTCGGCGACCGCGGTCTGATTGTGACGATACGCAAGGTTCGTCAATAGCACCAAAGTCTGCTCCGAAGAAAAAACAGCGGCCCGTTGAGGCCGCTGTTTTTTTTGAGCCATTGCTGTTGGCAAGCTGTCACGAAATATTCATGACGACGTCAGATGAGCGTTACAGCCCCGTCACATGGAGTGCTGAAAATAACAGCTGTTTAGTTTTGCTCATCCCTCACACGTTCATGCTTGTTCTCGAGAATATCGCTAAGCGCTACGGCGACAAGTCCATTCTTTCTGAAATTTCACTCGCCATCCCCAAAGGCAGCATCGTCTCCATTTTGGGACCGTCCGGCTGCGGCAAGACGACGCTTTTGAATTTAATTCTCGGGCTGGTGCCGGCAACCTCCGGACGCATTTTGGTTGACGGCGAGAATGTGACGAACGTTCCAATGGAAAAGCGCGGCTTCAATATTGTCTTTCAGGACTATGCGCTCTTTCCCACTCTCAATGCCGAAGAAAATATTGTCTACGGTCTGAAGAATTGTCCGGGCCGATCCACTCCGGAAGAAGTACGCGATCTCATCCATTTATTGGGACTCGAGCCGCATCTTAAAAGCCGCGTGCAGGAGCTTTCCGGCGGTCAGAAGCAGCGCGTGGCGCTGGCGAGAACGCTGGTGATGAAGCCGCGCCTTCTGCTCCTTGACGAGCCGCTTTCTGCGCTTGACGGATTGATTAAAGAATCCATCAAAGAGCGCATCCGCACCATTGCTCGGCAGCTCAAACTAACGACGCTGATTGTGACGCATGATCCGGAAGAAGCGCTGACGCTTTCGGACAAGGTGCTCATCATCAATGGCGGCCGAATTGCACAGTTCGATACGCCTCAGGGCATTGTGCACCGTCCGGCGGACGATTTCGTTCGCCGCTTCATTCTTTCGCAGCTGACGATCAAGCGCGACAATATTTATCGACTGTTTGGGCAGCCCGCAGCCGAGCAGTCGCTGATGCCGGCAGCGAGCTGAGAGGATGACGTCCATGACGACAGCGTCTTCGGGCAGTACGCTGCTCGCGGGGGTATCGGCGTTCCTCACGGGCGCCGGCACGGATGAGCGCAGACATTACCGAGTGCTCTATGGGGCGGTAATGATTTTCTTTGCGCTCTTTTTAGGCGTCCCGCTCGCCTTGATCTTTGGCCAGTCGATTTTGGAAAAAGGCACGCTGACGGCCGCGAACTGGCTCTCGGTGGTCATGCGCCCGGGTTTCTGGTCGATGATGGCCAACAGCTTTGCGGTGAGTACTGCCGCAGCGGCTGTCGCTACCCTTTTGGGTTTCTTCGCTGCCTACGGTCTGGTGATTTCACAGCTGCCGGCTTGGGTGAAGAAAGCGGTGCGGATTCTGATGCTCCTGCCGCTCTTTCTGCCTTCGATCACCTATGGCTTTGCCGTCATTTACTCCTTTGGCCGTATGGGGCTTATCAGCCAGTTCTTTGGTCCGCCGCCGTTTTCGATTTACGGTTTTTGGGGACTGCTGATTTCTGACGTGGCTTACCTGCTGCCGCCTGTTTTCTTGATCATCAGCAATGCCTTTATTTACGTTGATCCGCGCTACGCAATCGTCTCGCGCGTGATGGGCGACGGGTTCCTGAGACGCTTTTGGACTTCGGCGCTTCGTCCGGTCGCCGGTGCCTGCGTTTCCGCCTTTATGCTGGGCTTCTTCTTGGCCTTCACGGATTTCGGCATTCCGATTTCCATTGCGGGTCAATATGAAGTGGTCGCTACCGAACTCTATTCGACGATGATGGGTGCCGTGCCGGATTTCGGCCGCGGTGCAGTGGTGGCGATATCGATGATGGTGCCGGCAGTCGGTGCGGTGGCTTTGCTGCGGTGGAGCGAAAAACTCAATTTCCGCAGTACGGACATTGTGCGGCCGATGCTCATGCCGTCAGCCGCAAGAGACGGAGCATTTCTCCTCTTCTATGCGGGATTGGCGGCAGTGCTGCTTTGCATCTTTGCCGTGATGTTCATCGTGCCCTTTGTTGAGAACTGGCCTTATAAGCCGAACTTCACGATTCAGCATTTCATCGACATTTTGGGCGAAGACGATATCGGCGGGATCTATCTCCGTTCGATCGGCGTGGCAGCTGCTTCTGCGGCTATCGGTACGTTCATCTCCTTTGCTGCGGCGCTCATTCAGGCGCGCTCCAAACTGCCTCGCGTCTGCCGTTCCGCCATGGATGGATTGGCCATGATGACGAGTACCTTGCCGGGCATGGTGATTGGCGTGGGCTTCCTCTTCGCGTTCTCAGGCACGATTCTGCAGAACACGATCGCCATTCTGATCCTTGCGAACCTGGTGCACTTCTTTGCTTCGCCTTACCTGATGGGGACGGCAGCGCTCTCACGCATGAATGCAGGATGGGAGACCACGGGACTGCTGATGGGTGATACCTGGATTCAGACGATCCGCCGTGTGGTGCTCCCGAATGCGCGGGCGACGCTCATTGAAATGTTTGAACTCTATTTCATCAATTCAATGGTGACCATTTCAGCGGTGGTCTTCCTCTGCGGCACGTCGACGATGCTTCTGACCACGAAGATCAAGGAATTTTCCTATTACGAGCGGTTTGACGCGATCTTCGTGCTGTCGCTCTTGGTATTCGTGACAAACGTCGCCGCAAAACTCATTCTCGACAAGTTGGCAGAGTGCTCGCGCACTGACCAAAAGGCCGGCTCAACTCGTTCATAACGCTTGCTGCTGAACGCACTCCCGCAGTGACCGACTCCCCAGCGGCATGAAATTCACACACCTCTCTTATTTGTCATTTACTTGTATTGGATAAAAAAATGAAGCAAATGTTCACTCTCGCGGCTGCTGCCGCCGCAGTATCTCTGCTTGCCGGCTGCAATGGTGAAAAGCCCGCTGAGCAGAAAGCTGCCCCTGCGGCTGAGGCCGCGGCTGTCATCATTTATTCGAATGCTGACGAAGAGGCACAAAAGGCGATGAAGAATGCCTTGGATGCCAACGGCATGAAGGGGCTCTATAAGATTCAGGGGCTGGGCACCTCCGAACTCGGCGGCAAGCTCGCCGCCGAAGGCAAGAATATTGAAGCCGACGTGGTAACCACCGCTTCCTACTATCTTGACAGTCTCCAGAAGAGCCAGAAACTTTTCCAGAAGCTTGCGTTCACGCCGGACACGATCAATCCGACACCGGATTACTATGCGCCGATCCTCGGCAACTGCGGAGCGCTCTTCATCAATACTCAGGTGCTCGCTGCGGACAAGCTGCCGCGTCCCACCCGCATTGAGGATCTTGCTCAGCCCATCTATGCCGGTCATATTTCCGTGCCGGACATTCTGGGTTCTTCCACATCGTGGCTGATGACGCAGGCTGTCATTGCCGATAAGGGTGAAGCCGAGGGCGCGAAGATTCTTCAGGCGATTGAGAAGAATGCCGGTGCGCATCTGACGAAATCGGGTTCCGCTCCGCTCAAACTCATTCGTGCGGGTGAGGTGGCTGTAGGCTTCGGGCTTCGTCATCAGGCCGTAGCGGACAAGGCCAAAGGACTTCCGGTTGACTTTATTGACCCGGTGGAAGGCAACTTCATGCTCACTGAAGCGGCTGCAGTTGTCGACAAAGGGGATAAGACCAATCCGAATGCACAGAAGGTGGTCGAAGTGATCATCAAGAATGCTCGCCCGGAACTGCTCCAGTACTACCCGGTGGCGCTCTACAAGGGTGAAACGGTATCGGCCGAAAACAAACCGGCCAATCCGAAGCAGTTCCCTGAAGCCTTGACTGTGGAGCTCCTCCAGAAGCACCAGAAGCTCGTCAAGGGCGAGTAAAGGCTCACAGAGCGCGCTTCTTCAGTTCGAACCCCTCGACGAGACCTGTCTGATCGAGGGGTTTGTCTCTCAAAACATCCGTGCGGGCAGCCTTCAGAGGCTGCTGTGCATCGGGTGTCTAAGCACACTAGAAAAAATACTGCTGGCGCATGCTTTCATGCGCAGCATTTTGAATGATGCAAATGCCCAATATTGCTGATCCCAATACCTACAAACTTTTAACGCCCGGCCCGCTCACTACGACGCTCGCCGTCCGCGAAGCCATGCTTGTCGACCGCTGCACTTGGGACGACGACTACAAGGCAATGACCGAATCCATTCGCGCTTCGCTCTTGGAACTGGCCGAAGCAAACCCTGCCGAGTACGGCGTCGTGCTGATGCAGGGCTCAGGCACTTTCGGCGTGGAATCTGTTCTCTCAAGCGTGCCGGGTGCAGCCGACCGCGTACTGGTGCTTGTCAACGGCGCTTATTCAGAGCGCATGTGCCAGATTCTGACTTATCACCGCATTCCGTTTGACCGCATTGACTGCGGCTGGGATGAGACGCCTGATGCTCAAAGAGTTGCCGAGTGGCTGGATGCGCACCCCGAAACGACGATGGTCTCGATGGTGCACAGCGAAACGACGACGGGTATTCTCAACGACATCGAAAGTGTGGCCCGCGTCGTAAAGGCGAAAAATCGCTTGTTCATCGTGGATGCCATGAGCAGCATCGGCGGGGTGGAAATCCCGGTGGAGTCTCTCGGCATTGATTTTTTGGTTTCCTCGGCCAATAAGTGCATTCAGGGCGTGCCGGGCTTTTCCTTCATCATTGCCCGCAAATCTGCGCTGCTTGCCGCTAAAGGCAATGCACGTTCGCTCTCGCTCGATTTGACTGCGCAGTATGAAACGCTCGAGAAGGATCACGGCAAATGGCGGTTCACTTCTCCCACGCATGTCGTGGCGGCATTTGATGAAGCGCTCCGGGAGCTCAAAGCCGAAGGCGGCATTGCAGCTCGGCATGCCCGCTATGCTGCGGTCAATGAGGCGCTGCGTGAAGGCCGAACTGGGCTTTAAAGCCTACGTGGCAGCAGATCGGCAGGGGCCCTTCATCACGACTTTCCTTTATCCGGATCAGGCCGGTTTCGATTTCAAGCACATGTATGCGGTGCTCAAGGCCGGCGGATATGTCATTTATCCGGGCAAGCTCACGGAACGTCCGAGCTTCCGGCTGGGCAATATCGGCGAAATTCACGGTGACGATGTGCCGAAAATTCTCGGCCTTTTCCGCGGCTATCTCGCATCACTCTGAACATCCATCTCAGGCAGATCATTATGAAGCAGACCATTCAAGGCGTTATTTTCGATTGGGCGGGCACCACGGTTGACTTTGGCTGTTTTGCGCCGGTTTCAGCGTTCGTTGAGGCTTTCCGCAAGGCAGGCATTGATGTGACGCTCGAAGAGACGCGGGCGCCGATGGGCAAACTCAAAATTGAGCATATCCGCACCATGCTGGCGATGCCCGCGGTCAAAGCACGCTGGACAGAGCGTTGGGGACGGTCTCCGGAAGAAAGCGATGCGCAGGCGATTTATCACGACTTTGAGCCGGCTTTGTTCGCTGTGCTCGATCGTCACTGTGAACTGAAGGACGGCGTTCTTGACTGTGTGAAGGAGCTGCGCAGCCGCGGTCTGAAGATCGGCAGCACCACCGGCTACACCCGCGAGATGATGAATGTGGTCGAAGAGGCCGCGCGTCAAGCGGGTTATGCGCCGGACTGCCTTGTCACAGCGGATGAGACGGGCGGTTTCGGACGTCCTTGGCCCTACATGATTTTTGAGAACATGCGCCTGCTGAAGCTCCCCGCCGTGCGTACCGTTGTGAAAATCGGCGATACGGTGAGCGACATTGAAGAGGCGCGTGCCGCCGGCGTCTGGGCTGTCGGCGTCGTCGACGGTTCATCCGTCATGGGACTTTCGCACGCTGAATTCAGCGCGCTCACGGATGCGGAAAAAGCTGCGGCACGCATCCGTACTCGTTCAGTCCTCTTGGCGGCCGGCGCTGATTTTGTGATTGAGTCGCTCAGCGAACTGCCCGGACTCATTGACGGCATCAATGCGCGTCAGGGCCGGTGACCGCTGCTGCCCTGAAAGGGCAGCAGAGAAACTGTCTTCGCCTCGTTTCCGCTTCTCAGCGGGAGAGGAGTGAATTGAACGCTCATGCATCCAAAGGGTGCATGAGCGTTTGTCAAATGATCAAGCGCGGCAGCTCTTTTATTTGCCCGTTGTGCTGTCGACGAGATTCATGCGCATGATGGCAATATGGCGCGAACCGGGCTGGCGTTCAATATCAAAGCAGTCCCCTTCGATCTGCGGGAAGAGCTTAAGGAACTCATCCATCTCACGGCGGGCATCTTCGGGGAAGGTCTTCCCGATGAGCCGGCAGGTGTCGGCAACATGACGGCTGTTGCGCGTTCCCACCACTGCCGCTGCGGCTTCGGGCTTACCGATGGTGTAGAGAGACGACAGACCGGCAATTGAAAGCCCAGTCGATTTGCCCAAAGCAGCAAGGCGTTCGAGGAGTTTCTGATAACCCGCCCAGCCGAGCGTATCCTCAATGACCAGCAAGTATTTGACGAGAGAACGGTTTTCGAGGCTCTGAAGGTCGGGTTCAGGTTTGCCGAGCCACTTGTCGGAAAGAAAGCCCCCGGCGACCGTGCCGTAAGCAATGAGCTTGACGCCGCTGCGGCGGCAGAAATCCGTCATGGCCTTTTCCGGGCGGCGGTCGAGGAGCGAATACTGGCACTGATTGGTAACGACGGGAATGCCGGCATCCACAAGCTTTTTGAGGTTGGCGGTGTTGAAATTCGTCGTAGAGATGCAGCGGATGAGTCCCTTTTCTTGGAGCCGCATGAGTTCGCCGGCCGTATCAATCATGCCGGGAACGTCGTAGTCCCACCAGTGGAACTGCACCATGTCGAGACGCTCAACGCCAAGACGCGAAAGTGAGCGCTCAATCACGCGCTCAACGTAGGCTCGGTCGACATGAGCGAGATCCTTAAGATCGGGGACAAATTTGGTGTGAATCTGCGGCAGCGACAAGCCGGCGCGGCGCCGTTCGGCAATGATTTGGCCGTAGAACGCTTCCACCCCCGTATAAATGTCTGCGCAGTCAAAAGTATCAAAACCGCGGTCGAGCAGTTCGGCGAAGGCATTGTGGGCGTCCTTCATGTCGAGCGCATGTGCGAGCGCATGACCGGCGGCGAGCTGCCAGCCGCCGTTGATGATTTTGGGAATGCTGTAGTCGGCAGTGAGCTGCGTACGGGCAATGGATGGTGTCATGACGGAGGTCCGAAAAAAGTTCAGTTTGAATTAGGGATGTTTGTCTGTTTTGGCTGGGAGCGGCACAACGGTGCATTCACCGTGTCGGAACCGCCGCAGTCCCGTGCGTGAAATGCGAAAGCGAGCGCCGCAGTTGGGATCCGGACAGGCAATGAGCGCGTCAGTGGTCATCCAGTCTGCCGCGGCTGTCGGCCGCTGTTTGGCAGGAATCAGCGGCAGCAGCGCGGCCATGGCATAGAGGGAAAATCGGCCGCCTTCGGGGAAGACCAGATCTTCACCTTCGACTTTGAACCCTTGGCCGAGATGATGACGGCAGACGAAATTGCCGCCCTCCACGGTAACGGTAAGGTCAAAGAGTTCAAACTCATCCGGTTCGAGTTCTGAGGATGCTTCGGGCTGGGAGTTAAGGGGGGCAGTCATAGTGTGTCTCAAAGGTGCGCCGCATTCCGGTTCTCTCTGATGAAAGCGGAGTCAAGTCTTATGCCTTGTCCGTGGCCTGAGGTTCATCACTCATCTTAGGACGTCCGATGCCGGTGGCGATCGATACTGAGAATACGACGAAAAGCGCAATGGGATAGAACGTGGCCGTCATCAAAGAAAACGGCGTGAGGGACGGGTCTCCCAGCGCCGAGGCGGCTGAAAGCGTAATGAGTGAGAAGGCCGAAAACGGCAGAACCACCGGGATGCTGTTGGCAAATCCAGCGAGCAGATAAGCGCGGCGGTACGGATCGATGCTGCTGCGCAGCAGTCGGTCGGCCAGCTGTCCGGCCAGCGCCACAGCGACGCTCGTGACGGCGGCAAGGCAGGTGGAAATGAAGACCGTGGCGACGGCCAGAGTCACTTCGGCGCGGCGCGGCGACTGATTTTCGTTCGTGAGGAAGTTGGCCGTGGCATCGGCAAGTCCGGCGTGTTCAATAACGCCCGTAAAGCCAAAGAGTGCAAGGCACATCAGCATGATGCCTGAGACGTTGGCGATGCCGTCCGTCAGAATGCCGGAAATGGAACCATTTTCTACGCGAACGATCTGCGAGGGTTCAATTACGCCGGTGAGCAGACCGATGATCAGTCCGGCAACGGTTGCCATCGTGACAGCGTGGAGTGCGTCGCGCATCTTTATCGCAATGTAGATGAGGAGCACCACCGGGATCAGCATCAGCAGACGCATCGGATCTGCGGCGGCATTGAGCGCTGCGGATGGTTCTGAAGCGCTGCCGCCGAGAGCGTAGAAGGGGAGCGCAATGATGAGCGCAATGACGGCAAACGGGAAGCGAGTCTTGACAACGCGGCCGAGATCAAGGGGCTTGCCGAACTTATCCGTCTGCGTCATGGCCGAGATGATGGCCACGTCCGAAACCGGCGCGAGGTTGTCGCCGAAAATGGCGCCCGAAAGAATGGCGCCGGCCATCAGCGGCACATCGCAGCCGAGTGCAGCGCCGAAAGGCAAAAAGATGGGGGATGCAGCCAGAATCGTGGAAATGGAGCTGCCGGTGGCTGTGGCCAAAAGCGATGAAATGAGAAAAACGGCCGGGGTGAGCAGCGGCGTTCCGGCAATTGCGCCGCCCGTGAAGGCGGCGAGGGCTTCGGCGAGCCCGGCGGCCTTCATCATGGCCGAGAATACGCCGGCAGCCATCAATAGCAGCAGCACGGTTGCCGTCATTGGCGATGCGGCGCCTTCCAAGACCGCTTTCCAATAGCGCATTGGCTTTTGGGTGAGCAGCGCGCCTGCTACCAGCGCCGTGAGACCGGCACCCGCAAGCGCCATCAGATCGAATACTTTGAGGACGACAAAAAGGTAGACCGAAAGCAGCGCAAAAATGAGAAATGGAATGAGGAGCGATGCGGGTCCGAAGAAAAAGGGAATGCGGTTTTCGTCAAGCGAAGCGTCAGAGGCGCAAGCCGGTGCAGGGGAGGTCATGGTGAATTCTCGTGAGGGCATGAAGGAGAAAAACTGCAAATCGTCTGCGGCGGGACTTCTTTTGTTTTTTGAGATACGGCTGAAAAACAAAACCCGCCGGAAGGCGGGTTGGACTGAGAAACTGGGGGAAAGCATCAAGTGCGCTGCACGATCTTTCCTTCTCTCAAACCGGCGCGCAGGTCTGCGCACCCGCCATTGAACTTGACGGGAGTCGCCACCACTGACGGCGAGGCTGCAGGCAGGAGAGAAAATTTTCCAGCTTCATAGTGATTTCATCGTACCTGCCGTCACTCGAAAAGGGCTTGGTAGGACTGCAAAACCCAATTGATGCATATCAACCACTTGTTTGTCCAAATTCAAATGCTCCACTTGATTTTTTAGAAAAATTACGCGAAAAAATATGAATTTTTCAAGCGGAATCCGTAAGGAAGCTGAAATTCATCGTTGTCATACGGCGAATTTCGCGGTTTTGCCGTTTTTTTGCATCTCGTGCTATGGTGCTTGAAACGGGTTGCGGCAGTAGACCTGATGGGTATACGGCTGTGACCGATTTCTTCGAATGTTTTCATGAGCCAATAGGAAGCATTATGCAGGTGTACATCCGCACTTCTTGCCGAGCTGCCGACGTCCTTCACGGCCGCCGCTCGAATGCTCTCCGTACCAGCTCTACATCCTCTACATCCGCTTGACGCCTTGCGGATGCACGTTCGAAGAGACTGACAGGCATTCGGAGAAACCGAATTCCACCAGCACCCAACAAGCGGGAACCTAAAAGGGTTCCCAAAAACGAACGGGAAGCTCCGAAAGGCGCCTCCCGTTTTTTTATACCTCTTCCCTCTTTAATTTAATTACAGCCTCAACCGCCGAACATCGAAAAAAGACTGCTTGCCAAGCAGTTTTAACCGGCGGAAGGTTTTTGGAGACGCTCATGGATCTCATCCGGAACTTCAAAATTCACGCGGCAGCACTCATTATTGTGGTGCTCGCGGAACTGGTGGGTGTACAAAAGTTCGGTCTAGTCGTGCTTTTGCCGCTGCTTTATGCACTCGTATTTGGTGCCTT
>OFCS01000407.1_pt1 | contig 25002 bp, 18 predicted proteins | sample 1520891 | NCBI WGS metagenome assembly OFCS01 (sample SAMEA2699026, study PRJEB24076) | metagenome | biome: Human gut stool | place: Spain | collected 2012-01-19
GCTACTTCACCCTGCGCCGTCTCGACTTCGGCGGCTGCCGCCTGTCGCTGGCGACTCCGGTGGATGAAGCCTGGAACGGCCCGGCGGCGCTGGACGGCAAACGTATCGCCACCTCTTACCCGCACCTGCTGAAGCGCTACCTCGATCAAAAAGGTATCTCCTTTAAATCCTGTCTGCTGAACGGCTCCGTGGAAGTGGCGCCGCGCGCCGGCCTCGCCGACGCTATCTGCGACCTCGTCTCCACCGGCGCCACCCTGGAAGCCAACGGCCTGCGCGAAGTGGAAGTGATCTACCGCTCCAAAGCCTGTCTGATCCAGCGCGACGGCGAAATGGCCGACGCCAAACAGCAGTTGATTGACCGCCTGCTGACCCGTATTCAGGGCGTGATTCAGGCCCGCGAGTCGAAATACATCATGATGCACGCCCCGACCGAACGCCTGGAAGAAGTGGTTGCCCTGCTGCCGGGCGCCGAGCGGCCGACTATTCTGCCGCTGGCAGGCGACAAGCAGCGCGTGGCTATGCACATGGTCAGCAGCGAAACCCTGTTCTGGGAGACCATGGAAAAACTGAAGGCGCTGGGCGCCAGCTCCATTCTGGTGCTGCCGATTGAGAAAATGATGGAGTAATCGGCCAGCCGGTCACAGGACACACAGGGGAATACAATCATGAGCTTCAACACAATCATCGACTGGAACGGCTGTAGCGCAGACCAGCAACAGCAACTCTTAACGCGCCCGGCAATTTCCGCCTCCGACAGCATCAGTAAAACGGTGACGGAGATCCTCGATAACGTCAAAGCCAACGGCGACGCGGCGCTGCGCGAATACAGCGCGAAGTTTGATAAAACCACCGTCGCCGCGCTGCAGGTGAGCGAGGCCGAGATCGCCGCCGCCGGTGAACGCCTCAGCGACGAGCTGAAGCAGGCGATGGCGGTGGCGGTGAAAAACATCGAGACCTTCCACAACGCGCAGCAGCTGCAGGCGGTGGATGTCGAAACGCTGCCGGGGGTGCGCTGCCAGCAGGTCACCCGCCCTATCGCCTCCGTCGGGCTGTACATCCCGGGTGGCTCGGCGCCGCTGTTCTCCACGGTGCTGATGCTGGCGACGCCGGCGCGCATCGCCGGCTGTCAGCAGGTGGTGCTCTGCTCGCCGCCGCCGATTGCCGATGAGATCCTCTATGCCGCGCAGCTGTGCGGCGTGAAGACCATCTTTAACGTCGGCGGCGCGCAGGCCATCGCCGCCCTCGCCCTCGGGACCGAGTCGGTGCCGAAGGTGGATAAAATCTTTGGCCCGGGCAACGCTTACGTGACGGAAGCCAAACGCCAGGTCAGCCAGCGTCTGGACGGCGCAGCCATCGACATGCCGGCCGGCCCGTCGGAAGTACTGGTGATCGCCGACAGCGGCGCTAACCCGGACTTTGTTGCCTCCGACCTGCTGTCGCAGGCGGAACACGGCCCGGACTCTCAGGTGATCCTCCTGACCCCGGACGCCGGGATGGGCAGCCGTGTCGCCGAGGCGGTTGAACGCCAGCTGGCCGCCCTGCCGCGCGCAGAAACCGCCCGCGTGGCGCTCTCCGCCAGCCGGATCATCGTGGCCCGCGACCTGGCGCAGTGCGTGGCTATCTCCAACCAGTACGGCCCGGAGCACCTGATCATTCAGACCCGTCAGGCCCGCGAGCTGGTGGACAGCATCACCAGCGCCGGCTCGGTTTTCCTCGGTGACTGGTCACCGGAATCCGCGGGCGACTACGCCTCGGGCACCAACCACGTCCTGCCGACCTATGGTTATACCGCCACCTGCTCAAGCCTCGGTCTGGCTGACTTCCAGAAGCGGATGACCGTGCAGGAGCTGTCGCGCGACGGCTTTGCCGCCCTCGCCTCAACGATTGAGATCCTGGCCGCCGCCGAGCGCCTTGACGCCCACAAAAACGCCGTAACGCTGCGCGTTGCCGCCCTGAAGGAGCAAGCATGAGCATTGAAGATTTAGCCCGCGCCAACGTCCGCGCGCTGACCCCGTATCAATCCGCTCGCCGGCTGGGCGGCAAAGGCGACGTCTGGCTCAACGCCAACGAATTCCCTACCGCCGTAGCCTTCCAGCTTACCGAACAGACGCTGAACCGCTATCCGGAGCCGCAGCCGAAGGCCGTGATTGAGAGCTACGCCCGCTACGCCGAGGTCAAACCGGAGCAGGTGCTGGTCAGCCGCGGCGCCGACGAAGGCATCGAGCTGCTGATCCGCGCCTTCTGTGAGCCCGGCGAAGACGCGGTGCTCTACTGCCCGCCGACCTACGGCATGTACAGCGTCAGCGCCGAGACCATCGGCGTCGAGTGCCGCACCGTGCCGACGCTGGCCGACTGGCAGCTCGACCTGCCGGGCATCGAGGCGCGGCTGGACGGCGTGAAGGTGGTCTTCGTCTGCAGCCCGAACAACCCGACCGGGCAGATTATCGACCCGCAGTCGATGCGCGACCTGCTGGAGATGACCCGCGGCAAAGCCATCGTGGTGGCCGACGAAGCCTATATTGAATTCTGCCCGCAGGCGACGCTCGCCGGCTGGCTCAGCGACTATCCGCACCTGGTGGTGCTGCGCACGCTGTCCAAAGCCTTCGCCCTCGCCGGCCTGCGCTGCGGTTTCACCCTCGCCAACGCCGAGGTGATCAACGTACTGCTGAAAGTGATCGCCCCGTACCCGCTCTCCACGCCGGTGGCCGATATCGCCGCCCAGGCCCTGAGCCCGGAGGGGATCGCCGCGATGCGCCAGCACGTGGCGCAGATCCTTGACGAGCGCCGCTACCTGGTGGAACAGCTGCGCGGCATCGCCTGCGTGGAGCAGGTCTTCGATTCCGAGACCAACTATGTGCTGGCGCGGATAACCGCCTCCAGCGCAGTGTTTAAATCTTTGTGGGATCAGGGCATTATCTTACGTGACCAGAATAAACAACCTTCATTAAGCGGCTGTTTGCGTATCACTATCGGTACCCGTGCCGAGAGCCAGCGCGTGATTGACGCCTTGACTGCGGAGAATGTATGACCCAGAAGTATCTCTTTATTGACCGTGACGGCACCCTGATTTCCGAACCGCCGGAGGATTTCCAGGTGGACCGGTTCGACAAGCTGGCGTTTGAGCCGCAGGTGATCCCGGCGCTGCTGAAGCTGCAGCAGGAAGGCTATAAGCTGGTGATGATCACCAATCAGGATGGCCTGGGAACCGACAGTCTGCCGCAGGAAGCGTTTGATGGCCCGCACAACCTGATGATGCAGATCTTCGCCTCGCAGGGCGTTAACTTTGAAGAGGTGCTGATTTGTCCGCACTTCCCGGGCGACAACTGCGCCTGCCGCAAGCCAAAAACGCAGCTGGTGCTGCCGTGGCTGGAAGAGGGCGTGCTGGATAAAGCCCACAGCTATGTGATTGGCGACCGGGCCACCGACCTTGAGCTGGCGGATAACATGGGAATTACCGGTCTGCGTTATGACCGCGAGACGCTCGACTGGCCGACCATCTGCGAGCAGCTGACCCGCCGCGACCGCTATGCCCACGTCGAGCGCATCACCAAAGAGACCCAGGTGGATGTGAAAGTGTGGCTGGACCGCGAAGGCGGCAGCAAGATCCATACCGGCGTCGGCTTTTTTGACCATATGCTCGACCAAATCGCCACCCACGGCGGCTTCCGCATGGAGGTTAACGTCGGCGGCGATCTGTACATCGACGACCACCACACGGTGGAAGATACCGGCCTGGCCCTCGGCGAAGCCCTGAAGCTGGCCCTTGGCGACAAGCGCGGCATCAACCGCTTCGGCTTCGTGCTGCCGATGGACGAGTGTCTCGCCCGCTGCGCGCTGGATATCTCCGGCCGGCCGCACCTGGAGTATAAGGCGGACTTCACCTATCAGCGCGTCGGCGATCTGAGCACCGAGATGGTGGAACACTTCTTCCGCTCGCTCTCCTACACCATGGCGGTGACCCTGCACCTGAAAACCAAGGGCAAGAACGATCACCACCGCGTGGAGAGCCTGTTCAAAGCCTTTGGCCGTACGCTGCGCCAGGCGATCCGCGTCCAGGGCGATGCCCTGCCGTCTTCCAAAGGGGTGCTGTAATGAATGTGGTGATCCTTGATACCGGCTGCGCCAACCTCAATTCGGTGAAATCGGCGATTGGCCGCCACGGCTATGAGCCAGTGGTCAGCCGCGATCCGGAAGTGGTATTGCGTGCCGATAAACTGTTTCTTCCCGGCGTCGGCACCGCCCAGGCGGCGATGGATCAGCTGCGCGACCGGGAGCTGATCGACCTGATCAAAGCCTGTACCCAGCCGGTGCTGGGGATTTGCCTGGGCATGCAGCTGCTCGGCAAGCGCAGCGAGGAGAACAACGGCGTCGATCTGCTGGGCATTATCGAAGAAGAGGTGCCGAAGATGACCGACCACGGTCTGCCGCTGCCGCACATGGGCTGGAACCGGGTGTATGCCAAAGCAGGCGATCGTCTGTTCCGCGGCATTGAAGAAGGCGCGTATTTCTACTTCGTGCACAGCTACGCCATGCCGGTCAACCCGTACACCATCGCCCAGTGCAATTACGGCGAGGCGTTCACCGCCGCGGTGCAGAAAGATAACTTCTTTGGCGTGCAGTTCCACCCGGAGCGCTCCGGGAGCGCCGGGGCGCAGCTGCTGAAAAACTTCCTGGAGATGTGATGATTATTCCTGCTTTAGATTTAATCGACGGCACCGTCGTTCGTCTCCATCAGGGCGATTACGGCCAGCAGCGCGACTATGGCAGCGATCCGCTGCCGCGCCTGCAGTCCTATGCCGCTCAGGGAGCGGAGGTCCTGCACCTGGTCGACCTGACCGGGGCGAAGGATCCGGCGAAGCGCCAAATCCCGCTGCTGAAATCGCTGGTCGCCGGGGTTGATGTCCCGGTACAGGTTGGCGGCGGCGTGCGGACCGAAGCGGATGTCGCGGCCCTGCTTGAGGCCGGCGTCGCCCGCGTGGTGGTCGGCTCCACCGCGGTGAAGTCCCCGGAGGAAGTGAAAGGCTGGTTTAAACGCTTTGGCCCTGAACGGCTGGTGCTGGCGCTCGACGTGCGCATTGACGCCGACGGCAACAAGCAGGTGGCGGTCAGCGGCTGGCAGGAAAACTCCGGCGTGACGCTGGAGGAGCTGGTGGAAAGCTATCTGCCAGTCGGCCTGCAGCATGTGCTGTGCACCGATATCTCCCGCGACGGCACGCTGGCAGGCTCTAACGTCTCGCTGTACGAGGAAGTCTGCGCCCGCTACCCGCAGGTGGCGTTTCAGTCATCCGGCGGCATCGGCGATCTCAATGATATTGCCGCCCTGCGCGGCACCGGGGTGCGCGGCGTGATTGTAGGCCGCGCGCTGCTGGAAGGTAAATTCAACGTAACGGAGGCCATTCAATGCTGGCAAAACGGATAATCCCCTGCCTCGACGTCCGCGACGGCCAGGTAGTGAAAGGCGTGCAGTTCCGTAATCACGAGATCATTGGCGACATCGTCCCGCTGGCCAAGCGCTATGCCGACGAAGGGGCCGACGAACTGGTGTTCTATGATATCACCGCCTCCAGCGACGGTCGGGTGGTCGACAAGAGCTGGGTGTCGCGGGTAGCGGAAGTAATCGATATTCCTTTCTGCGTGGCGGGCGGGATCAAGTCGCTGGAAGACGCGGCGCAGATCCTCTCCTTCGGCGCCGATAAGATCTCGATTAACTCCCCTGCTCTCGCCGACCCGACGCTGATCACCCGCCTTGCCGACCGCTTTGGCGTGCAGTGTATCGTGGTGGGGATTGATACCTGGTTTGATGCAGAGACCGGCAAGTATCACGTTAACCAGTATACCGGCGACGAGAGCCGCACCCGGGTGACGCAGTGGGAAACCCTCGACTGGGTGGAGGAAGTGCAGAAGCGCGGCGCAGGCGAGATCGTTCTCAATATGATGAACCAGGACGGGGTGCGCAACGGTTACGACCTGCAGCAGCTGGCGAAGGTTCGCGCGGTGTGCCACGTCCCGCTGATCGCCTCCGGCGGCGCGGGCACTATGGAACACTTCCTCGAAGCCTTCCGCGACGCCGACGTTGACGGCGCGCTGGCGGCCTCGGTATTCCACAAACAGATTATTAATATTGGCGAACTGAAAGCGTACCTGGCGGCACAGGGCGTGGAGATAAGGGTATGTTGACTGAACAGCTGGACTGGGAAAAAACGGACGGCATGATGCCGGCCATCGTGCAGCACGCCGTATCCGGCGAAGTGCTGATGCACGGCTACATGAACAAGGAGGCGCTGGAGAAAACCGAAGCCACCGGCAAGGTCACCTTTTACTCGCGCACCAAGCAGCGGCTGTGGACCAAGGGTGAAACCTCGGGCCATGTCCTCAATGTAGTGAGCATCACGCCGGACTGTGACAACGATACGCTGCTGGTGCTGGTAAACCCGATCGGACCGACCTGCCACAAAGGCACCACCAGCTGCTTCGGCGAAACCGGCCACCAGTGGCTGTTCCTCTATCAGCTGGAGCAGCTGCTGGCCGAGCGTAAACACGCCGACCCGGAGAGCTCCTACACGGCGAAGCTGTACGCCAGCGGCACCAAGCGCATCGCGCAGAAAGTGGGGGAAGAAGGCGTGGAGACCGCGCTGGCCGCCACCGTGAACGACCGCTTCGAGCTTAAGAATGAGGCGTCGGACCTGATGTATCACCTGCTGGTGCTGCTGCAGGACCAGGGGCTGGATCTCGGGGAAGTGATTGATAATTTAAGAGCACGGCATAGGTAATAATAACAAAGGGAGGTGTTAATATACCTCCCTGCAAAACTTTTCTCGTTAATCAGGAGTATCTCTCTGCATCTAAAATAAGCATGAATTATTGATAAAAATATTACATTTTCTTCACGATTAACGCTTTGATTAACCTTAAAGGTCTTGTAACTTTCCATGACAATGATGAAATAAGGGCTGAATAACGTTGAGCAGCGTTATTTAATTCATTTTGTAGTTTAGTTAATTGATCTTGCTGTTTCTGATACTCAGTCTCTAAATATGCATTTCGCTGGACCAACCTATCAATACGTTCTTTTTTCTGTGCAACGGACGCTCTTAGCTCATCAATTTCTTCTTCCCTGGCTTTAAGAACTTGATCCTGAGAAGCAATACTGGCTTGCAACTTCTCTGAAGATAAATTAGAGGATTCAAGCTCATGTAATACCCGATCTTTTAACGAGAAAAGATACTCTTCCGGCGTTAACCGAATCAGGCGATAGTGTGCCGCTTTGATAAAATCATCATAAAAATCGCTTTCATCAATATCCAATGAGGCGATGAATTCGCGTGAAGCAGTGAATAAAGAATCAAACGCCGGACCAGAAATCGTATTTAAATTCCACTCAAGAAAAGTCACTGCATAATTATTAAAGTCTCTACCACGTGAAGGCAACAAGTGCTGTGAGTCAATAAAGGAATAGAGGGCACGTAACGCATCAAGAGCACAGTGCCAGGATTTCTCTCTGGTCACCGATAATGAACCACTGCGGTTAATGGAATGAGAAATCAAGATCTCATCCAGGAACGCCATTCTTTTGGCAAGTAGCATAAAAGCGCTAACAAAAAATAAATCATTAGTCGTTCTTAAATCCTGGAATTGTAAACCAGTATCCAGTATAGCCTGGCGCCGGAAAAGCTTATCCCAGGGCCACCAGATAAATGCACCAAAGAAATTATGAGTGATCTCATCTGATGAAAAGAGTTCTTTTTGGGGGAGTAAATCTACGCGCACAGACCATGGCATTGGTGCATATGAATGGGTTTGTAGATCTAAAGACTGGCATCGGCAGATAACCGCATCGGCTTGCAGCAATACAGCATGATCATACATCCGTTTGAGCATATTAGCATCGGGGTAATCGTCATCATCAAGAAAAATGATATATTCGCCACTTGCTATTTTTAATCCCATGTTACGTGATGCACCTGCACCGATATTCTGCGAATTATTCAAAAGACGTATCCGCGAGTCATTAGCGGCAAAGGACTGCAGTAGCTTTAACGTATCATCAGCCGAATTGTCATCAATAATGACGACTTCAATATCCTGTAACGATTGCGATAAAATGGAACTAAGCGTATCAGATATATATTCTGCAGCATCGTGCACAGGTATCACAACAGAGACCAGTGCACTTGAAGATCTTTCAGACATTTGATCGCCTCCCAAGTGACACGTTACAGTAATTTTAGTTAATAATATACTTTAAAAAATTTGAAGGTAAAGAAACAGAATCTGGCAACTAATAAAAACGGTTAACCGTTTGATCGACAACTATCCCTCGACCACATCATGATAAGTCTTTAGCGTCTTACTAATAATCATCCCGCTCGAGAATTTATCCTGAATACGCTTACGTCCTTTAATACCCATTTCAACGCGTGCTTTAGGATTGCTAAGCAAAAAGGCAAGTTTATCAGCCAACTCTTCAGGTGAATTGCTTTTAACAATAATTCCATTATCGTTATCAATAATAAGGCTATCACAACCACCGACATCATAAGCAATACAAGCGCGACCCACAGAAGATGCTTCCAGAAGAATTCGCGGAACACCTTCAGAATAAACTGACGGCAAAGCAACGATATTTGATTGCTCAATAAGATCGCAAACGTTATTCGAACGACCTAACCAGTTAATTAATCCTTGCTGATGCCAATTCTCAATGACCTGAAGGGAAATCGCATCTTTATCATTTTCAACCAAAATTCCAGCAACATTCAAAGTAAAGTGAATATTCTTACTGCGTAATATTTTCTTCGCTTCAATTAAGTCGCCCAGTCCTTTACTCCACAACATACGGCTGGCAAACAATACAACAGGGACATCGTGATTCTGTTCAAGAGAATATTTGTATATCTCTGGATTAATGCCTGCACCATCAATAACAATAGTCTGTTGTTCTTCGAGTCCAACCAACTTAGCCAGTTTATTTCTGTCGCGGTCATGTTCAAACATAAATATACAGCGCTTATTACTGGCAATATATTTATATGCAGCAATAGTAAACTGCCGCAATAATTTTAAAGGCATGCTGTCTGAAGAAAATACTCTTCCAAGCCCAACAAAACTTACGATGACCGGCAGATTAAATTTCTTCGCGAGCACACCACCAATCAAACATGGCTTGATAGTGATGCAATGCAAGAGATCCGGTTTTATATTTTTAATAATTTTTTGCACATCATGGTAAGTACGAAAGAAAACTAATGCATTAAAAGATTGAGCATCAAGAGTAACATTATGGCAAATAAAGCCGAATGTTTTGAATTTATTTATTATGTTGTCATCAATAAAATGGCTGATGATGTGAATCTCATAACCTGCATCACGGGAGGCGATGGCACGATCGATCCAGTGTAAATCGAAGTACCAATCCGAATTTATGAAATAACACAATTTTCTCATTGCTATGCCCACTTAATGATACTTACCACTAATACCTTTTATGCCATGTGAAATTCCACGAAGAATAAATTTCATATAGGAATATTTTTGACGTTGCCATGGCAGGATTAATATATATTTTAGGATGCGTATCGCTATCGCTGAATTGCTATACACGCCATTTTTCTGGAATATTTTCTTCGACAGGATCAAATTACGGCATAGATAGTAAACCTTCCATTCAGGTGCAATAAGTTTGCCCTGAATACTCACATCATGATAAAAAAGCAACTCTGGGCTATACATAATTTTCTCACCAGCTAGTGATAGCTGATAGCCAAAGTAAAGATCATCAAAGTAGATAAAAAGCTGTTCATGGATGTGGTCAAGGCTGGTCGTGAGCAGATCACGATGTATGACCATCCCAACAAATGAAACCGTTTGTACGAACATAGAACGATTAGCTGCCGGGATAAACTCTCCAGGGTAGCGTAAATAGCGTACAGTGTCGCCAAGTGAAGTTGGCACACGCGAGAACGGCATATTCATCGGACACGGTTTTCCTTGCGGATCTTTCACCAGTCCACTAAATACCCGACATCCCTGCTTATCCAGCTGTGAAAAGGACTTCAACGTGTCTGGATAGGGGTAAGCATCGTCATCGTAGAAAAATACCCAATCACTTGCCAGCTGTTCACAGATATACTGACTACCGGTTTTAAAGCCCCCCGCCCCACCGGTATTCTCGGTGAGGGTTAATACAATGACTCGTGTATCAACAATTGACGAAAGCCAGGCTTGGGTCCCATCCGTGGACCCGTTATTGACAATAACAATATTAGTGAATTCAAGTTTGAGGGTCTCTTCAACCGTTTTTTTCAGTTTGCCGAGACGATTGAATGTCACTATCAATGCCGTATATTTCATCGTACAGAAACCGTAAACACAGGCATTGGCTGATTTTCAGTGAGTGAATTTAAATAGACTTCTGCCGTTTTCAATGCTTCGGCGATGGTCACATCCATATCAAGGTAACGGTAGGTTCCAAGACGACCGACAAAAGTGATGTTGGTTTCATTCTCGGCCAATGACAAATATTTTTCAAGAAGAGCCATCTCTCCCATCTGGCGAATAGGATAGTAAGGAATATCATTTTCTTCACAAGCACGGCTATACTCTTTATAACAAACAGAGCCGTCGTGTTGTTCCCAGGGAGAAAAATATTTATGTTCAGTGATGCGAGTATAGGGCACATCCACAGAACAATAGTTCATCACTGCGCATCCCTGGTAATCACCCTGATAGATAAACTTTTTAAAATCTAATGTTCGATAGCCCAGACGGCCATATTGGTAGCCATAAAACGCATCTAATGGACCGCTATAGAAGACGTGATCGTAATGAGTTCGCTCGTCAACGATAAATTCCCGCTGTAAGTCAACCTTGATATTCTCATGATTGAGAATTGACTTAATCATCTGCGTATAACCACATTTCGGCATGCCCTGAAATTTGTGGTTAAAATAATTATCATCATAGTTAAAACGAACAGGAAGACGTTTAAGAATAGATGCGGGCAGTTCCGAGGGTTGCATCCCCCACTGTTTAATCGTATATCCTTTAAAAAAGGCCTCATATAACTCTTTACCAATAAAGCGTAACGCTTGCTCTTCAAAAGTTTGTGGATCAGCAATAGTGCTGTCCCCTTTCTCAGCAATGAGCGCTCTGGCCTCATCAGGCGAACAAGTTTTTGAGAAAAACTGATTGATAGTATGCAAATTAATAGGCAGGGAAAATACCTGACCATTAACTGTCGCTTTAACCCGGTTCACATAGGGCATCATCTCTGCATGCTTGTTGACATAGTTCCACACTGTTTCATTGTCAGTATGGAAAATATGGGGTCCATAAACATGTACCATCACATTCGTTTCAGAGTCGCGTGCATCATAGGAATTCCCCCCAATATGATCACGCTGATCGATAATATGGACTTGATGTCCCTTCTCAGCAAGTTGGCGACCGATAACTGCACCAGAGAAACCAGCGCCTACGATCAATATTTTTTTTCTTTTCATCTGTTGTCTCTTTTATTATCCAAGAATAGCACGGCGTACTTTGTAATAATATTTAGTCATCATGTTTCTTCTTGGCGTGCCTATTGGTGCATATTTATTAACATAAGGCATCAGTACGTTCTTGATTTTGGTCTGGAACAAGATTTGTTGTTGCGGCTCGCTATGGGTTAAACCAATCGAAGCCGCTAACGACATCTGACGTTTATAGATTTCCATCTCCCATGGAGTGTTAGCGATGTTTTCAATAAAGTCATCATAAAAATCGACTTTTTCGGTATTCCATGGTTTGTTCTCACCCGCATAATGAATCATTTTAGGCTTCTTGCGAGCTGCTAAAAATTTCATATACGTTGCAAACTTAAGATTAGGGAAGAAATCATCCGTATTGCCATTACCATGATAAACGTTCCACTCTAATGGCAGAAATGTGACTCGAGAGTAGAATACTTTATTCATGATATCCTGGTCGAGGAACCAGTATTTTTTTGCCTTTAATACCCGCATCAATTCAGCAAAAGTATTTTCTTCGACCATTTGTTTGACATTAAAAACAATAATCCCTGCCTGAAAATATTCATCAGGGTTATTCATGTTTAAGGTTTTCTGTAAATATTCGCCTGCCGGCATAACGCCATCATCTGATGCCGACATTGCAGAAAATTTTACAAAACCTTCCATGACGATATCCTTAACCGCTGCAACTAAATTGTTGCCCAGAGGGACATCAAGCAGTTCACCCAGGTCAGCCTTTACAACGGTATCCGAATCAATAAATACGACTTTATCGTATCGTCTGAACAGTTGAGGAATAAAAAGACGGGCATACGTTGATGCGCTAAAATGCGCTCGGGTATGCACACCGTTAATTTCAGTGAAGGCATTAACGTCAAAAAAACGAAGAGAAATATTCGGATGAGCAGAGGTTAGATTTACCAACCGCGTTTTATTCAAATAGCTAACTTTGTTTTCGAGTACGACGATATCATAATTTTTATTTTTGTCCGCATGTCGGATAATGGAATTAATTAATGCGCCACCGCTGATTGCGTAATTATCATCGAAACTGATAACCACTGGAACCGCAGAATCAAAAACTGGATTCAGTGCACCATTGAATGTTTCATTGCTGACAAAGGTACGCTGTAATTCTTTTACCTTAAGCTCACCATCTTGTTGCAGCTTAATTATGTAAATATTAAACAGCCGTTCAGCTATATGCCCAATAACGCGTTTTTCCTGAGCATTATAATTGTTCATCGAGATGGCATCTTCGAGATTATCCAGAATGGAAAAGAGCCACTCAGAATAGTCAACAAAAATATCTTTGCGCATGACAAACATATTTGTGTAATAGCCATTACTGGCATCATTAAACGTTTTTATTGCCGTGCTATACTCTGGATATAGTTTTTCAACGATGGCAATGGCAGCCTGATAATCACGAATGTGTAAGTATTCACCTCGTTCATAGTGATCGTAATTATTTTTACTTCCCGCCGCAGTGACAGACCATTTTTTGGGTAGCAAGATGTCAATACCTTCGACACACCGTTGAATTGTTTCTTCGTTTAATCCAAAGATCTTCTCATATTCTTCATCAATGCATGGATGGTTCACGACCCCCCAGGTATCCTCAGAAAAAGTTTGTTTTTCGGAAAAATTAAGATGACGGCGATAGTGCATGAAACCGACATAGTCTGCCAGCTCTTCGTTTTTCCAAACCCAATAATGCGCAGTTAGTTCGCAATAAAACGGATTCTTAAAGGAAATATTATCGCCAGTGTCATCTCCTGGACAACCAATTTCATTACAAGAATTAGCTTTGCCGACATGCAGAGGTTTGATAATTGCAGCATTAAGAAAAGCACTAGGCTTATGGTGGCTGGTATAGATTTTAACGCTATTGTTCATTATATTACCCACTGATTAAGCCATTGCTTGCTTGTACAGTTCAATGATTCGCTCTGCAGACCCCACTTCTCTGAGCCTATGATTTTCGATCCAGATGACTCTGTCGCAGATTTTTTCAACGTCACTCATATTGTGGCTAACAAACAATATTGTCACGCCTCTTTTCTTAAAATCTCTGATGGTCTGAATACATTTTGCCTGAAAAGCGATATCACCTACTGCCAGAACTTCATCAATAATTAAAATATCCGGTTCAACCTGACTGATGACCGAAAAACCTAACTTAGCTAGCATTCCGCTTGAGTACACTCTGATTGGCTCGTCTATGAATTCTCCCAGTTCCGAAAATTCAATAATACGTTCCATACGTTGCTGGACCTCTTTACGCCGAAGGCCCAGCAGAGTAGCATTCAGGTAAATATTCTCACGCCCGGTAAGTTCCGGATGAAAGCCTCCGCCGAGTTCAAGCATCGATGCCACCCGTCCTTCAGTGGTGACGGTTCCCTTAGTTGGCTTAATCACGCCGGCAACCAGGCCAAGCGAGGTACTCTTTCCTGCCCCATTACGTCCAATCAGGGCAACAGCCTCACCTTTGCCAACTGTAAAGGATACGTCTTCGATAGCTAAATATTTCCGCCCCTTCAGCAACTGAAAAGCGCGTTTTGGATGGAAAATTAAATCTTTGATTCCTGAGCCAATATGATGGTACAGAGGATACTCTTTTGTAACATGACTGAAGTTAATAACTGGGTGCATTACAAGATCTCTGCAAATCGATATTTTAATTTATTGAAAATAGACAAACCGACAACCGTCAAAATGATTCCCGTAAAATAGAGTATAGAAATATACTCATAATTAAGAGTCCCATTCATGAATAAATCACGCCAACTAAGAATCATACTCGCTAGCGGATTGTAGGTAATTATCCAGCTAAATTTTTCCGGAATCATATCAGACGCATATAAAATCGGCGTACAATAAAACATCAGCATAATCCCCAGACTGACAAAGCGCTCCAGGTCACGGAAAAACAGGTTCAGCGTTGAAAAGATGATTGAAACACCAAAGGTGAAAATCACCTGGCCAATAGCAATGAGAGGTATACCCCAAACCCAGGACAAGGACGGCGTCATGCCATAAACAAAAAGAAAGACAACAATAACCGGGATGGTGCAAAGAAAATGCAAGCCTTCCATCATCACATTACTTAGCGGAATCACGGACCGGGGAAAAACTGTCTTCTTGATAATTTGAGCGTTAGCGATGAATGAAAATAATGAGTTAGTGGCCGAACTGGCAAACCATTGCCACGGAAACAAGCCGGTAATGAGGAAAACTGTATAATTTGGAATTTGTACTCTCATTACCAGCTTAAATATAAAATAATAAATCATGGCAAAAAGCAATGGATTTGCTACTGACCATAAATAGCCTAGCATGCTGCTCTTATAGCGCACTTTTAGATCTTTATTTGTTATCACAACAAGTAAATCAAATAAATACCCTAAATTGTACTTCATCTTTATACTCATAAATTATTCTGCAAATATCCACTGAATGAGTTAGTCATACCAGGTCTACCTCGCCGATCCTGTCAGGCTCAATAATCGAGAAACTGACTGCTTTGTGCTGCGGGCAAAGTTTATCAGGTCAGCTGCCATTCATCGACTGCAACCAATGATTTGAACGGAAGCGCAAGCGACACCCCAGCAATAAAACGATAAAAACCCTTTTAATTCAATAAATTAAAAAATCACCTTATGTTTTCTTCCACGCTACCGCCATTGGCTATCGCAACCAAAATGCGTGATCCACCGAGTTTTTAGCACTCACATCCGTTCAAACCGCACTGCAGATGGCCTTACTGTTCAGTACAGCCATGCATCTCGTTACCTTAGCTACAAAAAGGCTTTACTCTGGCGTTTCCCTTCTCCCTTAGCTATCAGGACTTTCTCATTTCCGCAAGCAGCATGCCTGGCGTAGCACTCCCCTCACCTGCTCATCACGCCCTTACATGCAAAAGAACCATCTAAGGACAGCATGAAATTCTGAAATAATTTCTTGCATATTAATAACAACTTTTGGTGATGATTTATCAAGCAATACCTAAGTCTGCCAAATAGAACGGCAGCGTATTATAACTCTGCAAGTAAGGAATAAAAGTAAAAATCCGGTGCATGGCTTTCTCAATGTAAAAATGGACACACTTTAGACGATATGATGGCATTATCGCTAAATGAGCTCTCGGGAAACAAACACACCGGGCAAACCAAAGTAACAATCTTTACTCTACGAGGCCAGACCGCGTCTAAAACCTAGCAATACTCGATAAAACCGAAACAAACAGATAACCCATTGTTTATATTAGTTTCTATAGTGCTTTTCATCCTCTGAATGGCTTAATACCTTTCACGAATGATAATTAATTACAAGGCATTTACTCTCAGACGCCGCTGTTTACAGTTACTTGCATATCTTGTCATGGCAAAGCAAGTGATCCCAACCGCAAGCCAGTGTAAAATCGGCACTTATGTAGAACGGGATATCCACACCCCGGAGGAAAAATATGAAGTTTTTGGTCACTGGTGCCGCAGGTTTTATCGGCTTCCATATCGCGCAGCGCCTGCTGAATGAAGGGCATGATGTTGTCGGAATCGACAACATGAATGACTATTATGACGTCAGCCTGAAACAGGCCCGTCTGGATCGCCTGGCATCTCCGGCATTCCATTTCCAGCAGCTGGATCTGGCCGACCGTGAAGGTATGGCAAAGCTGTTCGCCACAGAGCAATTTGATCGTGTGATCCACCTGGCCGCCCAGGCCGGCGTGCGCTACTCGCTGGAAAACCCGTATGCCTACGCAGACGCTAACCTGATGGGGTACCTGAACATTCTGGAAGGCTGCCGTCATACCAAGGTGAAACACCTGGTGTACGCCTCCTCCAGCTCGGTTTACGGCCTCAACCGTAAAATGCCGTTCTCCACCGAAGATTCCGTCGATCATCCGGTCTCCTTGTATGCCGCCACCAAGAAAGCTAATGAGCTGATGGCGCACACCTATTCTCACCTGTACGGTATCCCGACCACCGGGCTGCGCTTCTTTACAGTGTATGGTCCGTGGGGTCGCCCGGATATGGCGCTGTTCAAGTTCACGAAAGCGATGCTGGAAGGAAAAAGCATCGACGTTTACAACTACGGCAAAATGAAGCGCGACTTCACCTATATCGACGACATCGTCGAGGCGGTGGTTCGGGTGCAGGATGTGATCCCGCAGGCCAATGCCGACTGGACCGTTGAGAGCGGTTCCCCGGCCACCAGTTCCGCGCCGTATCGGGTATATAACATTGGTAACAGCTCACCAGTGGAACTGATGGACTACATCACCGCCCTGGAAGAAGCGCTGGGAATGGAAGCGCAGAAGAATATGATGCCGATCCAGCCGGGAGATGTGCTGGACACCAGCGCAGACACCCAACCGCTGTATGACCTGGTGGGCTTTAAGCCGCAAACGTCAGTGAAGGACGGCGTGAAGAACTTCGTGGAGTGGTTCAAGGATTACTATCAGATCTAATCCCCCTGCCCTGCCGCAATCGTCTGATTGCGGCAACCCCTTCTATGTAACCTCCGTTATCCTGACTATATGTCGACGGAATGCACATTCATTATTTTTTATATAATATTTTGTGCTATAGACGCTATTTTTGCCTTTTTACTCGCCCGCCTGAAACCTGTTTCATCCAGCCTTTTTCAAAAAAGCAAATATCCGCGCGCCAGGCACTCACACTTTTCTGTCATCCATCCCAATTTGGTGAGTGGAAACAGCATTATATGCTGATTGAGCAAAAACATTACTCTCTGTAGGAATTTTCCTAAATCCAGGATATGTTAGAGCAAGCCATGCAACAGCACAAAACTGGTGTATTGCTTATCAAACTAATAATTCAATCAACATACGCCCTGTGGTAGATATTATGGAAAACCTATTTTTCTTAGTGGTCGCTGCCATACTACTTGCTGTTTCCGTTTATTTCTTAATTTCTTATTTAAAAGACAGAAAGAAAACGAAACTGACGTTTAATAAACGCAAGTGGTAAGGCCCGCTCCATATTGCAATTAGATTAAGATAATATTAAGAGATAAAAAAATGATATGACAGAATGACTATTCATTCTGCGTTTTGGCATGGCCTTAAGGCAAGAAAAAATAACGCTACTCGCGCCCTGTCCCGCGTTTTTTCATAGGACATAAATAACAAAAGCCTGCGTTGCAGGCTTTGTTTTACCTCCCGGCGCTTATCTCCGGCATCTACATCACAGTGACGGTAGCTCTTCACAAGGTAAGTTTAACTTATCGGACCTGTTTTCAACCCGCAACGGCTTTTGAGCAGGATCGTAATGTCCATCACAATTTATTGAGGTTAATCTGAATGTGCGAGAAATACGCGTAGTGAGGGATATAACGGGGGAGAGAAAGAAGAACACTGGCGGCAGGGAACCGCCAGTGTCAGACAGGCAGAATTAATCGTTACCAAACAGATCGCGGGTGTAAACCTTGTCCGCCACATCTGCCAGCTCTTCCGCCATACGGTTAGAGATGATCACATCCGCCTCTTGTTTGAAGGCATCCAGGTCGCGCACGACGCGGGAGTTGAAGAACTCATCTTCCTGCATCACCGGTTCATAGATAATAACCGGAATACCTTTCGCCTTGATGCGCTTCATAATGCCCTGAATAGAAGAGGCGCGGAAGTTGTCCGAACCACTCTTCATGATCAGGCGATACACACCCACTACTTTCGGCTTACGAGCGAGAATAGAATCCGCGATAAAGTCTTTACGGGTACGGTTGGCATCGACGATAGCCGCGATGATATTGTTCGGGACCGATTCGTAGTTCGCCAGCAGCTGCTTGGTATCTTTCGGCAGGCAGTAGCCGCCGTAGCCAAAGGACGGGTTGTTGTAGTGGTTGCCGATACGCGGATCCAGGCATACCCCTTCGATAATCTGCTTGCTGTTCAGCCCCTGGCTTTCAGCATAGCTGTCGAGCTCGTTGAAATAGGCAACGCGCAGCGCCAGATAGGTGTTAGCGAACAGTTTGATCGCTTCCGCTTCGGTGGAGTCGGTAAACAGGGTTGGGATATCCTGCTTGATCGCGCCTTCTTTCAGCAGATCAGCAAAACGTTCGGCACGCGCAGAGCGCTCACCAATGACAATGCGCGATGGGTGCAGGTTGTCGTACAGCGCACGTCCTTCACGCAGGAACTCCGGAGAGAAAATAACATTATCAATCCCTAAACGTTCTTTGATGTCGCGGGTGAACCCCACCGGGATGGTCGATTTAATGATCATCACCGCGTTCGGGTTGATCTCTGTGACATCGCGAATAACCGCTTCCACCGTAGAGGTGTTGAAGTAGTTAGTTTTGGGATCATAATCGGTCGGCGTCGCAATGATCACGTAGTCGGCATTACGATAGGCGTCGTGCTTGTCCGTGGTGGCACGGAAATTTAACGGTTTTTCTGCCAGATATTCCTGAATCTCTTTATCAACAATCGGAGAGATCTTCTGGTTAAGCATATCCACTTTGGCCTGTACGATATCCAGGGCCACCACTTCGTGGTTTTGCGCGATCAGGACACCGTTCGATAAACCAACATAACCTGTACCGGAAATAGTAATTTTCATGAGATTACACTTTAATTAGTTAACTAGATAATTGAAAATATGATCTTGATTTGTTAGAGACAATAAAGACATATAACAAATAATAAAAAAGGCAACAAGTATTCATTAAAACACATTACCTATAATTTTATCGAGACGAAACACATCCTTTATTTCAAACTATTAGAAGTTTTTGAAGAAGGGTATACAAAAAGGAATTGCATTTTCAAGCGCATAGCAAGATGATAGAAAACCAATGGTAATATGATACCAGCAATTGTACCAACGGAGATATTAAAATACCAATTATCTATATGTAAGAATTTCGTTAAAACAATTCTCACTCCGCTCGAGGCAAGTATATGAACAAGAAAGATAATTATACTTTGCCTCCCCAGAAGGGATAGCCAACTTATATCATATCTAGATAATACAATAGATAAATTCGAAATCCAGAAAATGCCAACAATAGCAATCGCAGCGGTATACATATTCAAAGCGAAATAATTATTACCTAAGCGAATAAAATATAGATACTCAACTAAAATAAAAACGCACGTTAATATAAAAAATGAATTTAAGTTTAAAAGAGATTTCAGAAGATTAGTGTATTTATACACTAGACAGCCCAAGAAAAAAAATACGGAATTGTCAAAAATATAATTTATATAATAGACAGATATGATTTTCTCTCCATAAATATAAGCTAAGAAAGATAAAACCAAAATGAAAGGTATGTGTTTAGTGAAGTATTTATTATATATGATACATGATAAAATGAAAATCAAAAGCAATGCATACAGAAACCAAAACTGAGCTCTAGGATGGAATGGAAATGATAAAACAGATAGTAGAGTAGTTTTGGAATTAGTATAATTTGAGAGAATAACCTCTATACAACCTTGTAATATTGACCAAACAGCATATGGATAGAATATACTTTTGAATTTACCTGAAATGAACTTTTTCTTACTTTTACCACTTATTGATTCAATGAAAAACAATCCAGATAAAAAGAAAAAAAGAGGCATATGGAATGAATATATTATATTATCCAAAGAATGATATAGTTCTGTATTTATAGAAACTCCCGCATTAAATAACCCTCTATTAACATGACCAAAAACTACCAATATTATCCCAAACCCTTTAGCATAATCCACCCACAATTGTCTCATCATCACTCTCTAGCTAAATTAGTTTATAACACAATACAAACAATCGGCAAACGGAGCTATTAATCTTTACGCAGTAAATCTCCATGAACGATAGCTTTACTCTCAAAAATAATGAAAAAGCAATTTTAACTTATCGCATAGGGGGAAACAAAATCATTTATATAATAAAAATAGCACGCATCAGAATTATCTTGCGAGGATTTCATTATATAATACCCTAGCTTAAAAACTAGGGTATAGATAATTAATCTATTTTATTCCAACCATTCTGTATGGAATACACCTTCTTTATCAGTACGCTTATAAGTATGCGCGCCAAAATAATCACGCTGAGCCTGAATCAGGTTAGCTGGCAGAACAGCGGAACGGTAGCTGTCATAGTAGGCAATTGCGGCAGAGAACGTCGGTACCGGGATACCATTCTGTACGGCATAGGCTACAACATCACGCAGTGCCTGTTGATAGTCATCAGCGATTTGTTTGAAGTATGGAGCCAGTAGCAGGTTAGCAATGCCGGCGTTTTGCGCATAAGCATCGGTGATCTTCTGCAGGAACTGCGCACGAATGATGCAGCCAGCGCGGAAAATCTTAGCGATCTCGCCGTAGTTAAGGTCCCAGTTGTATTCATCAGAAGCAGCACGCAGCTGGGAGAAGCCCTGAGCATAGGAAACGATTTTCCCGAGGTACAACGCACGACGCACTTTTTCGATAAATTCAGCTTTATCACCAGCCGGCTGAGCCTGCGGGCCACTCAGCACTTTAGAAGCGGCTACACGCTGGTCTTTAAGCGAAGAAATATAGCGAGCAAACACGGACTCGGTGATCAGAGACAGAGGTTCGCCGAGATCCAGTGAGCTCTGGCTGGTCCACTTACCGGTACCTTTGTTTGCTGCTTCATCAAGAATAACATCGACAAGGTATTTACCCTCTTCATCCTTCTTGGTGAAGATATCTTTGGTAATGTCGATCAGGTAGCTGCTGAGTTCACCTTCGTTCCATTCGGTGAAGGTTTGCGCCAGCTCTTCGTTGGAAAGTGCCAGACCGCCTTTCAACAGCGCATAAGCTTCAGCAATCAGCTGCATGTCTCCATACTCGATGCCGTTATGAACCATCTTCACATAATGGCCCGCACCGTCTGCACCGATATAAGTCACACACGGCTCACCGTCTTCAGCAACCGCAGCAATCTGCTTCAGAATCGGAGCAACTAACTCATAGGCTTCTTTCTGACCACCAGGCATGATAGAAGGCCCTTTCAGAGCGCCCTCTTCACCACCGGAAACACCGGTACCGATAAAGTTAAAACCTTCGGCAGACAGCTCACGGTTACGACGGATGGTGTCCTGGAAGAAGGTGTTGCCGCCATCAATGATGATGTCGCCTTTATCGAGGTAAGGCTTCAGGGAATCGATGGCGCTGTCGGTGCCAGCCCCGGCCTTCACCATCAATAGGATACGACGTGGTGTTTCGAGGGATTCAACAAACTCTTGTACTGTGTAGTGAGGGACAAGTTTCTTGCCAGGGTTTTCGGCAATCACTTCTTCAGTCTTTTCACGAGAGCGGTTGAAAACGGAGACGGTATAGCCACGACTTTCGATGTTCAACGCAAGGTTACGCCCCATCACTGCCATACCGACAACCCCGATCTGTTGCTTGGACATTACATACTCCTGTCAAGTGTGGTCACTGCGACACGTTCGCAGCTTTAATGTGATTATAATGTTAGCCCAAAGTGCAATGAGCTCATAGTGAAAATTAGCAAATTGCCACAAAATGAAAACTTGAACTCATAAATTAAGAGACTACGAGTATAAGGATTAAATTACAATTTAATACGCGGATTTATTTATAAATCCTTTAAAAACAGTAAGGAAAATAATTTTTAGATCAAGCCAAATACTCCACCCTCTAATATAGAGCAAATCATATTCAATTCTTTTTTCCATTTTTTCAAGTGTATCAGTTTCTCCACGCCATCCATTGATTTGAGCTAACCCGGTGATACCGGGTTTCACCTTATGGCGAAGCATATATCCCTGTATGAGGGAACGATACTGCTCATTATGAGCTACAGCATGTGGACGAGGACCTACAACAGACATTTGACCAAAAAGGACGTTAAAAAACTGTGGTAACTCATCCAAAGATGTACTACGCAAAAACTTTCCTACTTTGGTCACTCGAACATCATTTTTTGTAGCTTGAACAACCTTATTATCATTTTCCATCACAGTCATCGAGCGGAATTTCCAAACACGTATAGGTTTACCATCCATTCCATAACGTATCTGCCTGAAAAAAACTGGACCAGGCGATGTAAATTTAACAACACATGATATAATAATCAAAATTGGTGAAATTAATAAAAGTATAATCGCGGAGACAATAATATCCTCTAATCGTTTAAACACCATATTTATACCGTTTAATGGTGTATCAAACAAAGGAACAACAGGAACTCCGTTAATCTCCTCAGTCCTAGACTGGAGGATGTTAAATGTAAAAAGATCAGGTACTAACAATACAGAACATGTGGTGTTTGTTAATTCACGAGCGATATTTTTTATTAGTTTACTTTGCTCAGCACCTAATGCAATATAAATTCTATCAACAGTCCCTGCTTTGGCGTCGTTAATTAGAGTATTTATATCGCCTGCATAAGGAAGCGTTTGATAATCGCCGCAAATTTCGTCATCGTACACACCTTTCACAACAAAACCTAGCCAAGGTTGTTCTTGGAAACTTTTTAAAAGTTCAATGCCACTAGGCATTGTGCCTACAACAGCAACAACTCTCTTATTAAAGCCAAGTTTTCTTAATAATCCTATTGTAAATCTTATTAAGGTTCTAAAAAAAATAAATCCTAAACATGTTACAGCATACCATTGATAAAAAATCATATTATCAATATGCAAAGCTGGCAAAAATGAAATTATAAAAAAAACAAGTATAAGGCTGATACTCCAATTTTGAATGATCATGAATAATTCTGACGATAATTTACTACCTCGCCATGATCTATAAAAATCGGTAATACCACCAGCCATTTGAAATATAACAATAGCCAACAAAGTCAAAATACAATAAACAAAATCATAAGATTTATTTGCAATCAAACAAAGTAAGTATAAGGATAAGAATACAACTATTATATCAGAAAATCTTTGGACCATGGAAATAATTGACGCATTTCCAGAGTTATGATAGCGCGTAGGAGTAATATTCATTGTTTAGCCCATAAAAACTAACATCAAATCACTGAATCAACCCAGAAATTGATTTTTCCTTTGCCTTCTCGATACCAATTATTGGTTCACCGACAGAGCCAGTTAAATCACTTGAGCCAATGATAATTTTCGCAGCACCTTCTGAACCAATTATTAATGAATGCTGAGGTGATAAATGTCCTGTGTTTCCGTCATCTCTGCCTGCGAGTGTTTTAACACCGGATAATATTATTGATGAATTCTCTCCATCAACGTAAAAATGTGCAGAATCATGTGAACTATCATCAGCATTACGACCAGATCTCTTGACGATTACACTATTAACCAGCCAAGATCCTCCATTCAAAGCAACAAAACCGTTTTTACCAGCACGATCAACCAACTCTCCTGTAACAATGTTTTGCGTTGCACCACTTGAAAAATAATTGGTCGCTCCATTCCATTCATTTCGAACACCAAGAAATGAATTATTATTTGCTCCTTTCATTAGTCTCACACCGTCAGCTAGATTCGCGTTGACGATAGAATTTATAATACTTGAATCAATAACATTCATAATACCAATATAATTGGATGTAATTATACAATTAAAAAGTGATAATGTCGCACAATATGAACTATTCCCAACGCCTGCTTTCCATCTATAAAATCCACAGTTTATAAACTTGCAATTCTTTATTCTTTTCTCTGTTGATTGCATAAAATAATTATGTCGATTTATACCATCGAAATTAATCCCAAAAAAGATGTGATTACCTGTCATACTGAATAATCGTTTTGAGTTTTTTGCTATACGTATTACGGTTCCAGAATCATTGAATGATTTTGAGGATTTTACATTGTAGATTTTCTTTGAATCCCCAAACATAGAAAAACCGACAGGTAATACAATATTCTCTCCATCTAAGACGTAGATACCTTTTTGTGGAGGGAAATAAATTTTCATTACATTATTCTTAAGTGCATCATTAAATTCATTTGTAATATCAACCTCATTACCATGAACATTAAGAGCTTCGGTTTTTTCTTTATTTAGAAAACTTAATAATGAAACATTTTCACCATTGACGGATTGTTTATACGCATCTCCAATCTCAGTGCTCATCGAATCTGCGACTTTGTTATCATTAGCTAAGGTCAAATGTTGACTTTGATTGGCAAAAACATAACATGCGAATGAACTTACAGCGCCACCAAGAAAAAAACGTCTACTTATATTCATACATTGACCTTTGTAATTAACAATTTTGATTTTGGACATTTATTACATGTGAATGCATGCCATAAATAGACCTCTCCTTAGTTTACCAAGGAGAGGCACATTTTATTTATCCAAAATTATGGATATCTCATCCCACATTTTTTCGGAATCTTTTTTTAATTCTTGTATTTTCTCATTGTATGCTTCAAACTCGGTGGTATTTTTGTTCATACATTCCTCAAGAAGCAACTGGATTTGTTCAATTGTCATTTCAGGAGTCAGTAAAAATTTCTCTCTGCCATAATCTTCGAATAAACG
>OFCS01000460.1_pt1 | contig 22067 bp, 21 predicted proteins | sample 1520891 | NCBI WGS metagenome assembly OFCS01 (sample SAMEA2699026, study PRJEB24076) | metagenome | biome: Human gut stool | place: Spain | collected 2012-01-19
AAATCCAGCCAGCTACAGGGTCGTTCGCAAGAAATCTTATTTATTCAACAAAGCCAATGAATTAGTAGGAGTTGGATTATGAGCACAGGCAGGAATATAAGTATGTCATCGACAGGTAATACATTGAAAAAGAGTAATTTGTCTCTGACAAATTGGATGCTCCCGTTGATTATCGTCTTAACGGCAGTGATTACCGGTGTGCTGCAGCCCAGGTTTTTTTCAGTCAGTAACTGTGTGAACCTTGCATGCCAGCTTGCTCCGCTGATGATTATTTCCTTAGGGCAGGCAGTAGCGGTCATCAGGGGCGGACTCGACCTTTCGCTGTCATCAGTCATGTCACTGGCAGGCGTTGCGGGCGTAATGGTCATGAATCAGTATGGAGTGGGTCTGGGCATCGCGGTAATGCTCATCTCAGGAACACTGACCGGTGCTGTATCTGGATTTTTTATCGCCTTTTTCAAGGCATCCCCGCTGGTGATTACGCTGGGTATGCTCTCTGTTGCCCAAGCGATTGCTTTGATTCTTTCGGGCGGCGTGCCGATTTATGATGTGCCAGCTTCTTATGTGCAGACCGTGGGCTACGACACGCTGCTGGGACTGCCATTGCTGGTATGGATTGCCGTCGCACTTACTGTAGTGATCACGGTTCTGCTGAGATTTACGCTCTTCGGTCGCTATGTGTATGCGATCGGTTCAAATATATCAGCAGCATCTAAATCAGGGATTAACGTGCGTCTGGTCACGGTGCTGGTTTATATGGCAAGTGGGTTATGTGCCGGCGTCGGGGCCATTGTGCTCACGGCCTGGACAAGTTCAGCGCAGCCTATAGCCGCCGCTAACCTTACGTTACAGTCGCTGGCAGCGGTCGTTCTGGGAGGCGTGGCTCTGGCCGGAGGAGCCGGAAATATACGTCAGGTTATTACGGGGGCGGTGGTATTAACCCTGCTATCAAATGTAATGAATATGATTGGCGTATCGGCCTATTATCAGACCCTTGCCGTAGGCATAGTTATTATTCTTGCGGTAGTGCTTGATCGTCTGCGTCGTAAAAATACCGAAAACTGAAAATATGCTTAAAGACAGATAAATTTTTTAATTAAGAAGGGTATTTGACGAGCTGTCTTTAGCACAGCGTGTATGTAGCTATATTCAGAGTGAAGCTTTAAACAACCCATGAAATAAGGAAGAAAGTATGACTGATAAAGTTCAATATCTTAATCCAGAAAACTGCGGCCCTTCTCAGGGACTTTATTCAAACCTGACAAAAGTCAGCGCCGGTGATCTGTATTTTATTTCTGGGCAGCTGTCCGTAGGTCTTGACGGAAGTGTCGTAGGGAAAGGTGATTTCGATGCACAGTTTGACCAGGTCTTCCAGAATCTTTCCAATGCATTAACGGCCGTTGGTTGTGATTTTAATGACGTGATTAAGTTTAGTACTTATCTTGTAGCGTCACAGCACATTCCAAACTTCATGTTAAAGAGAAAAGAATTTTTCCCGCATATTTTCAAGACATCAGACTATGCACCTAATACTTTATTAGTTGTCGATCGTCTGGTTAAAGAGGAATTCCTAATTGAAGTTGAAGCAGTTGCGCGTGCGCGCGATTAATCATCTTATCAGGCATGTAAAGGTAATTTATGAAGCTTGTAACCTATGAACTCTCGGGTGAGAAGAAGATTGGTGTTCTGAATGTTGAAGGTAAAGTGGTTGACGTTACTGGCATTGTGAAAACTAGCGATATGAGCGTGCTTATTGAGCGATTTGATGAAGTGAAGATCGAACTTGAGTTGTGCAGTAAACGAACCCATGCTTGGGACTTAAATCTATCAGACGTACGCTTACTGGCTCCGTTACCAGAAACCCGCCGCAATATTTTCTGCGTGGGTAAAAACTATTATGCGCATGCCGAAGAGTTCGGAAACAGCGGGTATGACTCAAGTGCTGCGGCAGGAAATGTACCTGCGCACCCTATCATTTTTACCAAGCCCTCGACCTCTGTAAGTGGCCCCGGGGACGTGATTGATAGTACGCTCGACCCTCATAATACGATTGATTATGAGGCGGAGTTCGCAGTGGTGATCGGTAAAAAAGGCCGTGTAAAAGTAGGTGACATCCCTGATTCATTTATCTTTGGTTATACGCTGGTTAACGACCTGACTTCGCGTCATCTGCAAAAACTTCACAGTCAGTGGATCCTGGGAAAAGGTATCGACACCTTCTGCCCTATGGGACCCGTGCTGGTAACTGCCGATGAGTTTGGTACACCTTCTGAGCAGGTTATTACCTGCCATGTAAATGGTGAAAAACGGCAGGAAGCCAGACTCGCCGATCTTATTTTTGATATTCCGACGTTGATTAAAACAATTGGTCAGAATATCACCCTGCTTCCGGGCGACGTTATTGCTACCGGAACACCTGCAGGCGTGGGACTAGGTTTTAATCCTCCAAAATATCTTTCGAAAGGTGACGAAGTTACCGTGTATATGAAAGAAATTGGTGAGCTTAAAAACACTATCTGTTAGTGACGTCCCGCAATTTTCTGAAAATTCCTGAATAGCCGCGTATTTAACGCAGCGGCTATTTTCAACCTTCACTGTCTGAAATGACAATAGTGACTGAGGTAATATCATGGCTAAGATTGTAAGTGCTATAAGCATGTCGCACGTTCCAGGCGCACTTGGCTGGGCTGACGCACCTTCACCGGAACAACGTCAGAGACTGGCTGAAATCCATGGCAGACTGAAAAAATGCATTGATGATACAAAGCCCAATCTCATCATTGCGTTCCTGGATGATCACTTTGAAAATAACTTCCGTAATTTAATGCCTACCCTTGCGGTACCCGTCAGTGACGCTAATATCGGTCCTGCAGAATACATGATGGAAGCGCTTAAGTTTGATAAACAGTACAGCATCACCAGCAACAGTGAAATTTCACAGATCCTTCTTGAAAAATTAATTCATGGTGGGTTTGAAGCGACGCGCATGGGCCCCATTGAGTACGGTAATAACCTCATGATGCCGCTGTTCTTCATTAACCCAAGCTTCAACATTCCGGTTGTACCCGTATATATTAACGTGTTCTCTCCACCGTTAATGTCTTATTCACGAGCCTACGATCTGGGTGTTAAAGTGAGAGAGATCGTGGACTCTCTCCCGGATGAGTATCATGTTCACTTCCTCGCCACCGGTGGTCTCTCACACTGGCCACCGGTGTGGACAGAAGATGCACCGGAAGATGATGAATTACTTCAGCGTATGAAGGTCTACCAGACGATCGGTAAAGACGCGCTCAAAGACGATCCTTCGCTTTATACTGATTTCGCGCAGTATGAAATCGATATGATGAGCAAGATGGAATGGCCACTGGGCAAAAGCCATCCGCTCATCAACGAAGAGTGGGACCGCGAAATGCTTGAGCGTTTTGAAGCGGGAGACGTTGAGTACATGCGCGCGCTGACATATGCAGAGGTGGAAGAACGCGGCGGGCACGGTGGCCATGAAGCGCTGAACTGGGTGGCACTGATGGGAGCCATGAAAGGAGCCCGACCTGACTATATGGCATATGAATCAGTACCCGAATGGATCACCGGTATGAGTTATCTTACCTACCCAGGCCAGTCCTGATCCTTTAGTATTTTCAGGTGCCCCGTGTGGGCACCTGAGTCTGCAAGCTGGGAAGGTGCATACTGAAGAGAAAAACCTGAAATACCCGTAAATTCCTCTCCGGTAGTCTTACAGCAGAAATCAGAATTTGTACGTTAAAGATGCATAGATTGTAGGTGGGCCAGTTGGTGATTTTGAACTTTTGCTTTGCCACGGAACGGTCTGCGTTGTCGGGAAGATGCGTGATCTGATCCTTCAACTCAGCAAAAGTTCGATTTATTCAACAAAGCCACCCAACAGATCAAAGGGCTACATGAAGCCCTGTACGACGCAGGTTTCGCACTGTCGGATCAAGTCAGCGACGACATCATCGCCGAAGCCGTGTGGCACGATCACTTGATGGCGGCACTGCCAGCCCGACATTCTCTACTGTCGTACAAGCACATCCTCCTTGAAGAAATTCTGCGTTATCCGCTGGTGCTCGGCGATCTTCACGCGTGCGAAGGTTACTCGCGGCAGATAGAACGGATGTTACGGAAAGGCGATCAAGAGCCGTTGGTTGCCGAACGGGTTGAATCCGTGGCCCTGATGATGGCGCTGGTGGCGGCGTGATTCGCCTTGGGCCTAGCTGGCACCTCACAGATCGGTATCTGCTGTGAATCTGGCGTGGTCGCTCGACAACTGGCTGGCTACACGCTGATGCTGACCACGTATTTGCTACGCCTAGACAATGAGCCATCCGAGACTTTGGCTCGTTTCATCGAACGGACAAATACCCTCGAATCGTCTGCCACAAAGAAGCCCACCGAACTACTCAACTTGAATACTTGAGAGGAAATCGAGCCATAAACAAGACCATGCTGGTTCTGCTTGCTGGGATGTTGACCGCCTGCGGCAAGTCTGAACCTACCGAGACCGTGGAGCGCTTGTTGCTAACCCCGAACGGCTGAAGGAACTGCGCCAGCAGTGCAAGACGGATCGCGCCAAGCTCGGCGACGAACTCTGTAATCGCGTGCCGAAGCGACGAATTGGCGCTTCTTCGAGGATGACAATATGCCGTACATCCTGCCGAAGGAGCAATCGAAGTTCTGATTGACGCCATCTAGCACGAAACTCCGACTTCCTAACTCAATATGCCGCAATGCGCTGCTGCTTGCGGCGTTTTATCTGTCTTCTATCCTGCGCTAAATCTTGCTTTTTCGTCGATATTTCTCCCGCTGGCCGAGCGAGTGCAACTGGCGAAGCAGAGCCGTTGCGGCAATCTTCTCCAGCGCCGCAGCCCGCATATGCTAGATGACGTATGTCTCGAACACCTCAAACTTGCTGGGTTGCGGGTCTAGCTGCTTGAAACTCGGCACATCCTTGGCCGTCAGGTATCGAGCCATGGTATTGCAGGAAATGCCCATGCGCCCATGCTCTCGCGTTCGGACACTCCTGAGCTTTGAGCATATGGATTGCATCTACTGTTCCTTCCGAAGATCGCCGGCTTTTGCGCACAAAAGACCGACTGTACTGAAAGGTGGCTCAGCTTTACTTCCCGCTAAGTGGCACATGATAACTTTTCGACTAACACCACCTCTAACTTTCGGTCGGCACGATATTGGCACCAGCGAAAGTACATGCCTGCTCAGGTCAAATGCGGCGTCGATTCCAGCGTGTGGCGTTCTCATCCTCGGCTCAATCGCCGCTCCGCCTTCATGAATGTGTTAATGGCCTTCACAGTGGCCAGCGTTATCACTCTGCTCGGCGACCCGCTGCGTTCCCATCCTGTCATCAGGGTTGCTTTTGCACTCGTAGGCGTCGTCTGAGCCTAAATTTTGCGGCAGCTGCTGGGATCACTTCCTGTAATGCCAGAGATTGTCGAAAGGGTGGGGAGAAGCCCCTGCGATCGAATTCTATTGCCGCTAAAGTAGTTCGAAGGGGAGTTTGGCTGTTTCCCGCAGATTGGGTTGAGACTCCGCCTACCAGTATTTGCATGACGCCTTGGCTCTAGTTCTTAAGCACGTTCAGCGATTTGCACAGCAGCGGAGGGAGCGGGCCGCAGAAACATGACGTTATTTTCAGGCCGCAGCAAAAAGTCTGCGCGAATTTCATCTCGTAAACGACTCCGTCAGAGAATAAAGCTCTCCGGCAATCTGCGGACCGGCTACTTTGATTGCTATGTACGATGACCTCGCTGCCCGGCTTTGCCGCAGATTTCCCCGATTTCGTTCAGGTCGCTATGAACCCGCCGGTAACCGTATATGCCTCCGCTCAGTGAATATGAGTCACAGCTAAGCATCATCAGACGCTGGTTATCTTTATCACGCACCGGGACCGGATTGTGCAGCCACGCATAGAACCCGGCCCGGGCGACATTCAGTACCCGACACATCATCATCACATCCTAAACAGTGCGGTGTTCATTGATAAAGCGGTACTTCAGTCGGGTTCCCTTGCAAAGTACCGCGCGGTCTATTTCAGAATATCCCGTTATTCTTCGGTGTGTTTTAGCTGCGCCTGTAGTTTCAGAAGTTCACTTTTGGCTTCAGTTAATCCCGGGCATGCTGTTAGCTGTTACCAGGGCTTGATTGTCCGCAGCCACTAGTAGAGGCTGTGCGCAGAAATACCCAGACGGTCGGATACTTCGGCAACGGAATAACCGCGTTCCGTTATCTGACAGACGGCTACTTCCTTAAATTCGGGTGTAAATCGTAGTGTGCCCATAATATGCTCCCCCTATGCTCAAACTATAGGGCAGGATCGTCCACCGGGGCGGGGGCAGTCCATAAAGCGTAATAAAATATAATCAGAATGCGAATCAACAGTTGTTCGCAGTCAGTAATTATTTTTTAAAGTACGCGGACACTCTTGTCCGCCAGGAATCATAATCTTCTCGTGATGTTCTGCAAGTTCATATACACAAATTGTACCTTCATCTGTATGGATTTGTTCTTTCAGTGGCAGGCTTGTCTCTTGAGCGAAAACCGGGCTGGAAACAACAAAGAACAGCATAGTGGTACTCAACAGTTGGACTACATTCATGATATTACTCCCGAGAAAATAAGTTAATTTATTTCCATCACAGACTGACGGGGAGTCAGTTTTCCAATAATTGGTGGTAGTTCCGTATCGCGAAGAATACGGACTTCCACCAGACTTTTAATGCGCTGAACACACTGGCTTAGCAGGGGCTCCATCGGCCAGGAAATACATGTAAGTTGCGGGTATAACTGTGTGGCCAGCGGCGAATCTTCAAGGCTGAGCAATGACACCTCCTGTGGTACGGAGATATTGAATTCACGAAATAAGCGCATCGCTTCTGCTGCGTAAGAGTCACGTTTTACTATGATTGCGGTGAACTTGCTCAGACTATTTATCAAGGTCAGTAGTGCACGTTCGACGTCCTCATTAGCCTTTAACATCAGCTGGCGATTGAACGGGAATGAGTAGTTTTGCAGCACGTTTCGATAACCTTCCACCATTCGCTTGCTGGCGTCGTCTATGTCATTATCGATAACCAATGCGATGTTACGATGGCCTTTACCAATCATATAACGGCAGGCGCTCTCTGTAGCGAAAGCGAAATCATAACCCTGGCTTTTCACGTCTACGACTGGCCGGTCAAATGAGATAATATTATCGGCACTTCCTGGCGCAATAGGACCAAAAACCACAACGGCAGCGCATTGTCGCTGTAAGTCATCCACTGATGCAGCGTGTTCAATAGGGTTATCGACGTACTGGACGATCAGCGTTTTGTTAAGCAATTTCATGGCGCGGGCCAGCGCGGGGAGTAAACGTGCACCATTGCTCTCATCACGTGATGAAAGCACCACACCGATATGGCTTGATGAGTGACTCGCGAGGTTTTGCGCAGCAAAGCTAGGACGGTAATTGAGCTCTTCAACCGCCCGTAATACCGCTTCACGGCTCTCTTCGCGTACACCCCGTGTGCCTGTCAGCACACGGGAAACCGTTGCTCTGGAAACATTGGCTAATCGTGATACATCATCAATCGTTGGCATAGCGTTTTCTGCGTGGTGAGTTTTCATCATCTTAACATAATCCTCTGAATCGTCCCACCGATGGCCATCAATGTCATTGTTTCCGCATATTCAAGGCAGGTAGCCACGCCGCACCTCGCACGCCGCTGGCGTCGCCAAAGCGGGCCGGAACAATGCGTGTGTGGCAGGAATCAGAAAAGAGATAAGGCACAATGGCAGCCGGAAGCTCCAGGTAAATTTTGCTAACATTTGACAGACCGCCGCCCAATACAATCACGTTGGGATCCAGAATATTGATAACAGATGCAAGGCTGCGGGCAAATGCATCAATAAAATGCTGCCAGTGAGCACAAGCCTGCGGATTCCCCAATTCAGCGGCATTGATAATTTCCTGTGATGTCAGTTCGTCTGGATACCGACGAGCAAATCCAGTGCCGGAAATAAAGGTTTCAATGCAATTAATATTGCCGCAATAACAGGGCTGCGCTGGTCCATCAAACTCTGGCGTATAGCCCGGAAGTGGGTTGTGTCCCCATTCACCGGCAATAGCATTCGGGCCTTGCAATAAGCGCTGATGAACGGCAATACCGCCACCGCAACCTGTTCCGATAATCACCCCGAAAACGGTATCCGCCTGCGCACCAGCACCGTCCACAGCTTCCGAGAGGGTAAAACAATCGGCGTCATTGGCAATCCACACCGGTTGTTGGATACAAGTAGCCAAATCAGTTTTAAAATCATGTCCGTTGAGAACCAGACAGTTACAGTTTTTGATTAGTCCGGTTTGCGGGTTGATCGCGCCAGGTAGCCCGATCCCTACGCTGAATGGTTCCGGGCTGACCGCGCGTGCATCGTCAATCAATCTAGCCACATTAAGCATAAACGCATCATAGCTGTCTTTCTGCGTAGGGCGACGCTGTCGCCAGAGATAATCCCCTTGCTGTGAAAGCAGCACGGCTTCCATTTTTGTACCACCGATATCCAGTCCGAGATAGTTCATACAATCCTCTGTAAAAAGAGAGGCCGAAGCCTCTCTGTTATCGTTATGCCTGGCGCTGGCGAGTACGGTAGATATCAATGAGTTCAGTTACCAGCTCTTTAGCCAGGATTGATGTCATCAGATGGTCCTGAGCGTGCACCATCACCAGCGTCATTTTGGTTTTCCCTTCACCTTCATCGGCTTCAATAAGTTGGGTTTGAACCAGATGCGCCTCGCGCGCATAGTGCGTCGCCTCTTTCATTCGTTCATCTGCAGCTTCAAAGTCACCACGTTTGGCACAACTTAACGCCTCATAACACAGGCTGCGCGACTGGCCCGCATTGATGATGATGCCCATAACTTGCTCTTCTAATTCCATGGTTTTCCTCTATTTACGTCTGTCAGGCGGAATGCGCCGCGTCATGCGCGTGTTCAACCGCATTTTCATTCTCTTGTTCCAGAAGCTGTTTTTCGTAGGCTTTAAGGAACGGAAGGTACATCGCAGCGGATGTCACCATGCATATGAGACACAGGATAACCGGGCTGAAACTCCAGTTGGCGGCCCATGACGCGCCAATTGGTGCTGGTGTTGTCCACGGCGTCATTGAGACCACACGGCTTACTAAATCGAAATCAAGCGCAAACCAGGCAAGGGTTGCGTTGACCATTGGCACCAGTACAAACGGCAGGAAAAACAGCGGGTTCATGATGATTGGCGCGCCGAACAGAATGGGCTCATTAATGTTAAACAGTCCAGGCACCACGCCCATGCGGCCAATGGTACGTAGATGGATAGCCTTGCTGCGCAGTAAAAGGAAAGCTAGCGGAAGTGTGGAGCCGACACCGCCAATCAACAAATAATGATCCCAAAAACCCTGAACATAAATGTGAGGGATCGCTTCCCCCGCAGCCATCGCTGCCTGGTTAACAGACAAATTTGCCATCCAGAATGGGTTCATTATACCGGTGACGATAAGTGCACCGTGTATCCCGGCGAACCAGAGGACCTGGCACACCAGTACAGAGAGCAGCACTGCCGGCAGGGTATCGGAGGCGGCAACAAGTGGTTTCACCAGCGACATAATGGCTTCTGGGATAATCATTCCCAGTTGCGCTTCGATAAACAGATTCAGTGGGTGTAGCGTAACGACGACAGCCAGAACCGGTACCAGAATTTCAAATGATCGCGCTACACCTGTAGGTACTTCCGGTGGCAGACGGATCGTAACGTTGTGCCTTTTCAGAAAGGCATACAGTTCAGTGGAATAGATAGCCACCAAGATGGCAGTGAAGATCCCCTGGCCGGAAAAATAAGCGGTGGAGATCTGGCCGTCCTTCAGCGGTGCGGCGACCAGTAAAAAAGCCATCAGCGAGAGCATCCCGGCGGTCAGCGGATCCAGCTCATGATGTTTTGCAAGGCTTGCGGCGATCCCAACTGAAATAAAGAGTGTCATAACGCCCATGCTGAAGTTAAATGGCAGCATCAGCGCATCGCGGTGATCCAGCGAAAATTTCAACCACGCCTGTGCAAACCCCCAGGTGGTATCTGGAGAAAAAGGCGGGAAAATAAACACAAGCATGAAAGAGCCAACGATCATAAACGGTAGAGCAGTAATGAAACCATCACGAATGGAGGTCACATACTTTTGCTGACCAACGGCACCAGCCATCGGTGTGATTTTCTGTTCAATGATGCTGATGAGTTTAGCGTACAGAGAGCTCATGGGATTTCCCTTAACTATTTGTTATCTATCAGGGCGAGAGCGAAATCGAGCACGGCACCCCCTTTTTGCATGCCGTAGTCCATCATATTGATTGGCTCGACGCGGATACCATATTTGTCGGCCTGTCTTTGCAAATCACTCTGCATGTATTTAACCTGTGGACCCAGTAACACAACCTGATAATGGCCAACCTGTTCAGCAAATTCGGCGACGCCGAAGGCTTTGATTTCAGCGTCTATTCCGCGCTTCTGGGCTTCATCAATCATTTTTTTTACCAGCAGGCTGGTGGACATACCGGCAGAGCAACACAACATGATTTTTTTCATAACAACTCCTGTTAAATGATTCCTTGAATATAGACATCATGGAACAAAACGGAAAGCGCTTTCCTTTAGTGGGTTATCTAATTGTGACCATGATCACCAGAGAGAGTCTTTCACTTTAACGTGATGTACGCGATCATCGCGGCTACTCAGGATTGATTAAGGTTGAATTATGAACATTCATTTGATGAATGTTGTTGTGGATTTAATAGAGCAACGTTTAACTCCCATAGCAAATATAATTACGCGAAATCAGCATATTACGGCAATGCGCGATGGCTTTGCCCTGGCAATGCCTTTTGTGATTGTCGGTAGTCTGATGGTGCCGCTTCTGTTTCCACCGGCTGCCATTTCCAGCTTGTCGTTCTTTGGACAACTCTACCTGCAGCTCCGTCCAGTCTTGTTGCCAACTTTCGAGCTGACGCTCGGACTGGTGGCTCTGATTGTGGCCTTTGGCGCCAGCGCCAGTCTCGCCAAACAGTATCAACTCCCGGAACGTCTCTGCGGATTGACTGGATGCCTCTCGTTTTTGCTGTTTATTGGTTTTCGCGATAATGGGGCTACCAACATTTTTCTGGGAGGAATGGGGCTGTTTACCGCACTGATCTCAAGTGCTTACTCAATCGAAATTATTCGTTTTTTCTATAATCGAGGCTGGTGTGTTCGCCTGCCGGAAGAAGTCCCTGTGATGACGCGAAACGGCTTCCAGATGTTAATTCCGCTACTGGTGATCATGTTATCCATTAGTGTGATGAATGCGCTAATGCTACAGGTAACAGGACAGATCCTCCCGCAGTTGATAAGCGAAGCCCTCCGGCCATTAATCGTTGCCTCGGATACGCTGACAGCAGTACTTATCTCATTATTTATCTGCAACCTTTTGTGGTTCGTTGGCATTCACGGCTCATTGATTGTCACCGGTATTATGAACCCGTTCTGGTTAACCTATCTGTTTGAAAACCAAAGGGCACTTGCCATGGGCGAAGCTGTACTGCCACATATTTATCTGCAAGGCTTCTGGGATTTTTATCTCCTGATTGGCGGTATTGGTTCCACGCTACCTCTGGTATTTATGGTGATGCGCAGCCGGTCGCGGCAGCTTAAAAGTGTCGGGAAAATAGGGCTGTTGCCGTCGCTTTTTAATATTAACGAGCCGATATTGTTCGGCTTTCCCATCATTATGAACCCGGTATTTTTGCTGCCATTTATCTTTGTTCCCTTGATAAATGCCTGTATTGCCTGGTATCTTACGCAACTTGGTGTGCTTGATCGGGCGGTGGCTATGCTTCCGTGGTCAATGCCTTCTCCGCTGGGTGCCGCGTGGTCGGCAAACGGTAGCTGGAAAAATATGTGCATGTGTCTCTTTGCCATTTTCAACGCCTGGATGCTCTACCGCCCCTTCTTTAAAGTTCACGAACGTCAACTTATTACCCTGGAAAAATAACCTTCCTTCGAACGGCTTATCTGTAAAATATGATAAGCCTTTTTTTGTGATTCATTTCACAAATTCATCCCATTTTGACTCAGAAGTGTGATTTGAACCGGTAAAAAAGGAAATCGCTTTCCTTTTACGGATTTACATTTCCGTAATAGATCCTTACATTTCCTCTGCGACGTAAAGCAGTGTAAATAAAAAATCTAAGGGAACCTATGAGAAAGCTAATTAAATCAATACCTCTGTCCCTGATTGCCATTGCGGTACTCAGTGACTACGCCAGCGCAGATGATAAATACGATTTTCAACTGCACGGTTATATGCGTTCCGGAATACTCGCTAACAGCGATGGAAACCGTTCCAACTCCGTAGGATTAATGCCGGATGGAAAATGGCGTCTTGGTAACGAAGAAGATACCAAAATTGAACTGATCCCGACGGTGACGCTGAAATCAGATTCCGGAGCGGTCGCCCGTATCCAGGCTAACCTGACGCACCAAACCAAATGTACAGCCGACTGGAACTGTCGCGATGACGATGGCGATGATGTTCAGTTCCGTGAAGGGTTTGCTGAACTCAGCAATCTTGATTTTGCTCCTGATATTACCTTCTGGGCTGGTAAACGCTACAGTAGCTCTAATACTTCCAGCAACCAGTTCGACTGGGAATACATCCAGTACAATGGAACCGGCGGTGGTTTCGATAATATGGACCTTGGGTTTGCCCGTTTCGATGCCGGGATTTACGCTTTCTCGCCAACAGATGAAACGAATGCGTATCCGGTTGATAAAGGCGATAAAGGCTATCCGGACGATTATTCCCTTAACCTGTGGTTTAAGAAAATTGGTGGTACCGGTCTAGATCTAGAATTTATAGGCCATCATATGAACCGCAACGAAAACCATCCAACGGCGGCTGAAAAAGGTTATGGCTTTACGGGGATGTACAACTTTGATGGTTTCTATGGCCTGACCGGCGGATATTCCCGTATTGCCTTCCAGTACGGTAAAGGACTCGCCGCCGCAGACTCACTTGGTAAAAACGGTTGGGGATGGGCGAACCTTGAAGACACTCAATCCTGGCGTATCGTGCTGGACAACCTGGCGACTATGGGAGATCTGGAAATCTCCACCTTCGCGTTCTATCAAAAAGATAAGAATTACCGTTGGTGGACCAGTGATGAAAATGGCTGGGGGCGCTCCATGTGGGTCGCTGGTATCCGACCTTATCATCAGATTACCAAGAATTTCGCCATGCAGTACGAGCTCGGTTATGAGTATCTAGACGATAAAAACTACATGGGAGTTGATGGCAAAGGTAAGGGCGGGTTGACGAAAATAACTGTCGCGCCGACACTGACCTTTGATTCTGGGTTCTGGGCACGCCCACAGCTGCGCTTCTTTGTCACTTATGCCAAGTGGGATAAAGGCGTATCTGACGCGCTTGATGGTAACTACGACTGGAGCACAGGCAGTATTACATCCGGTAGTTATACCCGCTCGGGTAGTTCTGACACTCTTAATTTTGGTCTTCAGGCTGAAGTCTGGTTCTAAGGAGAAGAACAATGTTTATTCCTGTAAAAAAAATTCTGTTGGTTTCGTTGCTCTCAGCAATGGGATGTGCTGGTGCAATGGCGGCCGAACAGTCTCATTTTGAACACTTTATCACTCGTGATGGAGCACAACTCAAGGATGGCAATAACGTCTTCCGCTTTGCCGGTATCCATGCTCCTGAACTGCATCGCATTGAAGATGATGCACGAGGAACATGTAAAGCTGATCCCCGAGGATGGGGGCAATACTTTAAGTGGCCTACCGTTGAAGAGCAGGAAAACTGGATCAAGGCGATAGTGAAAACGGGCGCGAAAGCAGAACGTGTTTATGTGCTTTCGGTGCAGCAGGAAAATGACAAAGCATGTGGTCGTGAAACGCATATTCTTGCCCCCGAATCACCAGACGGTATGCCTCGCCTGAACGAAACGGCGATGAAAGTATACGATAATATGATCGCCGAAGCAGACAAGCAGGGGCTAAGACTGATTCTGCCGTTTATTGACCACTGGTGGTGGTGGGGGGGACGTCAACAGCTGGCGGCTTTTTATGGTGAAAAGCCGGAAGATTTTTATCGTACCGACAGTAAGACCTACAAAGCCTATCAGGATGTGATTCGCCAGGTCATTACACGGACTAATACTATAACCGGGCGTCATTACTATGATGAAAAAGCCATTATGGCCTGGGAAACCGGCAACGAACTGGAAGATACCAATGCGGCGTTTCTGACAGAAACGGCGGCATGGATCCGCAAATGGGCACCACATCAGCTTATTGTTGACGGGACGTATAAGAAGGTAAACGATTTCTCGTTGAACGATCCGAACGTCGATATCATCAGCAACCACTACTACACCAATGCTGACAACAACCATCCAGAACAGGTTCGTAAAGATCTGGAAGCGATTGGTGGCAAAAAAGTGTATCTGGTCGGTGAGTTTGGTCTGCTGGATCATAAAGACCTGAACAGCATTATGCAGTCCATCGTGCACACCAAGGTGAATGGTGCACAGGCGGCAGGCGGCTTTATCTGGGGCTTTCGTGGGCATCGTCATGACGGCGGATTTTACTGGCATAAAGAGTATACCGGGCATTACAGCTATCACCTGCCGGGCTTCCCTGTCGAAGGAAAAGCAAATCAGGAAATGGAAGTTGTGGATCTGGTCCGGAATGCGTCGGCGCAAATGGCGGGTCTGCCAAAAGCGCCTGCACTACCTGTGCCGGAAGCACCGAAACTACGGGCATCTGATTCACCGTTTGCCATAAACTGGATGGGGGCACCGGTAGGTCGCACTTACGATATTGAGCGGGCAACCAGTGCGGAAGGGCCGTGGACCGTTGTCGGGCACGACGTTTCTGACGGGGTGAATGAATGGGATCCGACCAAAATGGATCTCTTCCGTGACGACTATCGCAGTCTGCAACTCGGCAAAACGTATTACTACCGCGTGATTGCGAAGAACGAAAGCGGGGCCTCTTCCCCGTCAAATGTCATTAACATTAAGCACACGCAGAAAAATCTCGCGCCGCAAATCACCCTGAGTGAAGCGCTGACTACCACTGTGGATAAAGGCGTGCAGCTTCACGGAGCCTGGACGGATGACAATCTGCCGGACCGGCAGGTGAAAACTGGCTGGAGTAACGGGGGAAACAAGAACGTTCATTTCTGCGACGCGGAAAAAGACGATACCCGTGCCTGGTTCTCGGCACCTGGAGACTATGTCCTGACCTTTACCGCTGACGATGGATTGCTGAAAAGCAGCAAAAACCTGAACGTTTCTGTTAAAGAAGCGGCGGGCAAAATCCCTGCGGATTACTGCAACTTTGGTGGGGGGGCGATGGATGTAAAACAGGGGAAACTGAATGTCGTGAAAAGCAACGAAAATCAGCTTGCTATCGGTGATGACGGTTTCCTTGGCCCATTTGTGAATGAAGGCGACAGTGTGAGCTGGCAAGTGAATGTTCCTTGGGCCGGGAAATTTGCCCTGCATGTGAAGTTCAACGCCAAATGGGGCGGTAAGAAAAACTCATTCATGGTGAATAAAGGCACGCCGATTGGTATTGAATTCCCGCAAACCGATGAGAAAGGACAGGATATGATTGTGCCGGTCGTTCTCAACGCCGGGGAAAACACCATCACGTTCGGGAAGTTGTCCGGTGACTGGGGCTATATGTTTATTAAATCCATTGAAGTGACTGCAGAGTAGTTGTTTTGGCTGCGCCCCCTGGGTGCAGCCCTTTTTTTATCAAAGGAGGCGTTATGACCCGGTATCAATTTCCCGAAGGGTTTTTCTGGGGGGCAGCGGCATCTGGACCGCAAACCGAAGGAGCAGCATGTAAGGCACACCGTTCCATCTGGGACAGCTGGTTTGCTGAGCAGCCGGAGCGGTTCTATCAGCAAATTGGTCCGCAGAGCGTTTGCGAGACCTACAGTAAATTCAAAGATGACGTGAAACGGATGAAGCAAACAGGATTCAACTCGTTTCGTACCTCAATTCAGTGGTCGAGGCTGATTGATGATTTTGAAACGGGTGCGCCGAATGCAGAGGCCGTCCAGTTTTATCATGACTACTTTGATGAGATGATCGCAAACGGTATCGAGCCGATGATTAATCTTTATCATTTCGATATGCCGGAGGCGTTACAAAAACAGTACGGGGGTTTTGAGTCGTCATACGTAACAGAACTCTTTTCCCGCTTTGCACGAACAGCGTTTGAGTTGTTTGGCCATAAGGTCAAATACTGGATAACCTTTAATGAGCCTATTGTACCGGTTGAAGGCGGTTATCTCTATGACTTCCATTACCCGTGCAAAAAAGACGGTAAGCTTGCGGCACAGGTTGCGTTCAATATTATGCTGGCCCACGCGAAAGCGGTGCGGGTGTATCGCGAACTGGAATTGCCGGGGGAAATCGGTGTCGTACTGAATCTGACACCATCGTATACCCGCAATGACAGTAAGGAGGATAAAAAAGCTGCGTGGTACGCTGACCTGCTTTTTAATCGCAGCTTCCTTGATCCGTTAGTAAAACATGAGTTCCCAAAGGAGTTGTGTGAAATTCTGGCGATGCACGATTGTCTGCCTGAAATAAACAAAAAGGATGTTGACCTGATTACCGAGTCGCGTATTGATTTCCTCGGTGTGAATTACTATGTTCCTCGTCGTGTGAAAGCACGTGAATGTCCGTATGAACTCGATTACTTTACACCAGAATATTATTTCGAGAACTATATTGATCCTGAAGGTCGGTTCAACCCCTATCGCGATAATAACGAAATCTATCCGCAGGCGATTTATGATATTTCCAGCAATATTCGCGATAATTACGGTAATATTAAGTGGTATCTGGCTGAAATTGGCATTGCCATGGATGTACAGTCGGAAGGCCCGGTTCAGGCTGATGGCGTTATTGATGATATGTTCCGCATCGAATTGATGGAAGAACACCTTGAACAACTCCATCACGCTATCTGTGACGGTGCGAACTGTTTTGGTGTACATCAGTGGACGTTTATCGATAACTGGTCATGGATCAATAGCTTTAAACGTCGATACGGGTTCTGGCGTCTGGAACTGGAAACCGGAGAACGGCAAATAAAACGCAATGCCATCTGGTTTGCGGAACTGGCAGCGAACAACGGATTTACCCCCGGCGCATTTGGAAGGGACGAGAAATGAAATCTTCTTTTTATCGCCTGAGAAACGGCATTAAAAATTATGCCTGGGGTAGCCGTACGGCCCTAAACACGTTATTTGGGGTACTTAATCCTGATGAGCAACCGCAGGCTGAAATGTGGATGGGCGCGCATCCGGCAGGGTGTTCGGAAATAGAAACTGAGGCAGATTCTGTTTCGTTGCTGGAAGCAATTGCGCAATCTCCGAAGTCTTTTTTGGGTGAGAGAACGGTGGAGAAATTTGGCCAGCTACCGTTTTTATTGAAAATACTGGCTGCTGAAACCGCACTTTCCATTCAGGTTCATCCTGATAAACGTCAGGCGGAAGAAGGTTACGCACAGCAGGGAAATCGCGCTGGGGAAGATTATAACGATGCGAATCATAAACCTGAACTGGTTTATGCCATCACGCCTTTTATGGCAATGAATGGTTTTCGGCCTTTTCAGGAAACCGTGAATCATTTTCTTCGCCTTAATGCGCCTGAACTGATGCCTGCACTGGCTGAATTTCGTGGGAACCTGACAGGCGAAGGATTCAAACACTTTTTCGTAAGCCTGATGCAGCTTGCTCAGCGTGACAAAGACAACGTCCTGACACAGTTACAGGCATGCCTCGACAGCGGCGGGTTTACGCATTTGCAGAGTTTTATTATTCGTCTTATGCGCGACTACCCTGGTGATATCGGCATTCTTGCTCCGCTGTTCCTGCACTGCATTACGCTTGCGCCAGGCGAAGCTATGTTTTTACGTGCCGGAACGTTACATGCATACGTGCATGGAACTGCTGTCGAAGTGATGGCCTGCTCCGATAATGTACTACGAGCAGGGTTAACGCCAAAGAAAATCAATCTTCCAGAGCTGGTGAAATGTACGGTCTTCAGAGAAACACAGGAACAGGAACTGAGACTGTCGCCAGATGAGACCGGAACGGAACAGTATTATTCTGTACCGGTAGAGGATTTTTGCTTTTCAATTATCGGAAATTGCCTGCATAAACGTGTCGATGTTGACAGCGCACAAATTCTGCTGGTGCTCAGCGGCATCACAACGCTACGTGATACGAACGGAGATGAAATGACGCTTTTCGCAGGTCAGTCGGTATTTATACCGGCCTTAACTGAAACTTATTCTCTTACGCAAGACGGGTATTCCTGTCTGGTTCAGTGTTGAATACATGATTATTGAACGGGATAAATTAAGCGAGTTTTATTAATGGATCCTGGAAGAAATTCTGTGTATTTGTTACAGTAATAAAGGTGATCGCTCTGTCGGTCACCGAGGTCAACAATACAAAGGCTCCTTGTCTATCGCTGGTTCTGACTCAATATACTCTATTTTTTTTGGCGATTGTATTCAGGGTGAATTATTTTCTCTATTGAGTCGTCTTTTTATATACCTTGCGTATCTTTAGTGCCTGCTTGATTATACAGTTCAGTGGCTCGGTAATGGTCCCAACTTATTGATAGTGTTTTATGTTCAGATAATGCCCGATGACTTTGTCATGCAGCTCCACCGATTTTGAGAACGACAGCGACTTCCGTCCCAGCCGTGCCAGGTGCTGCCTCAGATTCAGGTTATGCCGCTCAATTCGCTGCGTATATCGCTTGCTGATTACGTGCAGCTTTCCCTTCAGGCGGGATTCATACAGCGGCCAGCCATCCGTCATCCATATCACCACGTCAAAGGGTGACAGCAGGCTCATAAGACGCCCCAGCGTCGCCATAGTGCGTTCACCGAATACGTGCGCAACAACCGTCTTCCGGAGCCTGTCATACGCGTAAAACAGCCAGCGCTGGCGCGATTTAGCCCCGACATAGCCCCACTGTTCGTCCATTTCCGCGCAGACGATGACGTCACTGCCCGGCTGTATGCGCGAGGTTACCGACTGCGGCCTGAGTTTTTTAAGTGACGTAAAATCGTGTTGAGGCCAACGCCCATAATGCGGGCGGTTGCCCGGCATCCAACGCCATTCATGGCCATATCAATGATTTTCTGGTGCGTACCGGGTTGAGAAGCGGTGTAAGTGAACTGCAGTTGCCATGTTTTACGGCAGTGAGAGCAGAGATAGCGCTGATGTCCGGCAGTACTTTTACCGTTACGCACCACCCCGTCAGTAGCTGAACAGGAGGGACAGCTGATATAAACAGAAGCCACTGGAGCACCTCAAAAACACCATCATACACTTAATCAGTAAGTTTGCAGCATCACCCACTTTTGATGTAAAAAAACGGTCCCGTCATCTGGCAGGACCGTCGCTTTTTATAGAATAATCAATTCAGAGCGTAACTAATTACATAGTCGCCGACATTGGTACCCATAAAGTGGTGCCCACCGGCCATGATCACCAGATACTGCTTACCGCCTACCGAATAGGTCATTGGGGTCGCTTGGCCGCCAGCAGGCAGCGTATCGCTCCATAGTTCCTTTCCGGTATTGCTGTCATAGGCGCGAATCTTATTGTCAGTGGTCGCGGCAACAAAAGTTAAACCACCGGCAGTGATAATTGGACCGCCATTATTTGGTGTACCGATATTGATCGGTAATTTGGTCGGTAAACCAAACGGACCATTATTTTCCGCGCTGCCTAACGGATGCTGCCATACCACTTTCTGGGTATGCATATTGATGGCAGTAATCATCCCGTAAGGAGGTTCGTTACACAGCATCTTGGTGGCTGGGGCAAAGAATGGTGAAACATTAATTCCGTAAGGGGTCTCAGCCATTGCACCGTTACCCTCTGCGCCACCGCCGGTCGGTTTATGTGCCGGAGAATCAATCGATACAAGACCTTGTTCATCGGCTTTCTTACGGGTGACCAACTGGTCATACATCGGCGTATTATTCCAGTTAGCAATTAAAAGCCCTGTCTGAGGATTGTAAGCCATACTTCCCCAGTCACTTCCGCCGTTATATCCGGGGTATTCGATCCATGGTTTGTCCAGAGATGGAGGAGTGAATTCTCCGACATAGCTTGCCTGGCGGAATTTAATTCTACACGCCAGTTGGTCAAACAGTGATATCCCCCACATTTTCGATTCGGTGAGTGGTTCTAATCCCAGACGTGGCATATTTACTGACCAGGGTTGAGTCGAGGTACGTGGATCAGAAGGAATGACACTGGCCGGTGCCGGTTTTTCTTCCACTTTGCTCAACGGCTTTCCGGTAGATCGGTTCAGCACAAATGTTTGCCCGCGTTTAGTGGGAACGATGATCGCCGGGATTGACTGGCCGTTCTGACCGGGAAAGTCAATCAAGGTCGGTTGTGAGCCCAGATCATAATCCCAGACGTCTTTATGGACGGTCTGGAATACCCATTTTTCATCGCCTGTATTCACATCCAGTGCAACAATAGAGGAGGAAACGCGGTTTTCATTCTCCGAGCGCATGGCACTGTAATAGTCAGCGGCTGAGTTACCGGTCGGTACATACACCAGCCCCAGTTTGTCGTCTCCGGTCATAGCTGCCCAAGAGTTAGGTGTGCCGCGGCTGTAATATTTGTCACCGGTCGGTTCGCTATGCACACTCGGATTATTCACATCCCAGGCCCACTTGAACTTACCTGTTTCGGCATCGTAACCACGGATAACACCTGAAGGTGCCCAGCGACGCTGGCCATCCAGCACTTCATGGTTAACGATAATCACACCGTTAACAATAGGTACCGGCGCAGTGACTGCAACAAATCCAGGTACAGTGTGTCCCAGACCGGTCAACAAGTTAGTCTGACCGTTATCACCAAACATTGTACAGGATTCACCCGTCTGAGCATCCACTGCCAGCAGACGTTCATCCAAGGTGCCGACAATCAGGCGATTATGACAAGACTGCCCTTCCGGCACGATCTTAGACGTATACCAAGTCAGACCTTTACAGGCTGCGGTGTAAGGTATGCTTTCATATTTTACACCACTGTCATGTTTCCAGATTTGTCTGCCGGTTTTTGCATCCAGCTTGATGATGTTGTTACGTGCTGAGCAGACATAAACAGCATCACCAACTTTAATCGGGGTGTTTTCGGCAGCCCACTTATTAGCCTGTCCGGGTTGCGGAAGATCACCGGTACGGTATGTCCATGCCCGGGTCAGTTTGGCCACATTGCCGGTATTAATTTCCTTAAGAGGTGAGAAGCGGGTGGCATGTGTATCTCGGCCATAGTAAGTCCAGTCGCTGTCCGGCTGTGAGTTTGCCGGTGGGTTGCCTTGACTGGCCAGCGGAGCACTCGGAGGCGCGTCAGTTGACTGAAAACTCTGGAAAGGTACAAAAGCCCATGCAAATGCAACAATAAAAATCACCACAAACAGCCCTGCAAGACCGCGACTCAGAGGTTTATATTGACCATTATTCAGTGACGGAAGGGCCAGCGATAGGGAAGGTGCGAACAAGTTCCTGATATGAGATCATCATATTCATCCGGAGCGCATCCCAGAGGGACATCATGAGCCATCAACTCACCTTCGCCGATAGTGAATTCAGCACTAAGCGCCGTCAGACCCGAAAAGAGATTTTCCTCTCCCGCATGGAGCAGATTCTGCCATGGCAGAATATGACCGCTGTCATCGAGCCGTTTTATCCCAAGGCGGGCAATGGCCGACGGCCCTATCCGCTGGAGACCATGCTGCGTATTCACTGCATGCAGCATTGGTACAACCTGAGCGACGGTGCCATGGAAGATGCCCTGTACGAAATCGCCTCCATGCGCCTGTTTGCCCGATTATCCCTGGATAGCGCCCTGCCGGACCGCACCACCATCATGAATTTCCGCCACCTGCTGGAGCAGCATCAACT
>OFCS01000465.1_pt1 | contig 21941 bp, 16 predicted proteins | sample 1520891 | NCBI WGS metagenome assembly OFCS01 (sample SAMEA2699026, study PRJEB24076) | metagenome | biome: Human gut stool | place: Spain | collected 2012-01-19
CCATTACCGCGATGGTGGAAGGCTGGGTGACGAAGACCTGGGCGAAGAAGCATCACCCGCGCTGGTACCGTGAAGTGAAAGCGAAACGGACGAAGGATTGATAAAACAAATACGATAAGTTTGCTGCCATGCAGCGGATATTATCGTAGCGAGCGCGCGAAATGGCAGGTAAACCGCAGGGTGAACAAGCGATTACGCGCTATTTTTATCGGTAATTATTAAAGGTAATCAACATAAAACCGCTGATAATAACGCTGTTTTATGAATGTTTTGGTTATCCATATCAAAGAATCGCCGGACGACTCTGGTTATGTTGGCCGTTGCGCCCGGAGAAACGCCCGGGTTAATTCATCACTCGTTGTGGAAGGGGACCTGACAGGATGACGACGAAATCGCTAACGCTTTCTTTGGATGAACAACAGTCAATTCCTTTGAGTACGGTCTCGGGGACCCTGGGCTACCTCGGCATGGATATTCGTCCGCTGGCTTCCGCGGGGATATGCAGTTTCGACCCCGGCTTTGCTAACACCGCAGGCTGTAAGTCGGCCATCTCGTGGATCGATACTGAAAAGAGCATTCTGCTGCACCGCGGCTATCCGGTCGATCAGCTGGCGCGCCAGTGCGACTTCCTGGAAGTGGCGTGGATTCTGCTGCGCGGCGATGCGCCTGACGAAGCCAGCTATCAGGACTTCAAAAACACGATTACCCGCCATAGCCTGGTGCATGAGCAGATTGCCCGCATGTGCAGCAGCTTTCGTCGCGACTCGCATCCGATGGCCTTAATGTGCGCCCTGGTAGGCACCCTGGCGGCGTTCTATCACGATGTGCTGGACGTTGAAAATCCTGAGCACCGCGCGCTGGCCGCCACCCGCCTGCTGTCGAAAATGCCAACGCTCGCGGCGATGAGCTATAAGTTTTCAATTGAGCAACCGGCGCAGTATCCGCGCAACGATCTTTCCTATGCGGGGAATTTCCTGCATATGCTGTTTGCTATTCCGGCGGAACAATATCAGCTGAATCCGGTGATTGAGCAGGCGATGAACCAGATCCTGGTGCTGCACGCCGACCATGGCCAGTGCGCATCGACGACCACCGTCCGGGCGGCGGGCTCCTCCGGGGCGAATCTCTTTGCCTGCGTCGCCGCCGGGCTCGCGTCTCTGTGGGGACCGGCCCACGGTGGGGCGAACGAAGCCAGTATGCGGATGCTGGAGGAGATCAACACCGTCGATCAAATTCCGGCGTTCCTGAGCAAAGCGAAACGCGACCCGCAGACGTTCCGTCGTCTGGGATTCGGTAACTCTCGCTACCGTCATCTTGACCCGCGCGCCGCCATTTTGCGCGAGACCTGTCATCGGGTACTGGAAGAGCTGGGGATGTCCGACATGCCGTTGCAGGTGGCGATGGCCCTCGAAGAGGTGGCGCTGACCGACCCGTACTTTGTTGAAAATGGCCTGTCGCCGAGCGTGGATTTCTATACTGCGGTGATCCTCAAGGCGATGGGGCTGCCTTCATCGATGTTTGTGGTGATTACCGCCGTGGGCAGAACGCTTGGCTGGGTGGCGCACTGGAACGAAATGCACGAAGCGCCGCTGACGATTTATCGTCCGCGGCAGATTTATACCGGCGAACAGCGGCGGGATTATGTTTCACGGCGTGAAGGGAAATAACAGAGCGCGGTTTTGATATTGTGTTCGTATTGTTGCCGGGCGGCAGCTGTCGCCTTGCCCGGCCTACCAAACCCTGGTCGGTAGCCCGGATAAGGCGTCAGCCGCAATCCGGGATCGTACCGTTTGATTAACGAAACACCACCTGCGCCCAGCGGGCCAGCCCGGCGGTGACCGAGCCAAAATCATCGCCGCCGGCCACCGGAATGCCCGGCAGGTGTGCCGCCAGCGCTTTTTTGATCAACGGCGAGCGAGCGCTGCCGCCGGTCAGGTAAATCACGTCCGGCTTGTCATTGCTGTTATCCAGCGCCAGCTGAACCTGCTCCATGATGCGGGCCAGCGGCTGATCCAGCGCCGCTTCCAGACCCTGCTGGCTGATGGCTGTCGCCAGCTCGTCGCTGATAAACGGCAGCCCGGCGGTGACGCTCGGCTGCGCGGACAGGGCGATTTTGCTCTCTTCCGCGCTCCGCACCAGACGATAGCTCAGACGCTGACGCCAGACCTTCAGCAGCAGCGCGACTTTTTCGCTATCGCGGGCGCTGCGCAGCAAATCGTTAAGCAGGCGACCGTTGGCGGCACTGTAAAAATCGGTTTGCGCCGGGACGTCGTTAATCGCCACCGCATTCCACCACGGCAGAATCGGCAGCGCGATGCCTTTTTCGGTATCGCCGCCCATACCCAGCAGCGGCATCAGGCATTTAAAGGCCAGGGCGATATCAAGGTCGTTACCGCCGACCCGGCAGCCGCTGTGGCCAAGCAGGCTTTGCTGGCGATCGGCTTTTTCCCGCCACTGCGGCCCCATCAATAGCAGTGAACAGTCGGTGGTACCGCCGCCGATATCGACGACCAGCACGCGTTTTTCCTCGCTCAGCGTCGCTTCGAAATCCAGACCGGCTGCGACCGGTTCAAACTGAAACACCACGTCGCGGAAGCCCGCGCGCTTTGCCGCACGTTCGAGAATGCCCTGCGCCTGGGCGTTGGCGTCATCGCCGCCCAGTCCCTGGAAGTTAATCGGCCGGCCGATAACCGCCTGGTCGATGGTTTCCGGCAGCTGCGTTTGCGCCTGGAGTTTGATATGCAGCATCATGGCGCACACTAAGTCTTCAAACAGCGCCACCTGCTGCGGCTTGAGCCCGCTGGCGCCGAGAAAGGATTTCGGCGACTTCACAAAGTAGACTTCTTCCGGATCTTCAACGTATTGATGCAGCGAAGTGAGACCAAACTGCACGCTGTTGCCGAGTACGTCGATATCTTCCTCGCGGTTGAAGCTAATGGCGCGACGCAACAGCGCCTGGTTTTCATCCCCGTTGGGCGGGACATCGTGATGGCGGTAGAGCCACTCGCTGACCGCTTCGCGGGTCGGCGCGCAAAGCATGGATGGCAGCAGTGAACTGCCGTTTTCCAGCGTCAACAGCTGCGGCGTATTCTCGCGCATTACCGCCACCGAACAGTTAGCGGTACCGTAGTCAAAACCAATAAACATAGCCTGCAAAATCCCCATGCCGGTGAAGAAGGGGGGCGACTTTAGCGGATTGACGGCACTGCGACAACTGGAATTTAAAAGCAAGGCGCCCGCGGCGCAGAGCCGCTATGATTGAAGCGCTAAAAAAGGAGAAATGATGACGCTGCTACCCTGGCATCCCCCCTACGACTGGCAATGGATGTTTCATTTTCTTGAGGCGCGTACCGTGCAGGGAATTGAAACTTTTGTCGACAACAGCTACTGCCGCAGCTTTGCCCTCAATGGCCACGCCGGGCTGATCGCGGTGACGCCGGATGACGCCGCGCAGGGCATGCGGGTGACGCTTTCCGCCGGGCTACAGCCGGTCGCGGAAGAGTGCCTGGCGCGGGTTGCGCGCTTATTTGATTTGTCCTGCGACCCGCAGCGGATCGCCCTGACGCTGGGAAACCTCGCGCTGCCAAGGCCGGGGCTGCGCCTGCCGGGATCCCTGGATGCGTTTGAACAAGCGGTACGCGCGGTGCTCGGCCAACTGGTGAGCGTGGCCATGGCGGCAAAGCTGACCGGGAAAGTGGTGGCTGCCTTCGGGGAACCGTTGACCGATGCGCCGGGCTTTTATCTGTTCCCGAGCGCGCAGCGGCTGGCGCAGGCCGATCCGCTGGCGCTGAAGGCGCTGGGTATGCCCCTGCGGCGGGCGGAGGCGCTGATTCACCTGGCGCGGGCGGCCATCAGCGGCGAACTTCCCCTCCGGGCGCCGGATAATATCGACGCTGGAATAAAGCAGCTGCAGACGCTGCCCGGCATTGGCCGCTGGACGGCGAACTATTTCGCGCTGCGCGGCTGGCAGGCGCCGGATATCTTTCTGGCGGATGATTATCTGATTAAACAGCGTTTTCCCGGCATGACGCCGAGCCGGATTGCGCGCTACACCAGCCGCTGGCACCCCTGGCGCTCGTACGCTTTATTGCATATCTGGTATACGCAAAGCTGGTCGCCGGAGGAGGAATAGACCCGAGAGGCGCTTAGCACTGGTATCGACGCGCTGAAATCCCTATAATTGCGGCGTTTGGCGGTCAACCGCCACCCTTCCTACATTCCCAGGTTAATCAGGTCGCAAAAATTTATGACTGATACGTCTCATCAGTGCGTCATTATAGGCATCGCCGGCGCATCGGCTTCGGGCAAAAGCCTTATCGCCAGTACGCTATATCGTGAATTACGTGAACAGGTCGGCGATGAACATATCGGCGTTATTCCGGAAGACAGCTATTACAAGGATCAAGGTCATCTGTCGATGGAAGAGCGTGTAAAAACCAACTATGACCATCCAAGCTCCATGGATCATAGTCTGCTGTTTCAGCATCTGCAGATGCTGAGAAGCGGCCAGCCGATAGAGTTGCCTGTATACAGCTACGTTGAACATACTCGTATGCCGGAAACTATCCATATCGAACCGAAGAAAGTCATCATTCTTGAAGGGATTCTGCTGCTGACCGACGCTCGCCTGCGCAACGAACTCAGCTTCTCCATTTTTGTCGACACCCCGCTGGACATTTGCCTGATGCGCCGCATCAAGCGAGACGTCAACGAGCGCGGACGTTCGATGGATTCAGTGATGGCGCAGTACCAGAAAACGGTGCGCCCGATGTTCCTGCAGTTTATCGACCCTTCCAAGCAGTATGCCGATATTATTGTGCCTCGCGGCGGTAAGAACCGTATCGCCATCGATATTCTGAAGGCCAAAATCAGTCAGTTCTTTGAATAACACGAACGAATTGTGTAACGTGCAAAGAGAAGCCAATTTGCCCTTATCCCCGGAAGGCGTAGGGGCGCAATGCCTTAAAGGAGAACGTTCATGCGTCTGTGCGACCGAGATATAGAAGCCTGGTTGGATGAGGGGCGACTGGCCATTAATCCGCGCCCGCCCGTTGAGCGCATTAACGGCGCGACGGTCGATGTTCGGCTGGGGAATAAGTTTCGGACTTTCCGCGGGCACACGGCGGGCTTTATTGACCTGAGCGGGCCGAAGGCGGAAGTCAGCGCGGCGCTGGATCGGGTGATGAGCGAAGAGATTGTTCTGCCAGATGGTGAGGCGTTCTTCCTGCATCCGGGCGAGCTGGCGCTGGCGGTGACCTTTGAATCGGTTACCCTGCCGCCGGATCTCGTCGGCTGGCTGGATGGCCGTTCCTCGCTGGCGCGTCTGGGCTTGATGGTGCACGTTACCGCGCACCGCATCGATCCGGGCTGGTCCGGCTGTATCGTTCTGGAATTCTATAATTCGGGTAAGCTGCCGCTGGCGCTGCGTCCAGGGATGCTGATCGGCGCGTTAAGTTTTGAACCCTTATCCGGCCCGGCGGTGCGTCCTTATAACCGCCGCGAAGATGCGAAATATCGCGACCAGCAGGGCGCGGTAGCGAGTCGAATCGACAAGGATTGATAATTTTAGCGGTTTGCTGAGGATGCCATGAGACGAATTCTGACCACGCTGATGATCTTACTGGCGGTAGTTGTCGCCGGTCTTACCGCGCTGGTATTGCTGGTCAACCCCAACGATTTTCGCGCCTATATGGTTAAAGAGGTGGCGGATCGTAGCGGCTATCAGCTTGAACTCAATGGGCCGTTGCGCTGGCACGTCTGGCCGCAGCTCAGCATTCTCTCAGGCCGCATGACCCTGACCGCGCCCGGCGCGGCAGAACCGGTCATTCGCGCGGATAATATGCGCCTTGACGTCGGGCTGCTGCCGCTGATCTCGCATCAGCTGCAGGTTAAGCAGGTGATGTTGAAGGGGGCGGTGATCCAACTGACTCCCAAAACCGAAGCCGTGCGCAGCAAAGGAGCGCCGGTCGTTCCGCACGACAACACGTTGCCTCAGGTTCCGGAGGATCGCGGCTGGTCGTATGATGTCCAGAAGCTGCAGATAGCCGATAGCGTGCTGTTTTTTCAGCATGAAGATGGCGAGCAGGTGACGGTGCGCGATATCCGCCTGCAGATGGAGCAGGACAGCAGCCATCGCGCAACGGTCGATTTCTCTGGCCGGGTGAACCGCGATCAGCGCGATCTGGCGCTTTCCTTCTCCGCCCAGGTGCAGGGCGGTGATTATCCTCATTCTCTGAAGGCGGACATTTCACAACTGAACTGGCAGCTTCGCGGCGCGGAGCTTCCCCCTGAAGGGATTAGCGGCCAGGCCAGCATGCAGGCCAGCTGGCTCGAGGATGCGAAAAAGCTCAGCTTCGATAAGCTGAACTTAACGGCTAACGGCAGTACCGTTGCCGGCAACGGCAGCGTGGTGCTGGGCCAACAGCCTGACTGGACGCTGAATCTTCAGGCGGGCACGCTCAACCTCGATAGCCTGCTGTCTCATCCCTCAGCATCTGACAATAATGGCGTTAACCAGCAGGGGCAAAGCCAGGCCAGGCAGCTACGCCCGGTTATTGCGGATAACGGTATTCAGCAGGATTACAACTCGCTGCGCGGTTTTAACGCCCGGCTGAGCATCACGGCCGAGCAGCTGCAGTGGCGTGGCATGCATTTTACCCAAGTGAAAAGCGATATCAGCAACCAGCAGGGGCTGCTGACGATTCATCAGATGCAGGGGAACCTGGACGGCGGGCGACTCTCGCTCCCCGGCTCGCTGGACGCGCGAGGTGAAACGCCGCGAGCCTCCTTCGAGCCGCAGCTCGACAACGTTGAGATCGGCTCGATTCTGAAAGCGTTCAATTATTCGATAAACCTGACCGGCAAGCTCTCGCTGACCGGCGAGTTCTCCGGCGGCAAGATTGATGCCGACGAGTTCCGCCGCAGCTGGCAGGGGCAGGCGCAAATTCAGATGACGGATACGCGCACTGAAGGGCTTAATTTCCAGCAGCTAGTCCAGCAGGCCGTCGAGCGCAGCACCAACGTTCAGGCGCAGGAAAACTACGATAATGCGACCAGGCTGGACTCCGTCAGCACCGAGTTTGCGCTGGATAATGGACAGGTGACCTTAAAGGGTATGCAGGGGCAATCTGAACTGATGGCGTTAACCGGGCAGGGTGAACTCAATCTGCTGAAAGAAGACTGCGATATGCGCTTCAACGTCCGGGTACTGGGCGGCTGGAAGGGCGAGAGCAAACTCATCGATAGGCTCAAGCAGACGGCGATCCCATTGCGAATTTATGGCAACTGGCAGACGCTGAGCTACAGTCTGCAGGTGGACCAGATACTCCGCAAGCAGCTGCAGGATGAAGCGAAAAAACGGCTTAGTGAATGGGCCGAACGCAATAAAAACACTCAGGATGGCAAGGATGTGAAGAAGCTGCTGGATAAGCTGTGAGTCTGGCGGTTGTTGTCGGCGGATGATAATCCATGGCCGGCGTCTTTGCTGACAAAGTGCGACATGTGGCATTGCCCGGCGGCGCTTTGCTTGCGCGGGCCTACGGGGAAGGCGTTATGTGTTGCGGGCGTGGATTTTTAGGCCGGGTAAGGCGTCAGCCGCCGCCCGGCAGTAATGTCAACGGCTCCTCAAAAACCGGTTTGCCATTGTTCATGCGGCTTTAGAATATTCATTGAAGTGAGCATTACACTTCATAGTCCAGTTCATCTTCATTATGCGCCGGCGGCACTATTTGTACTTTTTGCACCCGATGGCTCTCCACCTGCAGCGTGCGCAGAACGTAGCCGTCAAGGTTCACTTCTTCACCTTCCTGCGGCACATGCTGCAGGTACTCCATCAGCAGACCGGCGACCGTATGGTATTCACGTTTCTCATCCAGCGGCAGGGGGACATACTGGACCAGGTCTGCCAGCGGCATATGCCCGTTGACCGTCCAGCTACCGTCGCCGTTTTTGTGAATATCGTGGCGAGCATCAATCTCTTCTACTTCATTAGGCAAATTACCGGCGATAGTTTCCATAACGTCGCTGAGCGTGACAATGCCCTCGACGGAGCCAAACTCATCAACCACAAAGGCAAAGTGGGTTCTGGCTTTGCGGAACTGCTCCAGCGCCGGAAGCAGCGGTAGCGTCTCCGGGAACACCAGCGGCTGACGAATCAGGGCCTGCAGGTTGAGCGGTTCATGTCGTAACGATTGCTGCAGCAGATCGATCACGTGCACGACGCCAAGCATATCTTCGTCATCATCGCCGCCGGTAACCACCAGGCGGGTATGCTGATTCTTGTCGAGTAAGGCGCGGATCTCCTCTTCCGGAGCGCTGAGATCAATATGTTCAATATCATGACGCGAGGTCATGATACTGCTGACGGTGCGCTGATTGAGATTCAGTACCCGCTCAATCATCCGCCGCTCCTGTGGATTAAACAGCGGGTTATCGTCGCGATCGGCAACCAGCGAAGCGGTATCGCTATCCAGCTCGTTATTCTCCTTGTGGCCGCTCAACAGATTCATTACCGCTTCAGTGGTTCGCTGGCGTAACGTCAGGTTGGCCGAGAGAAAGCGATGACGGTTAAAGATCGCCAGCTGATTGAAGGATTCAATCATGACCGAGAAGCCGATGGCGGCGTACAGGTATCCTTTGGGAATAGGGAAGCCAAAGCCTTCGGCAATCAGGCTAAAACCGATCATTAACAGGAAGCTCAGGCAGAGAATAACGATTGTCGGATGACTGTTAACAAAGCGGGTCAGGGCCTTGCTGGCCATCAGCATCAGGCTAATGGCAATAATCACCGCAGCCATCATTACCGCCAGGTGGTCAACCATGCCGACCGCGGTTATCACCGAATCGAGAGAGAAGATGGCATCAAGCACCACGATTTGCGCTACCACCCCCCAGAACCTGGCGCCTTTACGCTGGGTCGGGTTATCGCTATCTTTGCCTTCCAGCCGTTCGTTGAGCTCAACGGTAGCTTTAAAGAGGAGGAACAACCCGCCAAACAGCATAATCAGATCGCGGGCGCTAAAGCTTAGATCGTGCCACGTAATCAGCGGCCTGGTGAGAGTAACCAGCCATGAGATCGACGCCAGCAGCAGCAGGCGCATCACCATTGCGAGTAGCAGACCGGTCACGCGCGCCCGGTCACGCTGCGCGGGAGGGAGTTTTTCCGCGAGAATGGCGATAAAGACCAGATTATCAATACCGAGTACCAGCTCAATAACGACAAGCGTGATGAGCCCGGCCCAGATCGAGGGGTCGGCAATCCATTCCATATTCAGTTAAAACCTTTACAACCTAAGAGTGCCATGTACCGATCATGGATAAGCCATAGATAAAATGCAATATTTTCTGCTGTTAATTACCTCGGTCGCCAAACGGGGCCTCGTAATACCTGTAAATAAAATAGCCACTTGCGCAGGATATAACCATATTCAACCACAAGCATATCGGCTGGTTATTATTTGTCATCGTGCGAATTTTCATCGATATAGGCTGAAATGGCCCGCCTGATTTTATGCCGGATTCCGCGCAGACGCTGAACGGCTATACCAGGGCGGTCTCCGGCAAACGGTAAAGTCTATCAATAGATTTGATGTATATAACAACAATTTCCTGGAATTTAGATATTTATACTACTTAATGTCGTGGCTTGTCGGAGATCAATTTTTGCCGGAGGATGTGATGCGCGTTATCGGGGGACGCAGAGTGGCAAAACAGCAGTGGGAATAATTTGTTGCCAGTAAAAGGCACCAGGGGTTAGCGGGGAAGACGTCGCTGCTGCTGAAACCCGTTGTGACGAGTAATTTGCTGCCGTTGAGACGGTTTTGTGCGTTAAATAATTTTATTATCACTATAATTGATTATATGGTCTGGATTTTTATTTTTTTGCAGTCACTTGTTCTGTATCAACTCATTGTGAAAGATAACAAGGTATTAAAAGAGGAATGATGGAGGAACGATGAACGTCATTACTCAATCTTATGAATTGAATGGAACGGTTTTTTTGCCTAACATATTGTAAATATTGGGTATTTACTTCGAAATATTGCGTATAAGAATTTTCTTAAATCTGTCTATTGGTATGTAGACTTTACGTGTATTCTTAAATTATACGTGTAATTTCAGAATTTGACGGACAGTATGGCAGGGATCAACCGTGTATCATCACTGATAAATGCCAGTGATAGATACAAACTGACAGGATCAAAAGGTTTATAACCATACGGGTGGATATGAAAATGGTGAGTTTGAAAGCAGTTATACCGGTAGCAGGATTAGGGATGCATATGTTGCCCGCCACTAAGGCCATTCCGAAAGAGATGTTGCCGATCGTCGACAAGCCTATGGTGCAGTATATTGTTGATGAAATTGTAGCTGCGGGAATCAAGGAAATCGTGCTGGTAACGCATTCATCCAAGAATGCGGTAGAAAACCATTTCGACACCTCCTATGAACTGGAAGCATTGCTCGAACAACGCGTAAAACGTCAGCTTCTGGCGGAGGTGCAGGCTATCTGTCCTCCTGGCGTAACCATTATGAACGTACGTCAGGGCCAGCAGTTGGGGTTAGGCCACTCCATTCTTTGCGCGCGCCCGCTGATTGGCGATAACCCCTTTGTGGTTGTGCTCCCGGATATCATTCTGGACGACGCCAGCGCCGATCCTCTGCGCTATAACCTTGCCGCGATGGTAGCGCGTTTCAATGAAACGGGCCGTAGCCAGGTTCTGGCCAAACGAATGGAAGGCGACCTCTCCGAGTACTCTGTTATTCAGACTAAAGATCCGCTGGAATCGGCAGGGCAGGTGGCCCGAATCGTTGAATTCATCGAAAAACCTGATGAACCGCAAACCCTGGATTCTGACCTGATGGCGGTGGGGCGTTATGTGCTCTCTGCCGATGTATGGTCCGAACTGGAGCGTACCGAGCCGGGCGCCTGGGGACGCATCCAGTTAACCGATGCCATCGCCGAGCTGGCGAAAAAGCAGTCGGTCGATGCGATGCTAATGACTGGCGATAGCTATGACTGCGGTAAAAAAATGGGCTACATGCAGGCTTTTGTAAGCTACGGTCTGCGTAACCATAAAGAAGGGGCAAAATTCCGCGAGAGCATTAAGAAGCTGCTGGCATAGTTTAAGCGCATGGCTTTTTAGCGGATGAGAGTGAGCGGTCCGAGTTTTCTGATGAAGAACAGACAATTCGTGGCCGTTCACACCGATAAGTACAGCAGGTATCGCTGATTAGTATCCATTTTAATACAATGAGTTAGCGGTTTTCTTGTTATATTGTAGCTTTTGCGAACATGAGGCAATGTTCGGAGACTTCTGGTAGTAGAAGAACACGTATCATGCTGAAATGGTCGGACTAGCTAAATTTACTCTTTGCTGATAATTACTTACTAAGACTTTTCTTAAGTAAGTGGCCCTTAGTCAAGGCGTGAGACGAAAATAAAACTTGACTGAGATCATGTTTGCGCATTAAACAACGGTAACGCATGCATAATAATGTGAAGTTACTGATTGTGTATGCCCACACCAATGTCGCGGAAAAGACGTTACGGACTGGAGAGATCGTCAAAGGATGAAAAAGAAATGAACTGGCAGGTTGTCACTTTTTTTGGCGATAGCACCGTACTGTTACCCAGTGCGGCGGTACTGTTTATCGTTCTTTTTCTGCGAAAAGATTCAAAGCAGCTGGCCTGGCACTGGGCTCTGCTGTTCGGTATAACTGGCGCAATTGTCAGCGCATCAAAACTGGCATTTATGGGCTGGGGTATCGGGATTCGCGAGCTGGACTTCACTGGCTTTAGCGGGCACACCGCACTCTCTTCCGCTTTCTGGCCAATCCTCTTATGGCTGCTGTGCGCGCGTGCCACACCAGCTCTTCGTTTTACTGCCGTCGTATTCGGATATGCACTAGCCGGGCTGGTAGGCTATTCCCGTTTGATGGTTCATGCACATTCAACTTCGGAAGTTATTGCCGGCTTGCTGCTGGGCGCCGCAGGGAGTGCAGCCTTTCTGCTGCTGCAGTCGCGCGTTCGCGATACTCATACAGCGCAGCTATCGTTTGGCGGCCTGGCGAGCATGGTCATTATCCCGGCGCTTTTGCTGAATACCGGGGCGAAGGCGCCAACCCAATCGCTGTTGGGCGAGATCGCGGTGAAAATTGGTCCACTGGAGAAACCTTTTACCCGTGCCGACCTGCATAAGGAATTTTACTGACTCAGGGGTGCGTGGGCGAGTTGAAGGATTCAGAGTGATTCATGTGCTGTTCACATTGTATGCAAGATGAAATTTAAGGTGAAATGGTCTGCCGCTGCGATATTTCATATCCATGAAATAAATCTGTGATGGGCAATTCTGCACAATAATTAGCATAACGATAACCAGCCAGGATGTTTCCTAAATAAGTTTTCTGGCTATATATCGAATTTATTAATGATAACAGCATGCTGGCATAATTCTTTTCACTATTAATTTTTGTAGTTGACTAACTATAATTAATTTGAAACTAAGTCAACACACTTTTTGTGGTGAAAAAGCAACAAAATCATAGGGTTGAAATTATTTGGCTGTACGGTACTGTTGGCGTTTGTATGCGATGGACGGAAAACAATAACCTTATCGACGAGCAGTTCATAGCGCTGCCAGCGTATCTGATAATTTAAGATTACGCTCCCAATTGAGGGCAGAATCTCGTAGACTTATGGCCGCGAAATTGTTTGTTTTGATGGATTAATCGCCGATTTATCGAAATCTGCGATTGAATTTAAAGGGAAAGAAGTGCAGTGCATTGGTAGCTGTTAAGCCAAGGGCGGTAGCGTACCTGCGGACGGACGTTTTCTCCATATCACATCTCATTTCATGCGACCGAAATTCCTAAAGTGGACTTCATACAGGTGATTATCTTCACAACCTGTATATACTTGCGTGTTGGCGCCAGCTCAGAGCGTTCAGTTTGGGGGCGGGCAGGAGAAACTGCGGGTGTAAAGCGTAAGGAATGGCCTTCAATAACAATTTCGCATACATTGTGTACTGCAGATAGCCTGTGAATCAAAAGCGGGCATTGACCTGAGAATCCGATAACATGCTTTCGTTTTCTTTGCTCAAACCTGTAGACCAAAAATAGCAAAGGTTGGCGTCAGAGGGCGCTGCATCTATCTGTGTTCCCCTTGTCGCGCCAGCTTGCGGAAACGGGGCTTTAAATGGATCTTGTACAATGATAAAAATTGCGCGAATCGCACTCGCATTAGGGCTGCTTACTTCTGCCAGCTCACTTGCCTATGCCTCCGGGTTAGTGATGAATGACAACGAACTGCGCAACGATCTGGCGTGGCTTTCCGATCGCGGCGTTATTCATCTCAGCCTGTCGACCTGGCCTCTGAGCCAGGAAGAGATTAATCGGGCACTTAAGAAAGCAAAACCCTCTTACTCTTCTGAACAGGTTGTTCTCGCTCGAATCAACCAACGCCTCGATTCCTTAAAAGCTGATTTCCGGGTGAGTGGCTATACCTCAACGGATAAACCCGGAACGCCGCAGGGGTTTGGTCAGAATCAGCCTGCGGATAGCTCTTTATCATTAGCCTTTAATAACAGCGGCGAATGGTGGGATGTGCACCTGCAGGGCAACGTTGAAGGTGACGAACGCATCAGCAACGGTTCACGTTTTAATGCTAACGGCGCCTACGGCGCGGTTAAGTTCTGGAACCAATGGCTCTCTTTCGGCCAGATGCCGCAGTGGTGGGGACCGGGTTATGAAGGAAGTCTAATCCGCGGTGATGCGATGCGCCCGATGACCGGCGTTTTAATGCAGCGTGCTGAACAGGCTGCACCGGAAACCTGGTGGCTGCGCTGGATTGGCCCGTGGCAGTATCAGATTTCCGCCAGCCAGATGAATCAATATACCGCCGTACCGCATACCAAAATTATCGGTGGGCGTCTGACGTTTTCTCCTTTCCAGTCCCTTGAGCTTGGCGCATCTCGCATTATGCAGTGGGGGGGGGAGGGGAGACCGGAGTCGTTTAGTAATTTTTGGGACGGCCTGACGGGTAAAGATAATACAGCAGCAAACGATCCCAATGAACCCGGCAACCAGCTTGCTGGTTTTGACTTTAAGTTGAAACTGGAACCTACGCTGGGGCTGCCGATCAGCTTATACGGTCAAATGATTGGCGAAGATGAGTCCGGTTTTTTACCTTCAGCGAATATGTTCCTTGGCGGAGTCGAAGGTCACCACGGTTGGGGTAAAGATGCCATCAACTGGTATCTGGAAGCGCACGATACCCGATCGAATATGAGCCGAACCAACTATAGCTATACCCACCATATCTATAAAGATGGCTACTACCAGCAAGGTTACTCACTCGGTGATGCTATGGGAGGTGATGGCCAACTCTTTGCGGGTAAAGTTGAACTGGTGACAGAGGATAATCAGCGCTGGAGTGCACGTTTAGCGTATGCGAAGGTTAACCCAGAAAATCAGTCAATTAATAAGGCGTTTCCTCGCTCGGATACATTAAAAGGAGTGCAACTGGGCTGGAGTGGCGATGTGTACAAATCGGTACGACTGAACACTTCTCTCTGGTATACCGATGCGAACCATAATGATAGCGATGATGTAGGCGCAAGCGCCGGGATTGAAATTCCCTTTAATTTATAGCCTTAACACAGCTTCTGGAAATAGACTGTTGTTTGGGGATTAGAAACTTTTGGTTTACTGATGATGTGACATTATGAAGACAAAAATTGTTAGATTTTCGGCATTGGCATTAGCAATAGGTTTTTTATCAGGCTGTACCATTATGCCGGGACAGGGGTTAAATAGTCTGCGTAAGAATGTGGTAGAACTTCCTGACAGCGACTACGATCTAGATAAGCTTGTCAATGTTTACCCAATGACACCGGGGCTGATAGATCAACTTCGCCCCGAACCAGTTATTGCACGTTCAAATCCTCAGCTAGACAGCTTGTTAAAAAGCTATGAATATCGCATTGGGGTGGGCGACGTACTCATGGTTACGGTATGGGATCACCCGGAATTGACGACTCCAGCTGGTCAATATCGTAGCGCCAGTGATACGGGTAACTGGGTGAATTCTGACGGAACAATTTTTTATCCTTACATAGGTAAAGTTCAGGTAGCTGGAAAGACTTTAAGCCAGGTTCGTCAAGATATTGCAAATAGATTAACAACATATATTGAAAGTCCCCAGGTGGATGTCAGCATAGCAGCTTTCCGCTCGCAAAAAGTTTATGTGACAGGGGAGGTTACAAATTCGGGGAAACAAGCAATTACAAATATCCCTCTAACTGTGATGGATGCTATTAATGCGGCAGGGGGCCTAGCGGCTGATGCTGACTGGCGAAATGTCGTACTGACTCATAATGGTAAAGATACTAAGATTTCCTTGTATGCGCTAATGCAGAAAGGCGATCTTACTCAGAATCATTTGTTATTCCCAGGCGATATACTGTTTATTCCGCGTAATGATGATCTCAAGGTATTTGTCATGGGAGAGGTGGGAAAACAGAGTACACTGAAGATGGATCGCAGTGGTATGACTCTTGCCGAAGCGTTGGGTAATGCTGATGGATTATCCCAATCAATGAGTGATGCAACAGGAATATTCGTAGTTCGTCAGTTAAAGGGTGACAAGCAGGGTAAGATTGCAAATATCTACCAGCTGAATGCTCAAGATGCATCTGCAATGGTTTTGGGAACAGAATTCCAATTACAACCATATGATATTGTATATGTTACTACTGCACCGCTTGTTCGTTGGAACCGCGTAATATCTCAGCTTGTACCAACTATAACTGGTGTTCACGATATGACAGAGACCGTACGATATATTAAGAGATGGCCAAATTAATGTTTGATTCAATTTTAGTCGTATGCACAGGAAACATATGCCGTTCTCCAATCGCTGAACGATTTTTGCGAAGAGAGTTACCACAAAAAAAAATTGACTCTGCTGGAACAGGTGCATTAGTCAATCAAGAGGCTGATAAAAGTGCTGCTTATATCGCTTCTATACATGGGCTTTCATTAGAGGGACATAGAGGACAGCAATTTACATCAGCCCTATCTCGCCAGTATGATTTGATTTTGGTCATGGAAAAAGCACATTTGGTGCAGGTTGGAAAAATTGCCCCTGAAGCTAGAGGTAAAACAATGCTGTTCGGTGAATGGATAGAACGCAAAGACATTCCAGATCCCTACCGGAAGAGCAATGAAGCTTTCGCTTCAGTATTTCATTTAATTGAGCTAGCCGGTCAGCGCTGGGTTGACAAATTAAAAGCTTAATAATCAGGAATATTTCATGTCATTAGTGAAAAAAAGAATAGACCATAAAGAAACGGATGAGATCGATGTTGGACGACTTGTTGGTGAAATCATTGATCATCGGAAATTGATTATATCAGTTACCGCTCTATTTACTTTACTAAGTCTTTTATATGCAATATTTGCTACCCCTATCTATCAAGCCGATGCATTGTTGCAAATTGAACAAAAACAGGGTAATGCAATACTAAATAGTCTCAGTCAAATGTTACCTGATAGCCAACCACAATCTGCTCCTGAAATTGCTTTGCTTCAGTCGCGGATGATTTTAGGCAAAACAGTGGATGACTTGAATCTTCAGACAAAAGTAGAAGAGAGACATATACCACTAGTAGGCAAAGGTTGGGCTAGATTAATAGGAGAAAAAAAAGGGAGTTTATCCGTTTCTAGGTTATATCTGCCAAACTCAGATCGCATTACGCCAGCTCACTTAGAGCTTATTGTTAAGGATAAAAAACATTATACGGTTTCATATGATAATACTAATTACGATGGTGAAGTAGGGGTATTACTTGATAATGGTGGTGTTTCTTTAAGAATTGATAAGATTGATGCAACTCCCGGTAGTCAGTTTAATATTTATTATATTAATAGATTGAAAGCAATTAAAGATTTACAAGATGAATTTTCTGTAACGGATCAGGGTAAAGATACTGGGATGCTGGTTTTATCATTAACCGGTGATGATCCAAAGGTATTAGAGAAGGTATTGAACACAATTAGTAACAATTATCTTGCCCAAAATATTGCTCGTCAGGCAGCGCAAGATGCGAAGAGTTTAGATTTTTTAAATGCTCAGCTTCCTAAAGTCAGAAGTGAGTTAGACATTGCTGAAGATAAACTTAATCAATACCGTAGACAAAAAGATTCGGTTGATTTGTCCCTCGAAGCGAAGTCAGTACTTGAGCAAATAGTTAATGTAGATAATCAATTAAATGAATTAACATTTCGAGAGTCTGAAATTTCTCAATTATATACAAAAGAGCATCCAACATATAAAGCGTTAATAGAAAAGAGACAAACTTTAAAAGAGGAAAAAGACAGGCTAAATCAAAAAGTTACAGCAATGCCGAAAACACAACAAGAAATATTACGTTTAAGCCGAGATGTTGATTCAGGGCAGGCTGTCTACATGCAGCTTTTAAATCGTCAACAGGAATTAAGCATTGCTAAATCAAGTGCAATTGGTAATGTGAGAATAATTGATAATGCAATTTCGCAACCTAAACCGATAAAACCCAATAAGATATTTATAATATTAATAGGTGTTGTTCTTGGCGGAGTAATTTCTATAGGAATCGTATTGCTTCGAGTCTTAATGCGCAGAGGAATTGAAAGTCCTGAGCAACTAGAAGAAATTGGAATCAATGTTTATGCGAGCATTCCTGTTGCAGAAACGTATGCAAAGAAAATAGCTCAAAATAAAAGCTGGAGCGGAAAAAAATCCAAGGATATACAAAGTTTCTTGGCTATTGATAATCCCGCAGATATTGCAATCGAAGCAATTCGTGGTTTAAGAACTAGTTTACACTTCGCGATGATGGAGGCTCGAAATAACATATTAATGATTTCGGGAGCTAGCCCTAATGCTGGTAAGACATTCATTAGTACTAACCTTGCAGCTATTATTACCCAAACCGGTAAAAAAGTTCTGTTTATTGATACAGATATGCGAAAAGGATATACACATAAACTGTTCAATACGAATAATGAGAATGGATTGTCGGATGTTTTATCAGGAAAAACACCTATTGAGAAAGCTATTAAAAAAGTTAATATGGGTGAATTTGATTATATATCCAGAGGTATAGTTCCGCCCAATCCCGCAGAATTACTTATGCATCAACGTTTCGGTGATTTGATAAAGTGGGCGGGTGAAAACTATGATTTAGTTATTTTGGATACCCCACCAATTCTAGCTGTTACGGATGCGGCAATTATTGGTAATTATGTTGGTACAACGCTGTTAGTGGCTAGATTTGAAGAGAATACAGTTAAAGAAATTGAAGTGAGTTATAAGAGATTCGAACAAAGTGGTGTTTTGGTAAAAGGATGTATTCTTAATGGTGTGGTAAAGAAAGCTAGTAGCTATTATGGTTATGGATATAACCATTATGGATACTCATACGATAGTGATAAATAATATATAAAAAAGGAGCTATATCGTCGGATATTGCTTCTTTTATTCCTATTTTTATATCTTTATAGCTACATGCTTAGGCAATACTAAAATACATATAAATATTGAGAGGATAATATGAAACTTCTCGGGCGAAGTTTTCTTGTCAGTATGTTCCTTGTGATTTCTGATTTTGTTAGTTTTATTGCTTCTTTATACTTTGCGTTGGGGATATTGTACTTCACACTGGACAATTATGAAGCTGCAGTTTCACTTCAACAAACTAAAGGATGGGTCGCGCTCCATTGGGTACTTGGTTTGTTTTGCGTTGGATGGTTTTCAGTTCGGTTAAGGCATTATTTTTATAGAAAAACCTTTTGGTTTGAATTAAAAGAAATACTTAGAACCTTGATAATCATAGCTTTCATAGAAATCGCTGTAATGGCGTTCGCAACATGGTCATTTTCTCGGTATGTATGGATTTTAACATGGGTATTTGTACTAGTTCTTGTTCCTTTCTCTCGTATGATGGTAAAGCGGCTATTGAATGTTTTAAATTATTGGCAACGCGATACATGGATAATTGGGAGTGGGATTAATGCTCACGAAGCATTTAAAGCTATTAGTAGTGAACGGAATCTTGGCTTAAAAGTTGTTGGATTCATAGCAACTGAAGGCGGTACTGTTGCTGGTGATAATATTGAAGGAATTCAAGTATTAAGTAATGATTTGCACTGGTTAACAACAATGGATAAAAAGACCCAGTTCATTGTCGCGGTTGAATCCCACCAAAGTGATGTCAGGAATGCTTGGTTGCGGAATTTTATGATCAAAGGATATCGCTATGTATCAGTAATTCCCACCTTGCGTGGTATGCCGTTAGATAGTACCGATATGTCATTTATTTTTAGTCACGAAGTCATGATATTTCGCGTCCAACAAAATTTAGCAAAATGGTCCTCACGATTACTTAAGCGTTTGTTTGATATAGTTGGTTCATTAAGTATAATTTTCTTATTATCCCCACTTCTTCTTTTTATCAGTAAAAAAGTGAAACAGGATGGTGGTCCTGCTATATACGGACATGAACGTATTGGTAAAGGAGGGAAATCATTCAAATGTTTAAAGTTTAGATCGATGGTGATTGATTCAAAACAGGTTCTTGATAAACTTCTTCGGGATGATATAGAGGCAAAAAAAGAATGGGAAGCAACATTTAAACTTAAAAATGATCCAAGAATTACAAAAATTGTTAAGTTCTTGAGGCGCACCAGTTTAGATGAATTACCGCAATTATTTAATGTATTAAAAGGGGATATGAGTTTAGTTGGACCGAGGCCTATTATTACAGCTGAACTTGAAAGATATAACGAAGAAGTTGATTATTATCTTTTAAGTAAACCGGGCATGACAGGACTTTGGCAGGTTAGTGGAAGAAGTGATGTTGACTATGAAACCCGTGTATATCTTGATGCTTGGTATGTAAAGAACTGGTCTATGTGGAATGATATAGCTATTTTATTTAAAACAATTGGTGTGGTTTTGAAAAAGGATGGCGCATATTGATCTTGATGTATCTCTTACACATATAAAAGTTTACGAAAAATGAGTGTTTAATTATGAAAAATATGAATGTCGGAATTATTGGTGATTGGTTCGTAACTTTTGCAGGATCAGAAAAAGTTGTTGCGGAATTTATTGAGATATATCCAGATGCAACTATTTACAGTGTTGTGGATTTTTTGTCTGAGGATGATAAAAACAAATTTAAAAATAAAAAAATTAATACGACCTTCATTCAAAAGTTGCCTAGAGCCCAACGGAAGTATCAACAATATTTGCCTTTAATGCCCTTAGCAATCGAGCAATTAGATGTATCTGCTCATGACGTCATTCTTTCAAGTAGTCATGCAGTGGCCAAAGGGGTTTTAACAGGACCGGACCAACTACATATAAGCTACGTACATTCACCTATACGAGATGCGCGAACTGGAAGGCCACCGCTACCGCAACCGTGAGCTTTCCATCGAGGTCTAAAAGGGATACTAGCAAAATGGATACTGCATAAAATCAGGTTATGGGATGTCAGAACCGCTAATGGTGTGGATTTTTTTGTTGCAAATTCTAAATTTATTGCGAGAAGAATAAAAAAAGTCTATGGACGTGATGCTGATGTAATTTATCCACCAGTAGATGTTGACCGTTTTAAGTTAAAAACCTCAAAAGAAAGTTTTTTTCTTACTGCGTCAAGACTAGTACCATATAAAAGGATTGATTTGATCGTTGAGGCTTTTTCTAAAATGCCAGATAAAAAATTGGTAGTAATCGGAGATGGTCCCGAAATGTCAAAAATAAAGAAATTAGCGCGATCTAATATAGAGATTATGGGTTATCAATCAAATGAAATCATGGAGGAATTCATGATGAATGCAAAAGCTTTTGTTTTTGCAGCTGAAGAAGATTTTGGGATCACGCCCGTTGAGGCGCAAGCGTGCGGTACTCCTGTTATCGCATATGGAAAAGGCGGTGTACTTGAAACAATAAAACCTTATGGGGAAGATGAGCCTACAGGTGTTTTTTTTAATGAGCAGAAAGTGGATTCAATTATTTCTGCTATCAATAGATTTGAATCAATATCTCATTTTATTTCTCCTATTAATTGTCGAAAAAATGCAGAGAAATTTTCTGTCTCACGATTTAGATTAGAAATCGAAAAATATGTCCTAGATAAGTATAAGCAAAAATTTGAGCGAAACGATTGATTAAGGAGTTGCATGAAAGCTTTAATTAAAATTGTATTTGTTTTTTTTTCAGCTATGATTAGCAACGCTTATGCTAATGATTTTTTTTACGGCGTTGCTGAACATCTATTTAGAAGGGATTATGATTATAGCGAACGCGCTATTTTGAAATCAAAAGAATTATGTGCGAACAAAATGAGAATTGATGCTCCTTGGGAGGATGTCGAGAAAACAAAAGGGGGCTATAATATACCGAGGATATGGGACAAAGTAATTAATAAAATGGTATCTGAAGGTATTGAACCAATACTAATAATAGATTATGGCAATAGCCTCTATGGAAATGGAAAACCAGATACAGAGGAATATGTGAGAGCATATTCCAAATATGCGCGCTATCTGGCTAATCATTTTAAAGGTAGAGTTCATTTTTATGAAATTTGGAATGAGTGGGATTCTACTGCAGGTAATACTCCAAAAGGTAATGTTTCTGACTATAAGCAACTAGTCAAAATGACGTATCCAAGCATTAAGTCAGTCGATGAAAATATTACAGTTATTACTGGTGCATTTTCGCCTGCGGGTTTAGATGTTGCTGTTGGTGAATCTAAACGCAATTATTTAGCTGATTATATGTCTCCTGAAATGGCCAATTATACAGATGGTATATCAATTCATCCGTATGTTGCATATCGAAAGAAACCGAATAATATATATAATAAATATTTATCTCAGATAGAATACGC
>OFCS01000558.1_pt1 | contig 18576 bp, 20 predicted proteins | sample 1520891 | NCBI WGS metagenome assembly OFCS01 (sample SAMEA2699026, study PRJEB24076) | metagenome | biome: Human gut stool | place: Spain | collected 2012-01-19
GCCTGTAGCTAGCGTTCATCCTGAGCCAGGATCAAACTCTTCATTGTAAAAGTATCTTGACTGCGCATATTAAAAATTAAAGTGCGACAGCTTAATTATCTGTTCAGGACGCTCGAATTCAAAAAGTTTATCTTTACCTAATCTATATAGAATAAGTATTGACGGTTCTTTTGTTTTACCCAGGTACGACGCGCCTTAATCATTAGGTTCCAATTATTAATTTGCGAAGCACCTGCTCTTGTACTACTTGTATTGTTTATGTAAATCTGTTCAAAGATCGCTCGTTTCACGATTGCTGTTCTTTTCAGAAAGCGGATGCAAAGGTAAGAACTTTAAAGCATATCTTCCAAATATTTTCGGAAGTTTTTTTTCATTTTTCTTTTTTCTCTTTCCTCGTCGTCTCTCTTGTCGAAAGGGAGGCAAAAAGAAAAAGGAAGAAAAAAAACCGGTCACCGTTTCTTGAAAGAAGAATGTCAACTCGCGCTGCTTTCGTTTTCAAAAGCGGGTGCAAAGGTAAGAACTTTAAAGCATAACTTCCAAATGTTTCCGGAAGTTTTTTTTCATTTTTCTTTTCCAAGACCGAAGTTCCGAAAGAAACCTATGGCAAAGAAGAGAAAAATGGAAGCTTACCGCTCCGTTTTACTGTCAGAATGTCAAAACATCGCCGCCTTCGTTCCCGAAAGCGGATGCAAAAGTAGGGCTTTTACGGACATCTGCAAAATATATACAAGCTTTTTTTGAGGGTTTACGTGAACTTTTTCATAACTAGCTGATTGATAGATATGTTTTAAAGCATGTTTTTTAAAGGGAAAGAAAGGCAGGAAGGAAGGGGACACATTATATATATACGCGCGCGCATCGGAATATACTAAGTTCACCCCTTGACATAGACCACTGAACGGCCGGCACCACGCTTGAGGAGCCCAAAGAGAACTGACAATAAACCTGCGAAAGGCTACATCCGGAAAGCCCGGATACTAAACGAGAACTACTGAACAACTTTTCTCACTACAGATATGTTTCTTTCTTACCACACCCGCGTTTCTTTCTTTCCACAGCTGTGGTAAGAAAAGAACATTGCTGTGGAAAGATTAGTTTTTAGAGAAACAGACTCAGAAAGTAAAGAGATAGCAATTATATCTGGCATTTTAGAAACTAACTATCCATAAAGAACGAAATGAAATACTTCAAAGATAAAAGAAAAGAGAATGAAATCTCCCACAATACTGTGACAAACCGAAAAACTCAGCGACAGATAGGGTAAATATCAACCTAATTATTTATCTTTGTTAGCTTTTAAAAGTTAGCATACTAAAAACAATAAAGTGCAATGAAAGATTTTCTGAAATTTACGTTTGCCACCATTACCGGCATCATCGTATCAGTCGTTGTTTTAGTTTTCATCAGTATTCTGGTGGTTTTCAGCATGGTATCATCTTCGGAATCAGAAACGCAAGTACGCAAAAACTCCATTATGATGCTGGATTTGAATGGTGCACTGGCTGAACGCAGCCAAGACAATCCGTTCGATGCCCTTATGGGAGACAATTATAAGACTTATGGCCTGGATGATATCCTCTCTTCTATCAAAAAAGCAAAAGAGAATGACGACATTAAAGGTATCTATATAGAAGCGACTTCGCTGGGTGCAGGATTTGCTTCACGCGAAGAAATACGCAATGCATTGAAGGATTTCAAGGAATCGGGAAAATTCATTGTGGCTTATGGTGACAGCTATTCCCAAGGTCTTTATTATCTGTCAAGTGTAGCCGACAAGGTGTTGCTGAACCCGCAAGGTATGGTCGAGTGGAGGGGCTTGGCCGCTACCCCCATGTTCTTCAAGGATTTGCTGGCCAAAATCGGAGTAGAAATGCAGATATTCAAAGTAGGTACCTACAAATCGGCTGTAGAGCCTTTCATCTCTACCGAAATGAGCCCTGCCAACCGTGAACAAATCGACGCTTACCTGACCTCCATCTGGGGACAAGTGACCAATGATGTTGCAGAATCACGCAAAATATCTGTAGACTCACTGAACGCCATTGCCGACCGCATGTTGATGTTCTATCCCGCAGAAGAAAGTGTGCAATGCGGACTGGTCGATACATTAATATATAAGAATGATGTGCGCAACTACCTGAAAGCGATGGTAGGCATCGACAAAGACGACCGCATGCCCGTACTTGGTTTGCAGGACATGATTAACGTAAAGAAGAATGTTCCCAAAGACAAAAGTGGAAATGTGATTGCCGTATACTATGCCTATGGAGAAATTGACGGTGGTTCATCTTCTGCCTCCAGCGAAGAAGGCATCGACTCTAAAAAGGTGATTAAAGACCTGCGCAAGCTGAAAGATGACGAAGATGTAAAAGCTGTAGTATTACGCGTAAACTCACCGGGCGGAAGCGCCTATGGTTCAGAACAGATATGGTATGCCGTCAGCGAATTGAAGAAAGAGAAACCAGTCATTGTTTCCATGGGTGACTATGCAGCTTCAGGAGGTTACTACATTTCTTGTAATGCAGACACCATCGTGGCCGAGCCTACCACACTGACGGGTTCTATCGGCATCTTCGGCATGTTCCCCAACGCAAAGGGGCTGACTGATAAAATCGGGGTAAATTTTGATGTAGTGAAAACCAATAAATACGCAGACTTCGGCATGCTGACACGCCCGATGAATGACGGGGAAAAAGGGCTGATGCAAATGTATGTGAACAACGGATATGACCTCTTCCTCACCCGCTGCTCCGATGGCCGAGGCATCAGCAAGGAAGACCTGGATAAAATTGCCCAAGGCCGTGTATGGACCGGAAGCAAGGCCAAGGAACTAGGACTAGTCGACGAATTGGGTGGTTTGGACAAAGCTTTGGACATTGCCATTGCAAAGGCCGGAGTAGATGCCTATACCGTGATGAGCTATCCGAAAAAGGAAAGTTTCTTTGAAAGTCTGATGAACACCAATCCGGGTAACTACATCAAAGCACGTATGCTGAAAGGCACAATGGGCGAGATATACCAGCAGTTCAGCATCCTGGAGAATTTTGACAAATGTGACCGTATACAAGCACGTGTACCCTTTGAACTGAATATTCAATAAATGGAGGAAAACTTTATCAAGATATATCATTGGCTATATCCCCTATCATGGCTTTATGGGATAGGGGTATGCTTGCGAAATAAACTCTTTGACTGGGGCTGGCTCCGGTCAAAGAGTTTTGACGTTCCAGTAATATGCGTGGGCAATCTTGCTGTGGGCGGAACTGGCAAGACGCCACATACCGAATATCTGATAAAGCTATTACAAAAAAACGGAGTGAATGTAGCCACCCTCAGTCGGGGTTACAAGCGTAAAAGCCGAGGCTATGTATTGGCCGATGACAAGAGCAATGTACGCCAAATAGGTGACGAGCCGTATCAAATTAAAAATAAATTCCCCAATGCACGGGTAGCGGTAGACGAAAACCGTTGCCACGGCATTGAGCAACTGCTGAAACTGGAAAATCCCACTGTAGAAGCCATCATCCTGGACGATGCCTTCCAACATCGCCATGTAAAAGCCGGACTGAACATTCTACTGACTGATTTTCACCGGTTACTGTGCGATGATGCCTTGCTCCCAGCCGGAAGACTCCGCGAACCTTCAAGCGGTAAAAACCGGGCACAGATGGTCATCGTTACCAAATGTCCGGATGATATCAAGCCGATAGACTTCAACATCATAGCTAAACGGCTCCACCTCTATCCATACCAACAACTGTATTTCTCCAGATTCCGCTATGGAATGTTGACACCGCTATTTCCCGAGAAAACGAACAGCCGGAAAGTGCTCTCCTCCCTCACCGAAGACGAGCAAGTACTGCTGGTGACAGGCATCGCCTCCCCCGCCCCCTTGCAGAAAGAAGTGGAATCTTACACGCCACACGTCAAATTGCTGGCATTTGATGACCATCATGACTTTACTCCCAAGGATTTATTGCAAATAAAGGAACAATTCCAGCACCTGGAAGAGTGGAAAAGACTGATAATCACCACGGAGAAAGATGCGGCAAGGTTGAAACTCCATCCCGCACTGGACGAAACACTAAAGCCGTACATCTACGTGCTGCCGATAGAAATAGAAATCTTACAAAATCAACAATATATATTTAACCAAAACATTATTGGCTATGTTAGAGCGCATTCAAGAAACAGCAGCCTTTCTGAAGGGAAAGATGCACACCCAGCCTGAGACAGCAATCATCCTCGGTACCGGACTCGGCAGTCTTGCCGGTGAAATCACTGAAAAGTATGAGATAAGGTACGAAGAAATCCCCAATTTCCCCGTCTCTACCGTAGAGGGGCACAGCGGAAAACTTATCTTCGGCAAACTGGGCCATAAAGACATCATGGCGATGCAGGGACGTTTCCATTTTTACGAGGGCTATTCCATGAAGGAAGTAACCTTCCCGGTACGTGTAATGCGCGAACTGGGTATCAAGACCTTATTCGTTTCCAATGCCAGTGGCGGCACAAATCCGGATTTTGCGATCGGTGACCTGATGATTATCACCGACCATATAAACTACTTCCCCGAACATCCATTGCGTGGCAAAAACATACCTTACGGTCCTCGCTTCCCGGATATGAGCGAAGCTTATGACAAAGAGCTGATTCGTAAGGCCGACGCCATTGCGGCAGAAAAGGGCATCAAGGTTCAGCACGGTATCTATATCGGTACGCAAGGTCCCACATTCGAAACACCTGCGGAATACAAGATGTTCCATATTCTGGGTGCCGATGCAGTGGGCATGTCCACCGTGCCGGAAGTCATCGTGGCAAATCATTGCGGAATCAAAGTGTTCGGCGTATCTGTCATTACAGACCTGGGGGTAGAAGGTAAAATCGTAGAAGTCTCTCACGAAGAAGTGCAGAAAGCTGCAGACGAGGCACAACCGAGAATGACAGAGATTATGCGTGAATTGATTAATAGAGCATAAGAAAGCATGAGAACAGAAATAGCTACCCTCGGTGAATTCGGCCTCATCCGCCACCTCACCGAAGGCATTGAACTAAAGAATGAGTCGAGCCGATATGGTGTCGGAGATGATGCTGCCGTCCTCTCCTACCCGGCCGAAAAGGAAGTGCTCGTTACTACCGACTTGCTGATGGAAGGTGTCCATTTCGACCTTGTGTATGTACCGCTCAAGCATTTGGGGTATAAATCGGCCGTAGTCAATTTCTCCGATATCTATGCCATGAACGGCACACCGAAGCAGATTACCGTTTCCTTGGGCATATCCAAGCGTTTCAGTATAGAAGACATGGAGGAACTCTATGCCGGCATCCGTTTGGCTTGCGAAGAATATGATGTTGACATTGTGGGGGGAGACACCTCCGCTTCCTATACCGGGCTTACCATCAGCATCACCTGCATAGGCGAGGGTGAGAAAGGAAAAGTGGTCTACCGCAATGGTGCCCGTGAAACCGACCTGATTTGCGTCAGCGGCGACTTGGGTGCCGCCTACATGGGACTACAGCTTTTGGAACGCGAAAAGGCGGTGCTCAAAGGAGGTGACAAAGACTTGCAACCGGACTTCTCGGGGAAGGAGTATCTTCTGGAACGTCAATTGAAGCCCGAAGCACGCCGTGACATCATTCAGAAACTGGCAGAAGAGGGTATACAACCCACCTCCATGATGGATATATCGGACGGTCTTTCTTCGGAATTACTGCATATCTGTACCCAAAGCAAAGTGGGTTGCCGCGTTTACGAAGAACATATTCCTATCGACTATCAGACGGCTGTAATGGCAGAAGAATTCAATATGAACCTGAGCACTTGTGCACTGAACGGAGGCGAGGATTATGAGTTATTGTTCACCGTCCCCATTGCCGACCATGAAAAGGTTGCCGAAATGGAAGGCGTCAAGCTGATTGGCCATATCACCAAACCGGAATTAGGCTGCGCCCTAATTACCCGTGACGGTCAAGAGTTTGAACTCAAAGCACAAGGATGGAATCCTTTGAAGGAAGAAGAAGCGGAAAAAGCATAGCTATAAAACTTTTTCAGTATTTTTTCTCAAATCATAAACGCTGATAATTAGCCATATAGCCAATTATCAGCGTTTTTTATTATGAAAGCTATTGCATAGTCCAAAAGTTTCACTACCTTTGCAACCGCAAAAGAGATAAACATGGTGCCATAGCTCAGTTGGTAGAGCAAAGGACTGAAAATCCTTGTGTCCCCGGTTCGATTCCTGGTGGCACCACTTTTTAAGAAGGCAAAACGATGTAAATCCCTGAATTTCAAAGAAGTTCGGGGATTTTTCTTTTCCAAGAATAGGCAAAATTAGTGGGATTAGAGCAAACCATACGTCCTTATTCAAGGGACTGTTTTTAAAAGCCCGGAATGTTCCACTGCGAGGCATTTACTTCATTCTTTTACAGCACGTTGCACTATTTTACATAACAGGGTTCTCGGTTCGATTTCCTAACTTTGTATCATTAAAAATTGAGCCGTATGGAAAGAAAAAGATTCAGCGTGTTGTTCTTCATCAAGCGTAGCAAACTGTTAAAAAACGGGGAAGCACCCGTGCGTGTGCGTGTCACTTATGACCGCCTATACGTGGAACTTCAACTAAAGCGGAGCGTAAAAGTCCCACTTTGGTCACAGGAAAAAGAGAAATCGACAGGCAAAGACCGAAATTCAGTCGAACTTAACCATTACATTGACGCCCTGCGTGTGAAATTCTATCAGATTTACCAAGACTTGGAACTGGAGGGAAAGATTATCTCCGCACGTGCCATAGTGAACCGCTATCAGGGAAAGGACGAGACTTTCAAGACATTATACAATGTGTTCAAGGAGCATAACGACAACTGCCGGAAGCTAATCGGGACGGACTATGCCGACATCACCGTAAGACGTTACGACAATTGCCTTAAATACCTCATGGAACTGGTTAAACGGGATTACAAGGTAGATGATATGTTGCTGCGTGAGGTAAACGGGGAACTGGTGCGCAAATTCGATTTATACCTAAAGACGGAGAAGCATTGCGCACAGAATACCGTTATCCGGTACATGAAATGTTTTAAGAAAGTGATAAACCTTACCATTGCCAACGAGTGGCTGACAAAGAACCCGTTTGCAGGAATCAAGTTTCACGAGGTGGAGGTAAACAAACAGTTCCTAAGCCAAGCCGAGATAAACCGGATATGGCAGAAAGAGTTCAGGATTGAACGGCTGGAACTGGTACGGGATGTTTTTATCTTCTGCGTATATACCGGGCTGGCATTCATAGACGTGTATAACTTGCGCCCCGAACACGTTTCAGAGGACAGCAACGGCAACCTGTGGATAGTGAAACCCCGTGAAAAGACAAACAATATCTGCAACATCCCGCTTTTGAGCATTCCCAAACAGATACTTGAAAAGTATAAGGATAACCCCTATTGCATGGATAAAGGAACTTTGTTGCCCGTTCCCTGCAATCAGAAGATGAACAGCTACCTGAAAGAGATTGCCGACCTGTGCGGTATTAAAAAGAACCTGACCACGCACACAGCCCGCCACAGTTTCGCATCGGTTATCGCACTGGCTAACAACGTGTCACTGCCGAACGTGGCTAAAATGCTGGGGCATTCATCCACCCGAATGACGCAGCATTATGCGAAAGTATTAGACCAAACGATACTAAGGGATATGCAAGCCGTTGAGAAACAGCTGTCCGTATAACCACGAAGAAGCCAGCAACACAGTTTTCAAGAAAACGTGATTGCTGGCTTTCAATCAATCAAACAATAAATACAGAAAACAAGATTGAAATAAAACAATCTTTCAATATTTCAAGAAAGCAAGACATCAATAAAACAAGATTTCATGTTTTCAAGATTTCATTTCTGATAGAACCTTTCCAACAAATCCATGATGTCACTTTCCCGGTAGATGATTTTTCCCGGAAGCTGCACGTAGCCCAGCAACCCCGTGTCCCTGTAATCCTGCAACGTCCGTTTGCTGATGCAAAGCCGCCTGCACACTTCATCGCCCGTCAGGTAATGTTCACCGTTCAATACCGGGCGATAGTTCATTACCACGTACTCCACGTTTTCCAGCACCCTGTCAAGGGAAGAAAACAGTACCAGCGTGGTTTCGGAATCTTTCGTTATCAAATCCATACGCCTACTTTTTAGAATTGTCCCTTACTTGGTTGAGCAGAAAGGCTTCCACGTCCGAAGCCTTGTAGTAAATCTTGCCGTTTATCTGCGAGTAAGGCAGTTTCCCCGTGTCACGGTAGGTCTGCATCGTCCGGGCTGAAACGTTCAGCAGGCGGCAGGTCTCGCAGTTATCCAGCCATTTGTCACGCTTCCTGCGTAAAGGCACGCAGAGCGCATCCACACGTCCTACAAAATTTTCAAACCTCTGTTTCCATAGTTCAAAGGTTTTCTTTTCAATCGTCACTATTTCCATAACCGATATATTTATTCTTGTCAATACTCCGTTTTTCTTCACTGGTGCAAATATATAAGGCTGAATGACAGGTTGTTTATCTCTGTCCGTAAATGACCTTGCGTGTCCGAAAATGTCCACCGCCAATCCAAAAGCAACATGAAAGAAACGAACCGATAACAAGAACTCCGGCTTTTCCCCTCTCCCTAAATAAGTAAGGTAATGAACACAAAGCCGTTTTCTATTTGCCGACATTAATTTGGCGCAGAGCGAAGCAAAGCGATTCCAAACGGCTGACGCTTTGTTTTTTACCGATTTTTCTTATTTTATTTGTGGTGCTAATTCAAAAAATAAGCACTTATGAACAATCCTTTCGAAGAAATTTTCAAACGGCTGGAGAACATCGAAAAGATGATTGCCCCGGTCACGGGCGCACAACCCGAAGAACGGCAGGACGGAAAAGAGCCTGTGTTAGTCAAAATATCCGTTGCCAGCGGTATAACCGGGTATTCGGTCAATTACCTGTATCATTTAGCCAGTAAGGGGATGATACCGTGTGTCAAGCGTGGGCGTACCCTGCGTTTTGACATGGAGGAACTCAAAAAGTGGATGCAGCAGCAGTATGTCCCGGCTTCTAACAGACTTCCCGATGAAAAAGAAAAGAAGTGATGATGCACGGCATATCGAGGGCTGGCAGTCGAAGAACGAGCGCATCGAAAGCCTGTTGAACATCCTGTACGATTTCCGGTTCAACACCGTAAAGAGCCGGACGGAATACCGGGTTGCAAGTTCTTCGGGCTTGTACCAGCCCGTTACAAAATTCGTCCTGAACTCGTTCAGGCGCAGGCTGGATGCGACCGCTGGTATTGTCACCTCTGCCGAGAACATCCGTACCATACTGGAAAGCGATTTCGCAAGAAAGGTACATCCCATACGGGAATACTTCAACGCCCTGCCCTTACTGAATCCTGCCGAACACGGGCATATTGGCAGGCTTCTGAACACGGTACAGGTAGCCAACCCCGGCAAATGGGAGGAATATTTCACGAAATGGCTTGTCGGTGTGGTAGCCAACGCCATGAATGACACGGGATGTCAGAACCATACCTGTCTGGTATTGACAGGGGACAGGCAGGGGCAGTTCAAATCGTGGTGGCTGGACAACCTTTGCCCGACACCGCTTAAGAACTACCTGTTCACCGGGAAGATAGACCCGCAGGGCAAAGACATCCTGACACTGATAGCCGAATACCTGTTCATCAACATTGACGACCAGCTAAAGGAACTCAACAAGCAGAACGAGAACGCATTGAAGAACCTTATCACCACCCCGGCGGTGAAGTACCGCAGACCGTATGATGTTTACATAGAGGAATACCCCCACCTCGCCAGCTTCATGGCTTCGGTGAACGGCAACGAGTTCCTGACCGACCCGACAGGCAGCAGGCGTTTTTTGCCGTTCGAGGTGCTGCGCATAGACAAGCCCACGGCAGAAAGCATCCGCATGGATAACGTCTATTCCGAAATCATGTACCTGTACCGTCAGGGCGTACGCTACTGGTTCAATGATGCGGAGATTGGGGAACTACACCTGACAAATGCGGAATTTGAGGTGCAGACGGTCGAGTTCGAGATGCTGACACAATACTTTGAGAAGCCGACAGAGGGGGAAGAAACCCTGTTTTTTATGACAACGGCACAGATACTGGCACGCTTACGGGATATATGCCCCATGCAACTATCTGAAAAACGGCTGGGGGAAGCGTTACGCAAAGCCGGGTTTAAACGGGTACAGAAACGTATCGACAAACAGACCTATTCGGTATATGGGTATAGGATAAAGCCTGTTCCAACATCCTGTACAAACAGCGATTACGGTTAGCACGGTCATTTTACGATTGGGTATTACTGCAACGCAGTAACTGCCATAGTAAGATATATTTTTATTTTATAGCCTGTATATCAAATATTTAATAATAGTGCAGTAAGCAGTAAGATAAAACCGCAAACTTTTGGAAAAGTTTGGAAAAAGAAAAAACGCAGGAATTATCAGGGTTATATTTTTATCTTCTTTTGAAGAAATAACTTACTTATCTTACTGCATAAGAGATAATCCACTGAAAAAAAAAGAATTATGCGCAGAAACATAGTAACTTTTCTTCTTACTGACTTCTTACTGTGCTACTGCAATTTATCAACATCAAAAAATAAAGATTATGACCTACAAGGAAGCCAACAATATCAGTATCAAGGATTACCTGAACTCTTTGGGAATCCAGCCCGTCACGGAAAAGGGAAGTTACGGGATGTACCGCAGCCCCTTACGGGAGGACAACACACCGAGTTTCAAGGTGGATTATAACGCCAATCTATGGTGTGACTACGGAACTGGCGAGGGCGGGACGCTCATCGACCTTGTGATGAAGCAGAACGGGTGCAACGCCTACGGTGCTATCTGCCGGCTGGAGCAGGGCGACACTACCTCTTTTTCCTTTCACGGGAAAGACCTGCCCGAAAGGGACACGAAAAGGCAGGCAACCAGCCCGATAGAGATACGCAGAATACAGCCGTTACAGAATCCGGCACTCATGCGCTACTTGCAGGAAAGGGGGATTTCCCCCGGAACGGCAGCCCCATACGTGCAGGAAATGTATTACCGCATCGGTGGAAAGCCTTATTTTGCGCTGGCGTTCAGGAATGATTCAGGAGGTTACGAGCTTCGCAATCCCCGTTTCAAGGGCAGCACATCGAAAGACATCACCCATATAAGGCAAAAGGGAGAGCCGAGAGAAAAGTGTTTGGTATTCGAGGGATTCATGGACTATCTCTCTTTCCTTACGCTCCGCATGAAGAACTGTCCGACCATGCCCAACCTTGACAGGCAGGACTATGTCATTCTTAATTCAACTGTCAACGTGCCGAAAGCCATTGATGCGTTGTACCCGTATGAACGCATCCACTGTATGCTTGACAATGACAAAGCTGGATATGAAGCGACACGGGCTATCGAATTGGAATATTCCTACCGTGTGCGTGACTTCTCGCACAATTATAAGGGATATTCGGACTTGAACGATTATCTGTGCGACAGGAAGCAGGAACAGAAAAATGCGGCCAGCCAAGTGCAGGAAACGAAGCAGGAAACCGGACAACGTACCGCCCCAAGACAAAAGAGAGGCAGGGGCATTTAATCCGGCTGGACTATCAACGGCTGGCGGTTTATTTGGAGAGCAAGGTTATGTTTCGGTAAACCGAAACACCTTGCTTTGCTTGACAGCAAAGAAAATTTCTCCCGTTGGTCGCAATTTTTAAGATACCACCTAAAAGCAAAAACGTATGACAGGGATAAGGAACAAGCCGGGAGGTCGCCCGGCAAAAAGCCGGATAGACAAGCAGAACCGGGTAGTCAGCACGAAACTGACCGAGTTACAGTTCTACGCAATCAGGAAGCGAGCCACCGAAGCCGGGCTGCGTGTCAGCGAGTACGTCCGGCAGGCGGTCGTTTCGGCAGAGGTAACGCCCCGGCTGAACAGGCAGGATGCGGACACTATCCGCAAGCTGGCGGGCGAAGCCAACAACATCAACCAGCTGGCGCACCGGGCGAATGCCGGAGGGTTCGCACTGGTGGCGGTGGAACTGGTGAAACTCAAAAACAGGATTGTTGAAATCATAAACCGGTTGTCGGATGATTGGAAAAATAAAAAAGGGAAGCGGATTTAAAGGCTGTGTAAACTACGTGCTGGGCAAGGAACAGGCTGCTTTGCTTCATGCGGAGGGAGTGTTAGCCGAAAGCAACCGGGACATCATACGCGGTTTCATTCTGCAAGCCGGGATGAACCCCGACCTGAAAAAGCCTGTCGGACATATTGCGCTAAGCTATTCCCCGGTGGACGCACCCAAGCTGACAGACGGGAAAATGGTACAGCTTGCGCAGGAGTACATGCGTGAAATGAAAATCACTGATACGCAGTACATCATCGTGCGCCACCAAGACCGGGAACATCCGCACGTGCATATCGTGTTCAACCGCATAGACAATAACGGCAAGACCATTTCGGACAGGAACGACATGTACCGCAACGAGCAGGTATGCAAGAAGCTGAAAGCCAAACACGGACTTTATTTCGCTAAAGGCAAGGAACATGTAAAGCAGCACCGTTTAAGAGAGCCGGACAAATCCAAATACGAGATTTACAACGCTATAAAGAATGAAATCGGGAAATCAAGGAACTGGCAGCAGTTACAAACCCGGCTGGCAGAAAAAGGTATCGGGATTCATTTCAAGTACAGGGGACAGACTGGCGAAGTGCAGGGCGTATCCTTTTCCAAAGGTGAATACACGTTCAAGGGTTCGGAGATAGACCGCAGTTTCAGTTTCTCCAAGCTGGATAAATGTTTCGGGGATGCGGAGCTGAACACTACCGGAAGCAACCGACAGACGGTTTCCGCACCTGTTCAGGAGCCAGCGCAGACACCGGGCAAAGCCGACAGTCCGCTACTGGCAGGCTTAGGCGGTCTGTTCTCCGCCCCGTCCTCTCCGGCTGATGAAACGCCCGACAATCCCGGTGAAAGAAAAAAGAAGAAAAAGAAACGACACTTAAAATTATAGGAACATGGAAAATAACTTAATTTTGGAGGGGCTTCTCTCTATGGTTACGGAACTGAAAGAACGGCAGGAGAAGCAGGTAACGCCAGCCAGCCGGGAGGAAACGATTAACCGACTGGACGTTATCGAACAGCGCATTTCGAAAATGCAAGGTAAATCCGGCATTACTGAAAACACGGTACGGGAGATTCTAAACCAAATCGGCAGTATCGGAAAAGGGCAATTTGAGAACCAAAAACAAGACCTTGAAGATATAAAGGGGCTTATCGTGACCTCGCACCGATATTTCAAGGAACGGTTAAAGGTGTTGTTCCCGGTTGATGATACACCTCCGACCGGGGAAACAACGCCCATTTCATGGCATGGTAAACTGACATACCGGATAACTCCTTACCTGAAACCCAAGTTCTTTCTTCTTTCAGCAGGTTTTATTATCTGTATCGCTTCGCTAATCTTGAATATTCGTTTCACGGAACGGATGCAGCGGTTACAGGACAACGATATAAAATACCGCTATATCCTGATGAAAGGAAAGGCAGACGGCAACAGCCTTGATTTGCTGGAAACGAAGTTCAGCCGGGAACGGGACAACGCTTTCATCCGAAGCCTGACCGATTCGGTGAAAGGCTTTGAATACCGCAGCAGGAAGCAGGCGGAAGCGTTGGAACGGGCAAGGCTGTTAAACGAGCAAGCCGAGCAGCTAAAGGAGGAAGCCGACAAATTAGGCAAGCCATAAATCCAAAGCGAAGCCGGAGCAGAACCGCTCCCGGCTTTTTAATTCACTTCTTTTTCTTCGTGCTGTGTTCTTTCTCGAACTGGCGTAGCGTGGTAACGCTGAACCGCTCCTTGATGAACTCCCGGACATCGGAAGCCTTGTAGTACACTTTTCCGCTGATTGTGAAATACGGCAGCGCACCGATAGCCCGGTAGCGTTGCAGGGTCTTGATACTCACCTTGAAGAGCAGGCACAAGTCCTGATTATCCAGCAGGTTGTCATCTTCGGGCAGCACCCTGTCGGCATTGCGCAGTACCCGTACATCCTTGCAGAGTTCTTCCAGTTTGGCGTACAGCTTCTGCATCCATACGCTGAAATCGTCATTCTCTATATACATGATTGCTTCATTTTTCTGATTATACATTATGGTCTGTCAATCGATTGATGAAGCAAAGTTCAGAAAACAGGCGCAAAGAAATTATAGGGGTACTAATGGAATCCCCTATAAATAAATCATAAGTAACTGATTATCTATATCCTTTCTTGTCATGTTCCTTTTTGATAAGTTCTGCCAGTCCATTAAGAAACTCTGTCAGCTTGCCCGGCTTGCGTTTTATCACGTCCTCATGTTTTTGGTAACAGTCGCCTATCCTGATGTTGAACAGCCATTCAAAGGCTTTCGCCAAGTCCACCAAGTAGGCGGGTTTGCCGTTCTGATATACAATGTCTTTGGAGAGGAACAGACCGCTGATAATTTCCATTATATCAATCAGGTTTGTTTTGTCTGCCAAATAAAGAGGAGAAAAAGGTTGTTTATTAAAGTGTGGTTTGAACTGTTCAGGGTATTTAATACGCCATTCTACAAGGCGTATTTCATTGTTCAGTAATCCTATCGCTTCATCAACAAGATACAAACAAGGCATTTTTTTCTTGCTCAAACCGTACATGATACGATTTAAGTCTATGTAATCCGAATGAAAAATAGCGTAATAAAACGCTATTATCCTGTTCGCTGATACTGAAATCAGCCAAATGAATAGCCAATTCTTCAATAGCTTCTGTAAACTCTGATACGGAAACTTTACGTTGTGAGCATTCCGATAATAATCGAAAGAAACTCAAATCTGATATTCTGTTCATACAATAGAAATACTAAATGTATCTTTATTAAGCATATATATTTGTCATCCCATTAAATAGCATTCAAGTGAAGCTATTGAATAAAAAACATTCCCAGCATTGTGAGCTTCTAATTTTTGTGCATCTAAGCAAGAAGTTACCCATGAAGCAGATAAACATCGTATTCCAACTTCCCTACAAGACACAATATCTGAAACTGTATCACCTATATATATCATTTCATCCGGTTGTAACTTATAATCAGCAAGCAATTCCCTAAAATTCTCTGCTTTATTATTTTTGAAAGGATTTCCAGTTTTTACTTTATCAAAACACGTGTCCATATTAAATTGACGTAATGTTATCGTACAGCTCTTTTCTCCTTTTCCCGTAACCAAAGCAATAAGAATAGATTTCTTTTTTAACTTCTCAATCAGTTCTGTTATACCGTCAAAAGGACGAGGGCACATTATATGCATTTGTTCGTATATCACGTAGAAGTCATTCAAGGCTCCTTCCCAATTATAACCAACAAGTTTTTTTATCATCCCTTTTTCATTTAGTCCAAAAGTTTCTAAAATATCATTCTCGGATACATCATTAAGAGTAACATAAGGAGTTACTGCCTTTTTTAAGGCTTTGAGGCACATGGGAATTGTATCTCCGATTGTACCGTCTAAATCAAAGGCTACTAATTTAATCATAACCTTACATTTGATTGATTTTCCGTATCACCCGGCAAGGATTTCCTACCGCCAAGCTATTTGCCGGAATATCTTTGGTTACAACACTTCCTGCACCAATTACACTTTTTTGCCCTATTGTCACACCCGGTAAAATAATCACTCCACCGCCAATCCAGCAGCCATCCTCTATCATGACAGGAAGGGCAAAAGTTCGACGAACATATTTACAGCCATCCGGAGTTTCTGTCCATACAAGCCGTTCATTAAACTCTACCGGATGAGTTGCCGTATAGATTTGCACATTAGGTGCTACCAGCACATTGTTCCCTATGATAATCTTATTGCAATCGACAAATGTACAACCGGTATTTACGGTGACATTATCACCGATATGTATATTGCATCCATAATCACATATAAACGAATGACCGACAGAAACATTTGTGCCTATACTTCCAAACATTTCCTTTAGTACGGCATATTTTTCAGTCTTTTGTTCATACGGCAAAGAATTGTATTTCATCAACAAGTGATGAGCTTTACTTTTCAAATCCATAAAAAAAGGGTCATGGCAATCATACCATTCACCAGCCAAACATTTTTCCATTTCAGTTTTCATAAGCTATGATTTTAAATTTATTGCAAAGTTATACCGATTTTTTGACTGATTTCAGGTATTATTTTTCGTTATTTTGGTATTAATCCGTTTTTTAGGGCTATATTTATGGCATGAAAAGAGAAAACCTACATCAACCATTCGAAATTAGTTTTAGCGAGCTTGACGAATCCTTGCTAAAAGAACACGAACATACTTTTTTTGAATTAGTATATATTCTTTCAGGAACAGGCTTCCAATGGATTAACAACAATATGTTTCCTTATCATGACGGACATTTGTTTATGATTACTCCCGGAGATACGCATTCTTTCGAAATCCATACAACAACTAAGTTTGTCGACATCAAGTTTAACGACATATATATACATTCTTCTGTTTTCGGTGCTGAAAATATCCAAAGGCTGGAGTTTATTCTTCAACATGCTAATCATCAACCCGGTTGTATACTAAGAAATAAAGTAGATAAGCTATTGGTGAAACCCATGATTGAAGCGATTATCAGGGAATATATTAACCGAAATTTATACAGCAAGGAGATTATAACACAAATAATTAATACGATTATTATTGTGGTAGCACGCAATATCGCAATGTTCTTGCCTGAACAGGTGGATGAATGCTCTGAGGACAAATCGCTTGACATATTGCAGTATATTCAAGCAAACATCTATAAAACAGGTAAAATCAGAGCAAAAGATATAAGCCAACATTTTGGCATTTCGGAGAATTATTTAGGACGATATATCAAAAAACATACTAATGAAACTATGCAGCAATACATTTTAAACTACAAACTAAAGTTAGTAGAAAATAGATTATTACATAGTCAAATGAGAATTTGTGAAATCGTTGAAGAATTGGGATTTACCGATGAGAGCCATCTTAATAAGTTTTTCAAAAAGTATAGAGGATGCAGCCCCTCTAATTTCAGAAAGAACAATTTGAAGTAAACCATATACATATCCTTGTTTTTAGGGTTATTAAAACAATAGAAATGACTATTTTTGCATTATATTTATAGATGTCTATGACAAATACAGAAACCATACAATCACTCATCGATAGCGGAGAAGGCTATAATGTAGAGTTCAAAGTTCGTGTTCCTTCAAAGGTTCGTGAACTAACAGAGGAAATTTGCGCTTTCGCTAATGCTGACGGAGGATATTTGCTTATCGGCGTAGATGATAACGGACAGATTATTGGTACAGGTTTGGAAAATGACAAACGTTCAGCCATTCAAGGCTCTATCAGTGAAATATCTCCGGCTCTCCATTGTGATATGTATGCGGTAAATATCGAGGATAAGACAGTTTGGGTAATTGATGTTCCGTCAGGGAAAGATAAACCTTATATATTTTCCGGTTCTATCTATGTCCGTGAGGGAGCAAACTCGCAGAAACTTCGCACAGCCGAAGAGATGCGCAGCTTCTTTCAGGAGTGTAACAAAATCTTTTTCGACCATATTCCCTGCCACTGGTTCAATATCTACATGGATGCAGACGAACAGATGATTAAGGATTTCCGAACAGAAGCCAAACTAAGTCCGTCCACACCCGACAAACAAATATTTGAGAACTTGGAACTGTTTACCGAGAATGGAACGGCAAAGAACGGTGCAGCGATGTTCTTCGGCAAGCAACCTGAACGAAAGTTTCCGCACGCTGTTACAAGATGTGTTCTTTTCAAGGGAACAAACAAAGTCTATATTATAGATGATAAAACTTTCGGAGGTTCATTGTACCAACAATATCTACAGGCTATGTCTTGGCTGGAAAGCAAACTGCAAGTAGCTTATAAAATAGAGGGAGCAGGACCAAGAGAGGAAATTTGGGAAATACCTTTGACCGTATTTAAAGAAGCCATTATAAACGCCCTGTCACATCGTGACTACTATGAACAAGGCGCAAGCATTATGATAGAAATGTTTGACGACCGGGTAGAGATTTCCAATCCCGGAGGACTTTTGCCTATTGTAGCTAAAAATTTCGGGCATAAAAGCATGACACGTAACCCACTAATATTCGGGTTATTTACCCGTATGCACTTGGTCGAAAGAGTTGCATCCGGTATTCCTCGTATGCAAGAAGCCATGAGGGAAGCGAATCTTCCCGAACCGGAATTTCATACGGAGGGAATGTTTACAGCAGTGTTCAAACGTCAAATCTCTAACTCTGCCAACTATGACACGGTAAATGGCATAGTAAATGGCATAGTAAATGAGACTATAAACGAAAATGAACAAGCTATTCTCAATCTGCTGGCAACTACTCCCGGTTTGAATGCTTCTGAAATCAGTAAGCATATTATCAAAAGCTTAAGAACGACTATGCGATATATCAAGACTTAAGTAGTTACTTATTTGGAATTGATTTAAAATTTTAACCCTCAAGGTATAAACCA
>OFCS01000588.1_pt1 | contig 17316 bp, 18 predicted proteins | sample 1520891 | NCBI WGS metagenome assembly OFCS01 (sample SAMEA2699026, study PRJEB24076) | metagenome | biome: Human gut stool | place: Spain | collected 2012-01-19
TAAATTTCTTTTTAGTGAGTATAATACTTTGTCAGTAAGCCTGTTGCATTGTATTTCTCTAACTTCTTCCTTTTACTAATTTTTAAGTAATCTTCCCTCTTTAATTTTCTTAAATATTGACGTTCAAAAAACGAACGTCTATTGAACGCTTTTTGCTTGCAATAGATTCGTTTACAGCATTTTACCTGTTAGGTAATGAATGACTGCAAAAAATCTGTTGACAAGAAGGGCATAAAGCTTGTCGTATTCTACATAAAGTGTCCGCAAGTGATTGAATTCCAAGTGTATGCAAGGAATTTAAAGCCCCAGGAGAACACCCTTGTCTGAACAAAAGCATAAAAATGGGAATAGAGAAAGAGGTCGAAATCTGGTATGCTATGCGTGCCACCTACCGCAGAGAACCGGATGCCATGCATCTGCTCAAGAAAGAAAACTTGGGCTGTTTCATTCCTATGCAATACAAGATATGTATAAAAAAAAGGAAAAAAGTCCGTGCTCTGGTTCCGGTCGTTCATAATCTGCTTTTTGTCCATGCCCGTCCTTCCGATGTGCAGCGTGTCAAGTCTCAAGTCACTTATCTGCAATATATCACCGATACCCGCAGTGGGCAGAAGATTATTGTCCCAGACGGTCAGATGCAGCGTTTCATTGCCGTATCCGGCACTTACGATGATCATCTTCTTTATTTTCAACCGGATGAATTGAACTTGTCCAAAGGTACCAAAGTCCGGATTACCGGCGGTGAATTTGAGGGGCAAGAGGGGATATTTCTGAAGGTAAAGGGCGCACGTGACCGTCGCGTGGTTATCGAAATACAAGGTGTCATAGCTGTTGCCATGGCCACTATCCATCCCGATCTTATAGAAGTAATCGGCTGAACTTTAATTTTTAATTCTTAATTCTATAATTGCTTATGTCTCTTTCCGAAGAAGCAATCACTCTTCAGCGTGCTGCGCACGAACTGATGTATTTGGGTATGGACGGCAGTCCCGTCTATAGCGATGACTTGTCACGGCGGAACGGTGAGGTCTACCGTCTTACCATGGCTTTGTACCGGTCGGGTGTAAAAGGCACTACCATCGACGAGCAGGCAAATGTCTGTCTTGCCCTTCTTATGGGTTACAGCGCCTCTTTTGTGGACCATGGCGAAAAGCAGCGGCATGTCCAGAAAGTGCTGGACTGTTGTTGGGATGTGCTCGATGCCCTTCCCGCTTCCTTACTGAAGCTCCGTCTGCTTACCGCCTGCTACGGTGAAGTGTTCGACGAGTCTTTGGCCGACGAAGGCCGTTCCATCATCGCCTCCTGGGATTCCTTATCACTTACTCCCAAACAGCAGGAAGCGGTTGATGAGTTTCAGAATGTGACAGACAATCCCTATCCGTGGGAATATATCGATGAATAAAACTTTTCATTATAATGCTTAACAATAAATCCGTATTGATTACCGGAGGAACGGGTTCCTTCGGAAAGAAGTTTGTGGAAACCATCCTCCGTGATTATCCGCAAGTAAAGAAAATCATTATTTACTCCCGCGATGAGCTGAAGCAATTTGAGCTGAAACAGAAATATCCCGGTCATAAGTATCCGCAACTGCGTTTCTTTATCGGTGATGTCCGTGACCTCGAACGCCTGACGCGGGCTTGCGAAGGAGTGGACGTGATTATCCATGCAGCCGCCATCAAGCAGGTGGATACCGCTGAATACAATCCCGAAGAGTGCATCAAAACCAATGTACACGGTGCGCAGAATGTGATAAAGGCTGCTCTTGCCACCGGTGTACAGCATGTGGTGGCCCTTTCTACCGACAAGGCATGTGCCCCCATCAATCTTTATGGCGCCACCAAGCTCACTTCCGACAAGCTGTTTACTGCTGCCAACAATATCAGCGGTTCCAAGAACATCCGGTTCTCCGTAGTCCGTTATGGCAATGTGATGGGTTCCCGCGGTTCCGTAATCCCTTTCTTTATCAACAAGCGTGACAACGGGGCGAAGGAACTTCCCATAACCGATATGCGCATGACCCGTTTCAACATTTCGCTGGAAGCCGGTGTCGCTTTGGTCATGTATGCCATCGGACATCACCTGGGTGGTGAAATCTTTATTCCTAAGATTCCTTCCTATCATATCCAGGACGTGGCTACCGCCATTGCACCCAATCTGCCGCAGGTGGAAGTGGGCATCCGTCCGGGAGAGAAGCTGCACGAGGAGATGATTACTGTAACCGATGCTCTTGATACAATCGATTTGGGCAGATATTATGTCATTCTTCCTTCCGTATCTTTCAAGCACAGTCGCGAAGAGTTCATCAGACATCACAATGCAGTACCCGTTCCCGACGGTTTCCACTACAGCAGTGACAACAATACGGAGTGGGAGACAGTAGAGACTATGCGCGAGAATATAAAGAAATACGTTGACCCTAATTTCGAGGTGAAATGATAAGCAAGCCTATTCCATACGGTCGTCAGCATATCACAGATGAGGATATCCGGGCAGTCATCGATACCTTGAAAAGCGATTACCTGACACAAGGTCCCAAAATCAGGGAATTTGAAACGAAATTTGCCGAATATGTAGGTGCACAATATGCCGTAGCGGTGAACAATGCCACTTCAGGGCTTCATCTTGCAGCTACCGCACTGAATGTAAAGCCGGGTGACAAGGTGATTGTCACTCCCATGACCTTTGCTGCCAGTGCCAACTGCATCCGCTATTGTGGCGGCGAGGTGGTATTCTGTGATATTGACAAGGATACTTACCTCATGGATATCCGTAAACTCGAAGCCATGCTTAAAGCTTCTCCCCGCGGTACTTACAAAGGTATTGTTCCGGTTGATTTTGCAGGCTATCCTTTGGATCTGGAAGAGTTCAGAAAGCTTGCCGACGAGTACGGCTTGTGGATTATCGAGGATGCCTGTCATGCTCCCGGTGGCTATTTCATGGACAGTAAAGGCAAGAAACAACATTGTGGCAACGGTTGTTTTGCCGACTGTGCCGTATTCTCTTTCCATCCCGTGAAACATATCGCTACGGGTGAGGGAGGCATGGTGACCACCAACAGCAAGGAGCTCTATGACAAGCTTTGTCTTTACCGTACGCATGGCATTACGAAAGACCCTGCTTTATTGCACGAGCATCATGGTGGCTGGTATTACGAGATGCAGGAGTTAGGCTACAATTACCGTCTGACTGATTTTCAGGCTGCCCTGGGTATTTCTCAGCTGGAGCGTGCGAAAGCAGGTCTTGAACGCCGCCATGAAATCGTAAGACGCTATAATGAAGCATTTTCCGGAATAGATGGCATCAAGACTCCGTTCAATGCTGCCGATGTCTATCATGCTTATCACCTTTATATCATTCAAGTGGCTGACCGCTTGGGCCTTTATAATTATCTGCACGAGAACAATGTCTATGCGCAGGTTCATTATGCTCCGCTTCATCTGATGCCTTACTATCAGCAGTGGGGCAATAGGAAAGGCGATTTACCTATAGTAGAAGTGTATTACCCACATTTTCTGAGTCTTCCGATGTATCCCACGCTGACGGACGAGGAACAGGAGTATGTGATTAAAAAGGTTATAGAATTTGTAGCGAAATGAAAAATATAGCAATCATTCCTGCACGTGGCGGCAGTAAACGTATTCCGCGTAAGAATATCAAACCCTTTATGGGTAAACCTATTATTGCATATTCCATAGAGGCAGCTTTACAAAGCGGTCTTTTTGATGAGGTGATGGTTTCTACCGATGATGAAGAGATAGCGGAGATAGCTTGCGGATACGGGGCCAAAGTTCCTTTTATGCGCAGTGCTGAGACCTCGAATGATTATGCCGGCACGGCCGATGTAATTCTTGAAGTTTTAGAGATGTATAAAGAGCGGGGCAGGGAATTTGATACAGTTTGTTGCATTTACTCAACAGCTCCTTTTGTCACTCCTGAAAGGCTTCGGGAAGCATACGGAAAAATGAATTCGGAGATTGACTCCGTTTTCACTTGTGTGGCTTATTCCTATCCTATACAGCGTAGCCTTCATATTGTAGACGGGAGAATCGGTATGGTTTATTCCGAATACATGAATGCACGTTCCCAAGATTTAGAGCCGATTTATCATGATGCCGGCCAATTCTATTTCTCTCGTACTGCTCCTTTTGTGGAGAGCCGGACTTTTTGGGGGAAGAACACAGCTGGACTGGTACTTTCCGAACTCGAAGTGCAGGACCTCGATACGCTGACCGACTGGACATTGGCGGAAATGAAGTATGAGTTACTTCATAGATGATGTAATGCAGAAAATCTATTTCCGTGCCGACGCAAGCGCTACCATCGGCTACGGTCACTTTATCCGTACTCTGGCTTTGGCCGATATGCTGAAGGACGATTTCGATTGTACCTTCTTTACTTGCCATCCTACCTCATATCAGGTAAGTGAGATGGAGAAGGTATGTCCTTTCATCCCCTTGCAAGAGGAAACGCATTCTGCTGATTTCCTTTCCCATTTGCAAGGTGATGAAATTGTGGTGCTCGACAATTATTTCTTCACTACCGATTATCAGCTTGCCATCAAGCAAAAAGGCTGCCGCCTGGTGTGCATTGACGATATGCACGACAAGCACTATGTGGCTGATGTCGTGATTAACCATGGTCAGACCAATCCTGCCCTTTTCGACTGGGAATCTTCCCCCAGGCTCTGTTTGGGTTTTGATTGGGCACTGTTGCGCAAGCCGTTCTTAGAGGCGGCAAAAAGGAAAAGTATTTCTTCAGATAGAATAGAGAAAGTGGCTGTATGTTTCGGAGGAAGTGACATTCATGATATAACTGGTTATTTTGTGAATCAGGTACTTCGACTCTGTACTGTGAACAGTATTACGGCAGTAGTAGGAGATGCTTACACTCCTCATTCATCGTGTGTGCAGGACAGTCGCCTTGTTTATCGTTCGCGCCTTACGGCACAAGAAATGGCAGACCTTTTCTGCGACTCCGATTTAGTGATTTGTTCTGCCAGTTCGGTTTGTATAGAAGCATTGGCATGTGGTGCTAAAGTTGCGGCGGGATGGTATGTAGACAATCAAAAGGAGTTTTATGATTTGCTCATTTCAAATGGTTGGATCATAGGGTTAGGGAATGTAAGGCAACCGTCTGTTGATTTGTGTAATGTGAGCTTTTTGCGATTAAGCAATACCAGTGTGAATAATTGTGTTCAGAGGCGTTATATTTCATTTTTCCGAAACTTAGCGGATAACTGCTATTTACGTGAAGTTCGTTCTATGGATAGGGATTTGCTTTATAAGTGGGTAAATGACCCCATAGTCAGGCAGAGCGCATTTAATACAGATGAGATTAATTATGAGGAGCATTGTAATTGGTTTACCCGATGTTTGCAAAGGGAAGATGTGAAGATTTATATTTTAATAGAGAACGGTATGCCAGTGGGACAAGTGAGGCTGAATATTGAAAAGGGTGAAGCTCTGATTGATTATTCCATTGCATCGGAATATCGGGGTAGAGGTTTAGGCTATGTCATTATAGAATTAATAAGTGAGAAAGTTAGATGCATGAAGAATGTCAATTCTTTGGTTGCTCATGTAAAGGCGGCAAATGTGGCTTCTAAGCGTGTTTTTCTGAAGAATGGTTTCTTGGAGTATGCGAATGAATCACTTTTTACTTTATCATACAAGAAGAATATATAGATAGTATCCATACTTTATATGATTTTGTAATCAATCAACTGCATATTGGCAGGATATACGGGAATATTCGTAAGGATAATAAAAATTTTTTGGTGCTTACCTTGTTTATGGGAGCTTCTGTTGAGAGAGAAGAGGAAGTGAACAAGATAAAATATATTCATACATTGACAACGTCAGATTCTTTTAATCAAAGAACCTCTCAGCAACTGTCTATAAAGGAATTTCTAAAATTTGTGCGTCAGTATTTAAAAAACGAATAATTATGAAAGAAAAAGTATTGGAAATCATTAACAATATTCGTGCCGCTAAAGATATGGCACCGGTAGCAGAGCTCCACATAGAGGATAATCTCCGTAATGACCTTGGTTTAACCTCTTTTGATTTAGCAGAATTGACAGTCAATATCGAAGATGAATTTGATATTGATATTTTTGAAAGTGGCTTTGTAAATACGATTGGCGAAATTTATACCAAACTCGAGAAATGATGGCTGCATTTCTTTATAATGGTGAAAGGAAGTATTCTTATGAAGTGTTGATTAATACCATTAACCAGCATCAAGAATATTTTCCTCTTTACAAGGCACCGGATTTGTTTTCATATTTTGTGAATCTCATCAAGGCTGTTGTAACTAATAGCCCTTTGGTGCTGCTTGATTCTGATTTGAACCTATCCGAAGTGCCAGGTATAGAGGAGAGTATGGTGAATAAACCCACTAAATTGACAAATTATCATTTCAGTGATATGACTGCTGTTTTGTCAGCGCTCCGACAGTCAACATCTGAAATTACTATTTTCACTTCAGGAACTACCGGTCAGCCTAAGAAAGTCGTTCATTCGGTCGATACCCTGACACGTTCAGTCCGTATAGGAGAGAAATACGAAGGAAAAGTGTGGGCATACGCTTACAATCCTACTCACATGGCCGGATTGCAGGTATTCTTTCAGGCATTTGAAAACCAGAATACACTTGTGAATGTGTTCAATATGCAGAGGGATGAAGTATATGAGAAGATTGCCGGGCACCGGATAACCCACATTTCTGCAACTCCCACTTTTTACCGATTGCTCTTGCCGTTTGAGCAAAGCTATTTATCTGTTCAGAAGGTGACTTTGGGTGGAGAGAAATCGAATAATCATCTTTACGAGAATATTCATAAGATATTCCCTGAAGCAAAGATAAACAATGTATATGCCTCTACAGAGGCAGGCTCCTTGTTTGCGGCTAAAGGCGATTGTTTTCAGATTCCTGCTGCCATTCGCGATAAGTTTGCAGTAGTGGAAGATGAACTGTTGATTCACAAATCCCTTCTTGGCAAGTCGGATAGTTTCAGTTTTGATGGCGACTATTATCACTCTGGAGATTTAATAGAGTGGGTTGATAAGGAAGAAGGTTTCTTTAAGTTCAAAAGTCGTAAAAACGAACTAATCAATGTAGGTGGCTACAAGGTTAATCCAGGTGAAGTGGAAGATGCCATTAATGCAATTGAAGGCATCCGTCAATCTTTGGTTTACGGTAAGGCTAACTCTATCCTTGGCAATGTGTTGATTGCGGAAGTTCAAAAAGAAGAGGGTACAGAGTTGACCGATTTAGACATCCGTAAAACACTGAAGGGGCAACTTCAAGATTTTAAAATACCTCGCAAGATTAAGTTTGTAGAGGCTTTCTCATTAACAAGAACGGGTAAATTAAGAAGAACATGAATATTATTGTTACAGGATGTTCACGGGGAGTGGGCTTAGAAATATGTAGGGTGTTGCTCGAACAAGGCAATACGGTTTATGGTATTGCCCGTAGCTGTCCCGATGAATTTAAGGCATTGCAGTCCGAATACGGGGGTAAACTTTTTTTTAAGAGCGTTGACCTTTCGGATTGTGAAAATGTCCGGCAGAATGTATTCAAAGATTATTGCGGAAACAAGATAAGGATTGACGGCTATGTGAACAATGCGGCTGTTGCCTATGATGATATTGTCACCAATCTTAATCTTGAACGGTTGAAGGCAATGTACAATGTAAATGTTTTCACCCCAATGATGATGACAAAGAATGTTATTCGTAACATGATTTTGCATCATACAAAAGGGGTGATTATCCATATCTCATCCATCAGTGTTCACACCGGTTACAAGGGGCTGGCAATGTATGCTTCATCCAAAGGAGCCTTGGAAGCTTTCTCCAAAGATACCGCCCGCGAGTGGGGACCGATGGGAATCCGTTCCAATGTGGTTGTTCCGGGTTTTATGGCAACAGCTATGAGTTCTACCCTTACAGACGACCAGAGGAATAAAATCTATGCACGTACATCGTTGAAGGCTGCTACTTCAATACGTTCGGTGGCAGAAACTGTAGCTTTTCTACTGAGTGAAAAGGCAGAGAGCATTACCGGACAAAATATTCATGTAGATAACGGAACGATATAAAAGACTATGGGAAAAAGAACTTCAATCCGTCTGTACAAGAGTGGAGATGCAAAGGGAATCAATGAAATGTTTACAAAGCATACCCCTTATCTTCGTGATGACGCTTATTGGACTTGGATAAATAGGATAGTGGGACAATCTATATCAGTGGTTGCGGAGTGTGATGATAGAATTATAGGGCATTATGCTGTTGTTCCTCGGAATTTGATAGTGAAGAATAGGGTCTTAAAGGCTGCGTTAGGTATCCATGCATTTGTTGATCCCGATTTTCGCCGTGAGATTTCTATTTTTGAAATATCCAACTATTTGTATCGTATTGCTCAAGATAAGGGCATTCAGGTTATATACGGTTTTCCAAATGTCAATTATCGGCAGATTCAGGTTAGAATTGAAAGATGGAAAGAGGTTGCTTTATTTAAATCCTATGAACTGCCTTCGGATAAGGGGCTTGACAATATTAAGACTACCATACAGTTTGATGAGATTAAGGATATTGATTATGAACATTTGTTTCGATTGAGTGAAATGTTGGCTTCGGAAAGTGTAATGAATGAAGTCAGGCTGGAAACAAATACCAATTATTGGATTAGTAGGTATATGTTAAATCCTCAAACTCCATATTTGTTATATGCTTTGTCAAAATGTGGAGTACCTATTGGTTATATGGTTACGAAAAGATATAAGAATAATGGAAATTGCTATTCTCATATTGTTGACTATATTTTGTCTGATAATTCATATATGGATGATGTGATTTCTTCCTACTTAAATAATGAGAAAGCTGAATGTGACTATTTTTCCTTTTGGAAAGGAGATTCTGTATTTGAACGAAGTATTGAGAAATCCGGATTTGTTGAAACCGGATTTGAAACCTTTTTAGCTATCAAATTATTGGATAAATCATTATCAGAACTTGACGTTTTGCTGGATTTTGATAATTGGCGCCTTGTAATGGGTGATTCTGATGCTTTTTAATGCCATTGATTATGAACAAAAATATTAAAATAGGAAATCACATTATTTCTGAAAATTCTCCGGTGTTCTGTATTGGCGAGCTGTCTTGTAATCATCTTAACAACTATGAGTTGGCTATGAAAACCATAGATGCGATGATAGATGCTGGAGTGGATTGTATTAAGCTGCAGACTGCTAAACCGGATAAGATAACCTTAAATTGCGATAGCGATGATTTTATTATTAAGGGGGGGACTCTTTGGGATAATCGGACTCTTTACTCGTTGTATGTGGAGGCGCAGACTCCTTGGGAGTGGCATGAACCTATTAAGGATTATGTGGAATCAAGAGGAGTGGAATTTTTGTCTTCACCATTTGACAAAAGTGCGGTTGATTTTTTAGAAAAATTGAATGTATCGGCTTATAAGATTGCATCTTTTGAAATTACAGATACTCCTTTGATTGAATATGTAGCATCTAAACAAAAGCCTATAATAATATCAACAGGTATTGCCCACAAAGAGGACATTCAGTTGGCAATAGATACTTGTAGAGAAGTAGGAAATAATCAGGTTATATTGTTGAAATGTACTTCTGAATATCCTACTCCATGGGAGGATGTAAATTTGAATATGCTTCCTCGGCTTTCTGCGGATTTCGATTGTATGGTAGGTGTGTCCGATCATACACTAGGTGATGTTGTACCTTGCTTGTCTGTGGCTTTAGGTGCAAGGATAGTAGAGAAACATTTCATTTTAAATCGTAGTCTGGGAGGTCCGGACTCTGCTTTTTCCATGGAACCCCATGAATTTGAATCTATGGTGGAGCGCCTCCGAATTTCGGAAAAAACATTGGGAAGAGTTTCTTATACTTTGAGTGAAAAGAATGAAAGTAGCCGCCGTTTTATGCGTTCTCTTTATGTAGGGTGTGATATGAAACAAGGGGATATTATCACAGCAGACAATGTCGTATCTGTTCGTCCGGGTTTCGGTTTACATCCCAAATATTTGAAACAGATAGTGGGGAAAAAAGTTAATGCTGATTTGAAGAAGGGAACTCGCTTCAGCTTGAGTTTTATTGCGGAATAATTTTTATGTCTATGTTTACCAATAAACGTATCATGGTCGTTGCCGCCCATCCCGATGATGAACTGCTGGGCCTAGGCGCTACCATGCACAAACTAATCAAGACGCAAGGAGTACAGACTCGGGTCATCATTTTGGGAGAGGGGATTACTTCACGCTCAGATACCCGTGACACGGAACAGTGGAAGGAAGTCTTGGAAAGGCATCATCAGAATGTGGAGACGGCGCGGCAGTTGATAGGCTATCACAGCGTGCAGGCATATAATTTTTCCGACAACCGTTTTGACAGCCATGCACTGCTTGATATCGTAAAGGTAGTGGAGCATGAGAAGGAACAGTTTCGTCCGGACTTTATCTTTACTCACCATGGTGGCGACCTTAATATTGACCATCAGATGACTTTTCAAGCAGTGATGACTGCCACACGCCCTATGGAGGACGAACCGGTGAAGGCTATATTTACATTCGAGACCCCATCAGCCAGTGAGTGGCAGGCTACTTGCGACCCACGCCATTTCACGGCCAATTTCTATATGGAGATTTCGGAGGATGATTTGAAAGCAAAATGTGCTGCGATGGCAGCCTATGAGTTTGAGAGCCGTGCTTTTCCGCATCCGCGCTCTTCGGAGGCATTGAAAGCCCTTGCCCGGTTTCGCGGTTATACCGTAGGCAAACACTTGGCCGAGGCATTTCAGATAGTGCGGATGATAGAATGAAGAAGGGAGCCTTTTACAGCCCCCTATACTCCCTTTCCGCATCGAAACACGGACAAGCTTTCGCTGGATTCAAATCATGGTGCCCCACAATCAGCGCCCGTGGAAAGATACGCTTCAACTCACGTAGCAGTGCCAGTAACGAAGCTTTTTGTTCCAGTGTACGGGTATCGGCAGGAAAACTTGCAGCGTCTAGTCCTCCTTCATAACAGATGCCGATAGAATGGCGGTTGTGATTGAGGCAATGCGCACCTATTTTTTCCAACGGGCGGCCGCGGTGTATTTCGCCGTTGCGGGTCAGATAGAAATGATAGCCGATGTCGCGGAAGCCGCGGTGGTGGATGTGGTCGCGGCGGCAATCCTCAAAGCCCAGGGCCACGCCTTGAGGCGTGGCTGAGCAATGAACAATGAGCAGGGTAATCGTACGCATGGCTATTTGCAAGCGCCCAGACCTAAAGCTCCCGCTATGGCGGTAGCTACGGTGATGATTACTTTGAGGACAATGCCCCATACGGATTTTGACTTTTTGTCTTCACTCATGATGATTGGTAATTGATAATTAGTAATTTGTAATTTGTAATTATTCTCATCCTAACGGATTCTCGCCCTGATTGCCGTCACTTCCTCCGGAACCGCCGTCGGAACCACTGCCATCGGGAGCTTTTCCACCTACGGTGTACAGGGAAGATTCTTTCAGCTGTCCATCCAGGTTGATTTGGGCATTACTCAGTTCGCCGGTGGCACGGGCGCGGAGCTTCAGCCCCTTCACGTTGTTGGCCAGCGAGAAGTCGGCAGCGGATTGCGCCCCTTTCTTGCTGACGATTCCTACGGAGAAGATGGCAAGGTCATCCAGTTTCACGTTCTTGCCGTCCAGAATCAATTCTTTGGTGCAGGAAACCATGTCTGCCAGTACTCCCTTGATGACACCACTCGAATAGGGGGTGTTGTGATTGGACATGTGCTTGGCCAATTTTTCGATGTCGAAGGTTTCTTCGATTACGGGGCGTGCATACCAGAGGCCTTTCAGTGGGCTGTCTTCGCCCGTCACTTGATACTTTTTGTAACGAATCATACAATTAAAATTTAGAAGTTAAAGGATAAAAACATTTGCTGTGTTGAACTCAACGATGCAAAGATAAGGCTGTGGATACGGGCGTTTGTCGGTTTTTGCAGGTTCTCGTCTGTTTGGGTCTGTTTTAGTCGGTTATTTACGCTTGTAAGTTTGATAATGTCATGATTTATAGTTACTTTTGATGAAATATAAATCGTAACTGTCAACTATGGATTCTTTTGTCATACGTACATACGGGCGTACCGAATTGGCCCAAATCTATTGTCCCAATCTTTGTCCGGAGGCTGCCTTCCGCAAACTGAAACACTGGATAGACCTTTGTCCCGATTTGCGTGACGGACTTTCCGCTTTGGGCGGTTCTTCCCGTTCCCGCTCTTATACGCCTGCCCAAGTGCGGCTGATAGTGGCTGCACTTGGAGAGCCTTAAACCTGAGGTTGGATGGCGTAAAGGTCAGGCCGGGAATCGTAAAGGTGAGGTTGGTACACTTGGTACAGAGGTTCATCCATCCTTTCGCCTCACACACATACGCGTGCGTGAAGCGAAGTGAATGTCAGACTTTTGGTTTCCGGTAGTTTCCCTTGCCATCTACATTTTCTACCAGCCCGTGTTTCTGCATGCGTTTGAGCCAGGTGGAGGCGGTTTCCGATTTGATGCCCATCTCTCCGGCTTTCTGCAGGAAAGAGGCCCGTGTGAATTCTTCTTCCATGCTGTCTACCAGCGCATCCCGGTCGGCATTGCCGCGGCTTGTCACTTCGGTGTTGGGCAGGAAGGAGAGGATATGGGTGGTATGCCGGTAAAGGCTTTCGGCCAGTGAGAGTACGGCATGAAAGTCATCGGAAGCAATGAGGAGATCCCATCGGCTGACAATGTGGTCTTTCAGATTGTCTGTGGCTGTGTGAGGGTCGGGCGACACGTAAGGCGAGGCGGTGATTTCCCCTTGTTCCATTGCGCGGAGCATGGCCACTACTTCCATGATGCGGCAGATGTTGATGGCCAGACGTGCCACGCTGCTTGACATCTCGTTTCCGTTGGCCAGTCCGGAGCGTACGAAAAGCCGGGAGAAGAGTCGGTTGAATTCATCTTTCTGTCCGTCCGTAAGGTGAAGGGTGAATATTCCGTTCATGACAATGGTTTTCAGTTTGTCCTTCCATTCCATGCCCAGCGCCTTGAAGGTATCTTCAAGATCGCTGTCATTGCGGTCGAACTGGTTTTGCCAATGATGTATGGCAGGCATGTAGTAGAATACTTGGCGGGAAAAGAGCCCGTTCTCAGCAGTGGGAATCAGTGGTTTCACTTGTGAGGGGGTGCCTGACAGAAGTACGGAAAGATAAGTTTTCTTTACCTCTCGGTATTCGTGGTCGGTGCGGCGGTTGTAGGACAGTCGGTCGTGGTCGAAGGCTTTTCGCATGGTGTCGCTCCAGTGTCCGTATTCCGAACCGATGGCGGTGGAGATGGTGTCAGCTTCGCTTTCGCATATCAGTCCGGTACCGTCGGAGTCCATCAGGTTTTGCAGGATGCCGGTTCCGGTGTTGTTGCCCGAGATGAGGAACATCTTGTTGAGAGGCATTACGGGAGTCTCCGTTTTTCCACGTTCCTTGCCCAGTGTGTCGTATTTTGCTTTTTCGCGGCGGTAACATGCCATACTTTCGTCTACCTGCCCACGTATTTCATCGTGAATGGGTTCGGCAAGCAGGCGTACCAAGGAGAGCACTCCTTTGCCGGATGCAGGTAGGGCTACTACAAAGGTTTGCAGGCAGGGGGACATCATTTTTCCTCCGTAGGAACATCGGACGTGTTTTCCCATACTGGCACCCAATACGGTGATGGCACCCAGTAGCAGTACATCGTATTGGGCGAGGGAGGTTCCGCAGCTCATGATGCGATTCAGGGGATAAGGCCAGTGGAGGTGTTCGTCGAAAGTGGGTAATGGAGACAGTGGTTCAATGCCCGATGCGGACTCTTCCTCGCGTGCGCGTGTGTGTGAGGTAGAAGAGAGGGGTGAACTTTGTGTACCAAGTGTACCAATGGCGGGTGCGGCTTCATGCTGAATCTTCACGCCGCAAAGCTCGGCCAGATGAAAGGCAGTTCCCAGATGCACGTCGTTACGGCCGGTCTTTAGGGCATTGCTGAAGAGCTTGTCGGCTGCCCGTCGGTCGAACTTGGACGACAGGCTGCACAGACTTAAAAAATCATGCCGTCCTGCTTCTCCGCAGTCGGTGGCAATGGCAAATGCCAGTTGTATATATTCTTGATAGGTTGGAGCAATGTCTGCTCCTGCATTTCTGACTGCTTCGGCCAGAAGGTGCAATGAAGATAGTGGTTCCATCGGATTTGGTAATTTATAATTAGTAATTTGTTGTCGGTGATTTGCAATGACTCATAATTCGAAGTTCACAACTTTTCTGAGCAGTGCTTTCGGGGCATGGCAGAGGAAACAGGCACGTACGAGGTCTTTCCCCGAAGTGTCCACTCCTTTTCCGGGTTGTGTATTTTCGGTGTCATACATGCAGTGGACGTAATTCATGGCCCAGCGCACCGCCTCCGTGCTGTCTTTTCCGATAGGACAGGGTACAAAAGCCTTTACACCTCGTCCGGTAGGGCTGATGAACACCAGTACCGGTGCGAGGTAAGGGTCTTTGAACAGTAGTTGCTTCAGGCGTCCGGCTTCGTCAGGCGAGTCGAGATGGTCTACGTCCACCACCACCAGTCCGGAGGGTAGCTTTAGGCAGTCGCTCCGTCGTCGGGTGAATACGCCGCAGGGGGTGACGTAGGGTAAGGTTTGCTGTTTCAGCATCCGGCAGTTGTTATCATCGCCTTGTAGGGCAGCTTCGCGGATGGCTTGTGTTAGGGTGATCAGCCGTTTGTTGGCTGTGATGAGTTGGTAAACTTCGTTCAGTTCTAAAGTACGCAGGGGGGTAAGCGTGGCGCTTTTCACGGTTTTCCCGGTCGCTCCGTCCTTCATCGGCGAGATGGGTGGCATGAAAAGCGACATTTTAAAAGATTTTGGCATATTATATGTTTAAATGGTTGGCTCAAAGGTATTCATTCTCTTTCGTTGAATCTTTCCCACATGTAAGAAAGATTTTAAAGGAACAAAGTAAATAATAACAATATATAACATAGTATTCTATCTAATTACTTAAAATTTATCTAAATGGGCAAAAATTTTATTCACCCTTCATTGGGCTTTTTTATCGAGCGAACGAGAAAACAGAGTGGAGTCACTATTGAAACTCTTTGCAAGGATTTGCATATTTCTCCATCCACGTACATAGACTTAAAAAAAAGGGTGTAACGCCCCACTTAGTACATACGAAACTCTTCTGCGATACTATATCGATGAACTGGAGGAACTGGATGATGACGAAATCAGGAAATTGGCTGGGGAATGGGTGGAGAAATGGCTGGAGGCTAGGAAGAAGGGGGAGTGATGATTGGATTGGTTGATTATTACTGATAATTAAAGGAATCTATATAAATGATTAATTTTACAGTAGGTCCGGTGCAATCTTCTGATGCTGTACGGGCCATAGGTGCCGAACAGGTGCCATATTTTAGAACAGCAGAGTTCTCAGAAATGATGCTTGAGAATGAGCGTCTTGTTAAGAAGTTTGCTAATGCGACTAAAGATAGTAAGGTTGTTTTCATGACATGTTCTGGCTCTGGTGGTATGGAGGCTGCCATCATAAATTGCCTTACGCCACAGGATAAGGCTCTTGTAATCAATGGTGGTAGCTTTGGTGAGCGTTTTGTGGAATTGCTTACCCTTCATAAAATTCCCTTTACGGAAATTAAGCTTAAGTATGGTAGAGCTTTGAAGCCTGAACATCTTGCTGAATATGAGAGCAAGGGTTACACTACTTTCCTTATGCAGAAGCACGAAACTTCTACGGGGGTACATTACGATATCAATCTTGTTTCTGATTTTTGCAAACGTAATAATTGTTTCTTGATTGTTGATACAATCTCTACCTTCCTTTGCGATTCATTTGATATGGCGGCAATGGATGCAGGGGTGATGATTACTGGAAGTCAGAAGGCTCTTGCTTGCGCTCCGGGTATTGCAGTTATGATTCTTGCTCCTTCGGCTATTAAACGTATAGAAAAGGTCCAATGTTGCTGTCAGTATCTTGATTTGAAGCTTGCTCTTAAAAATATGGAGAGAGGGCAGACTCCTTGGACTCCTGCTGTTGGTATCCTTCGTCAAATTAATGTCCGTTTAAAAGAAATTGAATCTGCAGGTGGTGCGGAGGTGGAGATTGCGCGTTGTGCAGAATTGGCTAAGTATTTTCGTGATAAGCTTGTTGAGAATAATCTTCCTTTTGAAATTGTCAGTGAAAGCCTTAGTAATGCTGTCACTCCGCTCCATCCCATAACTCAATCTGCTTTTAAAATTTTCCTTAAGATGAAGGATGAGTATGGAATGTGGATATGTCCTAATGGTGGAAATATGAAGGATACAATTTTTCGTATAGGTCATATTGGTCATCTTCAGAAGGAGGATTACGACAAACTGATTGCTGCATTTATTGATTTAAGAGAAAAGCGATTTATCTAAGGTTATGAAGAAGGTTATTACTTACGGAACATACGATTTGTTTCATCAGGGGCATTATAACCTCTTAAAACGTGCGAAAGCTTTAGGTGATTACCTCATTGTGGGTGTTACCACAGATAGTTTCGACTTGGAGAGAGGCAAGATGAACACGTGCAATAACGTGATGGAACGTATTGAAGCGGTTAAATCCACCGGTCTTGCAGATCAGATTGTGATAGAAGAATATCGTGGGCAGAAGATTGATGATATACAGAAATATGGAGTGGATATTTTTGCAATCGGTTCAGATTGGGAAGGCTATTTTGACTATCTCAATGAGTTCTGTAAAGTGATTTATCTTCCTCGTACTCAAGGGATATCATCTACTTTGCTTCGCCAGAAATATCCTATTGTCAATATTGGCATTATTGGTACTGGCAGTATTGCTTCACGTTTTGTTCCAGAGTCGAAAAATGTGAATAGTGCGTCCGTTTCTGTTGCATACAATCCTAATCAAGAAGAATGTGTTTCGTTCTGTGAAAAATTCTTGATTCCTATAGTTGCTCGTGATTTAGAAGAGTTGTATGAAAATTGCGATGCCGTTTATATTGCATCTCCACACTATACTCATTATGAATATGCAAAGTCTGCTTTGAACGCGGGAAAGCCTGTTCTTTGTGAAACTCCATTTGTATTTAGTAAGAAGCAGGCAGAAGAACTCTACTCGATTGCAGAGAAAAAAGGTTTATTGCTTCAGATTGCACTCAAAACTGCTTATTGTCCTGCTTTCGGGAGGTAGTGTGTATTGTGCTACAAAGGCCGCTGTGAAAGCTTTATCGGATGG
>OFCS01000593.1_pt1 | contig 17031 bp, 10 predicted proteins | sample 1520891 | NCBI WGS metagenome assembly OFCS01 (sample SAMEA2699026, study PRJEB24076) | metagenome | biome: Human gut stool | place: Spain | collected 2012-01-19
TGTGGAGCAGATGAAGCTTCATAAGATTCCGGCTAGTATAACGCTGGCGCAGGGATTGTTGGAAAGCGGAGCCGGATATAGCCAGTTGGCACGCAAGAGCAACAACCATTTTGGTATCAAGTGCGGCGGCAGTTGGCGGGGGCGTAGTGTCCGCCATGATGACGATGCGCGTAATGAGTGTTTCCGTGCGTACAGTAATCCACGTGATTCGTACGAAGACCACTCTGAGTTTCTGAGACGCGGAGCCCGCTATGCCTTTCTTTTCAAACTGGATATTACAGACTATAAAGGTTGGGCACGGGGATTGAAGAAAGCCGGATATGCCACCGACCCTTCTTATGCCAACCGTCTGATTACTATCATCGAAGATTATGACCTGTATAAGTACGACCGTAAGGGTGTCTACTCCGAACGTAAGCTAAGGAAAAACCCCTGGTTGATGAATCCGCATCAGATTTACATAGCCAATGATATTGCCTATGTTGTCGCCCGCCACGGAGATACTTTCCAGGATTTGGGCAAGGAATTGGGCATCAGTTGGAAGAAACTTGTGAAGTATAACGACTTGCATCGTGAATATACCTTAATGGAAGGAGATATCATCTATCTGAAATCCAAAAAGAAGAAAGCCTCCAAACCTCATACTGTATATGTGGTGAGGGACGGTGATTCCATGCATGGCATTTCCCAGAAATACGGTATCCGGCTCAAAAACCTGTATAAGATGAATCGTAAGGACGGTGATTATGTCCCCGAAGTGGGCGACCGCTTGCGTCTTCGTTAGGCAGCTTTGAACACGCTTCTTTTCCTTTTTGTAAAAGTTGGACAAAAGGAAAACTAAATGACTCATCCGGATGTTATTATTAGGATAAAACATGATTGGAGTATGAGTCTAAATATTGCAAAAGTTGACAAGAAGCGTGTCGTCATAGTAGGCGGTGGTTTCGGTGGCCTGAAGTTAGCTAATAAGCTGAAGAAATCAGGCTTTCAGGTGGTATTGATTGATAAGAATAATTATCATCAGTTTCCCCCGTTGATTTATCAGGTGGCTTCGGCGGGTATGGAACCTACTTCCATTTCGTTCCCTTTCCGTAAAATTTTCCAGCACCGGAAAGACTTTTATTTCCGAATGGCGGAAGTACGCGCCATTTTCCCGGAAAAGAACATGATACAGACTTCCATTGGGAAAGCCGAATACGATTACCTCGTCTTGGCGGCAGGCACTACCACCAACTTTTTCGGTAATAAGCATATCGAAGAAGAGGCCATGCCGATGAAGAACGTCTCCGAAGCCATGGGACTGCGGAATGCTCTTTTGGCTAATCTCGAACGGGCGCTGACCTGCTCAACCAAACAGGAACAACAGGAACTGCTGAATATCGTCATTGTAGGCGGAGGAGCCACAGGCGTAGAAGTGGCCGGTGTACTTTCGGAAATGAAGAAGTTTGTACTGCCGAACGATTATCCCGATATGCCGGCTAGCCTGATGCATGTCTATCTGGTGGAAGCCGGACCACGATTGCTTGCCGGAATGTCGGAGGATTCATCCGCTCATGCGGAAAAATTCCTTCGTGAAATGGGAGTGAACATATTGCTGAACAAGCGTGTGGTCGACTATCGCGATCATAAGGTAATGCTAGAAGACGGTAGCGAGATTGCCACCCGTACCTTTATTTGGGTGAGTGGTGTGACTGGTGTTACTTTCGGAAACATGGATGTTTCGTTGATAGGGCGTGGCGGACGTATTAAAGTCGATGAATTTAACCGGGTAGAGGGAATGAAGAACGTCTTTGCCATTGGTGACCAATGTGTGCAGTTTTCTGATAAAGACTACCCCAACGGACATCCTCAACTGGCACAAGTCGCTATCCAGCAGGGTGAACTCCTGGCAAAGAATCTGATGCGTCTTGAAAAAGGAGAGGAGATGAAACCTTTCCATTACCGGAATCTCGGCTCAATGGCAACTGTCGGTCGTAACCGTGCCGTGGCGGAATTTAGTAAGATAAAGACGCAAGGTTGGTTTGCCTGGGTGTTGTGGCTGGTAGTTCATTTGCGTTCTATTCTTGGCGTGCGCAACAAGGTGGTGGTACTACTTAACTGGATATGGAACTATTTCACTTACGACCAGTCCATGCGTATGATTGTCTATGCCCGGAAAGCAAAGGAGATTCGTGACAGGGAGGTCGTTGAAGCGACTACCCACTTAGGAAAAGACCTGATGCACGAACCGCAACAAAGCGGACAGGAAAAAGCATAATGTCGTCTTATGCGGCACACCGTTCTGTTTCTGAACGGTAAATTCGTACAGGGTGTTCGATTTCGGACACCCTTTCTTTTGGGCTACATTCTCTATTTCAGTAGTTTATGATTCTGGCACGGATTTGGTATATATAAGTTCCGAATGAATATAATACATGATAAAATCATAAACAATCAGATATGGACAGAGAAATTCCTAAGGAAGTTCGTCAGAAAGAACGTAATAAGAAAATCATTCGTTATTCGGCCATAGGAGTGGCAGGAGTTATTGTTGTCAGTGTACTCATCTCTTTGATGAGAGTGGGAGTAGAAGAAAAAGATCTTGTTTTCTCTACAGTCGACAAAGGAGTGATCGAAGTCAGTGTCAGCGCGTCGGGAAAGGTGGTTCCTGCTTTTGAAGAGATAATCAATTCGCCTATTAACTCCCGTATCCTTGAAATCTATAAAAAAGGAGGCGATAGCGTGGAGATAGGCACTCCGATTTTGAAACTCGATCTTCAAAGTACGGAAACACAATACCAGAAACTGTTGGATGAAGAACAAATGCGTCGTTATAAACTTGACCAGCTTCGTGTCAACAGCCAGACCAAACTTTCCGATATGGCGATGCAGATCAAGGTTTCAGCCATGAAACTTAGCCGGATGAAGGTGGAACTGCGGAACGAACATTATCTGGACAGTCTCGGGGCAGGAACAACGGATAAAGTCCGTCAGGCGGAACTAAGCTATAATGTTGCCCAGCTCGAATACGAACAACTTCAACAGCAGTTTAAAAATGAACAGGAAGTGGCCGCCGCAGAGTTGAAGGTGCAGGAACTTGATTTCAATATCTTCCGTAAGAGTCTGGCGGAGATGAAGCGTACGTTTGAGGATGCGCAAATACGTTCTCCCCGAAAAGCTATCCTTACCTTTATTAATAATCAGATTGGTGCACAGATTTCGCAGGGCGAACAAGTGGCAGTCATCTCCGATTTGAGTCATTTCAAAGTGGAAGGCGAGATTGCCGATACGTACGGCGACCGTGTGTCGGCAGGGGGAAAAGCGATTGTGAAAATCGGCAGTGATAAATTGGAAGGAACTGTCAGCAGTGTGACACCGCTTTCCAAGAATGGGGTGATCTCTTTCAGCGTACAGTTGAAGGAGGATAACCACCGCCGTCTGCGTTCCGGATTGAAGACGGATGTCTATGTGATGAATGCCGTGAAAGAAGATGTGATGCGTATTGCCAATGGCTCTTTCTATGTGGGACGCGGTGAATATGAACTGTTTGTCTGCGATTCGGATAGCGAACTGGTCAAACGTAAAGTACAGTTGGGCGATTCCAACTTTGAATATGTAGAAGTGCTGAGCGGGTTGAGACCGGGCGACAGGGTAGTGGTGAGCGATATGAACTCCTATAAAAACAAGAATAAACTGAAACTAAAATAAGGTAGAAGATATGGTTGTCAGGGTATATTTGAAACAAGCGTGGAACTTAATGAAGCAGAATCCGCTTTTCAGCACGCTCTATATTGTAGGAACAGGGATTTCTATCGTTATGACAATGGTAATAGCTATTGTGTATTATGTGCGGTTGGCTCCTGTTTATCCGGAGACGAACAGGATGCGTACATTGGTGGTGAAATCCGCTAAAATGACAAACGATGAGAGTACTCATTCTGCCAATATCAGTTATGCAATGTTGAAAGACTGGTTCTACTCGTTGGAAAGTGCGGAAGTAAGTACCGGAGTGTCTGGTACAAGTTATGCCCGGGTGACAAACGACAAAGAAGAAATTCCGACTTATGCAAGGTATACGGACGAGAACTTTTTCCGTGTCTTTCCTTTGGTCTTTCTGGAGGGGAAGCCATTTACTGAGGCCGATCGCCGTAGCGGTATTCATAATGTAGTACTGACAGATAGTTATGCACAGCAGCTTTTCGGAACAACTAAGGGAGTGGTCGGTAAAAACTTCTTAATGGATTATACCAATGTAAAAGTGGTGGGTGTTGTGAAAAGTGGCAGTTTTCTTACACCGGACTCGTATGCCCAAGTTTATCTTCCTTATAGTTGTCGCGAAGGCTATGATGATGAAGGAAGCCATTGGGCGTTGGGAGGTTATCGTGTCTACATTTTGATGAAGGAATCGAAAAGTGTCACAGATGTACAAGATGAAGTACTGGAACTTATCCGTAAATTTAATGTATCGGATATGGGTGACGGGTGGAAGCTGGATTTAGTGGGACAACCCGAACTTTATTGGCATAGCACTTTCCGCCTCTGGAGTAATGTCGCTGTCGACTGGGGCAGGGTGATATGGATGTTTGTAGGTATCTTTATGGTATTACTTTTTGTTCCCGCTTTCAATTTGAGCGGCATGATTTCTGCCCGTATGGAACGCCAGTTACCGGATTTGGGTATACGTAAGGCGTTTGGTGCTTCCCGCAGGCGGTTATTGGTACAGATTATCTGGGAAAATCTACTCCTTACAGGCTTGGGAACTCTTCTCGGATTGGTAATAGCTTGGATTGTACTTGCTTTGTCGGGATATGAGATATTCAGTTTATTCGAAGTCTTTCCTAAGTTTCCTCCTAAAGGAGTGAATTTGGGAATGGGAATTGATATGTTTTTTGCTCCGTTAATCTTTGTGGCAGCGGCTCTGTTCTGTTTATTACTGAATCTGATATCAGCGTTAATACCCGCATGGAATGCATTACGCCATCCGATAGTTGAATCTTTGAATGAGCAGAAATAGGGTTATCACCTTATATATAATAGAATTAGATCATTATGTTGAAACTGATACTGAAAAATCTTTGGGCACGGCGAGTCCGGAATGCGTGGTTGCTTGCCGAACTGATACTGGTCACTGTTCTGACCTGGTATATCACTGATCCTCTCTTTGTGTTAAGTTATAATCAGACGTTGCCTTTAGGATACGAACCGGACGGGTTGCTGATTGCTCCTATCCGCAGTTTGCCTTCCACTGCTCCTGATTATAATAAGGAAGAAGCGGATTCTCTTCATACAATGGAAAATATGCATCGTATGTTACGTAAGTTGCGTGATTATCCCGGTGTACAGAATGCTGCTCCTTTGGTGACTTTTGCTTTTCCGGGTTCGGGAGGGAGTTCGTATAATACTTATGCATACGATACATTGGCAATACCGGCGTCCATATCCTACTTTATACCCCATACCGGATTCTTTGAGACTTTTGGTTTCAAAACCTTTGAAGGAAAGACATTGGGAGAATTGGACAATATGGATTATCAGAGAAATGATCTTGTTGTATCTGCTGATTTGTTGCAGATCCTTCCGAAGGTCGGCCGATTGACCGGAAAACGACTGTTTTATAATAGCGATGACGATGAGAAGGATACAACTTTTTTCTCAATAAAAGGAGTCGTGGAGAAAGTGCGTTCCCGTAATTATGAACAAGGTATGTATTCTTTCTTTGAACCGCAATTGAATGTTCGTTCGAAAGAAGTATGGAACGGGGGATCTTTTTTGATTCGTCTGCAACCGGATGTGTCCGAGCAACGTTTTCTGCATGACTTCCGTACTTGGGCATACAGTAATCTGAAAGCCGGTAATCTTTATATACGGGAGGTCTCTACTTACAAGGAACAATTGGATTACTTGGAATATGGCTCCGGTGTTACCAATAAATACCGGATGAATATAATATTAGCGGTTTTCTTTCTTATTAATCTGGCGTTAGGAGTCACCGGTGCTTTCTGGCTCCAAACTCGTAGCCGCCGTGAAGAAGTGGGAATTATGTTGAGCTATGGGGCAGCACCGGGTAATATATGCAGGCTATTAATGGGAGAAGCTGCTATATTGGCTTCGTTTGCCTGGTTGGTGGGGTGTCTGATTTATTTGCAGTATGGACTGGCAGAAGGCAACTGGTATGAACAGGGCTATGTCGTGCCTTCACTTTGGATTAACAATTTCTGGCTGCATTATATAGTAGTGTCACTTATAGTTTATATCATTATTATCGTTGTGGTGTTGCTCGGAGTCTTTATTCCGGCTTACAAGATAAGTAGGATTCCTCCCACCGAAGCCTTGCGTGATGAATAAATGATGAAGATACGACCGGAAAAAGAGAAAGACAGATTATAATAATAACGATTTAAATACTTACGACTGTGATTAAATTAGTTGGCATTAATAAGATTTATCGCACCAATGAGATTGAGACGGTAGCGTTGGAGGATGTAAACCTTACAGTGAATAAAGGAGAGTTCCTGAGCATTATGGGGCCGTCAGGTTGTGGTAAATCCACTTTATTGAACATTATGGGGCTATTGGATACACCAACCGGTGGAAGTATAGAAGTAGCCGGAACAAGAATTGAAAGCATGAAAGATAAGGAACTTGCCGCTTTCCGTAATAAGAAACTGGGATTTGTGTTTCAGTCCTTCCACCTGATAAATTCGCTCAATGTACTGGATAATGTTGAGTTGCCTTTACTTTATCGTCGTATGAGTAGCAGTGAACGCAAGCGGTTGGCACAGGACGTTTTGGCAAAGGTGGGGTTAAGTCACCGAATGCGTCATTTCCCGTCTCAGCTCTCCGGTGGTCAGTGCCAGCGTGTTGCTGTTGCCCGTGCGATTATCGGCAATCCGGAGATTATCCTTGCTGACGAGCCGACCGGTAACCTGGACTCCAGAATGGGAGCGGAAGTTATGGAACTGCTTCACCGGTTGAATAAGGAAGACGGACGGACGATTGTTATGGTGACGCATAATGAAGAACAGGCAAAACAGACTTCGCGGACAGTTCGTTTCTTTGACGGGCATCAAGTGCAGTAAAAAGTTAAGGCTATTTGCATTGTTTTCAATATAATAACTTATCTTTGTGCGAATAATATTGAAAGAGGTGCAGATCTTTTGCTTATGAAACAACGATATTTCTGTGTGTTTGTAGTTCTGTTTATTGCCGTTCTTTGTCAAGCGGCAGCATCGGAGCGTACATACAATGTGCTTTTTATCCAATCGTATACTTCGCAGACTCCTTGGCATCGCGATTTGAACCAAGGTTTGGTGAAAGGCTTTAAAGATAATGGCTTGAAAGTGAATATAACGACTGAATATCTGGATGCGGATTTTTGGGCATTCAGATCTGAGAAAGTCATTATGCGTCGTTTCTGTGAGCGTGCCCGTGACAGGGAGACCGATTTGATTGTGACATCCAGTGATGAGGCTTTCTATACGCTCTTTGCGTGTGGAGACTCGTTGCCCTTGCAAATACCGGTTGTATTTTTTGGTATTAAGTATCCGGATGAGAAGCTGTTTGCCGCTCATCCCAATGTCTGCGGATATACGGTCAATCCTGATTTTGATATTATTTTGCGGGAGGCACAGCGACTGTTTCCCAAACGCAAAGAGGTTATTTGTGTGATTGATAATAGTTTTCTGAGTAACAAGGGACTGGAGGATTTTCAGGAGGAATGGGAAGTCTTTCAGAAAGATAATCCCGATTATGACATGAAGATATATAACACACAAAATCAGACAACCAGCCATATTATTTCTGCTATTTGCTATCCGCGTAATAGTTACGGACGTGTGGTAATTGCTCCCAAATGGTCTCCTTTTCTTTCTTTTGTAGGCAAAAACTCGAAAGCCCCTGTTTTTGCTACACAGAATGTTGGTTTGACCAACGGAGTGTTCGGTGCTTATGATTGCGATGCCTATACTTCGGCAATGCAGGCCGCACAGAGAGCTTCTTCCGTATTAAAAGGAACATCTCCCAAAGACGTCGGGGTTACTGAGATTCCGCAAGGGTTTATATATGACTACAAGCAACTGGAATTTTTTCATGTCAATCCTGACAAGATAGGCTCGAAAGGAACTGTTGTCAATGAACCCTATTGGGAGAAATATAAACTCTTGTTTATTCTTCTTTATCCGTCTATTTTGGCATTATTGATTGCGTCTATCGTATGGTTAATGCGTGTTAATCGTCGTGAGGCCAAACGGAGGGTACAGGCGCAGACCCGTTTGTTGGTACAGAATAAAATGGTGGAACAACGCAATGAGTTTGACAATGCCTTCCATTCCATTCGCGACGGTGTCATTACATATGATACCGATTTACATATCCATTTCACCAACCGTTCCCTGTTGCAAATGCTACATTTGCCGTTCGATATAGGCGGACGTGTGTATGAAGGAATGATGGCGGGAAGCATTTTCAAGATTTATCATAATGGTCAGGATATCCTCCATAAAATGTTGAAGGAAGTAGCAAAGACCGGAAAGAGTGTTATGATACCGCAAGGTGCCTTTATGAAAGAAGTACATAGTGACAAATATTTCCCCGTATCGGGAGAAATCGTGCCTATCTTTTCAAGGGAAGAAATTACCGGTATGGCTCTTTCTGCACGTAATATATCGGATGAAGAGATGCAGAAGCGTTTCTTCGACATGGCAGTGGACGAGAGCGCTATTTATCCGTGGCAGTTTGATATGGAAACAAATTGCTTTATTTTTCCGCAAGGCTTTCTGGTGAGGCTCGGTTATGATGAAGCTGTTACTACCATTTCTCGCGAAGAAATGGATCGTACGATTCATCCGGATGATATAAAAGAAATACGTGTTCTTTTTGACAAGGCCTTGTCGGGTGAAGAAGAAAGCACACGTTTGAACTTCCGCCAGCGTAATGTGAAAGGCGAATATGAGTGGTGGGAATACCGTTCTTCTATTGTTACCGGCTTGACGCAGGATTCTCTCTATAATATATTAGGTGTATGTCAGAGTATCCAGCGGTATAAGACTGCTGAGCAAGAGATGCGGGAGGCGCGTGATAAGGCGCTTCAGGCGGATAAATTGAAGTCGGCCTTCCTTGCCAATATGAGCCACGAAATCCGCACTCCGCTGAATGCTATCGTCGGTTTCTCCGATTTGTTGAGTGATACGAGTAACTTTACCGAAGAAGAGGTGACGCAGTTTATTGCCACAATCAACAAGAACTGCGGATTGTTACTGGCTTTGATTAACGATATTCTCGATTTGTCGCGCATCGAATCGGGAACAATGGAATTTATGTTTGCGGAACATAACCTGCCTTTATTGCTCAAAACTGTCCATGATTCGCAGCGCCTGAATATGCCTGCGGGCGTAGAACTGGTACTGCGTATGCCTGCGGGCGACAAGAAATATCTTACGACAGATAATGTCCGCCTGCAACAGGTAGTCAATAACCTTATTAATAATGCTGCCAAGTTCACCGGTAGCGGCTTTATCACTTTCGGTTATGAAGAAGATGAAGAACCGGGTTATACTCGGATTTTCGTAGAAGATACGGGAGTCGGCATTTCGGAAGAAGGTATCCGCCATATCTTCGAGCGGTTCTATAAGGTCGATAACTTTACGCAGGGGGCAGGTTTGGGATTGAGTATTTGCCAGACTATTGTCGAACGTCTGAAAGGAACTATCAGTGTCACTTCCGAAGTAGGCAAAGGCACCCGCTTTACGGTACGTCTTCCTAACTACTGCGAATAGACACCCGTATCTGCTACAAACAATACTAAAACGGCTGCATACATAATCGAACGTTCATTTTTGAGCATAGTGTCCGAAAATGAACACTGTTCTTATTCTTTAATTGATTGAAAATAAATACCTTATTCTTTTGGCACATCGTTTGAACCTCCTTAGGTGAAAAATATAGTGCGTAATGAAAAAGAAAAGTATATTGTTTGCTCTTGCTGCTGTTTGCCTGCCTGTGGTATTATCGGCACAGCAGGAAAGGAAGATAACCTTGAATGAAGCTATTGCTATGGCACGCGTGCAATCCGTAGATGCCGCCGTTGCCCTGAATGAATTGAAAACTGCCTATTGGGAATATCGTACCTTCCGTGCCGATCTTTTGCCGGAAGTCAACCTGACCGGTACATTGCCTAATTACAACAAGTCTTATGGCTCCTATCAGAATGCAGACGGTTCATACAGCTTTGTCCGTAACAGTGCTTTGGGACTTTCCGGCGACCTTTCCATTGACCAGAACATCTGGCTTACCGGCGGTAAACTTTCATTGGTGTCTTCGCTCGACTATATGAAGCAGTTGGGCTCCGGAGGCGACCGTCACTTCATGTCTGTTCCCATTACGCTGAAACTCACGCAACCGATTCTTGGCGTAAACAACGTGAAATGGAACAGGCGCATTGAACCGGTACGTTATGCGGAAGCAAAAGCTGCTTTTATTACCGCTACCGAAGAAGTAACCATGCGGGCAATCACCTATTATTTTAATCTCCTGCTGGCCGAAGAAAACTTGGGGACAGCCAGGCAAAACCTCTCCAATGCCGACCACCTCTACAAAGTAGCACTTGCTAAACGTGAAATGGGGCAGATCTCCGAAAACGAACTCTTGCAACTGAAACTTTCCGCCTTGAATGCAAAAGCTTCTTTGACGGAGGCCGAAAGTGACCTCAATGCCAAGATGTTCCAGCTTCGCGCCTTTTTAGGAGTGGGAGAGGATGAAAATCTGCGTCCCGTCATTCCCGAAACTGTGGACGGAACGAAAATGGAATACAATCAAGTGTTGAGCAAAGCTTTGGAACGTAACTCATTTGCTCAGAACATTCGTCGCCGACAGTTGGAAGCTGATTATGAAGTGGCCACGGCACGCGGTAACCTGCGTAGCATCGATCTGTTTGCAAGTGTGGGGTATACCGGAGAGAATCGTGATTTCCCTGCTGTTTACAAGAATTTGCAGGATAACCAAATTGTGCAGGTCGGTGTTAAGATTCCTATTCTGGACTGGGGAAAACGCCGGGGTAAAGTTCGGGTTGCCAAGAGCAACCGTGAAGTGGTGCTTTCCAGAATCCGTCAGGAACAGATAAACTTCAATCAGAACATTTTCCTGTTAGTGGAGAATTTCAATAATCAGGCGCAGCAGTTAGCTATTGCAAAGGAAGCTGATCTCATAGCGCAGCAACGTTACAAGACCAGTATTGAAACCTTTCTGATTGGCAAGATTAATACGCTGGACCTGAACGACGCTCAAAGTTCCAAAGATGCGGCGCGTCAGAAGCACATTTCCGAGCTCTATTATTATTGGTATTATTTTTATCAGATTCGTAGCCTGACGCTTTGGGATTTCCGTACCAATACCGAACTGGAAGCCGATTTTGATGAAATAGTGCGACAATAAAAAAGGAAAGGTCCATAAAGACAGTATTTTTTTGTAGATTTGCATCATCACAGTAATAGAAAAGGAAGCTCTGATAGAATATAGAATAAGGAATACGAACTATGATTCTGATAATTGACGATGATAGCGCGGTACGTTCTTCGCTTAGTTTTATGTTGAAGCGTGCGGGATACGAAGCACAGGTAGTTCCCGGTCCCCGGGAAGCTATCGAGGTAGTGCGTACGGTAGCTCCGGATTTGATACTTATGGATATGAACTTCACTCTCTCAACGACAGGTGAAGAAGGTTTGACTCTGCTCAAACAAGTGAAAGTGTTCCGTCCCGACACTCCGGTGATACTGATGACAGCTTGGGGGAGTATCCAACTTGCCGTGCAGGGAATGCAGGCAGGAGCTTTTGACTTTATTCCCAAACCGTGGAACAACGCTGCCCTGCTGCAACGTATCGAGACGGCCTTGGAACTTTCCACTGCTCCTAAAGAAACAACGCAGGAACAGAACGACGCATTCAATCGTAATCATATCATCGGTCGTAGCCAAGGCTTGACGGACGTATTGAATACCATTGCCCGCATTGCAAAGACCAACGCCTCCGTATTAATAACAGGCGAAAGCGGTACAGGTAAGGAACTGATAGCCGAAGCGATCCATATTAACAGCCAGCGTGCTAAGCATCCTTTTGTAAAAGTAAACCTCGGAGGAATTTCCCAAAGCCTGTTTGAAAGTGAAATGTTCGGGCACAAGAAAGGAGCTTTTACCGACGCTTCCGCCGACCGTACCGGACGTTTCGAAATGGCAGACAAGGGAACGATCTTCCTTGATGAAATAGGCGACCTCGACCTTTCCTGTCAGGTGAAGCTTCTGCGTGTATTGCAGGATCAGACCTTCGAAGTGCTCGGCGACAGTCGTCCACGCAAAACGGACATCCGTGTAGTTTCCGCCACCAATGCCGATTTGCGCAAAATGGTGAATGAACGTACTTTCCGTGAAGACTTGTTCTATCGTATCAATCTGATAACCGTTAAACTACCCGCTTTGCGCGAACGCCGTGAGGACATCCCTTTGCTGGTGCGTCACTTCGCTGACCGTCAGGCAGAGACGAACGGATTGCCTCGCACGGAATTTTCCGCTGATGCCATGCAATTCTTGAGCCGCCTGCCTTATCCGGGAAATATCCGCGAATTGAAGAACTTGGTGGAACGTACGATACTTGTCAGTGGCAAGCCTACTCTCGACGCATCCGATTTCGACGCCCAGTATATCCGCCATAACGATCAGAAAGCAGCCGAAAGTACTTCTTTTATCGGCATGACTTTGGACGAAATAGAGCGTCAGACCATACTTCAGGCTTTAGAACGGCATAAAGGTAACCTGAGTCAGGTAGCTATGGCATTAGGTATCAGTCGTGCCGCCCTTTACCGGAGGCTTGAAAAGCATAATATAAATTATACGTTATAATAGCTTGTATATTGTAGCTCTGTCTGATGATGCAGACAGATAATTACCAGTGAATCATATAACTTAAAACTATTTGTCCGTGCGAATCAAAGGCTTCTTTTACATATTCGTCATCTTGTTGCTGATTTTGGGAATTGGCTTGCTTTGCCTTTCCGGCCAGTTACGTCCGGCTTTCTTTTATGTAGGAGAGGGGCTGATCCTGTTCATCTTGGTCTATCTGGTTTTCTTTTATCGTAAGATAGTGAAACCTTTGAACACGATTGGAAGCGGTATGGAATTGTTACGCGAGCAGGATTTCAGTAGTCGACTGAGCCGGGTGGGGCAGTACGAAGCCGACCGTATCGTGAATATCTTTAACCGCATGATGGAACAACTCAAGAACGAACGCCTCCGTCTGCGCGAACAGAATCATTTTCTCGATTTGATGATTAAGGCTTCTCCTATGGGAGTTATCATCACCTCCCTTGACGACGAACTTTCGGAACTTAACCCTATGGCGTTGAAAATGCTCGGTGTCCGCTTCGAAGATGTTCAGGGGAAAAAGATGAAAGACGTTGACTCCCCGTTAGCCGGGGAACTTGCCAGTCTGCCGAGAGGTGAGACAGTAACCGTCCGCCTGAATGACTCGAACATTTACCGATGCACCCATTCCTCCTTTATCGACCGTGGATTCCAACATCCTTTCTTTCTGATCGAAAGCCTTACGGATGAAGTGATGAAAGCTGAGAAGAAAGCCTATGAGAAAGTTATCCGTATGATAGCCCACGAAGTGAACAATACCACTGCGGGAATTACCTCTACGTTGGACACCGTAGAGCAAGCGCTTACCACGGAAGAAGGTATGGAAGACATCTGCGATGTGATGCGTGTCTGCATTGAACGCTGTTTCTCCATGAGCCGCTTCATCACTCGCTTTGCCGATGTAGTGAAGATTCCCGAACCGACGTATTCTCTTGTCAATCTCAACGACCTAGTCTTTGCTTGTAAACGTTTCATGGAAGGAATGTGCAACGACCGCCACATCACTCTCCGCATGGAGATAGACGAAAGTCTGCCGGACGTAAAACTGGACAGCTCCCTGTTTGAACAAGTGCTTGTCAATATCATTAAGAATGCGGCGGAGAGTATCGCACCGGAGGGGAAAAGCATTGTGCCTGAAGACGAAAGTCCGGAACCCAAAGGAGAAATCATTATCCGTACCCTGTCTCCTGCTACGATCGAGGTGATAGACAACGGCAGAGGGATCAGTAAAGAGACAGAAGCCAAACTGTTCAGCCCCTTCTTTTCAACGAAACCGAACGGTCAGGGGATCGGGCTTATCTTTATCCGTGAAGTTCTGATGCGTCACGGATGTACTTTCTCTCTGCGTACTTATTCCGACGGATTAACCAAATTTCGTATTCTTTTTCCTTAAATGTGATAAATGAGAACAGTTCTTCCGTCAAACAGAACTATTAATTGTCCCCAAATACCCTTACCTTTGCCCCGCTCAATTCAATAGAATTTAAGGTATGAGACTAATGGTAAAAGGTGTACTAACGCTCTTTCTTTTCTTGACTATCAGTATTCCGCTAAGCGCGCAGTATATACTGCAAGGCGTGGTGACTGATTCTCTGACAAAGGAACCTTTACCTTATGCATCTGTACGTCTGAAAGACACGACCGAAGGAACGACCACCGGAAGCGACGGACGTTTCTACTTCAAGACCAGCCGTTCCGAAGCAGTGCTGGTAGTTTCAGTGATAGGCTATAATGATTACAGCCGGCAGATTCGTCCTGCCCGGAATGCATCTTATAAAATCGCCCTTTCACCCACTTCGTATTCCCTCAATGAAGTCGTAGTAAAGCCCAAACGCGAACACTACCGTAAGAAAGACAATCCTGCCGTAGAATTTGTCCGTCACATGATAGAGCATCGTGACGACCATTCGCCTGACGAAAAAGATTTCTGGCAACGTGAACGCTACGAGAAAACTACCTTCGCACTGAACAACTTTGATGAAGAAAAACAGAAAAAATGGTTCTACCGCAAGTTCGATTTCCTCACGGAATATGTAGATACCTCCGCCGTGACCGGAAAACCGATCCTTACCGTATCCGCCCGTGAACTGCTCGCTACGGATTATTACCGTAAATCCCCTCATGCCGAGAAACAATGGGTGAAAGGCCGCAAACAGGCAGGTGTTGACGAGTTTCTTTCCAAACAAGGAATGCAGGCAGCTATCAACGAGGTGTTCAAAGACGTTGATATTTACGAGAATAACATCTCCTTGTTCACCAACAAATTTGTCAGTCCCCTGTCGCGCATCGGTACAGGATTCTATAAATACTACCTAATGGACACCTTGCAGATAGCAGGTGAACAATGCGTAGACCTTGCCTTCACTCCCTTTAACTCAGAATCTTTCGGCTTTAACGGACACCTGTATGTGACGCTCGACTCCACCTATTTCGTGAAGCGTGCCGTATTCAATTTCCCGAAAAAGATAAACCTGAACTTTGTCGATTATATGTTGCTCGAACAGGAATTTAAACGTGCCGAAGACGGTACGCGCTTGCTCGACCACGAAAGTATTACCGTAGAATTCAAGCTGACCGAAGGACAGGACGGTATCTTTGCCCGTCGCGTAGCGGATTATACGAACTACACATTTACTCCCACTGCCGAAGCGGACAAAGCCTTCGCCAAGCCGGAGCGTATCATTGAAGAAACGGAAGCCCTGTCCCGTCCTGCAACCTTCTGGGCGGAGAACCGTCCGCAAGCCGCTATCTCCGAACAGGAGAACTCCGTGGACAAGCTGATGACGCAACTGCGCGGTTATCCGGTTTACTACTGGACGGAGAAGATTCTCTCTATCCTCTTTACCGGATACATTCCTACTTCCAAAGAAGCCCCTCTTTTCTATATCGGCCCGATGAATGCCACCATTAGCGGTAACACGCTCGAAGGTCCCCGTCTCCGTGCCGGAGGAATGACTACCGCATGGCTCAATCCGCACCTTTTCGGTAAAGGTTACATCGCCTACGGCTTCAAGGACGAACGGGTGAAAGGACTGGCGGAACTGGAATACTCTTTCAAGAAAAAGAAAGAGTACGCCAACGAATTTCCTATCCACTCGTTAAAACTACGTTACGAGTCAGACGTCAATCAATATGGGCAGAACTATCTCTACACAAGTAAAGATAACGTATTCCTTGCCCTGAAACGCGAGAAAGACGATCGCATCGGTTATTTCCGGCAAGCCGAGTTGACCTATACCAACGAGTTCTACTCAGGTTTCTCCTTCCAACTGACGGCACGTCGTCGGACAGACGAGTCCTCCTACCTGATTCCCTTTCTTCAGAAAGAAGGTGATGTGCTGACTCCGGTCAAAGAATACTCCACCAGTGCGGCCGAATTGAAACTGCGCTATGCTCCGAATGAGAAGTTCTTCCAGACGCAGTGGAACCGTTTCCCCGTGTCGCTGGATGCTCCGGTGTTCACGCTCTCCCATACCATTGCCGGAAAGGGAGTGCTGGGAAGCGATTACACCTACAACCATACCGAAGCGGGAGTGCAGAAGCGTTTCTGGTTCTCCGCCTTCGGCTATACGGACGTCATACTGAAAGCTGGAAAAGTATGGGACAAAGTGCCTTTCCCGTTGCTGATAATGCCTAATGCCAACCTTTCCTATACCATTCAGCCCGAATCCTATTCATTGATGAATGCCATGGAGTTTATGAATGATGAATATTTCTCTTGGGACGTCACTTATTTCCTCAACGGCTGGCTGTTCAACCGTATCCCGTTGTTGAAAAAACTGAAATGGCGTGAAATCGTTTCATGCCGGGGATTGTATGGTCATTTGAGCGATAAGAATAATCCGGAATTGAGCGACGGATTGTTTGCTTTTCCGATAGCGGATACCCGTGCCATGGGGAAAACGCCTTACGTGGAAGTGGGCGTAGGTATCGAAAACATATTTAAGGTATTACGCTTGGATTACGTCTGGAGGCTTACCTACCGTGATTCACCCGGAATAGACAAGTCCGGTTTGAGAATAAGTCTCCACATGACCTTTTAAAAGTTAAATCCTGCTAATTGCAATGTTTATATGACAAATAAAGACTGTATTAGTAATTAATTAATCTTATTTTTGCATCAATTTTAGTTTAATTTTAATAGAAT
>OFCS01000606.1_pt1 | contig 16649 bp, 9 predicted proteins | sample 1520891 | NCBI WGS metagenome assembly OFCS01 (sample SAMEA2699026, study PRJEB24076) | metagenome | biome: Human gut stool | place: Spain | collected 2012-01-19
ACAATGAAATACTGACCCTTGCACTAAAGTTAGAATTAGAATACCTGCTTCGACTAAACTTCCCCAATATGACGGAACAAGAGCTTTTCCATAAGCATTTTATTCAGAACGAAGCACTAAAGAAAATCCGGAAAATCACGGAACAATCGTCTTTACACAACTTATTAAAATATCGTCTTTCTCACATTGGCTCCATCCGGACATCCAAACAAAAACAGGATATGAATGACCTTATGGTCAATGAACTCTATATAGCCGCTTCCTCTGATTCAGAAGGTAATTTTGAGTTGACACGAAATCATAAACTCTTCCAGGCAAATTATTTAATGGGGGCAGGAGATTACAGGGCCGCTTTAAATTCATATAGAGAGCTCAACCTATTATTCGAACAGAATCATCAATTTTGGTCAAATCCCCCCATCTATTACTTGTCCGTGCTCGAAGGAGTGCTCGGAAGTTTACGGACAGTAGGCGGTTATGAGGAAATGCCTTACTTTCTGGAGAAATTAAGGAAACTAATTGTAGAAGATTCTTCACTTGAATTCAAAATAAACGCAACCTGCTTACTCTTTCAATATGAGCTATTTCCTTATCTAGACAGAGGAGACTTTCCAAAATGCACAGAACTAATGAACCGTTATAAGGAAACTCTCTACGATAAAGAAGCATGGTTAAGCCCGATTCGTAAAAGCGAGCTATTTCTCTATACGACCCTCATACACATCGGTAACCAGAACTACAAAGCCGCAAAAAAATATATCAGTAACGCCATTGTAGACCATAACATCAAGTACCTGCCATTGATGAGAACCATTCGTCTGGTACGTCTTATAGCTTACTATGAAACACAAGAATTTGAACTAATACGATACGAATCCCGTTCCATTACCCGTAATTTATCTTCTCCCAAAGAGCAGACCTTTAAAACCGAACACATTGTTTTATGGTTCTTAAATAAAAGTAACCTGCCCATTCTGCGAAAAGACAGAGAAGCTTTTTGGGAAAAACTCTATCCGGAAATCCGGGAATTGTACAATGATAAATATGAAAATCAGTTATTACGTATTTTTGATTTTACCGCATGGATAGAATCAAAAATACGAAAAGAGAACCTTTCCGAAGTCCTCAAACAGCGTACAAATGCAAAAGAATTTTAAAAAGATAAAGTCTATTATCTATATTTCTAATGCAAGAAACAGTTCTTTCACTCCTAGATTTATCCATTTTAAATTATATAAATCCACTAAATATCATAAATATCAACTTACCTATAAAAGGTATAACAGATAGTTATATACCTAATTTGAAATTATATAAATGAAGTATTAATGTAAAACTCAAAGCATTATTATTTCTTTTATTTGCATCATCTTAATTATTAATATTATGGAAACTATATCTAGCAATCGACCCAAAATCGTAGTTATCGGAAGCTGTAATACCGATATGGTTGTGAAAGCCAACAGACTACCTGTCCCCGGAGAAACCATTCTAGGTGGAACTTTCTATATGAACCCCGGAGGAAAAGGAGCCAATCAGGCAATCGCAGCGGCCCGGTTGGGAGCGGAAGTCACCTTTATCTCCAAAATTGGTTACGATCTATTCGGTCTGCAAGCTTTGGAAATATACAGATCTGAGAAAATCAATACTGAATTTATATTCACCGATCAGAAAAGCCCGTCAGGAGTAGCTCTTATTTCTGTCGATTCGTTTGGTGAAAACAGTATTATTGTAGCACCGGGTGCCAGCCGTTCGCTTTCAACAGAAGATATCAATAAAGCGGAAGAAAAAATCAAGGAAGCCGATATTATACTCATGCAGCTTGAAGTTCCGATAGATACAGTAGAGTACGCGGCTACTATTGCCAACCGATACGGTAAGAAAGTAATACTCAATCCAGCGCCTGCCTCTACGTTGAGCAACTCCTTTTTAAATAATGTACATACTATATTACCTAACCGCATTGAAGCAGAAATGCTATCGGGAATTAAAGTAATGGATATCGAAAGTGCGCATCGGGCAGCTAAAGCTATCGGAGAGAAAGGTATAGAAAATGTTGTCATTACTTTGGGAAAAGACGGAGCCTACGTGAAAGAAAAGGACGAATATACCATGATTCCTGCTAAAGAAGTAGAAACAATCGATACTACCGGAGCAGGAGATGTCTTCTGTGGAGCATTCAGTGTTTATCTATCTCAAGGACATTCGTTGGCCGAATCCGTAAAATTCGCAAATGCAGCGGCTGCCATTGCCGTCACACGTATCGGTGCCCAGAGTGCTATTCCATACAAAAGGGAAGTCAACTTATAGAATAAAGAAAAAGCCTAGGTCTATCACATAAATCTGATTCAAATGAAAGTAGTAGTTATTGGAAGTTCAAACATCGACATGGTTGCACAAGTCAGCCATCTCCCGGCACCCGGCGAAACAGTCGGAGATGCAAATTTCATGCAGTCCCTCGGAGGCAAAGGAGCCAACCAGGCTGTGGCGGCAGCCAGGCTTGGCGGCTCTGTGACGTTTGTCACCTCTTTGGGGAATGATATGTACGCGGATATTTTAAAAAATCACTTTAAAAAAGAAGGTATCACCACCGATTACATTATTGATGATGTCAATCATCCCACAGGAACCGCACTTATTTTTGTGGCCCACAGTGGTGAGAACTGCATTGCAGTAGCTCCCGGAGCTAACTATTCTTTACTACCCGGTTCAATTACCCATTTCTCAGAAGTAATCGATGAAGCTGATATCATCGTCATGCAGGCTGAGATTCCTTACGAAACAATTAAAAAAATAGCTCTATCGGCAAAGCAAAAAGGTAAAAAGGTATTGTTCAACCCCGCACCCGCCTGTCTGATTGATGAGGAGCTGATGAAAGCCATTGATATACTAGTCGTCAATGAGCTGGAAGCTTCATTCATCTCAGGGATAGATTATACAGATAATAATCTTGAGGAAATAGCCGAAACATTGCTGAAAGCGGGTACAAGCAATGTGGTAATCACACTGGGAAGCCAAGGTGCATACATGAAAAATGCTAAAGAAACCATCCAACTTCCCGGTTGTAAAGTAAATGCGATCGACACAATCGCCGCAGGTGACACTTTTTGCGGCGCATTGGCGGTCGTTTGTGCAAAAAAAGAAATAGACCGGGAAGCACTCAACTTTGCCAACACTGCGGCAGCCATTGCAGTCACACGCTCGGGTGCACAACCGTCTATTCCCACTCTCGATGAAGTGAAGCACTTCATGCTTGAAAAAGAATTAGCCTTATCGTTCAACTTTTAAATTTAATGAACCATGAAAACCTATTTGAAACGACTACTCATCCCTATTTTATCGGGATTGATAGTATGCAACTTTTATAGTTGTGATAGCGACGACGAACACACCGCTACTCCCATAGCCCCCATTCTAAAGGAAATAAAATTTCCTTCGGAAAATGACATCATCCCCGGTCAGGTTGCGCAAATCAACGGACTCGGTTTTGCAAAAGAAGATATAGTTTATTTAAGTAACGCTGACAACCAGAAAGAAAAGGTAGAAGTCACGGAGATTACAGACAGTTACCTGAAGTTTATCGTCCCGGTAGAAGCAGGCGGCGAGTATACCGTAACAATTGAAAGAGCAGGGAAACAGACCGTTTTAAACGGAACTTTCAAAGTGCCTTTCGTTGTTCCGATCATTGATATCGTTCTCCCTTCAGGTAATGTACAGCCCAAGAGCAAAGTCGAGATTCAGGGAAAAGGATTTGAAGCAGGGGACGTCGCCGTATTATATGCTTCTTTCTACCCAACAGGCGTCGAATACAATCTGCCATTAACTCTTAATGAAGAAGGAGTAGAATTTACACTTCCGGAAGGATTATACGGGGTAAACTCTATTATGATTATCAGGGGAGAACGGAAAAGTAATCTTGGAACAATCACTATCGAGACGAATGTTGGCGACAAACTCGGAGGAGGTGTTGTATTCTGGGTGGACGCTGCAAAGGCACACGGATATATCGTAAACATGAGTAACATCGGTACGGGAACAGAACAATTCGGTCCGGAGGTAAATTCGTCGGACGCGGCCGGAACGAGTCAAAACATGGGAAGCGGCTATACAAACACTCAAAATATAGTCAAAAAGTTTAATGCATTGCAAAGTGCGAACAACTGGCCCGAGTGGCAAGGAGTCAAAATTGCCGCCCAACTTTGTCTGGACAATAGTGTCACTGAAGGAAATGCCGTATATGCCGACTGGTTCCTCCCTTCCAGAGAAGAACTGATCGAAGTATTCAAAGTTAAAAGTTTATTAGCAGAGAAAGGAGTCAATATTCCGGCAAACAATTACTGGACTTCAAGTGAAGGCGACGGGGAAGCCGGCTGGTCTGCCTATTATGTGAACTTCTACGAAGATACTAATATCGTTTCTGAAATCTGCTCAAAAAGCGGTTGGAAAATTGGTGTTCTTCCTATCCGGGCCTATTAACTAACAATCCTTTAAAATAAGCGTCATGAAAAAACACATTATATTATTTATAGCCATCTTTTTTGTCAGTGTATTACATGCACAGACAATCAACATCAGAGGAACCGTTACCGACACGAGTAATGAAACATTGCCAGGTGTATCTATAACCATAAAAGGTACTCAAACAGGAACAGTAAGTGATGCAAACGGCAACTACAGCATCAGGGCCCAAAGAGGAAATGTTCTGGAGTTTACTTTCGTGGGTATGGTAAAACAATCTGTTACCGTAGGAAAGCAAAATGTCATTAATATACAAATGGCAGCAGACGCCATTAATCTGGACGAAGTAGTGGCAATCGGGTATGGTATTGCTAAAAAGAGCGATTTAACGGGTGCCGTTGCCTCTATCAAATCAGAAAATCTTACTAACTCCAAAGTAGGAACAGTGACAACTGCCCTGCAAGGACTTGCCGCCGGTGTGCAAGTAACTACCGGCTCCGTAAAACCGGGTGGGGATGCTTCTGTCGTTATTCGCGGAGTAGGTTCGCTCCGGGCCGGCAGTGAGCCGTTATATATCGTCGACGGTATTCCTGTACAAGGTGGTTTGCAGGATTTATCATCCGGTGATATTGAATCTATCGAGATTTTAAAAGACGCTTCTTCCGCATCTATCTATGGTTCAAGAGGTTCTAATGGTGTAGTACTCGTGACTACCAAGAAAGGTACAAGCGGAAAAGCCAAAATCTCCCTGAATGCCTCTTTCGGTACGCAACGAATGTTGAACAAGCAAGATTTGATGAACGCACAGCAATACTATGAATTAGTATCCATTGCCCAGCCTAACTACAAATGGACATCAGAAGAACTACGCTTGCTAAGTCGTGGCGAATCGACCGACTGGCAGGATGCTGTTACCCAAAACGGGCAATACCAGAACTATAACTTCTCAATTTCCGGAGGAAAGAACGATATACAACACTTTCTGGGAGTAGACTGGTATGACCAGAAAGGTACGGTCAAAAACTCGTCTTTCAATAAACTGACCGTTCGATATAATATGGATGCCAAACTAAACAAGTGGTTAAGATACGGTGTACGTTTCAATGTCATCGAGTCTAAACTCATGAATATCAACGAAGAAGCAGATTCGGGATACGGAACTATGTTCAGCGCCATTAGTTCACAGCCGACAGCTCCTATTTATACAGAAGACGGAGAATATTTCGATGGTTTCCTCAACACGAAAGCAAATCCGGTAGCCATTGTCGACTTGCTTGACAAAGCCACACTCAAGTCCAGATTCGTAGGTTCCGCCTACATTGAGATAGAACCGATAAAGAACTTGAAATTGCGTTCCGACAACGGTGGAGAGCTTGTCTTTTACAAAGTAAATACTTACGAGGACGGACGTATGGGACAACATTATACGGCTGGCGGCCATGCCAATGTAATGTCGAATAAAAAAAGATACTGGCAAACAGAGAACACTGCCACTTATTCATTTGATATCAACAAAGAACATCAATTTTCTGCAATGGCTGGTTTCTCAGCTTCCCGGACTGATTATGAAGAAGTTACCGCCGACTCTAAAAAGTTGTCATCCATTCTCAAGTATTACAATTTGCAAGGAGCGGAAGAACATGGGCCGAACTCTTCGTATGCAGTTCCCTCTTCCCTGGTGTCTTTCTACGGACGATTCAATTATAATTTCAGCAACCGCTATTTGGCAACATTGACGATGCGCGGCGACGGTTCTTCCCGTTTTGCTCCGGGACACCGATGGGGATTCTTTCCGTCACTGGCTCTTGCATGGCGTGCTTCTGAAGAAAGTTTCATCAAAGAAAACGCTCCGGTCATCAGCAACCTGAAGTTAAGAATCAGCGCCGGCAAACTGGGTAACCAGAATATCGGAGATTTTGCTTATGCCCCGACAATCGCCCTCGGAGGAGCTTCCGCCAATTACATTTTAGGTAATAACCTGGTAACCGGCTCCGTACAAACCTCTATTTCGAACCCGGAACTGACTTGGGAAAAAGCCAACCAACTAGACTTGGGTATTGACTTCGGGTTATTCAACAATCGGATAGCCGGTACGATCGAGGCCTACTATAAGCGTACGACTGACCTGCTATGGGAAGTACCCCTTCCGTTGGAATCCGGCTTCGGAACTTCACTTACCAATATCGGCAAAATTGATAACAAAGGTATTGAATTTACGCTGAACACGGTCAACATCAGTACCAAAGACTTCTTATGGACAACTGCCTTCATGATTTCTTATAATAACAATAAGATCAAAGAACTTTATGACGGCAAACAAGATGTCAATAAAACATTGTTTGTGGGACGTCCTATCGGACAGTTCTACTTATTGAAATCCGAAGGTATCTGGCAAACCAATGAAGCTGCCGAAGCTGCCAAGTACAATGCCCAACCCGGTGACCGCAAGATTCTGGATGCCAAGAAAGACTATGTCATCAACGGAGAAGACCGTGATTTCTGCGGAGTTTCCACTCCCAAATATTATGGTAGCTTTACGAATACATTCTCATATAAAGGTATTGACCTTACCGCGTTCTTTACTTTTGCAGGAGGACATAAAATCAACAATTCACTGAACCGTTACCTCAATTCTTTCAATGTATGGGGAAACATGAGTGAAAACTATTACAAATATTATTGGAGACAAGACAGACCGAACAACAAATATCCGGCTCCGAGAGTTGGTAGTGCTTATGCCAACGGAGATGGTACCGACGCCAATCTCCAAAAAGGTGATTATCTCCGCCTCCGTAATCTGGAAATTGGTTATAGCTTGCCGAAAAACGTCATCAGAAATATCAAAGCCTCAAATATCAGAGTTTATTTCTCTGTACAGAACCTATTCACAGCTACTGAATTTACAGGATTTGACGTAGAGTCCAGCTACAATCCCAATCCTTATCCGAACGCCCGTAGCTTTATCGGTGGTATTTCTCTTAACTTCTAAAAACAGAAACATTATGAAAAAATATTTATTAATATTAGCTTTCAGCTGCCTGACATTATGCAGTTGCGACAACTTTCTTGACTTGACACCTCAAAGTGTACTGACACCGGAAAATGCTTATGAAAAACCGGAAGACTGGCAACAAACTCTTTATGCCGCTTATGGCACGCTCCAGGAAGTCTTTGTCGGGAAATATACCATTACCCTTACTGAATTCGGTACAGATGAAGTAATTCCGTTTGATATGGGTTGGGCGGCTTATTCCCAATTACATTATTATACTTTTTCCGCTTCACACGAATTTCTGGACAATCACTACCGGCTCTGTTACGAAGGTATCAAACGTTGCAATGCAGTTATTGATATGCCTTCGGATGCAGTCAGTGCGGATCTTCATAATTCCATGATTATGCAAGCTCGTTTTTTAAGAGCGATCTACTATTTCGACTTAGTAAGAATGTACGGTGGAGTTCCCTTATGGACAAAATCATCCATTGACAGAAGTGAAATCATGAGACCGCGCGCTACGGTTGACGAAGTTTACACACTGATTACGCAGGATATGGAAGCAGCTCTCGGCCTCCCTACCTCCTGGCCGAATGCCCAAGATAAAGGAAGAGCCACTTCATACGCTGCCCAAGCTTTGCTGGCACGCATTTACCTTCAGTGGGGAAAACCGGAAGAAGCATTAAAATACTGCCGGATGCTCGAAGGCAAATTCAAGCTGTATGATAATCTAAAGGATATATTTGATCCAAAAAACAAGAATCAGGAATATGAGAATATATTTGAAATTCAATTCAAGCATTCCGGTTCATGGGGACTGGAGGGAAGTATCCAGCATTCTTATTGGGGACCTCGTAATGTAGGCGGACCGACCAACTTTGGCGGCTGGGGCGGATTTGGTCCGACACAATATTTATACGATTCTTATGATAACAACGATAAACGTAAAAAAGCATTCTTCATCACAGAATATGCAGGCGTCACCCAGACACCTCCTTCTTCCGGCAAATTCTGGGACGCAGAAACAGGTAATGTGATTGAAGATGATAATCTGAATTTTACAATGATTCGTTATGCAGACGTGCTTTTGATGAAAGCGGAAGCGCTGAACAGCATTGATGACACAAGTAATGATAAGTATGATGCCTTAAATGAAGTACGAGGCAGGGCAGGACTGACTTCCATAACAGCAGCCGATAATCTGAATAAAGAACAATTTGCCGAAGTCGTACTGGAAGAAAGATTACATGAATTATGTTGTGAACACCTGCGCCGCTGGGATTTAATCCGCTTCGGCAAACTGGGCGAATATATGAAAGACCATGCCGGAGTCACCATCCAGCCTTATCATGTTCTATACCCAATTCCACAGGCAGCCGTCGATGCCAATGACGCTATCACAGAAAACAACGAAGGATATTAACATAAATCATTTAGCACATGAAAAAATTTATTTTTATCACAGGACTATTGATGAGTATCTTCTTTTATTCATGTAAAGAAGAAGACCATGGCATACTCCCTCCTATCGAAGGGGGAGGAACTATAGAAGTCAAAGACGGAAGAGTTACGGTCAATCCGGCAGAATATCTTTATGCGATACGAAATCCGATGAAAGGTTTACGTGAATTCTTCGGCCCGGGCTATGACAAGGTAAGAGACGAATATCCGTATCCTTACGGCTCCATCATTAAAGAATATATGCAATGGAATATGCTGGAGGACAATGAAAGCGACGGTGTCGACAAGATTATAGCTTACAGTAACCACAGGTGGCAGGGAGTAGAAGATATCAATGTCAAGGTTATCCCACGTATCTATATCGTATGGATGGAACCCTGGCACGGAGGATATGCCAAGAACACTCATACAGACAACCCGGACGACCTGAACGGTTGGCATTGGCCAAGCGACATTCCGGGAGAGACGTACGATGAAGACGATCTTAACGCCCCTATTATTGGGGGCTATTGCCACCCTACTTTTCAGGAAAGAGTGAAAAAACTGGTAGAGAAAGCCGGACAAGCATGGGACAATGACCCTAGAGTAGCATATGTAGAAATGGGAATTATCGGCGAATTCGGGGAACATCACGACCCGGATATCACCACAGTATGGGCTCCTCACGACCAACCCAATCATGTAGAGAACCGTACCTGGCTGCCGGGCATTGAAAAGGTGTTGGGAGATGCATTTACCGCTGCCTTCAAAAACAAGAAAGTAATGGTTCGCTATGCGTACGAGTTTAAAGATTATGAATTCGGAATCTATTGGGATTCATGGGCTATTGATGAAGAAAAGGTGCGTGGCTACGAGGAAATGAAAAAGCTCGGCGACCGCTGGAAAACTCAACCGATAGGTGGAGAAATAACCTGGAACTGGGGAAGCCTCTATAAATTCAAATCTTTTGAAGAAGTGGTGGCAGATGAAAAGACAAGAGACCTGGTCATCCAGCAAATACGTGATTTGCATTGCAACCACTTGGGAGGTATCACCTGGGCTAACTTTAACGACCCGTCTTTTGAGCCAAACGCTGAATTATTGCAAAAGACAATGGGGTACCGTTTTGTTTTATCCAATTTCAGTTACCCAACAAGTATCAAGCCGGATGAGCCGTTCAAAATATCATTTGACGTAACCAACACAGGCTCGTCACCCTTCTATTATGACTGGCCGGTAGAAATATCCCTGCTAAATTCCCAAACCAAGGAAGTTGTATGGAGCAAAACACTGAAGACTCCCAAGATATCCCAATGGATGCCGGGAGATAACTGGAACAACTCAACCAAAGTTTATACCCAACCGGCTACTCCGAACCATGTTGAAGAAGAACTGACTTTAGACAAGAAACTGGATACGGGAGATTACATCATCTCTATTGCTGTGCTAGATCCGGCCGGTATGCTTCCTTCACTGAGATTCGCCGTTCAGAACTACTTTGAAGGAGGACGTCACCCAATGGGACATATCGGCGTCAATACCGAGCCTATCTATTTTGAGATACCGGTCAGCAGTTTTAATGACATGAGGCAGGATAAAACCCTGAAATATAAAATCCAATAACCAATAAGCTTAATGAAATCAAGCATCAGAAACATATTACTCCTAATGGCATTCGGAACGTTATCTGCTTGTAGTGAACAAACCGTCACGGTTTCTTACCAGGAGTATCCGAATGCATTCAGGAATCCGATGAAAGGCTTCAGGGAATTCTTCGCTCCCGGTATCGACCGGGTCAGGGAAGAATATCCCTACCCTTACGGTTCACTGACAAAAGAATATATGCAGTGGAATATGATCGAGGATGACGCCAATGACGGGGTAGACAAGATTATCGCTTACAGCAATCATCGATGGAAAGGCGTGGAAGACATAAATGTCAAGGTAATTCCCCGGGTTTTTCTTGTATGGCTGGAGCCCTGGCATGGCGGAAAACCTAAAGACCCCACTAATCCGGACGACTTGACCGGTTGGCACTGGCCTAAAGGAATAGATCCGGAAAAAGGTCCTTATAAACAGAAACCGAACTCCGTGGGCGCCTATGTAGAAGAAAAAGACAAAAATACCCCCATTAGCGGGGGGTACTTTGATCCTTCTTTTCCTGAGCGCGTAAAAAAACTGGTAGAGAAACTCGGACAGGCATGGGATAACGATCCACGGGTAGCGTATGTAGAAATGGGGATCATCGGCGAATGGGGAGAACACCATGATCCGGATCTCTCAACTTACTGGGCTCCGCACGACGAACCGGAACACGTAGCTAACCGGACATGGATTCCGGGCATGGAAAAGATCCTGGGAGATGCCTTTGCCAAAGCATTCAAAAACAAGAAAGTAATGGTTCGCTACGCCTATGAATTTAAAGATTATGAATTCGGAATTTATTGGGATTCATGGTCTCAACCCCAAGAGATTGTAAGAGGTTATGAGGAAATGAAGAAGCTGGGTGATCGTTGGAAAACCCAGCCGATAGGTGGAGAAATTACTTGGAACTGGGGAGATTTAGCCCGGTTCAAATCTTTTGAAGAAGTGGTGGCAGATAAAGATACCCGGGAATATGTCATGGAACAGATTCGGAACCTGCACTGCAATCATTTAGGCGGAATCACTTGGGCAGACTTCAACGAGCCGGAGTTCCGGAAAAATGCAGAGATACTGCAAAAAGCCATGGGATACCGGTTCATTATCAATGAGTTCTCTTACCCGAAAGAAATTAAGGTGGGAGCACAATTCCCTATTTCTTTCAAAGTTGTCAACACCGGATCGTCTCCATTCTATTATAACTGGCCGGTAGAAGTAGCTTTACTAGACCCTGAAAGTCATCAAAAAGTGTGGGGAAAAATATTGGAGGAAGTAAACATCTCCGAATGGATGCCGGGAGATAATTGGTCTGTAGATGAACATAAATACCAAATAGCTCCGCCAACTTATCACATCCGAAAGAATATTTCTATTGACGCCCCCATTGCCAAGGGAAAATATATCCTGGCTTTAACGGTGCTCGATCCGGCCGGTATGCAACCTTCGCTCCGATTTGCCAATGAGAATTATTTCGAAGGCGGTTATCATCCAATGGGCTATATCGGTATTGACGAATCAGTTGCCGATACCCGTCTGAATCCAGATTTATTCTTCGACATTCAAAGTGACAAGTCTTTAAAATATCAATTCAAACAACCCGATAAATAATCAGTAACATGAAAATATATAAATATATCACATCTGTTGCAATCCTTTCGTTCTGCTTCTTGAGCGCCTGTAACAAGCCTACAGAAACGAAGATTCCTGTTCCCGTGATATTCGACACGGATGTTGGCAATGACATTGACGACGTGCTGGCGATGCAAATGCTATTCAACTATGAGAAAGCCGGAACAATAGATCTGCTAGGTATCACAATCAGCAAGTCCAACCCTTATTCAATTGAATATATTGACGGATATTGCCGCCTCAACGAGAGGGGAGACATTCCATTGGGATATGCATACAACGGAGCTACTCCCGAAGACGGAGGTTATCTCCGCCAGACTTTGGATACCATTATTGAAGGCAATAAGATACTGTATCCTCAAAGAAGCATAAAAGACAATCTGCCGGAAGGATATAAGTTATTACGGAAATTACTGGCTTCACAACCAGATAATTCCGTGGTATTTATTGCCGTAGGACCGGAAACGAACCTTTCACGCCTGCTACACTCGGAAGCCGATGAATACAGTCCTTTGGACGGCAAATCACTCGTTGCCCAAAAAGTGAAGCTGTTGTCCGTAATGGGAGGACTCTATGGGAACGAGTTCGATTTCCCCGAATGGAATCTAGTACAGGATATAAATGCCGCACAAACCGTATTCAGCGAATGGCCCACTCCGGTCATTGCAAGCGGCTGGGAACTAGGCAACAAATTGTTGTATCCGCATCAGAGTATCTTGAATGATTTCCCGGACGCTTACAAACATCCTCTTTGTGTATCTTACCAGATATATGACAAAATGCCATACGACAGGCAAACTTGGGATTTGACTTCTGTCATACAGGCCATAGAGCCGGAGAAGGATTATTTTGAACTGTCAACAAAGGGAACGATTACAATAGACAGTGCAGGACACAGTCTATTTAATGCGTCAGACAAAGGACAACATCAATATCTTATGATTCAAGGAAATGAGAATATTCAGAGAACATTAGATGCCATTGTCCGCCAAGTGACAGGAAAAGAAGAAAAGAATATAAACCAATAAAGAAAGAGTCATGTTTATTGTCAATAGTTATACACTAGCCATTATCTTTTGCTTCATAACCATGATATGTTGGGGTTCCTGGGGTAACACCCAGAAACTGGCCAGCAAGAACTGGCGTTATGAGCTTTATTACTGGGATTATACAATCGGTATCTTATTATTTGCCTTACTTCTCGTTTTCACACTCGGAAGTTTCGGAGATTCGGGTAGAGGTTTTCTGGAAGATATCCGGCAAGTAGATGCCAGATACATAGTCAGTGCCTTGATCGGAGGAGTTATTTTCAATGCTTCCAACATCTTACTTTCAGCTTCAGTCTCCATTGCCGGAATGGCGGTTGCTTTTCCGCTGGGTGTAGGACTTGCCTTGGTCCTAGGTGTGTTCATCAACTATTTCAGCACTCCTAAAGGAGATCCGTTCTGGTTGTTTACTGGAGTAATCTTGATTGTTATCGCTATCATCTGCAACGGAATAGCGGCAGGCAGACAACAAAAAAAGGGAAATAATAATAGCAAGAAAGGGATTATTCTTGCGGCTATTGCCGGCATACTTATGTCTTTCTTCTACCGTTTTGTGGCTGCTGCCATGGACCTTAACAATTTTGACTCTCCGACTCCGGGCATGGCTACTCCATACACCGCTTTCTTTATATTCTCAATCGGTATCTTCCTGAGCAACTTCCTATTCAATACAGTTGTTATGAAACGCCCGTTTGTAGGAACTCCTGTAAGCTATAAAGAATATTTTGCAGGAAAAGCAAGCACACATCTGGTAGGTATCCTCGGAGGATGTATATGGGGATTGGGAACTGCTTTAAGCTATATAGCCGCAGAAAAAGCGGGAGCTGCCATCTCCTACGCTCTCGGTCAGGGAGCACCTATGATTGCCGCCTTATGGGGTGTATTTATCTGGAAAGAGTTCACCGGTAGTTCCAAATCAACCGACAGGCTTTTAGGAGTCATGTTTATCCTGTTCATCACAGGATTATCATTCATCGTTTTATCCGGAGGAAACTAATTATGAAGATAAACTATATTCTTTTTCTACTGACGGCAGCCTTTTGTTATCCTTCGATAACCGTTGCCAAAATAATTGAGGCCGGTTCGCCGGACAAGAAAAATGTGATAACTATCGAGACTGACAACCAAGTCAGTTACAGCTTATCCCGGAATGGAACAAAGATTCTTGATACTTGCCCGCTCTCACTTACAGTCGGAAACGACACTTGGGGAACAGACAAATGTAGAAAGGTAACTCGCAAGAGCGTTTCGGAGAAAGTGGAATTTATTGTACCGCGTAAATATAAAGAGACAGTGGATAATTATAACCAGGTTGAGCTTATTTACAAAGACTATAAAATCGAATTCAGAATCTATAATGACGGAGTGGCCTATCGTTTCGTAAGTACTGCAAACAATAAACAGCCTGTGAAGAAAGAGTCGGTATCTTTCCGCTTCGGACAGGATCACACCTCGTACACTCTTTTAACCGACCAGCTACAAAACTGGTTTGAGCAGGATTATACGGTAAAGCCGATCAATGCATTACCCAAAGACAGTTTCTCCGTAGCTCCTGTAATGGTTGAAATAGACAAATACAAAGTATTATTAGCTGAAGCCAATCTCTATAATTATCCGGGAATGTACTTACAACCCGCCCAAGAATCCTTCCATGGCATTTTTGCCAATTATCCGGATAAGGAAGTGCCATACGAAGGGGATAATAAAATCTATGCCTCCACACGCAAAGATTATCTTATTCCCACCTGCGGGAAACGGGTCTTTCCATGGCGGGTAATCGGTACCTTCGACAATGCTTCTTCCATATTACAAAGCGAGCTTATATATTTACTCTCCGAAGAGAAGGAGCAAACCGACGACTATACTTGGGTTAAGCCCGGTAAAGTATTATGGGACTGGTGGAATGACCGTAATATCTATCATATAAAATTCAAAAGTGGCATTAATACCGATACATATCTCTATCTGGTAGACTATGCAGCCAAACATCACATCGAATATGTCCTGATTGACGAAGGCTGGTCAGCACGTAACGATCTGTTAACCCTCAATCCCGATGTTGACATTCCGCGCATCTGTGAATATGCAACAGAAAAAGGAGTAGGTATCCAATTATGGTCGAAATGGGTGAACATCATGCGACAAATGGATGAGGCTTTTGCACAATTCTACAAATGGGGAGTGAAAGGAGTTAAAATAGATTTTATGGATCGCAATGATGCCAAGATGGTTAACTTCTACGAACAAGTAGCAGCTAAAGCCACTCAATACAAATTATTAGTAGACTTTCACGGTTCTTACCCCAACGAGGGCATGAGACGCAAATACCCGAATCTGATGACACGCGAAGGAGTAATAGGACTGGAGTATAACAAATGGAGCAAAAGAGCCACGGTTACACATGATGTAATCATCCCTTATCTGCGTATGTGGGTAGGCCCAATGGACTATACTCCCGGAGCTATGCTTAACGCACATCCGGAAACATTCTATGAAAATCAACATGAACCGATGAGTCAGGGCACACGTAGCCACCAGTTAGCCATGTATGTAGTCTACGAAAGCCCGTTGCAAATGATTTCGGACAGTCCTACTAAATATGACAAGAATCTCCGGAGTTTTGAATTTATCAAAAGTATTCCTACAACCTGGGATGAGACAGTCCCTTTGGAGGGAGAAGTGGGCGAATATATCGCTCTTGCACGCCGGCATGACGATACATGGTATATCGGAGTAATCAACGGAGCTACCCCACGGCATATTGAGATTGATTTATCATTCATAGGAAATGGACCGAAGAAAATAAAAGCACATATAGATGGAGTAAATGCCGGCCAACAGGCGAAAGACTCCCAAATAATAGAACAAGTTATCAAGGACAACGAAAAACTGCCCATAGATATGAGCAGAGGAGGAGGATATACAGGTATTATTCATATAGAGAAGTAACATTTTACGGTTACTCAACAAAGCAGGCTGCCTCTTTATATCGAGACAGCCCGCCTTTATTTTATTCCCAATCGTTTCAGACGGTAATATCCAGTAAAATCTTTCCTTTTGCGTTCAGAACTTTCACTCTCAGTTCGTCTTTTTTCTTTTCCAGAATCATCACCGTAGCGCCATCCATTTTATATCCGCCACCGATAATAACCGGATAATTGTTGCCCAGCTCACCTTTCGGATGATAAGCATATTTATGAGTATGTGCATTCAGACTGATATTGAAAGGTGCTTTCTCCAATAGTTTGGTCCACAGATTTGCACAAAGGTTCTTTCCGTCATTTCCATAAAGAGGAATATGATGAATAAGGACACGTTTCCCGGCTTTCTTGAATTCTTTGGAAGACAACTCCTTTTTCAGGAAATCAACTTGTTCATTACGTAACTGGGTAAAATCATTCAAACCGTAATACACCCAATGGTCATCCGGTTTGTCTTCC
>OFCS01000637.1_pt1 | contig 15611 bp, 10 predicted proteins | sample 1520891 | NCBI WGS metagenome assembly OFCS01 (sample SAMEA2699026, study PRJEB24076) | metagenome | biome: Human gut stool | place: Spain | collected 2012-01-19
TATCAATATTTCAAAGAACTTGCTGCTTTCGTTTTAAAAGCGGGTGCAAAGGTAAAGGCTTTATTTTTAACTACCAAACTTTTTCGGAAGTTTTTTTTATTTTTTCTTTTTACTCATTTCTCAGGCTCTCTATGCGAAAGGGAAAGAATGTATTAAAGAAAAACAAAGGCCGTTTTCTTTGCGAATCGGACTGCAAAGATAAGAACTTTATTTATTATCCTCCAAAACTTTTCGGAAGTTTTTTTTGTTCTTTTCTTTAAGCGCAATTTCGCTTTTTCACTATGTCAATTCTGCAAGGCTTTCTTCTCTTGGAAAGCGGGTGCAAAAGTACACCCTTTTAGTATACAATCCAAATATATTAAACTCTTTTTTCGAAGTTTTTTTGAAAGAATATGCTAAAGTGCTGAAGGATAATGATGTTGTAGAACATATTTTTTTTATTATAAGTGGACTGGGGGCGGAAACGGTACACATGGGATACATTATTATATCACACGCGAGCGCGTAGGCGCACGCAAGAGAGAAAAAGATGTAGAAGAAAGAAATAACAAAATTACAGTCGAATTACAGCTGAGAAAAAGACAACAGGAAGAAAGAGACAAGAAGATGATATAGAAAGAAAGCAAGAAAAAGAACGAAATGTAAAAAGAATACTAGGGATATACCACAAAGGGACATTACAAAAGGAGATTATTAAAGGGGATGGATTAATTGGAATGGTTAATTGGGCATGACCAGCAGAATACAGGATATTCAGCGACGCAGCGCCACTAGAAGTGATTTCTCATTTTCATTTCTCATATTCTCATAGGTTGCACAATAATCAACTGTAAATCATCAATATAACACTATGAGAAATAAAATAAAAAAGGCATTTCTCATAGTATTACCAGCGTTTTATACTGAAAACAGTGCATTTCTCATACCTTTTCAAGGTATTTCTCATAGTATTTTGACTATTTATGCTATAAATTCTCAAGCTAGATCCTAAACTAAAGACCAGGTTGAATACCAGACTAGACACAGCTTTACAATATATTATCAGTGCTTATTGAAAGTATATAGAGCAGACATTCGCATATTTTCCTACCTGCATCTGTATCGTTGCACTCGAGTGAACAGGCCTGTGCACTAGAGTAGAAAGAACCGTCTACTCGAGTGAAACGATCTGTTCACTCGAGTGCAACGATACAGATAGTAGTAGGAAAAAATGGTAATAATTAAGGAAAAGCATAAGGATATAAGGTGCATGATACACAGGAAAGCAGTAAACAATAGGAAGTTGCTTAATAAACGACATAAGAAAAAGGAATAATCGTAAAGTTCGACGAGAGTCTGGGAAAAGATACAGCCATAATGCATGAGAAAGGAGTAAAATAGATAAAAGGAGTATGAGAATAAGATGAGAAACGATTTAAAACCTATGAGAAATGCATCATTTTTAAGGATAAATGATAGAAATAGTATGAGAAATACCATTTTATATTTTATTTCTCATACTATTATATTATTGATTTACATATAATTACCGTATTATTTATGAGAATATGAGAAATGAAAATGAAAAATCGTTTGCAGAAGAAAAGAACAAGAGGAATCATTCACCAGGCAGGGAGATGTGTAAATTAAACTATGTATGCTTTATTCTCATTCAATCTCATCGGTCGGTGAACGGCCAGCGCCAAGGAGCAGGACTACCCGTCCCAACGGACGTAAAATTGCAACATTTTAAACCTATCTACAAATTTTATCGCCAGTTGTCGTGCACTAGCTCCCCAGTTAGCCAGTATGACATGGTCCATTTCTTACATATATTGCGATAAGCGAGGTAAAACAGTTTTTTAAGGGCGGTGTTGTTAGGGAACACGCCCTTGTTTTTTTGTCACTTTCCGTATCTGATGATGACAGTCCTCAACTGTATTTATGGTATAAATCATACGATGTATATCCGATGTGAACTGAAAGTATTCAGTAAGTTTTCCCTACGTTCATAATCCTCACATATGACATTCAGTTCTTTCAAAAGCAGAGAAATATTATTCATATTTTCTTTACCTCAAAAATTCATTTTTCGATTAAGACTACAAATAAGTTTTTCACAGTAAAATCAAACGAGAAACACTCCAGCAAAAGATCCTAAAAACAGACTTATCTCTATTATTATTGATATCCCATTTCTTGAATATTTATATTCAAATATCGGCCCAATTTGAGCCGATATTCTTAATTTAAAGGTATACGCAATATCCAACAACCTATCATTCCCAAGATAACTTTAATTGGAATTATATTCTAACCACTTCTTTATAGTTTTTTTGGTTGTTTGTTGTAATCCTTCAAGTTGGTGTGGATCATCGTTCGCATATCGTATTATCAGATTAGGATTATCTTGTAGATCTTCATACAATCTTATTGCAAAGAAATTATCCTCTTCTGTTACCATCTTCTCAATCAATAATGGAATGATTTCTTTTCCCATAGCCTTTAAATCGGCATATTGAGGTAAATTTCTTGTAGTAGCAGTGTTATTACTAAGCGAGTAATGCCATGCTTCCTTCCATTCATTAAACAGAGATTCAAACCTTGAACTATCTCTACATGTTTTTACTTTTCTAGCAATCATCATCAACTCATCCGGTGAGAAGATTATATTTTCGTGAATATCCTCACTTATTTCTTTCATTGCATTAGCATCTATTTCACTTAGACTACGGGTAGGAGAAACTGCCCCATAGGTTTCCACAGGAACTCCATACATTCCATTAGAAAACACACTTACAAGGTGCCACAATAGCCACATACGCCCCATCTTAGAATAAGGTGCCTCGCAATGGGGACTACCTCCAAGAGATGCATGCAGAGGGGTATTTCCCCAACCCCAAACTACAGGATAGTATCTTGATATTGAGGTTGCCCCTTTCATGTAATCATAAGCGGCATGATACACGGAACTCGCATTTTCATATCCATATCTTACTTGATCCCAAGTACTAAACTCTATCCACTTATTATTAAACCCCAACGAATAGGCAAAACAATTATATCCAGATGACGGATAATTCATAACAACTGTATTGGAATATTCAACTAAAGGAAACGATTTCCTTAAAGCATTCCTTTCAGCAGAAAAGAGAGGTCGTGGGAAAGAGTTCCTGATCAATTCGCGCTGTTCATCTGTTAATTGAGAATCCCAATTATCAGGAAGAATATACCCTCCCCCTGGTAGATTTGATCGTGTCTTAGCCATCGGTCCAATAATGCTATAAATATAATCCATAATTTCAAGGCTATCAAGCAAATTAACAGTTTGTATAGCCACTTCATTAGCCGGCTTTACAGATTCCTCAACGGTACTTACAATATCTTCGCTACTACAAGCAAAAATACACAACAGAGCGAATACTACAGTTAATTGCTTCATATCACAAGTATTTAAGGTGAATATTATACGAATGTATATATTTTTTTCGAGCATTCCTAACACTTTTCTGTTTTTTTACTCAATAATATTCCATTCTTTTGTTATTAAATGATATAGATGCTAGTGACTTTAAAAACCTTTTGAATATTTTAAAATAGCAGCAGCCAGAGGAGATGCAATCGCATGGTTAAATCTTGGAAATATGTATATGACTGGACAGGAGCATCCTTAAAATAGATGACTTCACCTTATCATTTTCAATAATAAGGTGAAATCAGCATACGATTCAGACTGAAATTATTCAGGTAAAATCTGTTCGATCTCTTTCAACTCATCTGCCGTGAATTCCAAATGATCCAGTGCTTTCAAATTGTCGGCCAACTGGTTGACAGAGCTTGCGCCCACAATCACCGAAGTCATCCGTTCGTCTTTCAATACCCATGCCAGTGCCATTTCAGCAAGTGTTTGTCCACGTCGGAGGGCTATTTCATTCAACTGGCGGGCGGCTTCTACCTTTTCAGGCGTCACTTGCGAAAGCTGGAGAAAACCCGAAGAACGTGCGGCACGAGAACCTTCCGGAATACCATTCAAGTATTTATCTGTCAACAGTCCTTGCGCCAAAGGAGAAAAGGCGATGAAACCGGAACCATATTCTGCTGCCAGCGGAAGTGTTTCCGCCTCCACCTCACGGTCGAACATACTATACCGATACTGGCTGATGAGACAGGGAACACCGGCTTTTGCCATCATTTCATAGGCTATGCGTGCTTGTTCGGGGGGATATTTGGAGATTCCGATATACAGCGCTTTCCCTTGTTTCACGATATCAATCAATGTCTGAATGGTTTCTTCGACCGGAGTAACTCCATCATAACGATGGCTATAAAAGATGTCGAAATACTCCAACCCTGTCCGACGGAGACTTTGGTCAATGCTCGCCATCAGATTTTTACGGGAGCTATTTCCGCCATAAGGACCAGCCCACATGTCATGACCGGCTTTGGAAGAGATGATCATTTCATCCCGATAACCCTGAAAGTTCTCTCGCAAAATTCGTCCGAAATTAATTTCGGCACTTCCGGGAAGAGGGCCGTAATTGTTCGCCAGGTCGAAATGAGTGACACCATGATCGAATGCATACTTAATCATGTCGGTTGCCACATCGAAATTGTCCACACTACCGAAGTTGTGCCACAACCCCAAAGAGATTAAAGGTAACTGCAAGCCGCTCTTGCCACAATATTTATAGGGCATCCGTTCGTAGCGTCCGGCTGCCGGCTGATAACTGAAAGAGTTTTCCATAAAACAGAATGTTTATATTTTCCTTTCACAAAGAAAGGAAAATATATTTTAATAATACTTTTGAACCAGCCTAAATTTTACGGCAGCATTATTTAAATAAAATTTCCATAACAACCCTGACAGTCTCTTTACTTGAGACAATTAAACAAAAATATAAAACCGTTCTACCCCTTACAAAAAACAATAGCCGGTAGTCCACGTTACCTAAAAAAATAGAAAAATATGATAACTATCAAGGTTAAATTTAGAGAATCAACAATTAAGAAAAAGAAAGGAACCATCTATTATCTGTTGACAAGGAATAAAGAATACAGAGAGATAACAACTCCGTATAAGATTCATTCACACGAGTGGAATGACAAGCGTTCGCTAATTGCGATATCAAATGCCGAATACCAGCGCAGATATGAACTGCAGCTCATTGAAAACTCCATCATCCGGGATATTCGACACCTTCAGCACATTCTGACAAGTGAAAACAACATTGATACCATCATCAAACTTTTCAAAAAAATTCAAGGTGAAAGCCTATTATCCGTATTCAGCAAGAGTGTCACAAATGATTTGTATATCAAGAACCAACCCCGAACCGCAAAATCATATATAGCTTCAGTAAAAAGTTTCCTCCGGTTCAGAAACGGAGTTGACATTTCTTTCGAAGAACTGACTCCTAAACTTATTTCAGACTACGAAAGATATCTGAAAGAGCAGCAGATATGTAATAATACTATTTCATTCTATATGCGAAACCTAAGAGCCATTTATAATAGAGCTGTCGAAGAAAGCTATACAGAACAAAAGCATCCGTTTAAAAAAGTATTCGTAGGCAATGATAAAACCATCAAACGGGCAATAGACGAAGATGTCATATCAAGATTAAAAACATTGCTTTTTCACGCGATATGTTTATGTTCAGCTTTTATGCACGAGGGATGGCTTTTATTGATCTGGCGTACCTAACCAAAGAGAATATTCAAGGAGAATATATTATTTACCGACGCCATAAGACCGGACAAGAACTTAGCATAAAACTAGAAATATGCTTAAAAACTATTATTGATAGATACTCTCATTACAGTAACGGAACTTTCTTATTTCCTGTTTTATCAGAAAGTACACAGAATTATGATAGTGCCTTGAGACTTCATAATATTCATTTAAAGAAAATCTCCGGCTTCATGGGACTTCCCAAACCTTTGACTTCATACGTGGCGCGCCATAGTTGGGCTACACTAGCCAAGAAAAAAGGTATATCTACACAAATCATCAGTGAAAGTATGGGACATAATAGCGAAAAGACAACCCGAATATATCTCTCATCTCTTGACAGGTCCGTGATTGATGATGCTAATGCCAAACTGATTTCCGGTATATAAGAATATATGCAGGACTGCAAGATGGAATTAAAGTCTATGCATAATCAATTGATTTACAAATTATTGTTCACTGCAATTCTTTCTCTTCAAAAGAGACGGAATAAAATATTTATTTGCAAAATAAACAATTTAAATCTTTACTCGCAAGTATTTCTCAAACAATATTTAAGCTATATTCAAAATAATCAGATCACTATGAATTCAAGCTACCGCAAATATATTTACCCATATTTCACAAATAAAAGGAACTTTCCGTCAGCCAAGCGCACAACTACACATCTAATTATAAGACGATTACGCACATAATACAAGTTTTATTCCGTCTCTTTTGAAGAGAAAGAACAGATAGATATTACATTTTTTTCAATTAACGAAACAAACTGGCAAATAGTACAAACTTAAAAACACACATACAAAAATAATCAACAAGTAAATATAATGAAAATAAGAAGTATTTTCACCCTCCTCATCCTAACCCTCCTCGTTTCATACTCGAGAGCGCAGGATATAGCCATAAAAACAAATTTACTTTACGGAGGTTATACCTATACCCCGAATCTTAGTCTTGAAATAGGTTTGGGTAAAAGAAGCACACTCGATTTAGGCGGCGGCTATAATCCCTGGAATCTTGACGGAACGGCTGAAAACAACAAAAAACTAGTCCACTGGCTAGGCGAAATAGAATATCGTTACTGGCTATGCCAACGCTTCTCCGGACACTTTCTCGGAGTGCACGTTCTCGGTAGCCAATATAATATTGCGCAACAGGATTTGCCACTCATATTCGGTAAAGGTTCTAAAGAATACCGCTTCGAAGGCTATGGCTACGGAGGGGGAATTTCATACGGCTACAACTTCTTTCTAGGCATACGATGGAGTATTGAAGCCAATCTAGGAATCGGATATGCACGCTTGCACTATGACAAGTACAAATGCCAAAAGTGCGGCGAAAAGATCGGAACAGAAAGCAGAAATTATTTCGGTCCTACGAAAGCAGGAATATCACTGATATATTACCTTAAATAGACAAACAAACATGAAAAGACAATATATGCTATTCGTCATCGTGTTGTTGTTCTGCACGAACACATCAGCACAGCAAAAAGAGTATTCCGGGAAAATACACGTCACGACGCTGTCCCTGCAACAAGAAGGGGATTCAGTGTACGTGAAACTCTCTTTCGACATTTCCGGGGTAAACGTAGATTCACGTCGTTCGATCAGCCTGGTTCCCGCTCTGGTAGCGGCAGGCGACAGACTGGACCTGCCCGAAGTAGTCGTCAAAGGACGTGAAAACTATAACGTGTACCGACGGGAAACCGCCTTGATGAGCAACCGGGAAAAAGCGGCGTATGCCGCAGAAGCTCCGTATGCAGTCGTCCCCGGATTCAAATCGGGGAACGCAAAAACAATTGCATACAGCGTAGCCGTGAAATACAATCCGTGGATGGCGGACGCAAAGCTGGATATGTATGAAGACCTTTGCGGCTGCGGCAATCCTGCGCGGAGGATAGGCATCACCATGCTTGCCAACCGTATAACGCTAGAGAAAATAATAGAGCCGTACGAAATAACTCCCAGCATGGCATACGTGCAACCTGTCGTCGAACCGGTAAAGAGACGCGAAATCATCAGCGAGGCTTTTCTGGATTTCGTTGTAAACAAGACCGACATCCGCCCCGATTACATGAATAATCCGCAGGAACTGAAGAAAGTCACCGACCTCGTTGCCGGGATAAAAGACGACCCGGACGTCACAGTCCGCGCGATCAACGTAATCGGCTACGCTTCACCGGAAGGCTTGCTGTCCAACAATCAACGGTTGTCCGAAGGCCGGGCCAAAGCACTGACCGATTATTTGGCTTCACAATTCGATTATCCGCGGAGTTTATACCAAGTCGCTTTCGGAGGTGAGAACTGGGACGGACTCAAAGAATGTGTAGAGGCGTCCCAAATGCCGTATCGTAAAGAAGTATTGGAGTTCATCGGGTCTTTCCCGGCCGAATGTGACTATGCTGCCCAAGTGAGGCGCAAAAAAACATTGATGAACCTAAAAGGCGGCGAGCCATACAGATACATCATCCGGGAGTTCTGCCCCTTGCTTCGCAAAGCGATTTGTAAGATTGACTTTGACGTCAGAAATTTCAGCATCGAACAGGCTAAAGAGGTGTTCAAAAGCCGTCCGCAAAACCTTAGCTTGAATGAGATGTTCCTTGTTGCCAACACCTACGAAAAGGGATCACAAGAGTTTATCGACCTGTTCGAAACTGCCGTGAAGCTATATCCCGACGACGTGACCGCCAATCTGAATGCAGCAGCAACCGCGTTGTCACGCAAAGATACGGTCTACGCCAAACGATATTTGAATAAAATAGAAAAATCACTCGATATCCCCGAATACCACAACACAATGGGAGTACTGGAAATGCTTTGCGGCAACTATGACAAAGCAGCATCACACCTGAACAAAGCAACGGAAGCCGGACTGCCGGAAGCCAAACAAAATCTGGCAGAAATGACAAAGAAACAGGAGAATACCATTCTTATCAGGCAACAACAGTCAAAGAAAAAACAGCAGAGATAAACAATAAAAATTAATAACAGAGATAAATAACTGATTTATAAACACTTTAAAAAGACAGGAAAGCATAACAAAAAACAACCTCCTACAGGTAAGCATTCACCTATAGTTTGTTTAGGGACCAAACTATCAAACGGGCAAAACAAAAGCTAAAGCAAAAGCTGACGCAATTATTAAACATTTTATTTATAAAAACAATGAAGAAAATTATTTTCATGGCTTTATTCGCCGCCACTCTCTCCGCTTGCTCCAATGAGAACAACGAGGTGACCCAAGAAACAACGAACCTGAAATCACTCGATTTTTCTTTTGATGTCGCTACTCCTAAAACGAGAATGAGCGATGACGAAGTGACCACAGCAATAACAGCGGTCAGAAGCAATATTCAAAACATTACCATCGAGTATTTCAACGCATCCGATGCTTCGCTTGGCACGTATGACTTTACACCCGAGCAGGTAGCTACGGCAAAAGGTGACGACCAGACTGCCGCTGCTGCAGGCCGCAAACCCGTTAATATTAGCAACATTCCCAGCGCTACGACTAAAGTGAACGTTTATATGAACGTTGATAAGAGCGCTGCCGACATCAATGACTTGCAGATAGGATACACGAAGATGGAATATCGTGGTACACCTGAAGATATCACATTGAAAACACCAGGAGGGGAAAGAACAGACGGCAGCACGAACGACCTTTACAGTGTCGAAGTTTCCGTGGCGCCTGTATTGTCACGTTTCGAGTTTCACGGCAAGGCATCAGACATTAAGGTGAATAGTTCAGCAAGCGGTACACTACCAAGCGGAGTTGAAAACGGAACAAAAGACCAGGCTAAAGCCCATGTAAGCGATGCCACAATTACAGCGGCAGAGAAAGCCGCTCAAGAAGCGTGGAGAAAAGAAAATCCGGGAGTTGCGGATCCTTCGACATGGAGCTTCACATACACTGTCACGTATGAATACGATGCTGCATACACGATTGAAAGTATTGACGAATATTATATGAATAATATACCTCTCACCAAAGATGGAGATTTAGTCTTAAATGCCAACGACGGTGCAGGTAACTGGAACGATGCTGCTAAGGATAAATATAAAGTAGATGGTGATATGGAAAAAATGTTCGATACCACTGTAGAAGCAGACAAAGTTATCGCATACAATTTATTCCCTCAAACAGCGACAAACGGCACGTCCGCCAGTACCACCGATGTAAAAACAAGTATGCCGCACTTCGTTCTGAAACTTACCACTAAAGCAAACGGTACAACCCCCCCCCGCTGGCTGACAATCCGTGCACTGAAAGCTGCGGATGCATTGGTTACCTCTTTCGACGCCGGCAAAGTATACGTACTGAATGCCGCCGATATTAATATTAATCAATATTCCGCCAAGCTGAAAGTTACCGCTAACAGTACAGCTGGTCCTGAAATACCGGAACCCGTAGACCCGACAGATCCGAACCCGGAACCGGTAGGCATAGACCTCGACGTTCTTGTCAAGATCACCGAGTGGACCATTGTCAACGTGAAACCCGAGTGGTAATTACGACCATTACCGGACGTTAAACGACGCATAAAAAAGGGGGGACGTGGCTGATTACCACTTCCCTTCACGAAGCCGTCTCCCTTCCCCCGGAAAGAATGACGGCAACGGGTGATAACCGCACCCTGTAACGGTTAGTATGAGATTCATTTTTTGATGCAGAATTATGAGAAAAGTCTTTTTCGTAGGGTTGATTGCCATGCTGACAGGTTGTAGCCAGGAGAGCCGCGTTTCTTCGCCGGAAGACTCCGGTATCGAGCTACAAATTAATTTATCGTTAGGCAGCGTCTCCACCAGAGCCGTAGATGACCCTATCACCGGCAACGACGGAGAGGGATATGTATTGCCTTTCACAGAGGTAAAAACGCTGAAAGTCGATTTATATAAATCTCTTGAAGCCGCCCCCATATTCACCTATACAGCCACCGATGCAGAGATTGCTGGCATCAGGAATACCGCCACCGGAAAGTTGGCAAGACTCTCCATACCCAAGATTCCGGTAACAACCCAATACGTGAAAGTGACGATAAACCGGTTTAAAGAGGAGAATCCGCTTATCAACCAGTTACAGGTGAGCAGCCAGGACGACCCGCCCGCCCCTACCATGAACCGGACAGAGATTCCTTACGAAGGAGTTACCAAAGAAATTATCGTCATCCCCGAGGAATCGGACCCTTTCTCCGTCAAGGTGAAAGCCATCGTGGAAGTGGCTCCCGTATTGAGCCGGTTTGAAATCATACCGGGGGAAATCGTGGTCACCAACCCCGCAACCACAGGCGCTTCATTCGACTGGACGGACGGACCCATAGGCAGAGACAAAATCAAGAACTTCACCGAAGCCGATATCGCTGCTGCCGAAGCAGGCGCTCGGGAGAATTTCAGGAAGAAATACGGAACGGACGCTACCGCTGCCGCTATCTATTCCTATCGTGTCCGGCTCATCCGGTCGCCCTTCCCCGACGGCTTCGATATCAACAGCACGCCAACCGGATTCTATTTTTATATGAATTATTTCAAGCCGAGCCTCAACGCCGCCACTATCATAAAGAATACAAACGATGGTATCTCCGACTGGAACATGACCACAGGTTTTGCTGAATACAAGAAAGGAGGACAGCAGTCCAATATGTATGACGCAAGAACATCAGAGACTACAAAGGTGAACGCTTTTCATCTTTTTCCCCAATCGGTGGCGGCAGACGCTACTTTGCAACAAATCAAAGACGGAATGCCTCATCTGATTATGGGCTTTAGTACCGATAAGATAAAACGCTGGCTGACGGTCAGGGCATTCAGCGACAAAAGTAATAATGAAATTATCAACGCATTTAAGCCGGGGTATTGCTATTCCCTCGACCTTGATGATGTCGTTATCACCCCATGGTCATTGGGTTTGGACGTTCGCATTACCGATGGCGATAAAGTGACGGAGTCAGATCCCATCATCAAAGATTTCGATCAGACGTCTCACGTGCCCGAACCTGAAGGCGCAGATCTAGCACTCGGGCTTCGTGTCTCCAAGTGGAGAGACAAAGACTTGGAAGTAGAACTTTAACCGGAGAAAATAAAAGAAAGAATGAATAAAACATATTTCATAGGAATACTCCTGATTACTGCATCTCTTTTCGCAGGATGCACCAAAGAGAACACGGAAGATTGCTTTTCGGGACTCAGACTCGATTTCTACTTCACCCATCATACCGGCAACGGCAATCTCTTCGGCGAAAAGGTGCGGCGGATTCACGTGTACCTGTTTGACACGGAGGGCATACTTCAACTCCACGCGACAGACAACGGAGACAAACTGGAATATAGTTACCTGCAAAACGGACAGATACAGACGGTGTCAAAACCGAACCCGTGGGGAAAGCTCTCTGACGAGTATGTGATGAATCTGGATAAAGTGCCGCCGGGAAAATACAGAATTATATCATGGGCGGATAACGGGCAGAAAGACAACACTACTTATTTTCATGGAGAAATGAAAAATCCGGCAAGCCATAATTTAAGGAAAGACGTCACGCTGGGAGCGACAATGGCGGACGACCTCTATATGTTCTTAAAATGCCGGACGGCATCCGGACTGCCCGAAGAACTTGTTCCGGAAGCAGAGGAGATAAACGACCTGTGGTATGGCGCGGCAGGCTCCCGCCATCCCCAAAGCGATATGTATACCTATGAAACCGTGGAAGTTAAAAACAGCGTGGTCACCGCACGCCGCATCGAACTGATCCGCAACACCAACCTACTGAAAGTCACTTTAAGCGGACTGGAACATCTCACGCCGGAAGTCCGGGACACGCCCGCCGCGAACCGGGATACGGACTTCAAACTGTGGGCGGTTGCTACCGACGAGAGGTATAAGTCCGACAACACATTTGACGGGTACACCCGCTCCGTCCGCTACTCTCCATTCAAGACATTGATGGACGCGAACACGCTCTCTGCCGACATCAAGGTATTGCGGCTGACAATGGACCGCCCGGTGCTTTTATATATCGAGACACCCGGCGGACGCAGGATTCCGGAACAGCCGATTGACATCGTCAGTATGCTGTTCAAGGCACGCAACCCCGACACGGGAGCGTATATCTACCAATCGCAGAGCGATTTCGACCGGATATACGAACATCCGGTGGAAGTACGCATCGGTCCCAACCTGGACATCAGAATCTTTATCGGAGAATGGGAAATTGTGAACGTGAAACCTGCTGAATAGGATATGAAAATGAGAATAAGATATAGAATACTGGCATTGGCCGCGGCCGCGCTCCTGTCGGGCTGCGCCAAAGAATCCGCTGTGATGAACCTGCCTGAAGCAGAGAAAGTGACCGTACAGATAAAAACCAAAGCCCTTACCGGCAGCGTGGTGGAGGGAGTGACCATAGAGAAAGTGCGTTTCATGCTCTTTCAGAATGAGACATTACTAAATAATTATACCACTTCCAACGGGACGCTGAACGTTGACGACAGCGGGTTGTTCAATCTTGCTGTCAGCCCGGGAGTATATTCTTTCGCCGCCATCATCAACGAGACGCCCGAACTGACGGAGAAACTGAATGCCGTGACGAAGCGTACGGATATCGACGGCATCGAGTTCGACTGGCAAAGCAGCGCGCTGACCTCCGGCAATATGCCGTTGGCCAATCTGGGAGAGATAAAGATTCAACCGGGAACGACGTCCGGACAAGGAATGGCGCAACTGCGCCCCGTATACAATTCGGAAGGCGGCAGATACAAAGGTGATTTCACGACAGCATCCACAACCGCAAGCATCGATATGCCCCGCGTGATGTCGCAAGTATCCGTGTTTTTGCGACAGGACGATGCGGTGACGGAAGAAATAAAAATCAGCAACGTGCAGGTTAGCAATATACCGCGTTACAGTTATCTGATAGACCAACAGGATACCGACAATACCAATCTGAATCTTTTCAACGGTCCCGAATTTACAATTTCCGCATCCGGGGGAGGCAAAGAGTACAACGGCAAACAGTACCACCCCTTTCCTACCGCCATTATTGCGGAAAAATCGTTCTATAAGGATGGAGCAGACGACGAGACAAAAGCCGCCGACCCAGATTATGCCGCTTATATATTTATCAACGCAACCTACGGGGGCATACCCACTACGTACAAGATACTGCTTCGTGAAGGAGATGCTAATTTCAGGCTCCTTCGTAATACCAATTACAATGTGTATGCTACAATTAAGCAAATAGGCAGCAAAGGCATCTATGTGGTGATTGAACCTGTCAAACTGTACAATATCGCGGTTAATTGGGCTCCGGTAGAAGGACTGGTCATCGTGAGTGACCGGGAGGCGGACTTCAACAAGAATGTCAATGTGTGGAGTGACTACACGGCTTATTCCGGCATACTTAAAGTATATAAAGGCGACGCCTACCACGATGCCCTGTTCAAATACGGCAGCCTGATAGCTACCGGTAATGATGCTACGGCTACTACAGAGCAGGAGTTCACTGCCCCGACGGCTGTTGAAACGACCAACGATGTAATTTGGTATCCCGGAAATTTCAATGTGACGGGTATCGGTAGCTGGAATGATGTCCCTTATATCACGGATGCGAGCAATATCCCGTCAGGGAATACGCTCGAACTGGTAGCACAGGGTAAGGGAGATCCCTGTCGTCTGGCAGCATTATCCCCTCATCAGATAGGTGTGGAAGGGAAGGTAGACAACCAACAGTGGCACATGGCCAATTCTACCGAATATGCCATATTGATGAAGGCAGCCAACGGGGCAGAAAGTAAAAATGATAATGGATACCGTTCTTTTCATGAACTGCTGATACCCAACGTCAAGTACCGCAATGAAAGCGGAGTGCTGGTTTCCTCCCATAATTACAGGGGAAACTATTGGAGCACGGAAAGCAACAAGGCATTCTCCTTCGACAGCCGGAATCCGACAGCAGCAGCACTCGACGCAGCCGCTCCCGGACAAGGATATACCGTTCGTTGCGTAAGAAACAGCATTCCTGAAGCTCGTATAACAATCAATCCTCCTACTTCCGTAGACTATAAGGGGGCAGCCGTCAACGGACTTCCTTTCTATATAGACAGCAACGTGCCATACTGGAAAATGGAACTTATCAAGAGCGGAGACCACGTAGGAACCTCCATCGATTTCGATGACTTCTCATTCAAGCCTTTAGCCATAGGAGTGACGCACGAAATCGAAGGTTCTTATACCCAGACTCCCAAAGCGTACATTGCGCGCAGAGAATCAAGAAACGAAGACCGTACTTTTGGAGTAAAATTCACTTCCATGCACTTCACTGGTGAAGAGAATACTTATTATTTCACTATAAAACAGAATGGATATAGCATCAGCGGAAAACTAAGTATCAATAATCTGGAAGATAATAATAGAATTAAAAAAGAGGGAGGCAAGTATACCATACATATTAAACTCACTCCTGATGACGTACCTATGCCTGTAGGGGCTGAACTTAAAGTTCGATATACCTATCTTGGTGCTTCCCGTGGTGAAGAAAGCACAATCGCCACCACTATAAATGACAACCAACGTGAATATGACGTGGAACTGAACATCCTCCCTAATAATACGCCGGATGTTATCGGACTGGTATTTCATGTATACATGAACGAAAAAGGCAGTTTGGGATATCGCGAGATAACATCAGATTCTTATTACCAAAATAATTAGTGACAATGAAAAACAGAATAACAAACATAATCATAGTAATGGCAATAATGGCTCTGACCTCATGTGTCAGAGAAGAACTTTTGTCATCCTCCCGCAATGGAGAAGAAGGCGAAAGCGTAAAAGTAGAACTTAGCTTTAAGATACCTCTGAACCTAGGACGCCAACTAGGCAGCGGAGGAAAAGAGATAGGCGAAAA
>OFCS01000639.1_pt1 | contig 15545 bp, 8 predicted proteins | sample 1520891 | NCBI WGS metagenome assembly OFCS01 (sample SAMEA2699026, study PRJEB24076) | metagenome | biome: Human gut stool | place: Spain | collected 2012-01-19
GCGGTTCCGGACAGTCTTTTTCTTTTAATATTTATTTGAAGTGATGGTATGAAAAGGTTTGCCGGTTGGTTGTTGTTTTTCTGGGGATGTATATGTTGTATATGTGCCTCTGAAATTTCTATAACAGATTCATGGAAGTATAAAGCAGAGAATGATGAACGTTTTTCCAGTATGGATTGGAATGATTCTGATTGGGTAACTGTAGATTTGCCTCATACTTGGAATGCCGGAGATGTGATTGACGAGCAACGGGGATATAGGCGTGGCATATCTTGGTATAGGAAGAAGTTGTTCATTCCTTCAGAGGCACGGGATAAGAAAATAACTCTTCGTTTTGATGGAGTGGCCAGCAAGGCAGACGTCTATTTAAATGGGAAATTATTGAAAACTCATTTGGGGGCATATACCGCTTTCGGAGTTGATATAACTGATATCTGTGAAGTTGGAAAGGAAAATCTGTTGGCGGTAAAAGTGGATAATAGTTCTTCTTTGGGGGAAATCCTTCCACCGGTTTCCGGAGATTTTTCTATTTTTGGGGGTATTTATCGCAGGGTGTTCTTGCAATGGACGGAAAAAGTGCATTTTGTGACAGAACCTTATGCAGCTGTTCCAGTAAGGATACAAACCCCTGAAGTGTCGGTATCTGAGGCGTCAATGCAAATTGTGGCTTTTCTTAAAAATGACTTTACCGATACAAAGCACGTGCACGTCAATGTTTTTCTTTGCGATGAAATGAATCGGATTGTGAAAGAGAAACAGTTGAAACTGAAACTGATTCCAGGCAGGAAATATCCTATATCCACTTCTGTAGGAAGGATAGAGAATCCTCATTTGTGGTCTCCTGAATTGCCTTATTTATATACGGTAAAAGTGCAGGTATGCGATGCCAAGAATGGAGAAATGTATCAAGAAGTAATTTCTCCGGTTGGATTCAGATGGTTTTCGGTGGACAAGACAGGCTTTTATCTGAACGGGAAGTATCTTAAATTGAGGGGAGCTGCACGGCATCAGGATTATGCAGGTTTGGGAACGGCTATTCCCGTTGAAATGAATCGTAGGGATATGCGGTTGCTGAAAGAAATGGGAGCTAATTTTGTGCGTATCAGTCATTATCCTCAAGATCCGGAAATATATCGAGCCTGTGACGAATTGGGGTTGATAGTATGGTCTGAAATTTGTGTTGTGAATGAAGTGAGAAAAAATGCGGCATTCGCTCATAACTGCAAAGAAATGTTGAAAGAGATGATTCTTCAGAACTACAATCATCCATCGGTGGTACTATGGGGGGCTATGAATGAATTATGGGATTACCATAAGCAAGCTATTGCGTTGGCTAGGGAATTGGAGGCTTTGAAAAAAGAGCTGGATCCTTATCGTCTTTCTTGTGTCGCCTTTCATGCTTTTACTTGGGAGAAACCCTATACACAGTCTAGTAAGGAGATGTTTAGTATTTCGGATGTTAACGGGGTGAATGTATATGAGTCTTGGTATCAGGGAGATTCTGCTACGATTGCACCTATGTTTGATAAATTTTGTAGTTATTCTACTGCAAAACCTCGTTTTTTGTCGGAATTTGGAGCAGGAAGCGATGAACGTATCCATTCTTATACTCCGCGTACATTTGATTTTACTCCGGAATTTCAATTGGATTTTAATCGCAGATATATCAATGAAATGGAGAAACGTCCGGATTATATAGGTTATTCTATTTGGAATTTGGTTGATTTTCAGGTGGATGGTCGTGGTGATAGCAAGCCTAATCTGAATCAAAAAGGAATGTTGACAGAGGATCGTCGGAAGAAAGAGATTTATTATTACTGTCAGGCTCGTTGGTCGGACATTCCGATGATTCATATTGCCGGGGCCGATTGGACGAAAAGGGTGGAAATTTGTGATGATAGTATAAATGTGCGTAAGATCAGTGTTTTTTCTAATCAGAAAACGGTGGAGTTAATTCATAATGGAAAGTCTTTGGGTGTGCGTGAAGTGGTAAATGGGGAAGCTGTTTTCGCAGTTCCTTTTATAAACGGAGAGAATCTGCTGGATGCTCGAAGTGGGGCACTTTCAGACAGGCTGAAGATACAGATGAAATTGTTATCTTCCCGTCTTACTGACAGTGATGTGCTTTTGGACGGTCTTTGTATTAATTTGGGACAGGAGCATTGTTATTTTATAGACCCGCAGCTTCAGGAAATATGGATACCCGATAAACCTTATACAAAGGGAAGTTGGGGATATATGGATGGAAAACCTTTTAACTCTTGGCCGGGATCATCACATGATGGAGTTAGGTATGGAGTAGGGGCTGATATAAAAAATACTTTTTTAGAGCCTCTTTTTCAGACCTTTTTGATTGGTACGACTTGTTACCGGCTGGATGTTCCTGACGGAGTATATGAAATTGGCTTTTATTTCACGGAACCTTTCAGTAAGGATGAACGGAAAAATATTGTGCGTACAGGTGTTTCTGCCGAGGGACAACGTGTATTTGATGTGTCAGTCAATGGAGAAAAATTGATAGATTCATTGAATCTGGCTGATTCTTATGGCGAGCAGACAGCTGTTGTAAAGACACTTGTGGTCAATGTGCGGAATCATGAAGGACTGGAGATTCTGCTTTCTCCTCAAAAAGGACAAGGTGTTATTAGCGGATTAAAAGTAAAGAAAATACGATGATATGGGCTGAAAAACTTCTGAATGAGTAAAATGGTTATATTCTTTCTTTTTCTGACAAGATTCTTTTCCATGAAACTCAGGGACAGATGTACTTTTGCTGATGTAAAATTTGAATAAAAAACGGTATGTTTAAGAAAAAGAGAAATATAGGGAAATTGTTATTAGGTTCCTTTTTGATTGTGGCTGTACTGACAGCATGTATGGAGGAAAAAAGGGAGATGAAGATAGATATGCTTTCACGTCCCGGTACGATAGATAGGAATGTCAGTTATCAGGGAAATCGTTTGCCTTTGAAACCATTGCATTTTATAAAATTGCCGGTAGGAACCATTGAGCCGGAAGGCTGGCTGAAAAAGTACCTGCTGTTGCAAAAAGAGGGATTAACCGGGAAACTGGGTGAAATTAGTGCGTGGTTGGATAAGAAGGATAATGCGTGGTTGCTGTCTGGTGGAGATCATGGTTGGGAAGAAGTCCCTTATTGGCTGAAAGGATATGGTGATTTGGCTTATATCTTAAAAGATTCTGCTATGATTGCAGAAACAAAAGTCTGGATTGAAGCAGCTATTCAGAGCCGGCAACCGGATGGCTTTTTCGGTCCGGTGAATGAACGTGGAGGGAAGAGAGAACTTTGGGCGAATATGGTAATGCTTTGGTGTTTGCAATCTTATTATGAATATTCTGGTGATAAGAGAGTGTTGACTTTGATGACTGATTACTTTAAATGGCAACTAACTGTCCCCGATGATAAATTTTTGGAAGATTATTGGGAGAACAGCCGTGGGGGGGATAATCTGTATAGTGTTTATTGGCTTTATAACATCACAGGAGAACAATTCCTGCTGGAGCTTGCTCGGAAACTTCATCGTAATACGGCAGACTGGACAAATGAATCGGATTTGCCTAATTGGCATAATGTGAATATTGCACAGTGCTTTCGTGAACCGGCTACTTACTATATGCTTAGTGGTGATTCGGCAGATTTGCAGGCATCTTATCGAGTGCATCATCTGGTGAGACGTATTTTCGGACAGGTGCCGGGAGGTATGTTCGGAGCGGACGAGAATGCCCGTTTGGCTTATATTGATCCACGACAAGGTACAGAAACTTGTGGATTTGTAGAACAGATGGCGTCTGATGAGATAATGCTTCGTATGACCGGTGATCCTTTTTGGGCTGAGCATTGCGAGGAGGTCGCTTTCAATTCTTATCCGGCGGCGGTAATGCCTGATTTCAAAGCTTTAAGATATATTACTTGTCCCAATCAGGTGGTGAGTGATTCTAAAGACCATAAACCCGGAATTGATAATGGTGGTCCTTTCTTGGCTATGAATCCTTTCAGCAGTCGTTGCTGTCAGCATAACCATGCGCAAGGCTGGCCTTACTATATTGAAAATTTGGTTTATGCAACTCCGGATAACGGGCTCGCCGCCATTATTTACGGTCCGTGTTGTGCACAGGCGAAAGTAGGGGTAAACGGTACTGAAGTTATTCTGAGAGAAGAAACAAACTATCCGTTTGAAGAAATGATTCGGTTTACAGTGCAAGTTTCCGGTAAAGTGGATTTTCCATTATATCTTCGTGTACCTGCTTGGTGCAAGGGGGGGACATTAATAGTTAACGGAGAAACGGTAGCTGCTGGTATGGAGTCTGGTAAATATGTTCGTTTGGATAGAACTTGGAGTAATGGAGATGTGGTAATCTTGCAATTACCCATGTCTTTATCTGTTCAAAGATGGCAGACCAATCAAAACAGTGCCAGCGTGAATTACGGTCCTTTGACTTTCTCTCTATTGATAGAGGAAGAGTATAGAAAGGTAAGTAGTGCAGAAAATGCTATATGGGATTCTAAATGGCAGAAAGGTGCTGATGTCAATGCTTGGCCTACTTATGAAATCTATCCTCAAAGTGCTTGGAACTATGCTTTGAAATTGGATGATAAGGTTTTGGAGCAATGCTTGAAAGTCGAGAAGAGAGAATGGCCTTCAGACAATTATCCTTTTACTGCTGATAACGTTCCTCTAGTGATAAAAGCACAAGGGAGAAGAGTGCCTTCTTGGGGCATAGATCAATATGGCTTATGTGGTGTGTTGCCGGAAGAAGGGGCTCCGAAAAGTGAAATATTGGAAGATATAACCTTGATACCGATGGGAGCTGCCCGTTTGCGTATCTCGGCATTTCCTGTAACTTATGAATAATTTTATATTACTATGAAAAGACTGTTATTTGTGATTCTATTGACAATTATGGGATGTTGCGGTGTACATGTGCAAGCCGTTGGATACGAAAAAATTATTAATCCGGTATTGCCGGGTGATCGTCCTGATCCTACTGTCATTGAAATAAATGGAGAGTATTGGGCTGCTGCGACTTCTAATGAATGGTCGCCGTTGTTCCCTATTTTTAAATCAAAAGATTTAGTGAACTGGGAATTGGTGAATTATGTTTTTCCGGATGGAGCACCTGATTGGGCATTGAATAATTTTTGGGCCCCGGAATTATCGTATGATGAGAAACAGGGAAAGGTTTATCTGTATTATACAGCCCGTGACAAGAGGACAAAGAGATTATCGTGTGCGGCGGCGGTAGCTGATTCCCCGATGGGGAGGTTCAAAGATTTGGGACCGTTGGTTGCTCAGGAACCAGGCTCTATTGATGCTTTTGCTGCAAGAGATGAGAAGGGTAAACTTTATCTTATATGGAAAGAAGACGGCAACAGTATGGGCTTGCCTACAAATATTTGGGCACAGGAGATGACGGAGGACCGTACCCGTCTGATAGGAGAAATGACTTCCTTGTTTTGTAATGACACTCCTTGGGAGGAAGGGCTGGTAGAAGGGGTATGTGTTTTTAAAAAGCAGGATTATTTTTATATCTTGTATTCGGCAGCTAGCTGTTGTGATAAAAAATGTAATTATAAAACAGGAGTAGCCCGTTCCAAATCTTTGCTGGGTAAATGGGAGAAGTATGAAAAGAATCCTATACTGGTAGACAATCAGGATTGGCGTTGTCCCGGACATGGTACTATAGTTCGGAAAGATGGAAAGGAGTTTTATTTGTATCATGCTTATAATAGGAGTGGTTCGGTATATGTCGGACGTCAGGGCGTGTTGGAGGAATTGTGTTGGGGAGAGGATGGCTGGCCTTATTTTAGGAACGATGCCGTTTATAATCGTCCTAATTTGTCTTTGGATTATGTGGATTCCTTTAAGGGTAATACACTAGCTCCCATTTGGCAATGGAGGGTAACCCAGAAAATAGATTATCAGACAGGAAAAAACGGATTACATCTAGGAGCATCTATGGAAAACAGGGAATTGGGTACTCTGCTGGTACAACCTGTCAAGGCTTTGAATTTTTCGTTGACTGCTACTGTTGATAACCGGAAAAGTATGGCTGCGGCTGGTATCGGTATTATTGGTGGAGCTCATAATGGATTTGGCGCTCCTTTAGCCGGTATTGGCATATCAGTTTTGAAAGATAAGGTGGAAGTATGGAAAAATGTAGATGGTAAAGTTGATGTCTTGGCTCAAAGTGCTATAACGGTGTCAGCAACGACACAGGTCAGGATGACTGTGAAAGACGGGTATTGGCTTTGCTTTGAGTTCCGGAAAGGGCAGAGGTGGATACCTTTGGCAACGGAAATAGATGCTTCGCCGTATGTTCCGTGGGGAATGGGCTTCCGCATAGGCTTGTGTGCTAAAGGGGGAGACGGAACCTTTGCTGATTTCTGTAAGATTGAATTGATTCATTGATTGTGTTTTTTATAAAATCTGTTACCATGAAAAAATATAGGTTAGTATTCGTTTTAAGTATATTGTTTTTAGGAGTGATCAAGTTGACTGCATCGGAATATGAGCAGGTGCGCAAAGCACCTCGTGTACATGTTCCGGTATGGCAGTCATTTGCACTGTCGGAAGTCGAATTAACCGATAGCTATTTTAAGAAAGCGATGGATTTACATAAAGGATATCTGCTGTCGCTGGATGTAGACAGGCTCATTCCACACGTACGCCGTAGTGTCGGTTTGCAGGGGAAAGGAGATAATTACGGAGGATGGGAGAAGCATGGTGGATGTACCTATGGTCATTATATGTCTGCTTGTGCCATGATGTATGCTTCTACAGGCGAGAAAGCCTTGCTGGATAAATTGAATTATATGCTGGATGAACTGCAAGAGTGCCAAAAACAGACCCCGGATGGTTGGTTCATTACCGGTAAAAGAGGAAAGGAGGGTTATTTGCAGTTGCTTCAAGGGAATGTGGTGCTTAACCAGCCGGATGAAACCGGACAACCTTGGAATTATAACCAGAATGGGAACTCATGGTATTGTATCCATAAGATTTTGGCGGGATTGAGGGATGCATATGTCTATGCAGGTTGTAGGCAAGCCAAGGATATATTGATGCCTTTGGCGGATTTTATTTCTCATATAGCCTTGAATAGCAATAGGGATCTTTTTCAAAGTACCTTGAGTGTGGAACAGGGGGGGATGAATGAAGTTTTTGTTGATATTTATAGTATTACCGGAGATAAGAAATTTTTGCAGACGGCAGAAAGGTTCAATCATATCAATGTTATTTATCCGATTGCTAACGGAGAAGATGTGTTATTCGGTCGCCATGCTAACGATCAAATACCTAAATTTATGGGAGTAGCCAGAGAGTATGAGTTCTCACCCAATGATATTTATTATCAGGCTGCCCGTAACTTTTGGAATATTGTAATTAAAGATCACACATTGGCCATCGGTGGAAATAGTTGTTATGAGCGTTTTGGCGTACCGGGTGAAGAAAGCAAGCGGCTGGACTATACTTCGGCAGAAACTTGTAATACATATAACATGTTGAAATTGTCAAGACAGTTGTTCATGTTGGATGGTGATTATAAATATCTGAATTACTATGAACATGCTTTATATAACCATATTCTTGCTTCACAAGATCCTGATATGCCGGGCTGTGTGACTTATTATACTTCTTTGTTGCCGGGATCATTTAAGCAATATAGTACTCCGTTTGATTCTTTCTGGTGTTGTGTGGGTACAGGGATGGAGAATCATTCTAAGTATGCCGAATCCATTTATTTTAAGGATAACCAAGAATTGCTGGTCAATCTGTATATTCCTTCACGTCTCCACTGGAAGGAAAAAGGTTTGAAGCTGACTTTGGATACTTATTTCCCGGAGTCGGATACGGTTACAGTAAGGATGGATGAAATAGGGAGCTATACAGGAATGCTTCTGTTCCGTTATCCGGATTGGGTGAGCGGTGATGCTGTAGTTCGTATTAATGGAAAGCCGGCACAGACGGAAGCACATAAGGGAAGCTACATTCGCCTGTTGGATTCTGTTAAGAGCGGAGATGTGATAACATTGGTTTTCACACGTAACTTATATATTGATTATGCAAAGGATGAACCTCATTTCGGCTCTGTCATGTATGGCCCGATATTGCTTGCGGGAGGATTGGGGACGGATGATATGCCCGAAGATAAGGTTATTGACAATCGTGCTTGTCGTGAATCGCTTCCGGCAAAGAATATTCCTATGTTAGTGGGTCCATTGGCCGATCTGGATAGCTGGATACAATGTTCTTCACAACATCCTTTACGGTTTACAGTAAAGAATGGAGGTGGACAACAAGGGGTAGGGTTGATCCCTTATTTTCAAATGCATCATCAGCGGCATACTGTATATTGGAAACTTTATTCTCCGGATGAATTTGTTTATCGTACTCGTTCTTTAACGGATGAAGTGAAGATCGGTGACGAGAAAGATGAAGGGAAACATGCGTTGCAAGGGGAGAATGATTCTATTTATTGGCATGATTATTTTTGGGCAAAGAATACTCGGTTCCGTATGGCAAAAGACGGATGGTTTTCTTACACACTTCATATAAATAAAACGGAACAAAAGCCTTATCATCTGATTTGTCGTTTCTGGGGAGACGAGCCTGATACTTGTCAGTTTGATATATTGATTGACGGCAACTATCTACGTACTGTCAGTTTGAATCGAAAACTATATCTGACCTATGTGGACGATGTGTATTCTATTCCTGCAGACTGGACTCGTGGAAAGGATAAAGTGAATGTTACTTTCCGTGCTGCTCAAGGGAAGAATGCCGGAGGATTGTATGAATTGAAAATTACTTCAGATACGAATTATAGATAAACTTTAAATATAGATTACCATGAAAAAAACGTTGGTTATATTATTCGTCGCCGGGGTTCTTGCCGCGTGTAAGTCGACGGATAGCAATAAATCTGATTATCAATACAAGGATGTACCTTTTACCAATGTACACTTTTCTGATAATTTCTGGGCATCTCGTATTGAAACCATTCGTAGTGTTACCGTGCCTTTTGCTTTTCATAAATGTGAGGAAACTTATCGTATAGATAATTTTGCAGTAGCGGGGAAACTGATGGAAGGAAAGTTCAATTCCCCTTATCCGTTTGATGATTCGGATGTGTATAAGATAATGGAAGGAGCTGCTTACTTGTTGGCGGTGAAGGAGGATAAAGCGCTGGATATGTATATGGACAGTCTGATTCATCTGATAGGAGCTGCGCAGGAACCGGATGGTTATCTTTATACTACCCGTACTATTGGCGGGGATTCGCAACATCCGTGGGCTGGCAGTAAAAGATGGGAAAATGAACGTGACAACAGCCATGAATTGTATAATGTAGGACACATGTATGAGGCGGCTGTAGCTCATTATCTAGCTACCGGAAAACGTTCATTTCTTGATATAGCCATTAAGAGTGCGAATTTGTTGTGTAATACCTTTGGTCCTGAAGAAGAAAAGATTACTGTAGCGCCAGGGCATCAGGAAGTGGAGATTGGGCTGGTAAAGCTTTATAGGGTGACAGGAGATAAACGTTATTTGGATTTGTCACAATTCTTTTTGGAGGCTCGTGGAAAGTATGACAAATATGATCGGAATAGTGAGGATCAGTTCCGTAACGGATCTTATTGGCAGGATCATAAGCCAGTCATTGCTCAGGATGAGGCTGTAGGCCATGCAGTGCGGGCTACCTACATGTATGCTGCTATGACAGATATAGCCGCTTTGAAAAACGAGCGGCATTTTGAAAATGCTGTGGGTAAATTATGGGACAATGTAGTAGGGAAGAAGATGTATATTACCGGAGCTATTGGTTCAACTCGTCATGGAGAAGCGTTTGGTAAAAACTATGAGTTGCCTAATAGTACAGCTTATTGTGAAACATGTGCTTCTATTGCCAATTGCATGTGGAATTTACGCATGTTCATGCTGCATGGTGATGCCAAATACATTGATGTGCTGGAACGTTCTTTGTATAACGGGGTGTTGAGTGGCATTAGTCTGGATGGAAAGAAGTTTTTTTATCCAAATGTCCTCTCTTGCGATGAAAATGGCTCAGAGCGTAGCGAATGGTTTGATTGTTCTTGCTGCCCTTCTAATCTAGCTCGTTTTATTCCTTCGGTGCCAGGGTATGTGTATGCCACTTCTTCCAAAGGATTTTATGTGAATCTGTATGGTGCCAACCATGCTGATGTAGTTCTAAAGAATGGAAAGCATGTACAGGTGGAACAACAGACGGATTATCCGTGGAATGGAAAGATAAAGTTGATATTGACTCCGGAAACCCCGGAAGATTTTGCTGTTATGTTGCGTATTCCGGGATGGGTAAATAGTCAGCCTGTACCTTCCGATCTTTATACTTATACCAGGCATGATAAAGGAGCCGTAAAAATTACAATCAATGGAAAACCCCGGGATTTTGTAATGGAGAAAGGATATGCCGTTTTATCCGGTAGTTGGAAACAGGGGGATACAATTGAACTAAGTCTTCCGATGGATGTCCACAAGGTTTCAGCAAATGATAAGGTTGCTACGGATGTGAATCATCTTGCCGTAGAGCGTGGCCCGATAGTTTATTGTGCAGAGTTTGCTGACAATGGAGGGACTGTATTGAATTATGTGCTGAAACCGGAAACGGCTTTTGAGGCTGCTCCTGCTTCTATGTTGGGAGGTGTGGAGATATTGAAAGGAACCACAGAACGCATTATTGCCGAGAATGATTTTAAGGAAATAAAGTCTGTGACAGATTCTATCCTGCTTATTCCTTATTATGCACGGTCTCATAGAGGAAATGGTGAAATGGCTGTGTGGCTTCCTTCCGATGAGAATATATTGAAAGATCAGCTAAAAGAACGTGCCCGTATTACGGATAAAGTTTTTATCGGTAAAGAAAGTTCGGAAACTGCGCATCAGTTGAAAGGTGAGAATACTCATACGGGAGGACCAAATACATGGCGTGATGCCTCGGATGGTGGATGGTTTTCGTATACCCTGAGAGTAGATCCGGTTCAACCGATGGAATTGGTTTTGACTTATAGCAGTACAGATGGAGGAAATCGTGAATTCGAGATATTTGCCGAACATGAAAAGATAGGGGAGCAAAAATTACGGGTGGAAACTTTTAGTGCATGGATTGATAAAGTGTATCCTATTCCTGTTGATTTAACTCGGGGGAAAAGTCATGTAACTGTTAAGATACAGGCTTTGCCCGGTATGATTGCTGGAGGTGTGTTTGGTTGCAGAATGCAGAAGCAAAAAAAATAGGCCTATGAAACGCTATATTATGACCACCGGATTGATGTATATATGCGTGTTTTGTTCTTTAGCCCAAAAACAAATGATGTATGGAGATACAAGCCGTATTGGAATACCTTTTTCTAAAGATCCTCATGTAGTGGAGTTCCAAGGTAAATATCTGATGTATTATTCTATTCCTCCAAAGCAGAATGGAAACGCGGAAGCGCAAGGTTGGGGAATAGGCATTGCCGGGAGCAAGAATCTGAAAGATTGGCATCGTATTGGAGAAATCATACCTCAAACAGCTTATGAGTCTAAAGGGTTATGTGCTCCGGGTGCTTTGGTAAGAAATGATACGGTTCATCTATTCTATCAGACGTATGGTAATGGTGCTAAAGATGCTATTTGTCATGCATGGTCTGAAGATGGGATCCATTTTGTACGTAATGCTACAAATCCTATTTTTTCTCCGGAAGGGGAGTGGAACTGCGGGCGTGCCATCGATGCGGAGGTCGTTTTTTTAAAGGATCGGTATTATTTATATTATGCAACTCGTACTCCTGATTATTCTACCCAAATTATAGGAGTTGCAATGGCACCTGCACATACGGATTTTTCGAAACAGGCATGGAAGAGTCCGGTGAATCATCCGGTGCTTGTTCCCGAATATCCTTGGGAAGAGAAGTGTGTCGAAGGAGCATCTGTTGTGCGGATGGGAGATGAGATGTTTATGTTTTATGCCGGGGCCTATAATAATCGTCCTCAGCAGATTGGAGTTGCTAAAAGTAGTGATGGTATTCATTGGACAAAACTTTCTAATAAACCCTTTCTGATGAATGGTGATCCTGGAACATGGAATTGCTGTGAGTCCGGACATCCTCATCTCTTTAAAACAAGGAAAGGAAAAACATATTTATTTTATCAAGGGAATGATGACTTTGGTAAAACTTGGTTTCTTTCGAATATGGAGGTCAAATGGAAGAATAGACATCCTTTTATCGCTCATTATATAAATCAAAAAGCACATTAAATATGAAGAAAATATTTCTTTTTCTATATACCTTATTGGTCTTTTCCGGTGTATACGCACAAGAAAACAAGGTAAAGGTGGAGCCGGTGAATGGAGATAAAATTTCTTTGTTCTCTTTAAAAGAAGTCCGTTTACTGGATAGTGATTTTAAACATATCATGGACCTGAACCACGCCTATATGCTTTCTTTGGAACCTGACCGTTTGCTGTCTTGGTTTCGGAGAGAAGCAGGTTTGACACCTAAGGCACAACCCTATCCTTTTTGGGAATCTGAGTATATGAACGGGCATGGACCTTTACCGGGACATATTATGGGGTTTTATCTGTCTGGAATTTCTATGATGTATGATTCTACGGGAGATACTGCAATTCTAAGTAGATTAAGCTATATCTTGGAGGAGTTATCTCTTTGCCAGCAAGCTGGAGGTGATGGATATTTGTTACCTACTATTTGCGGTAGAGCTATTTTCGAGAATGTGCTGGATGGAAATTTCAAGACTTCTAATCCTTTTATTGAGACTCCTTATGACAAATGCTGGGAACCTGTGTATGTCATGAACAAGATCATGTTGGGGCTTTATCAGGTTTATATGCGATGTGATTTATTACAGGCAAAAGAAATATTGGTAAAGATGGCAGACTGGTTCGGCTATTCAGTCATTGACAAGTTATCACATGATGACCTTCAAAAATTGTTGGTGTGCGAGCATGGCTCTATCAATGAGTCTTTTATAGATGTTTATCAGATAACGGGTGAGGAGAAGTATCTTAAGTGGGCACAAAGACTCAACGATGAGGATATGTGGGTTCCCATGTCTGAAGGAAAGGATATATTGGAGGGTTGGCATGCTAATACCCAGATTCCTAAATTTACAGGTTTCGAATCTGTTTATCGTTATGATAGTAATGAACGTTTTACCACAGCTGCCCGTTTCTTTTGGGATACAGTAGTGAGAAAACATACTTGGGTGATGGGAGGTAACAGTACAGGAGAACATTTCTTTGCTCCTGAGGAATTCGAGCATCGAATAGAATTGAACGGGGGACCTGAATCTTGTAATTCGGTTAATATGCTTCGTCTGACAGAGAGTTTATATTGTGATTATGCCGAGGTGGAGAAAGTGGATTATTATGAGAAAGTCTTATTTAATCATATTTTGGCCAACTATGATCCTGATCAGGGTATGTGTGTGTATTATACTTCCATGAAACCGGGACACTATAAAATTTATGGAACTAAATATGATTCTTTTTGGTGTTGTACCGGGACGGGGTTTGAGCAAACAGCAAAGTTTGGGCAAATGATTTATGCTCATACAGATGATGCCTTGTATGTAAATATGTTTATACCATCGGTAGTTACATGGGATAAAGGAATCAGTATTCATCAGGAAACTGCTTTTCCTGATGAAGGTGTTACTAGTCTTACTGTTTCCGGAGAGGCTGTTTTTAATTTAAAGATACGTTGTCCTTATTGGGTGGGAAGTTCGTCACTCAATGTAATTGTAAATGGTAAGAGAGAGAAAATAAAGGCTGGTGTGGATGGATATGTTTCAATAAACAGGCAGTGGAAAGATGGAGATAAAGTACGGATAGAGCTACCTATGAAATTGGAAATAGTGCCTTTGAATGAGGCGACTCATTATCTTGCTTTGAAATATGGGCCTATTGTTTTGGCAGCTAGAATTAGTGACGAGCATTTATCGAAAGATGATTTCAGATCTGCACGTTCTACTGTTGCTATGAAAGATTATCCAGTGATAGATGTGCCGGCTTTTATAGGGGATATCCGGAAAATACCGGCTGCTGTTATCCGGAAAAAAGGAGAGAAGCTGGCTTTTTTGTGTAGTAAGGATAATGTAGTATCCAAGCCTGTAGAGCTGGTTCCTTTTAATACTATTCACTGGAGCCGCTATGCCGTATATTTTCGGCATTATGATAAGAAAGAGAACTATTTGGCCGAGCTGAAGAAATCGGAGCAATTTAAGCAAGAAGAGGATAACTTGAATAAAAGAACTGTAGACAGGGTCATTATTGCAGATGCTGAATCTGAGAAAATGCATAAAATGGAGGCAGTAAATTCTACAGCTGGTGAGAATTGGCGGGATGCTTCTAAAGGTGGATATTTTATGTATGAAATGAAAGTTCGGAAAGAGATGGAACAGTCTGTTTGCTTACAGCTTTTGGGAAGTGATTCGGGTAATCGTATTTTTGATGTTTTGATTGATGGTAAATGGATAGATACTATTGATTTGTCTAAACCTTGTAAAGAAGGAAAAGGACTGTATAGATGTTATATTCATATTCCTGCTGAATATATAAAAGCAAGAAAAAATGTAACAGTGAAATTTCAGGCAAAGAATGGTTGTATAGCTGGGGGGATTTTTGATGTAAGGATTGTGTCTGCCATTTCGGTTCAAGACATGTAAATAAGAGCAGCTTTCGTTTTTAAAACATTCTCCATAGTTCGACTGTTCTAATGATAGTACAAACAGAAAAAATAATGATTATGGAAAAATATTTTATTCATAGCAATGAACTGCATTTGATTGATATGGATAAAATTCATCAGGCAGTGGAAAGGATCGTGGACTCATTGGATATGGCTGCCGGATCAACTTGTCATTTTGATCTTTATAAAGTGGTGGAAACCTATTTTAAAGATTTGGATAAAAGAAGGGAAATAAACTGCTTATTGGGTATTGTGGATACGGAGGAGGAATTGGAGGAAAAGATGGAAGGCTTTTGAAATCTATTTTTTAATTTGTTTTGTTTTCTATTCTTTATCTATTTTTACTGGGTGAAGATAAGTCTTCCTTTTTCATACTATTTCTGTTTATAAGACAGAGATGGTTTTAAAGTTTGTAAAGGCAGTTGGTTCATACTGAACCGACTGCCTTTTTATCTGAGTTCTATTGGTGGTTCTTGGGAAATTATATATTAGGAGTAATCTCATAGTATAGGGTTATACATGATTCTTTATTCTGAAAACTTTATTTAATTCTTAGGTTTTTGTAAGTTTGCTAAATGAAATCTAATAGAAAATAGAATGAAAACATTTAGACTAGTATTCATAATTCTGATAATGAGTGGATTAATATTTCAGGGGAGAGCTCATGTCTGTTGGGACGATCTAGAGTTCAAACAGTTTTCCACTCCTGAAGGATTACCGAATAGCATGGTTCACCAAGTGTATCGGGTCAGTAGATTTTTAGTGGGGATAAATTTGTAATCTAATTGAATAGTTCTTT
>OFCS01000643.1_pt1 | contig 15293 bp, 9 predicted proteins | sample 1520891 | NCBI WGS metagenome assembly OFCS01 (sample SAMEA2699026, study PRJEB24076) | metagenome | biome: Human gut stool | place: Spain | collected 2012-01-19
TTCAAAACCCGCTATGCCTGTTGTGAGCAGTACCGAACGAAGAAATTCGCTCAGGACTCTCGGCCGATCTATATCGGCAAGCTCCATCAATTCACGACGGAAAACAACCAGTACTGGAGCAAGTCGTCGCGCAGCATGCGCCGCCTCCTGGGCAGAATCAGCACCTTCGAGCACGCACGGCAGAGCTCCTATCGCGACACCGGCTCGACGGGCCAGAGCCCCTAATGCAGCTGAGAGAGCCGCCTCTAAGGGCGCTCGCCGCGGATCCTCCCAGCGCATTACAGGATTGTCATGACGGGCAGCCGTCGAAAAAAGCAGCAGCACGTCACCTGGTACTGGTCCCGTACGAGCGCGAAGTGCTTCAGGTCCCGCCAGCCAAAGCGGTCTGGCCATATCTTCGAGTACGGGGCGGCCAACATCCGCGTCAATGCCGGCAATCCACACCATGCTGCCAAATCCTGGGTTCGGCGCAAAAAAGCGCGCCGCAGAGACTGCAACAGCCCCGTCCATCAAACGAAACGGGATAGAAACGGAATCAGCACCAGGGCCCTCTGGGGAGATCTTTTTTTGAGCAGACATCGCTCGTTCAAGCCGACGGAGCTCTTCTCCTACAGGGAAATGCATAAAGACGGGGCCTGCCGACGCAAATAGGAGATTGGATTCGGCAATGCCCAGCCGCTCCGCAGCCGCATGTGCAAACCCCTGCGCGGCTGCTGTTGAAAGATCGCCGCGGCCTGCGCAGCCTGAGCCCGCAGTAATCAGCAGTCTGGACCCTGCACCAGTCCAAACTTTTTGAGCTGCTTGTACAAGTCTTTCTGCGGCGCCGTCATCCGGATAGGCAGAGCCGAGCATTGCGCCAGTCGCGACTGTCCATCGTGCCGGCGGCGTAAATTCTGCGCACCAAAAATTTCCGGCACTTCGCCAGACCGCTCCGGGAAGCGCAAAACGCGGCAGTTGATGATTGGATGCAGCAGAGTTCATGCAAATTTGGAAAAAGAAACGTTCACCCAAAGCATACCGCCCGGCAGCTTTTCTATCGAAAAACCATTCCGGGCGGTGAACTCCGCCGCCCCCTCAGGAGAAGGCCGCGGTCATCAAGGTTCAGAAAGCAATCAACGCAAACGGCCGTGGCAGTCCTTGAACTTCTTCCCGGAACCGCAGGGGCACGGATCGTTGCGGCCGCAATGACGGAAAGCCGCCTGCAAGCGAGCGTTCTCGTCCGCGCTCAGCTGATCCAGAGAACTGCCCTGATCATTCGGCGCATTGAGTCCCTGTGAAGCGTCGGCGTCAGCGAGATGCGATGCATCGGCACGAGCCTCGCCACGGGCAAGATTGTCTTCCGCAGCAGCCTGCGCTTCTTCAGGCTGTTTGATCTCAACGCGCATGAGTACCGTAGTCGTCGTTTCACGGATCGAGTCGAGCAGCTGCTCAAACATCGTGAAGGCCTCGCGCTTATATTCCTGCTTAGGCTGCTTCTGAGCGTAACCGCGCAGGTAGATGCCCTGACGCAAGGCGTCCAAAGCGGCAATGTGCTGGCGCCAGAGCTGGTCGATCACCTGCAGGAGCACCGAACGGCCAAAAGCAGCGAAAGCGTCATGGCCAACCAGCGTTTCCTTGGCTTCATAGATCTCGTTGGCACGGTCAATAAGCGCCTTCAAAAGATCTTCATCCGTCGTTGCAGTGTCCGCGTCGAGCATCTTCTTGAAGTCGATTTCAATGCCAAAACCGCTCTTGAGTTTGTCGTTGAGCGCATCGAGATCCCACTGCTCTTCAACGGTATCCGCCGGCACAAAGCTGCGGAACAAATCGGTGAAATACCCCTCACGCAGATTCTTGATGAGCTCACTGCAGTCGGTCGCTTCAAGAATCTCATTGCGTAAGCCGTAGATCTCATGGCGCTGATCGTTCTGGACATCGTCAAACTCCAGAAGCTGCTTGCGGATGTCGTAGTTGCGGCCTTCCACTTTGCGCTGTGCGGATTCGATCATGCGAGTCAGCATCTTCGACTCAATCGCAACGCCCGGCTCAAGCTTGAGCCGATCGGCGATGGCGCGCATACGGTCGCCGCCGAAAATGCGCAGCAGCTGATCTTCCATCGACAGATAAAAGCACGATGAACCCGGGTCACCCTGACGTCCTGCGCGGCCGCGCAGCTGATTATCGATACGGCGGGATTCATGACGTTCGCTGCCGATGATGCGCAGGCCGCCGGCTGCCACGACCTCGTCATGGAGCTTTTGCCACTGCAACTTCACCTCAGCGATGCGCTGCGCTTTTTCTTCTGCGGAAAGCGTTTCGTCAGCTTCAATCGCACCTACAGCCTTGTTGATGCCGCCGCCGAGCACAATGTCGGTACCGCGGCCAGCCATATTGGTAGCGATCGTCACCATGCCGGGACGACCGGCATCAAGCACGATCTGCGCTTCGCGTTCATGCTGCTTGGCGTTGAGCACATTGTGCTCAATGCCCTCTTTCGTCAGCAGCTGCGAGAGCAGTTCGGAGTTTTCAATCGAGGTCGTGCCGAGCAGAACCGGCTGTCCCTTCGCGTGACATGCCTTGACGTCCTCAATGATGGCCTGATATTTCTCCGTCACCGTACGGTAGACCTTGTCTTGCTCGTCGATTCGTATCATCTTGCGATGTGTCGGAATAACGACAGTTTCAAGACCATAAATGTCCTGGAATTCGTACGCCTCAGTATCCGCCGTACCCGTCATGCCTGAGAGCTTCTCGTACATGCGGAAGTAGTTCTGGAAGGTAATCGACGCCATCGTCTGATTTTCGTGCTGAATGCGCACGCCTTCCTTAGCTTCGACGGCCTGGTGAATACCTTCGCTCCAGCGACGCCCCGGCATCAAACGGCCCGTAAATTCGTCCACGATGACGATTTCACCGTCCTGCACCACATACTGCTGATCGCGCTTGAAGAGCGTATGGGCCTTCAGGGAGGCCATCAGGTGATGCATCAAAATGATGTTCTTCGGCGAGTAAAGCGATTCGCCGGGACCGACAAGACCGCGTTCTGCGAGGATCTTTTCGAGCTTCACATGGCCGGACTCGGAGATATAGACCTGATGGGCTTTTTCGTCGACCCAATAGTCGCCTTCGCCCTTTTCCTCCTGCTGGCGCGTGAGGAGCGGCGGAATTTCATTGATTCGGAGGTAAAGATCCGTATTGTCATCGGCCGGCCCCGAAATGATGAGCGGCGTACGCGCCTCGTCAATCAGAATGGAGTCCACTTCGTCGACAATCGCAAAGTAAAGACCGCGCTGACGGCGAGCAGAGACGTCGTACTCCATGTTGTCGCGCAGATAGTCAAAGCCGAACTCATTATTCGTGCCGTACGTAATATCGGCCGCATAGGCTTCTTTCTTAGCCGCAGTGTCCTGCTGCGAAAGAATCTTGCCGACAGAAAGTCCGAGCCAGTGGTAAAGCCGCCCCATCCAATCCGCATCTCGCGAAGCCAGATAGTCGTTTACAGTCACGACATGCACGCCTTTGCCGGCCAAAGCATTCAAATAGACGGCAAGCGTAGCGGTAAGGGTTTTGCCTTCACCAGTGCGCATTTCAGCGATCTTGCCGTCATTGAGCACCATGCCGCCAATCAGCTGCACATCGAAGTGGCGCATACCGAGCACGCGCTTAGAGGCTTCGCGCACAACCGCGAAGGCTTCCGTCAGCAATTCGTCCGTGGTCGCACCCTTGGCAATACGGTCGCGGAATTCCTGAGTCTTGGCCTGCAGTTCGGCGTCCGAAAGCGCCTCCATGGCGGGTTCGAGCTTGTTGATCGCAGCCACTTGGCGGCGGTACTGCTTAATGAGCCGCTCGTTGCGGCTGCCAAAAATCTTGGTTAAAAGTTCGTCAAACATGTTTTCGCTGGAATTCTGCGTCGCGGCGTCTGCTGTCACGGCAGGCGTCTGCTTGGGTTTTAGGTCTGCCTGGACAATAGAGCCGTCAAAAAAAGCGGAAGTCTTATCAATAAGACTGCTGCATTACATCCTGCTTAAGGTAGAAAACGCATCCATGCGCCTCAACCCATAAAGCATCGGGCACCATCTCGAGTAGACTTCTCCAAGAAGGGCTAGGCGCTCCGGCATGCTGATGGAAAAACCGTCCAAGACGGCCATATTCCCCAGAGAGCCGAGCACAATTGAAGGATTATCGCATTTTTGCGATCCTGCAATGCCGCCACTGAGCCCGAATTCATTGCGGAATAATGCTTTCCGCTGCAGATTGTCCGGAGACCCTTTTCGTGCCTAGGCTTCGCTCGCTTCCTGCCGGCTTTACGCTCAGAAACCGCGGCTTCCGCTCTCCGGAAAAGTCACTCGCCGAATCGAGTGCCAGCGGAAAGCTTCTTGCCGAATACGAACTGGCCTGCCGCGCCGGCAAAGCCATCATGCCGCTTATTGACCAGCTGCGGCTGCCGCTCGACTTTTCATCCGGACGCGGTGTCCGGATAAACACTCAAGGCACCATTACCTTCATCACCGACAGCGCTGCTCAGCAAAGTCGGTTAAGAAATCTTTCTAAACGAATTCTTGAAAATCTCATTACAGCAGGCGTCCCTGTTGTTGCGGTTGACTTCCGTAACCGCGGACGCCGCTCCACACTGAATGAAGTTGAAAAACCTGAGCCGATCCGAACCCCTTCACTCATTGCCGCTGCAGAACTTGAATCCTCTGCAGCCCGACTGATCAATCCTGACCTCAAACACCAGATACTCGCACTCGCAGCACTGCTTCGCCCTCGGCCCGAAGAAATGCCGCTGGCCGTTGAAACGGCCTTGGAAGGCACGATTGAACGCATTGATCGACTGATCGGGCGTACCGATCGAATCAAAACACTGCTGCCGAGTGCTCCGGATGCCAAACTGATTCCCGATGAAGCCTCTGCCAAGGCGAACCCCGTACTGGCCGCCGTTCGCTCACGTCAGCGCGCACGGCTCGCTCGGCGTACGCTCGCAGAAACTGAAACAAATCAGATCGCCGAAGAAGCCCGGCAAGCGCTGGCGTTGCTGAAGACTGCACGTGAAAAATTGATGCCGCCCGCAGCAGAGGAGGCCACAGCGGAGCTGCCGTTCGAACTTTCTTCCAAAGTACTCGACGATGCCGGCCAAAGCGCCGTCAGCGCCGCACTTAAGATCGCAGGATGGACGGCAAGACTCAACCAAGTGGAGGATCGCCTCACACTGCCTCTGGAAGAAGCCGTACAAACGCTTGCCGCCAAGGGAACACCGCCAGCCGCCGCCAGCCCCTCACTTCCGAACGCCGGAACGCCTGAGGAGCTTTCGCCGGCAGTGCTTCGCAGCGAGCTCAAGCGAAAAATAAAAGTCCTGCAAAGCAAACTCTCCGAAACGCTTTCGCAGATAAGACATATCGGCGTGCGCATGCCCGAGCTGCCCGATATTCTCGCCGCCGACAGTCGGCTGGCCCAGGAAGCCGCAGATCTCGCACGAGCACGCGAAAAAGGCGACTCGCAGGCTTTGGCTGTTGCGCTCTCGGCAGAAAGCTCCCGCAAACTCCTCTCGTGGGAGTCGCGTCTGGAAGTGAAAAGCCGACTCGACACGCTCGAGCAAGCTCTGGCAGCCATGTCCAAGCGTTTTCTGGCCGACCGGCCTTGGCTGCTCGCGCCTCGGTCCAAATACGCCGACGAGCGTCCTGAGACAATGGAAACGCTGCGGAAAATCGATCGACGGCTGATCAATGAAGAAGAGGCGCTCTCAAGCATGTCCGCAGAGATTGAGACATTGGCAGAAAAAGTCGAAATTCTCCGCGGGGATCTCCCTGACGACGCCCTGAGCGGCATCAACCCCTTGGAAGGTGCGCTTCTTGAATCGCTCAAAATCGTTTTTGCCCGTCTGCGCAGTCTGGAAGCTGTCCTTGGCGGACGTCTCAATGAATCCATCATTCCCTCGGAAGCAGAGGCCGAAGCAGACCCACAGCTCGCCGCCATCCGCGCGCGTCAACTCGCGCGGCTTAAAACCTGGGATAACCGTGCCGCACTCCTTGCCGCCGCCGAGCAGTCGGCAGCCGCTATTGATCGAGTGCTCACCGCGCCGCGCGGAGAGGGATTGTCCCCAGAACTCGCCGCTATGCTCGAACGGGCGGCCGCAGAAGTGGTCGAACGTTTCGAAGCAGCTCGTACTGCCATAGACCCCGACGCCAAGCCCCTTGAGCTGCCCGATCTTTTCGGCGCGCCTATACCGGCCGACGAAAAATCGGAGTCTGCCGCCCCGCACGCCAGTCAAACCGCTCGAGCAGCGGAAGATGCGGCACAGGCAGCGGCCGAGGCAGAGGAGGTCCAACAGCAGGAACTTCGCACCAAGCTCAAGGAGCTGCTAACCATTATTCCAATATGGGCCGACCGTCTGCCGCGCATGCCGGACCCCAAACTCATCCCGAATGAAGCAGAGTGCACCGGCAATCCGCAGCTCTCTGAACTGCGAAGCCGTATGCTCAGCCGGCGCAGTCGCCGTGAAGATCTGCAGGCACGTCTCAGCAGTCTGCACGAAGCTGCGCTTAAGCTGCGCGAACGCCTAGGCAATCCTCTCGCCGACGCTGCCGAAACGGGCCGTTATGCTGCCGCACTGATGCGTGACGCCGACCGTTTTTCGGCAGACCTTGGCAAATAAAAAGCCGCAGGCAACGTCATACAGCCCGCGGCTTTGCGTTTTCCGTCGGAAAATGCACAGTTAGAACGGCAGCTTCCCGTCATCGGGCGCTTCAGGACGAACCGCGGCAGGCTGAGGCCAAAAATCAACCGGACAGTCCTTAGCATGTTCGAATGTTACGGTTTCAAAGGCTGAAGGATCCGCTAAAAGTGCACGCAGCAGCTGGTTGTTGAGGCCATGCCCCGATTTTTCTGCAATGTAATGCGCAAGCAGCGGCGCGCCGAGCACATAAAGATCCCCCATTGCGTCCAGGATCTTATGCTTCACAAATTCACCTTGTTCGCGCAGCCCTCCGGGATTGAGCACCCGGAATTCATCCATGACGATGGCGTTGGACAGTGAGCCGCCTTGCGCAAGACCAATTTTGCGAAGCATTTCCACATCCTGAACGAACCCGAATGTCCGGCACCGCGATACGGCCTGTTCATAGTTGACTTTGGAAAAGTCAATGTCGGCATATTGATCCGTAGCGTCGATCGCCGGATGACCGAAGGCAATGCGAAACGACAGCCGGAAGCCTTCGTGAGGTTCCAGCCGAGCCAGTTTGCTGCCTTCGCGCACCTCAACGGGCTTCAGAATACGCACGAAGCGCCGCGGCGCCTTCTGCTCAACAAGTCCGGCGCTGTGAATGAGATAGACGAAGGCTGCTCCGGATCCATCCATGACGGGGATTTCCGGCGCATTGACTTCAACGAGACAATTGTCCACGCCAAGTCCCGAGAAAGCACTCATCAAATGTTCAATCGTCGCCACCGCCGCACGCCCGACGTTCACGGTCGTTGCCATGCGCGTGTCGTTCACATTCATGGGCGCAGCAGGAATATCGACAGGCGGATTAAGGTCAACGCGGCGAAAGACAATACCGGAATCTTCCGGTGCCGGATGAAGCACCAGACGGATTTTGCGGCCGCTGTGCAGACCGATGCCGACAGCGGCTACAGACTCGGCGAGCGTGCACTGGCAGAACATGACTCAATACGCCTCAGCTCAAATACTTCGGAATGCTGAATTTCGGCGCCCCTGTCTGCGCGGCTTCCTCATCGGTCTTCTTCTCCGTCTTCGGCGTGCCAAAGATCGTCGGCGGTTCGTCAGACGAAGGCTGCGAAGCTTCAGCAGCAGATGCGGGCTGACCAATTGCCGGCGCAGCGGCGGGTGACGTTGTGTCAACGGTCGTCGTCGGATCAATCGGGCGATCGAGACCGGTTGCGACTACCGTAACACGCACTTCATCCCCCATTTCCTCAGACATAGCCGAGCCGAAGATGACGTTGGCCTGTTTGGTGACAAAGGTATTGAGTACGCCCATCGCCTCGCGAATTTCCGCGAGCGTGAGACTTTCATTGCCAGTGAAGTAAACAAGCATGCCGCGCGCGCCCTGAAGGTTGGCGCCTTCGAGCAGCGGACAAGCGATGGCCGCTTCCGCGGCTTTGCGGGCACGATCGGGACCGGATGCCGTCGCCAGGCCGATGATGGCGCTGCCGCGCTCGCTCATGACGGTCTTCAAATCTTCAAAGTCGACATTGATCGTGCCGGGCGTATGAATGATTTCCGCGATGCCGACGCAGGCTTTGTAGAGCACTTCGTTGGAGGTTTCAAAGCATTCTTTCATCGTGGCGTTCGGCGGGCATTCTTCTTCGAGCTTCTCGTTCAGAATGACGATCATCGAATCGACTTTGCTCTTGAGATTTTCAATGCCTTGTTCGGCCGTACGCATACGGCGAGCGCCTTCAAAACTGAAGGGCTTCGTCACCACGGCCACCGTGAGAATGCCCAATTCCTTCGCAATCTCAGCAATCACCGGCGCAGCGCCCGTTCCCGTACCGCCGCCCATGCCGGCCGTAATAAAGAGCAGATTGGCTCCGCGGATCGCTTCCGCCACCTGTTCGCGCTTTTCCTGTGCGGCAGCCGCACCGATTTCCGGACGCGCTCCCGCACCCAGTCCGGTGCTGCCGAGCTGGATGTTGACGTGAGCCTTGGAGCGCTGCAGTGCCTGATGGTCCGTATTGGCAGCGATGAACTCAATGCTCTTGGCGCCGTGGGTAATCATGTGCTCGACGGCATTTCCGCCGCCGCCGCCCACGCCGATCACCTTGATCACGGTTTTGAGCGGGTCAAATTCAGGAAGAACTTCAAAAGGCATGTCAACCTCGTTAATGGAATTGGTGAATTATCCGTTCTTTTTGGCCATTCTGCGGACAGAGAAAGCGTTGGACACGTCAATAGTCGCCAATGAAGAATGTCTTCAGGCGCTCACGGAATCCCTGCCGACGCCTGACGCCCCATGCATTCTCTACACCGAGCGCACCAGCGTCGATAGCACACTGCACTAAGCCAGCAGCCACTACCGAATCAGGCCGCTGCAGCAGCGCCGACTCGCCTTCTGCGCGCCGGGGCAGTCCAATACGCACACGTTTGCCCATTTCCGCCGCAGCCGCATCAGCGATGCCCGGGAGCATGGCTCCGCCGCCGGTGAGCACCACGAGTTCGACATGGTCAAAGGCTCTTGCATCAATAAGCAGCTGTCGGTAGAGATGGAAATATTCTTGTGCGCGCGCCGCAAGGGTCTTCACGAGCAGATCGCGAGAATAAAGGCGTGAAAGCGCACCGTGAGATTCAAACTGTACAACTTCACCGGCAATAACCTGCGACAGACGGCACTCCCCCGAATTGCGCTTTAGTTCCTCGGCTTCCTCAAGACTGATGCCGAGAACCATAGCCAAATCGCGGGTGAAAATTTCAGCGCCCCAAGGACGCACGTCAGTGAACTGTACGCGTCCCTCAGCCATCACAATGATCGATGTCGTCTGCGCACCGATATCGATTACCGCTGCGCCGCATGTTTTTTCGGTTTCGGAGAGAACGGCCTGAGCCGCTGCCCAGGGATGCGGCTCATAGTTGATGACCTCCACTCCGGCGCGCTGAATACAGCGCTTCAGATTGTCGGCATTGGTTTTGGAGCCGTAAAGTGCATGCACATAAGCCTCAAGCTTAGGCCCCACCAATCCGATGGGACGGGCAGTCATCACGTCGCCGCAGCGGAATCCCTGCGGAATCAGTTTGATGACAGTGCTGCCTTTGCCTTCGCGCATGGCGGCGAGCCGAGCATTTGATTCGGCCTGTTCAACGTCTTCCCGAGAAACCTCTTGTCCGCGCAGCACCGTTTGTCCAACACAGTTGGCGCTCTGCAGGTACTTGCCGCCGATCGCAGCCCACACACCGGAAAGCTGAACTTCGGCCGTGTACTGCGCTTCCTGCACAGCCTTGCGAATCGATTGAACAGCTTCTTGTACGTCAACGACGCACCCTTCCTGTACGCCCGAAGAGCGTGCATTCCCCATGCCGATCACCCGCATGGAACCCGGTTCTGCGCCAGGTCGCGCGACGATGCAAAGCACTTTATCCGTGCCGATGTCGAGGGCGGCAAAGAACTCGCGGCCGTGATCCTGAGACTTCATGAGAGCAATGGATGGGAAAGGAAGGATTCGAAAGAAGGATATTGTAGGACGTCATATGACGCAGTGAGCATTTAGCGGGCAGCTGCAGCGCCTTCAGTCTCATGCGACTCGCTCGATGCCGCATCCGCGGCATCATCCGCAGCCGATGCTGCCTCAATATCGTCCACTGAGTCTTTGCTTGATGACGCTTCCGCTTCTGCCGCCGCATCCGCCGCGCCATCGGCATCCCCAAGCGATGGACGAGCACTGCTCTGAGCGGACGCGGCCTGCACGGATGCCAGATATTCCGCCACCTGTTCGCGATTGACCTTGCCGGCTGCAATCGCCCGACGATAACGGGCATCGAGCGAAGCCGGCGGTCCGCCCATAATTTCCACAATTCGCGGATACGCTTCCACCACCTGACGCAGACGCTCCTCAACGGCTGCGCCGTTAGCATCGCGTCCGAGTTCAATCTTTGTGGGGGGAATCGTCGGACTTTCTATCGTAAGCGTCCAGCTGCCTCGGTCTGAAAGCTCCAGTTCGGTAATCTTGGCGGGAATATGTTCCGTCAGTCCGCTGAATCGGCGCCAGCGGCGAAGCATTTCCGGTACGGCCTGAGCCTCCCCGCGAAATGTTGGAGCGCCGGCCGTTTCCGATCCTTCATCAGGATTGGCCGAAAAAAGCTGACCTTCACCGCTGACGAGCCGGCCGTCTTCATAGACTGCCGCGGCTTCGTATACCGTCACATCAATCATCAGCGCGTCGGGCCAAACACGGCGCACTGCGGCGTACTGCACCCAAGGCACCGTTTCGGCGGCATCTCTGACGGCCTTCAAATCAACCGTAAAAAAGGTTTTACCTGCAGCAGCGGGCTCCACTGCTTCCTTTAACCTCGCCAACGGCACCTTCTGGACGTCCCCGGTCATCTCCAGCCGCTGAAGCATGAAGATCCGCCCATCAGCGGCCTCTCGCACGACAAGCGCGCCCAGTATGAGCACAGTCAGGAGTCCCGCCACTCGCGCCGCAGGAAGCCCCCATCGCCGAAGACCGTAACGCATGCGTTCGGCCGCACCGAGACGTTCGCGCGGCACAGGAGGAAGCTCATCCGCAAATTCAGGCGTGCGGCTCCCTACATGCAAATTGTCCGCAGCAGCCCGCTTTCCTCTGGCAGCAAGCGTCGGCTCCTGCCGCCCCAGACTGTCCTGAGGCAGCGGGATCTGTCGCAAAGGATTGCCGGCAGCGTCGGTCCGTTCAGTTTGCGGTACGTCCATCTTCGGTCAAAGCGCAGATCAGATCAAGCAATGTCCGTGCGGGCGAGTCCGAGCACTCTGAGGCAGAGGTCGGCATAGGACAGCCCTACAGCACGAGCCGCCATCGGTACGAGCGAGTGCGGGGTCATGCCCGGCGACGTATTGATTTCGAGCAGTGCAAATGTTCCGTCAGCGCGTTCAAGCGCGTCGACTCTCGACCATCCGCGGCAGCCGAGCACTGCGAAGGCTTTCTCGCAAGCAGCAGCAAGCGCTTTCGCCGAAGCCTCTGGAAGCTTTGCCGGACACTCGTAGCGCACAACATCCGTGTAGTACTTATTCTGAAAATCGTAACTGCCTTCAGGAGCACAGATCTCAATCACAGGGAGCGCCTTGCCATCCAGAATGGCCACCGTAAACTCGCGCCCGTGAATGTACTCCTCCACCAACACCTCTGCGGCATCACGCTCAGCAGCGGCATTGAGCGCAGCTCGCAGCGAATGAAGGGAAAGCGCATCGCGATCGAGCTTGGTAACGCCAATCGAGGAGCCGTCATGACCGGGCTTAACGACAACGCCGTCAGCACCAAACTCGGCAATGGCACGCTCGAGCTCAGCATCCGATGCGGCTGCCGTCAAACGCACGCCCGCAGGCACGGAAATGCCGTTGGCACGCCAAATGTTCTTCGTAAGCTCCTTATCCATCGCAATCGCCGAAGCCGTCACGCCAGGACCGGTATAGGGAAGACCTATGCAATTGAGGAGTCCCTGTACGGAGCCGTCCTCGCCCAAGGTCCCGTGAAGCGCAATAAAGGCGGCATCATATGCGCCCTCTTCCAGACCGCCCACGCTGTCAACAGCCGGATCCCAGCTTTCAACCTCCAGGCCCTTTGAAGCCAGCGCTTCCTTTACGCCGCGCCCCGATAGAAGCGAAACCTCACGCTCAGAGGAAATGCCTCCCTCGAGCACTACAACGCGTTCAAGACGCGGTTCTTCTGCTTGGGTCATTTGCAGACTCCTATTTTTTATTCCATCAGAGACGACCGGCGAGTTTCGGCGCCGCACGGCCAATTGAGCCCGCACCCATCGTTACGACAACGTCACCGGGCTCTACGAGCGAGCGCACGGCATCGGGCACTTGATCAACATCCACCACAACGGGTTCACTGCGGCCAGAGGCTTTGATGGCCTCGGCAAGATGGTGACTGTCTGCACCAGGGATGGGGGCTTCCCCCGCAGGATAAACATTGGCCAGCACGACGCCGTTGACATCCTCAAGGACCTTCACAAAATCATTGAAGCAGTCGCGCGTACGAGTGTAGCGGTGCGGCTGGAAAGCAACGACAATGCGGCGGCCGGGCCACGCACCGCGTACTGCCGCGAGGGTTGCCGCCATTTCGTGCGGATGATGGCCATAGTCATCAATCAGCGTGAAGGTTCCCGTGATGCGGCCATCCGCATCCTGAATAGGAATATCACCCCACTGTGCAAAGCGCCGGCCTACGCCCTTAAATTCTGCCAAGCCGCGCTTGATGTCTTCGTCCTTAACGCCCGCCAAGGTCGCGATCGCGACCGCCGCCAAGGCATTGCGCACATTATGTACGCCCGGCAGGTTCAGTACGACGGGCAGCGGCGGATGATCGGGGCGAAGAACCGTAAAACGCATGCGCGTGCCATCGGCCGTCACATCAATTGCGCGAACGGTAGCGTCATGAGAAAGACCGTACCCAATCACGGGTTTCGTTACGCGCGGACGAATCGAGCGAACGTTATCGTCGTCCATGCAGAGCACGGCTACGCCGTAAAAAGGCAGACGTCCGAGAAAGTCCACAAAAGCACTCTTTAATTTTTCAAAGTCGTGCCCATAGGTATCCATGTGGTCTTCGTCAATGTTGGTGACGGCAGCAATAACCGGCGTGAGATTCAGAAACGACGCATCAGATTCATCGGCTTCGGCTACCAGAAATTCGCCCGTTCCCAAGCGAGCATTCGCGCCTGCGCTATTGAGTTTTCCGCCGATGACAAAAGTCGGATCCAGTCCGCCTGCGGCGAGCAGTGATGCGGTAAGCGAGGTGGTCGTCGTTTTCCCATGAGCGCCTGCAATAGCAATGCCGCGGCGCAGCCGCATTAATTCAGCAAGCATCACCGCGCGCGGGACAACTGGAATATCCAGTTCACGAGCAGCGGTAACTTCTGGGTTATCAGCCTTTACGGCCGAAGAAACGATCACTGCATCCGCGCCGCGGATGTTCTTCTTGTCGTGTCCGAGCGAAATGCGCGCCCCCAAAGACTGCAGACGTTCAGTCACGGGCGACGCAGCGATATCCGAGCCGCTGACGACATAACCTAAATTGAGGAGCACTTCAGCGATGCCGCTCATGCCGGCACCGCCGATCCCGACGAAATGCAGATGATTGACCAGAAACTTCAAGGTGGTTCTCCGTAAAAGGGGCAAATATTCGCGTGCGAGCGTCAGGCCTTCGGGATCTTCGGCGCCCGACGTGCGACGACTTCTTCAATCAAGTCAGCGACTTTAGCCGCCGCATCCGGCGCGGCAATGGCGCGTGCTGCTTGAGCATGCTCGAGCAGCGACTCACGCGTCATGCCTGAAATGAGCTTGGCCACAGCCTGCGGGGTAAAGTCCGCTTGATTCACCAACCAGGCCGCCCCCCGATCCGCAAGATATTTGGCATTGCCGAGCTGGTGCTTAGTGGTTTTGGCAATAAAAGGCACCAACACTGCAGCGGCACCCGCTGCGCACAATTCCGAACAGCTCGTTGCACCCGATCGGCACAGCACCAGGTCACTTTCGCGGTAGCGCGCTGCCATATCGTCAATGAAAGGCACGACTTCAGCCGCAACGCCTGCCTTGGCATACGCTTCGCGCACAGCCGCATCACGATCGCGCCCAGTCTGATGAAGGACAATAGGACGCTCACTCTCAGGAATCATTGCCAAAGCCTGCGGCAGCACGTCGTTGAGTACCTGAGCGCCCAGCGAGCCGCCGAAAATAAAGAGTTTTAGCGGCCCCGTACGGCCGGCAAAACGCTCTGCGGGCGCCGGCAGCGCCGCGATTTCGGCGCGCACGGGATTCCCTGTCGTATGCCCTTTGATGCCTGCAAACGTGCGGGCACCGCCCGCAAACCCGCAGGCCAGCGCATCGCAAAAAGGCAGCACAGTATTGGTGGACATCAAGAGGTCAGCGTCGCAATTCATCAGCACAATGGGACGCTTGAGATTCTGCGCCGCAAAGCATACCGGCACAGCGATGTAGCCGCCCGTGGAAAACACTGCCGTCGGACGAAGTTTTTTAAGCAGCTTGCGGGCATCCCAGATAGCCTTGAGCATCTTGATGCCGCCCGTAATCATCCCTGTAATGCCGCGTCCGCGCATGCCTTGGAAGTTAAGCGGATGGAATTCGATCCCCTGACGCTCTACAAGCCCTTTTTCCATGCCGGTGGTCGTGCCAATCCAAACGATCTTCCAACCTCGATCGGCCATTACGCGAGCGACGGCCAGGCCAGGCATCACATGTCCGCCAGTCCCTGCAGCGGCGATGACGAGCGTGCGGCCGTCGGCCGCAGTTTGTTGTTTGTTGTCAGCAGTCACACCTGACCTCCTCGCATCAAAATTTTGTTTTCTCGGTCTACTCTTAAAAGCAGTCCAATGGCGATCATGGATGAGAGCATGGAGGCCCCCCCAAAGCTCACAAACGGAAGCGTGAGCCCTTTCGTCGGAAACGCCCCGGAAGCTACGCCAATATTGATAATCGCCTGAACTCCGAACCAAAGTCCCACACCTTGCGCCAGCAAGCCCGGGAAAAAGCGCTCCAGCTTGATCGCCTGCCGACCGATTTCGAATGTGCGGCGAATGAGCCAGTAAAAAATAAAGAGGATGAGGATAACCCCGACCAGTCCGGTTTCCTCCGCCACTACAGCCA
>OFCS01000694.1_pt1 | contig 13893 bp, 10 predicted proteins | sample 1520891 | NCBI WGS metagenome assembly OFCS01 (sample SAMEA2699026, study PRJEB24076) | metagenome | biome: Human gut stool | place: Spain | collected 2012-01-19
ACGGCTTCACGGTTCATAAAGCCGAGCATGAGGACCTGCCCTGAGCAGGCATCCTGAACGATGGCGGGCATTAAATCACCTGCCTTGGCCCAGTTGAGGGCATTAATATCTTCTTTCTTCAGCATGTTCTCACCTCAATGTTGTGCTCGCGGAGATAGGTTTTCAACTCCCCGATATTGATTATTTTCTTATGAAAGACGGAGGCTGCCAAGGCACCATCGGCATGGGCGGTCTCGAACGCGTCAAGAAAGTGCTCCATTGTTCCGGCGCCGCCGCTTGCAATAAGCGGGACTTTGCAGACAGCACGCACTGCGCTCAGCTGCGTGAGGTCGTAGCCTTGGCGTACGCCGTCCTGATTCATCATGTTGAGGACGATTTCCCCCGCGCCCCGGCGCTGGACTTCTTCAACCCAGTCGAGCGTGCGCCACTGAGTTACACGCGTTTTCTTTTCATCGCCGGTGTATTGATTGACCCAGTATTCTCCGGTCTTTTCGTCATGCCAGGAGTCGATGCCGACCACGACGCACTGCACGCCGAAACGCTCGGCAAGACGTGAAATGAGGGTTGGATCCGCGAGCGCAGGAGAGTTGACGGAGATCTTGTCTGCACCGAAAGCGAGAAGCCGCCCGGCGTCCTCGATAGAGCGGATGCCGCCCGCTACGCAGAAAGGAATATCAATGGCTTCGGCGACGCGTAAAATCCAGCTCTTGTCGACTACGCGGCCGTCCGACGATGCGGTGATGTCGTAAAAGACCAGTTCGTCGGCGCCTTCTTCGGCATATCGGCGGGCGAGCGGGACGATTTCGCCCATCACCTCATGCCCGCGGAACTTAACGCCCTTGACGACAACGCCGTCCTTTACGTCAAGACAAGGAATTATTCGTTTGGCCAGCATTCAATAGCCTCTTCGAGGGTGAATTTACCTTCCAGAAGTGCCCGGCCGACGATGACGCCGGCAGCGCCCGTATGCGATACCGCGCGGATATCGTCGAGACTTCCAATGCCGCCGGAGGCCTGAAAGTCGATGTTCGGGAACGTTTGAGCAAGTTTGGCGTAGAGCGCCGTGTTGGGGCCGGCCAATGTACCGTCCTTGGAAATATCAGTAGTCAGTACGTACCGGAGGCCGGCAGGTTCGAAGGCTCGGATCAGATCGTCCATTAACACACCGGAATTTTCCTGCCAGCCGCTCACGGCAACCTCGGCGTTTCCGGCCTTGTTGATGCGTACGTCAAGTGCGAGAACGAGCTTATCGGCGCCGAAAGTTTTCATCCAGCCGGCCACTTCGTCAGTGCGCTTCACGGCGGCAGAGCCCACTACGACGCGGGCTGCGCCGGCATCAAGGAGCGAGCGCACATCATCAGCCGAGCGAATGCCGCCGCCCGTTTGCACAGGGATAGAAAGGCTGCCGAGCAGTTCGCGCAGAAGGGGAATTTGTCTCGCTTTCGGATCCTTGGCGCCGGTAAGGTCAACGATGTGGAGCAGCTGAGCGCCGCTCGCCTGATAACGCTGAAGACGGGCCAGCGGATCCTCGCCGTAGTCTCGGCGTGCGCCGTAATCCCCCTGATGAAGACGCACGACGCAGCCGTCGATTAAATCAATGGCAGGAATAATCATGCGGCGGCTCCAAGGAAATTAGCGAGAAGACGAGCGCCCGCTTTGCCCGAGCGCTCTGGGTGGAACTGCACGCCCATGAAGTTTTCGCTGGCAGCAGCGGCGGCAAACGGCTCTCCGTATGTGCAGGAAGCAATGGCGGCAGGGCCGTCAGGCATTGCAAAGCTGTGGACAAAATAGAACCATTCTCCAGGTTCGATGTTCTTAAAAAGCAGTTTGGCCTGCGGGGATTTGAATTTGGGAAAGACTCGGTTCCACCCCATGTGCGGAAGCGGCAGTCCAGGCGCATTGAGTTGGCGGACATCCGCATCAATGAGGCCAAGCAGATCCACTCCGCCCGTTTCTTCACTGCGGCGGCCAAGGAGCTGCTCTCCAAGACAGATGCCCAAAAGCGGCTGATGGGCCTCGCGGATCAGCTCGGGAAGTCCGCGTTCCGTCAAAGCCGTCATAGCCGCTTTGGCTGTGCCGACGCCTGGGAGGAAAATGCGGTCGGCCGAACGGATATCGGCAGCTTCACGTGTAATCAGAGGCTCCACTCCGAGACGCTTCACCGCAAAGGCGAGTGAAGCAAGATTGGCGCAGCCGGTGTCGAGAATGACAGCTTTCACAGTACCCCCTTGGAAGACGGGAGCTCGGTCCCCTCAACACGAACTGCATCACGAAGCGTTCTGCCGAAGGCCTTGAAGAGGCTTTCGGCAACATGATGGTCATTGCCGCCCTTGGCCTTGAGGTTCAAAGTAATGCCCATGGTCTGAGAGAGCGAACGGAAGAAGTGTTCGATCATTTCGGTCGACAGATCTCCGACATGGCGGTGCTTGAACTTGGCCTTGAACGTGAGGTACGGACGACCGGAAATGTCGAGTGCACAGCGTGCAAGCGCTTCATCCATCGGAAGCAGGAAGCCGAAGCGGCGGATGCCGCGCTTGTCGCCCAATGCGAGCCGCAGCGCTTCGCCGAGCGCGAGTCCGACGTCTTCGACCGTGTGGTGATCGTCGATCTGAAGGTCTCCCTTGGCATGAAGATGCAGACGAATGCCGCCGTGCACGGCGATCTGGTCGAGCATGTGGTCGAAAAAGCCAATGCCCGTGGAAATGTCGTTTTCGCCAGAACGGTCCAGCCAGACTTCCACCGAAATCTGCGTCTCTTTGGTGACGCGTTCAACAGCGCTGTGCCGGTCGCGGACTGGCTGGGCGGGAGCAGCAGGAAGGCTTTCGAGCAGACGCTTTTCAATGGCAGCCCAGGATTGGCCGTCGGGCCCCACGCGCAGACCGGTGAGTCCCATATTTTTAGCGAGCATCAGGTCCGTTTCACGGTCGCCGATCACGTAGGAATTATGCTTGTCGAGCACCCCGCGCCTGAGATACTGCTTGACGAGACCGGTATTCGGTTTCCTGCAGGAGCAGCCTTCGCCGGGCATGTGCGGGCAGATGAGCACTTCGTCAAAATGCGCCCCCTGACTCTCAAGGATCTGCATCATCAGCTCATGCGGACCCTTGAAGGTTTCAGTGGGAAATGACGCCGTGCCCAACCCATCCTGATTGGAAACCATCACGAGTTTCCAGCCTGCTTCGCGAAGCGCTTTGAGTGCGGGCAAAACGCCCTCGACAAAACGCATCTTTTCAAAGCTGTCTACCTGAAAATCATGAGGCTCCTCAAGAATCGTGCCGTCGCGGTCAACAAAGAGGATGCGTTCGCTCATTTGGCTTCTCCCTGTGAAGCGCAGGCGCCGAGTACTTCACGAAGCGCGGCGAGGAGCTCATCGTTCTCATCTTGCGTACCCACAGTGATGCGGATGCAGTTGGCGAGCGTCGGCTGGCGGTTTTGGTCGCGCAGAATGATCCCTCGATCCCACATGGCCTTGAAGACTTGAGGGCCGTCGGAGAATTCCGCCAGAAGGAAATTTGAGGCACTCGGAAAAACCGCTTCGACGCCGGGGAGATCTTCGAGCGCAACCTCGAGTTCGCAGCGGCGCATGACCGCTGCCGCGGCACGCTGGCGCATGGCGCTCACCGCAGCGGGGGTGAGCGCTTGAGCGGCGAGATCCGCAACCGGTGACGGAATGGGGTAGGGAGCGATGACCTTCTTGAGCATTCCGATCACGCCCGGAGAGGACAAGAGGAAGCCGCACCGCAGTCCCGCGAGTGCAAACGCTTTCGAGAGCGTACGGATGATGACCACGTGCGGGAATTCTTTAAGGAGATCCACAGCCGTGTCGGCGGGCGAAAACTCAATATAAGCTTCGTCAATGACGAGCAGCGCCCGTCCGGCAGCAACCTGCGCGAGCTTGCGAAGAACTCCCATGGGGATGAGTGTTCCCGTGGGATTGCCTGGAGAGCAGGCAAAAACGAGCTTCACCTCAGGACGGGTGTCGAGCGTATGCGAGGCCTCAGCGGCATCAGGTACCCAGCCGCGATCCGGGGCGGTGATCAGATTGATCACTTTCGCGCCGTTGGTTTCGGCCGATACCGCGTACATGCCGTAAGTGGGCGGGAACTGCAGTACAGCGTCTTCGCCCGGACGGCAGAAGGTACGAACCAAAAGCTCGATGCCTTCGTCGCCGCCGCGGGTGACAAGAATCTGTGCGGGCGAGACGCCGGCGTAAGACGCATAAGCCTCTACGACGGCTTCAGGCTGAGGCTCCGGATAGCGGTTGAAGCGTTCGGTCTGAAGCGCCATCGGCACAGATTCGGCCGACTCGTTGGCATTGAGCCAAATGTCTCCGCGCCCGCCCGCCGCGGCGACAATGCGTCTGGCAGACTGGTAGGGCGTGAGTTTTTGCACTTCGGGGCGCGCAAGACGCTCCGGGGCTTCAGCAATTTCTGCGCAATAGTCAGCCAATTTACCCTCCGATCTTTTTAGAGAGTTTTTCGAGACGAACGAGTACGGCGTTGCGGTGGGCGTCGAGCTGTTCGGCGTGGGCAAGAATGGCAATCGCTTCGCCCAATTCCGAGAACCCCTGCGGCGTCATTTCCTGCACAGTCATGCGCTTGGTGAAGTCGGCGAGCCCCAGACTGGAGTAAGCTGCCGCGCACCCGTAGGTGGGCAGAACGTGATTGGTGCCGGTGGCATAGTCACCGCCCGATTCGGGTGACCAGTCCCCCACGAATACCGAACCGGCATTCTGGACGAACGGCACGAGCTCCCGCGCATTGCGGGTCTGCAGGATGAGGTGTTCGGGTGCGTAGCGGTTAGACACTTCGACGCACTCCTTGAGATCCTTCACCACAATCAGACGGCTGGCAGAAAGGGACTTTTCTGCAATGGCGCGGCGCGGAAGCGTTTCGAGTTCCTTAGCGGCGGCTTGAGCAACCGCCTTGGCAAGGGTCTTGGAGGGCGTGAGCAGCACGACCTGACTGTCCGGCCCGTGTTCGGCCTGAGAGAGCAGATCAGCAGCAACAAAGCGCGGATCGGCTTCAGCATCTGCAATAACGAGAACCTCCGAGGGACCTGCGGGCATATCAATGGCCGCACCGTCCGGACGGCGGCTGACCTGGCGCTTGGCTTCGGTGACGTAGGCGTTGCCCGGTCCGAAGATCTTCGAGACGGAGGGGATCGTTTCGGTGCCGAAAGCCATGGCCGCAATCGCCTGAGCGCCGCCCACCTGATAAATCTCATCAATGCCGCACAGACGAGCCGCTGCGAGAATCGGATCGGCAATCGGAGGCGGCGAGCAGAGAATGACGCGGCTGCAGCCGGCGATCTTGGCCGGAATGCCAAGCATCAGCACTGTGGAAAAGAGCGGTGCCGTGCCGCCCGGAATATAAAGGCCGACGGCGCCGATCGGGCGAGTAACCTGCTGACAAACGACGCCGGGCATGGTTTCGACAGTGACCGTCTCGAGCACTTCAGCGGAGTGAAATTTTTCGATATTTTTGGCCGCGGTTTGAAGTGCTTTGATGAATTCAGGCGAAAGGCGCGAAATGGCAGCGTCGACCTCTGCCTTGCTCACCTTGAAGTTCTTCACTTCCGTGCGGTCGAATTTTGCGCTGAAGTCACGCAGCGCTGCATCGCCGCGGGACTCGACTTCGTCAAGAATGCCTGACACGACGGCCGTGATTTTGTCGCCGGCCATGACTGCGGGGCGGCGAAGAATGTCAGTGCGTTCGGCTTCCGAAAGCGCATCCCATTCAATGATGTCGCTGAAATTGAAATTCGTCATTTGAGTTACTCCATCATTTTTTCAATCGGCAGAACGAGGATTGAGCTTGCGCCGAGCGCTTTGAGCCCCTCCATCGTTTCCCAGAAAAGGCTTTCGCGGCTCACCATGTGGAGCGCGACATGATCGGTTGATCCGGCAAGCGGAAGAATGGTCGGATGTTCAGCACCCGGCAGCAGCTTCGTAATTTCCGCGAGCTTGGCTTTGGGGGCATGAAGCATGATGTATTTGCATTCGCGCGCTCGAGCGACACCTTGCATGCGCACGAGCAGTCGTTCGACAAGGGCGGCCTTTTCATTGTCAAAAGGCTCGGCCTTGGCAATGAGACAGGCTTTGGAGCGGTACACGACTTCCACTTCCTTCAGACCGTTGGCTTCAAGGGTTGCTCCCGTTGAGACGAGATCACAGATGGCGTCGGCAAGACCGGCTCGAGGAGCTACTTCAACCGAACCCGTCAGCAGACAGGGCTTGAAGGTGAGGCCGCGTTCATCAAAGCAGCGCTTAAGAAGCTGCGGATAGCTCGTCGCGATGCGGCGGCCGTTGAGGCTTTCCAGACCGCCCCAAGTCTCATCCGTCGGAATCGCCACCGACAGCCGGCAGCCGCCGAAATCGAACCGCTTGAGCATGCGGAATTTCGGTTCTTCTCCTTGACTTCTGCGGGCGAGTACGGTTTCTTCGAGCACGTTTTCGCCGATGATGCCGAGGTCGACCACGCCGTCCATGACGAGACCGGGAATGTCGTCGTCGCGCACGCGCAGGATCTCAACGGGCATATTTTCCGCTACGGCCAGAAGGCGCTGGGAGTGGAAGCGTACCTTGAGACCGCAACGTTCAAGAAGGTCCTGCGAGTCGTCGGAAAGTCGCCCGGACTTTTGCATTGCAAGCCTCAGGCGGTTGTTTTCATTCATTTTCTTCTCTTCTCTCGTGAAATGGGGTGACGGGGAACGGGCTTTGGGAGCAGTTGTCTTCTGCGCCGCACCATCATCGGACATGCAAAGATCCGGCGCAGTGATGAAAAAAGCCTCCGGAGTCCGATGACTTCCGAAGGCTTTACTGTTTTGTGGAGCTTCAACCTGAGCCGCCGGAAGCATGCATCGATCCTCCCGAACAGCTTGTGCGCCCGAGGGATGCTTTAAGGATGGTGGTGGTGATGGCGGCGGAAGGTGAAGCCGTACACGACAATGCTCCGACAAATGGGAATATGGTTTACAGCGAAAAAACGCTGCATGTTCTGCAGGGAATTTATGTTTCCGCGGAAGAACTGTCTTCAATCATGCCACGGCCGAGTGCGGTTTGGGAATGCTTCAGGGACGCGTTCGGTGCATCTTCGCACTGTCGGCGCACGTCAAATGCGTCTGAACAATGTCAAAGGGAGTTTTTCCTTAGGCGCAATGTCTGAGATGGATCATCATGATGCGGCCGCGAACGCTGAAAAAGATTTTCCATTTTTTGCGAAAGAATCCGCGAATGCAGGAATAGCGGGGAATGGAGCCTAAGCGCAGTATTTCCTCAGGACTGCGGGTGAGAGCATCCTCCCCCGCGAAACGATACAAAAGAGGAATACATCATGCAGCTTACTAAGCGCGCCTTTCTTCTGTCCGGTGCGGCGCTTGCCGTCTCCGCCGCAAGCGGAGCCTTTGCCATGGGAACGCCGAGCGGTTTCGCTGTCGTCGGTTTTGCCAAGCAGGGTGATCTCGGCGAAGTGATCGTCAACCCGTATAAGATTTCGCCGCTCACCGCCGTCATTAAGAACGGCGGCTACGAACTGCTCACGGCTCATGTCCGTGTGGTGCCTAAGGACGGCGGCCAGGAAATCGCATACGATGTTTCGAAGGCGCAGCTGCTTACGCATGCCGGCATTCCGGTGTTCGGTCTTTATGCCGACTATTCCAACAAGGTTGAAGTCAAGTATTCGTACCGCTTTGACGGCAAAGAGGTCAAGGGTGAACACACCTATACGATCTATTGCGGTCCGCTGCGCGGCATCGAATCAGGGGCTGCCGGCGAAAAGAACCTGATGTTAGAGGTGAAGAAGGTCGATCCTGAATTTAAAGATCGTCTCTACTTTGTCAACAACTTCGGCAATGCCCACGGCGCTGATACGCGCGCAGTCTGGAACAATCCGGAAGGCGGCGCTCTCACGTGGAGCTTCATTCCGAAGATTGCCATCATTGACACGACGGGCGCCATTCGCTGGTACCTCGACGCTTCGACGATTTGGGATCCCGAATCGATCTACACCAAGGGCGTCATGATGGGCTTCAAGCAGAACGACGACGGCGCTGTTTCTTGGGGCTACGGTTCGACTTATGTGAAGTACGACATCATGGGCCGCAAGGCTTTCAACCGTCGGCTGCCTGCGGGCTACAGCGACTTCTCGCATTCGCTCGATCCGATGCCTAACGGTCACTATCTGCTTCGCGTCGCATCGGCTGACCTCCGCCGTCTCGATCAGAAGCGCGTCCGCACGGTCCGCGACATGATTATTGAGGTGGATGCCGGCGGCCGCGTGGTCGATGAATGGCGTCTCTTTGATATTCTCGATCCGTACCGCAGCAACGTCATCAAGGCGCTCGACCAGGGGGCTGTCTGCCTGAACATCGATCCGAGCAAGGCCGGTCATACGCTCACGGCAGAAGACCTCGCCAAGCAGGAAACCTCGGCCAACTTCGGCGACTTTGCCGGCACCGGTCCAGGCCGCAACTGGGCGCACGTCAATTCCGTTGACTACGACCCGACCGATGACTCGATCATCATTTCCTCGCGTCACCAGTCCGCGATCATCAAGATCGGCCGCGACAAGAAGGTGAAGTGGATTCTCGGGGCGCCGCGCGGCTGGCGTTCTCCCTGGAAGGAAGCGCTGCTCACGCCGGTCGATGCTCAGGGCAAGCCCTTGAAGTGCGGCGATGCTGAGTGCGGCGACGCATTCGACTGGACGTGGACGCAGCACACGGCTTGGCGCATTGATTCCAAGTCCGACAAGAACGTGATTTGGGTTTCGGTCTTCGACAACGGCGACGCCCGCGGCATGGAACAGCCGGCGCTTCCGGAAATGAAGTATTCGCGCGCTGTCATCTACAAGATCGATCAGGTCAAGCGCACCGTAGAGCAGGTTTGGGAATACGGCAAAGAACGCGGCCACAATTGGTACAGCCCGGTGACGTCGCTCACCGAGTACCAGCCTGACAAGAACTCGGTCTTTGTCTACTCCGCCACGGCCGGCGCCGACTTCGACCTTACCACCGGCGCTATGAAGGGTCTTCCCAACCCGTACATTGACGAGTTCCGCTGGGGTGAAAAAGAACCGGCCGTCGAAATTCAGCTCCACAACACCATGGGCTATCAGGCATGGCCCTTCAGCGTAAAGAAGGCGTTCACCGACAACTAACGTTTAATTCAGAGCTTAAACGAGAATCCATCCGAATCCGGCGGCAAAACTGCCCGAGAGGATGATCTGCTCCGCCCGAGGTTGGTATTTCTTCGGACGGAGCTTTTTTTCTCCATGGGCGGCGCTACACTTCTCTTTCACCCTTTAGGCGGCTGCGCTTTCCCTCTCATGCTCTGGGATAACGAACAGTCTCAACGGACGGAAGCGGTCTCTGAAGCCGCAGGATAAAAAACACTTGAGGTTTTCATGAGCTCGGCGATGACGACGCAGCGCGCAACATTGATCGGACTTTTGGCTCCGCTTTGCTGGGGGATGGGCGTTTCACTTGTGCGCGGCATTGCCGAAGGCTTTGGACTGGCCCAGGGACAGACGCTTCTGTATACCACCGCTGCGGTATGCCTTTTTTTCGTCATCGGCATTCCGGATCTGCGGACCGTCGACAGGCGATACCTCATTTTTGGCCTGCCGACAGCCAACGCGAGCTCGCTATGCTTCACGCTCGCTATCTTTTTTTCTGCTGGCGGAACGCAGACGATGGAGGCGGCCATGGTGAATTACCTTTGGCCCGCTCTGACACTCCTTTTTGCCGTGGTCTTTAACGGCGTACGGTCACGTTGGTGGATTGCGCCCGGTATGGTGCTTGCTTTCTGCGGGATTGTTGAAATTCTCGCCGGCGGGCAAGGATTTTCACTCGAGGGTTTTATTTCGCGGCTGCTTGAGCATCCGCTGAGCTACATTCTCGCGGTCGGCGCTGCCGTGACTTGGGCGGCTTTTTCCAGCATGACTCGTGCGTGGGGAGGCTCAACCAATCTGGCCTGCCTGATTTTTTGCATCAACGCCAGCATCTACGGTGTGCTGTGGCTTTGCGGCTTCGGCACCCAAATGGTGGGCGAACCTTCGGCACACGGCTGGATCAGCGTCATCCTGGGCGGCATTGCGATGGGCGGCGCATATGCTGCATGGACGCAGGGCATGACCAAAGGGAACATCACGGTGCTGGCAGCGGCCTCCTATTTCACGCCGGTTCTCTCGTGTGTTTTTGCAGTTTTTTGGATTGGCGCCAAACTCGACAGCTCTTTCTGGACGGGGGTCGCTGCTGTCGTTGTCGGCTCACTGCTCTGCTGGGACGCGACGGCGCGCGGAATGAAGCCGCTCTTGGCGCTTGAAGCTCAGGGCCGAACATCCGCAGCAAACCGCATTTGGCTCCATCTAACCGGCCGCGGCAGCAAACGCTGACACAGCTTCCAGAGTGCCTTTCAACTCACGGCAAAGCTTCGGGCGCCGTGAGCGAGAATGCTGTCAACCCGGCGAAAGAGGAGCAGAAGATCGAGATGCAGAGCGCTTGTTTCAATGGAAAGCGCGCTGCCTTTATCAACGCGTTCCATGTGGCGTGAGACCAGTTCCGCGGCGTCACTCGAGGATGCCGCTTCGCCTGAAAGGAGATTGCTTCGAAGCTCATTGATCTCCTGCGGATCACTCGTTGAGAGTATTTGCGTGAGGAGCTGCAGGTGCGCAGATACGACGTGATGCTCTTGTTCGAGTTCCTGCGCACCCTGCGCACTGAAAAAGAGCGAACGGCGGATTTTTTTCTTCCGCAGCAGATCAACGATATCGTTTGTGACTTCGAGCGAGAAGAGCAGTGCATCAGAAACGGCAGAAAGCGACTGCCATTCGATGACGGCCTCTTCCGAAAGGTCGTCACGGATGATGATATTGAGCGCTTTGGAGACGGTGCGGCAGCGGCGGTCCAGGAGCTTTCGACGCTCTTTAAAGGCCAAGAGTTCACCCATCGGCGGATTTTCATAGATAAGCGGAGTGAGTGCATCCCAGTGCTTGCAAAATAGCTCTGCCGTGCGCGCGTTCTCATGACGCACTTGGACAAGTGCCGAGCTGCTCGAAAGGAGATTTTCCTTTGAAAGCAGATGCGTTTCAAAGTCATCTGTTTGGACCGACACGGGTACCAAACGGTCGATCAGCGCGGCTGCCGGATGAATGAAAGAGAGCCCCACAGCACCGATTACAGCGTTGTAGACCACATGAAATAAGATCACGCCGTCTGCCGGATCTCCGAGAGATGCAAAAACGCTGCCCGCAGCCGGAATAAAGTAAAGGACTGCTGCGCCGGCAGCAAAGCCGCCGACCCGAAAGAAGAAGTTTCCGAGCGGCGCTTTCCGAGCCGCTTTTGATGCGCCGGCTGTTGCGGCTGCAGCCAACAGCGCACTGCCGAAATTCGCACCTAATACGACCCAAAGCGCGGCTGAGGCCGGCAGCAGACCGCTCGCAGTGGCAGCCGCCGTCACGGCGACAACGGCTAGGCTGGAGAAAAATAGGACGGCACAGGCGATGCCGACAGCCGCCGCAAGGAAGGGATGCTCCGGAAGATGCGCCAAGGTTTCCAGAATGATCGGACTGTCGCGCATCGGCTGGGTCGAGGCCATGATGCTTTGCAGCGCCAGAAGAACGAAGGCGAAACCCAGCAGCATCCGGCCGAACTGACCTTCGCGCTTTTCCATTCGCCGCAGAAAGAGAAAAGTTCCTGCAATGAGCAGAATGGGAATAAGACTGGAAATGTTCAGTGTCAGAATGCGTGCGGCCAAGGCACTGCCCAGATCGGCACCGAGAACAGCGGCCAGAGCAGCCGCCGTAGATACCAATCCGCCGGCCTGCAGACTTGCTACGAGAAGTGATGCGGCCGTTGAGCTTTGCAGCAGCATCGCCAGACCCATGCCGGCGGCAAAACCGGCAAAGCGGTTGGAGAGGCGAGTGGCCAGCCACGAGCGAAGCGCTTCACCAAACGTACGCAATATGCCGGTTTTCACCATGTACGCTCCCCAAACAAGGAGCGCAACGGCGCTGGCGCTGTGCAGAAGGAATGTGTACACCGATCAAAATCCGAGGAAAAAAGGCGCTGCGGGTGCTTCCATTGTAGGACTCGGCCCGTGCCGGCATGACTGCGGAGAGCGCTCGGCCTTAGAGACTTCTAGCGCTCGGCAAGAACGCCGGCTTTTCGAAGCATCTGCAGCACGGCCTCGCGCGGCAGCGCGGCGATCCGGCCTCCGTCGTATGCGGCCGTATCGTGAGCGGTAAAAAGCGCATTGAGGATGGCTTCTTCGGTTGATTCTATGGCGGCCATGAAGAGCGGCGTCATATCGTCACTGCGGACTGTGGGGCCGCCTTCGAGCAGGCCGTAAGGGGCTTCATGACGAACCCGCATGGAGGGTGCCGTTGAAAAGGCCAGAGCGAAATCCCCCGATCCGTTGGAGGCAATACCGCCGGTACGGGTCATGCCCATAAATGCCCGTTCGGCCAGACGCTCGAGCGATCGCTGCGTGAGCGGGGCATCCGTTGCTGCGATCATCATGATGGAGCCGTCGGCAGACCCGGCCGCGTCTTTGACTCGTTCGGCCCATCCCGCGGGCATGGCTTGCGTGAGAAGCTTTTCATTGCTCCAGCCGCCCAGCTGCCGGCCGACTTCAACGCCCTTTACGGTGAGAAAGCCGCCGAAGTTGGCCTGAACAATGACCCCGACGGTCCAGCCGCCTAAGCTTTCGGGGAGTTTGCGCGATGCGGTGCCGATGCCGGCCTTGAAGCCGAAGGCAACAGTGCCGGTGCCGGCACCGCAGCAGCCTTCTTCAACTGGACCGGATTCCGCCCTGCGCAGCGCTTCAATAACGTGGTTGTGCGAAACGAATCGTGCACGAATGTCGTTGACGCGGCCGTCATTTGTTTCGCCGACAAAGGCGTTGACGCTTTTGACCGCTTCATTGCCGGGCTGCTCGAGCGTCCAGGAGAGAAGTCCTTCAATCCCGGCGGCGACACTGAGTGTGTTGGTGAGAACAATCGGCGTTTCAAGTGTGCCGAGTTCGTTGATCTGAGGAATTCCTGCGGACTTGCCAAAGCCGTTTCCGACAAATACGCCGGCGGGCACTTTTTCCTGAAAAACATTGCCGCCGTGCGGGAGGATGGCCGTCACGCCCGTGTGCATGCCGCATGCGTCGTCTTCCAAGGTAACTTGGCCGACTTTCACTCCCGGCACATCGGTCACGGCATTGAATTTGCCGGCGGGCAGGATGCCGATATGGATGCCGTAACTGCGGACTCGGTTGTTGGTCATTTGGACAGCTCTTCTTCGAGGTTGATGGTTTGAAGATTCTATTGCCGATACCTTTTTTGCGGTATGGGGAAGTCGGCGTTGTCTGCATGCGTCGAGAATCGACGCGATGCCATGGATGATGTTTTCAAAAGGGTGTGAAAACAAATCGTTGCTTGAAAACGACAGGAATCCTTTTGTAAAGAAAGAGGAGATTTTGAATGACCAATAAGATTAGCAGTGCATCTCAAACTGTTCGTGCTTTTAATGTCAGCAGGCTGGGCGACTGCAGCGCATGGGACGACAATCTTGATGCGGCTCCATTGGAGTGGCTGCCTGCAGAGGAAGCGCCCAGTTTCATGTCCGGCACGGGCAGCGATGAGGTCTGCGAAAGCGGCATCGGTTTTGCTCGAGAGCGAGAGGGATGCTGCATGTGCTCTTTTGGATTTGATGCCGTGGGTGTTCGGAACGGTGATTCGGAGCTCCTCGAAAGCATGAGGGATCGAAATGTGCGCCATGCTTCGAGCGAGATCGATGTGGGGAAATCTTCTGTCGGAAATGATGAGCTGGATTCCGACAAGCAAAGTTTTTGGGTTCAAAACGGCATAGGCCGGCGGTTTTTGAGTCCCGATGTCTTTTCCGACGGTC
>OFCS01000716.1_pt1 | contig 13129 bp, 6 predicted proteins | sample 1520891 | NCBI WGS metagenome assembly OFCS01 (sample SAMEA2699026, study PRJEB24076) | metagenome | biome: Human gut stool | place: Spain | collected 2012-01-19
AAATAAAGTAATTCCAGATTCATCATATTGTCGATGATAACGGGGTAGAACCATTCGTCTTTACCATTCCATGATTTCCGGTAATTCCATGATTTGATACACCCTGTCTTCGGGCTGAAACGCGTGCAGAGTGAGTTTGCTGCTTCTATGATGATCTGTTTGTATTCTTCCTTTTTTGTAAGGCGGTATGCATTGCCGAAGCTGCAATAAATAAGGAAGCCGATGTCATGGTGTCCTTTCTGTTTCTTTAGCGGTTCCAAGGCTTCTGTCCAGCGGATTGCTTCCTGTTTCCATGTATTTTGCTTATTGTTCTCGTAGATATACCAAAGGCTGCCGGGATAAAAGCCTTCCGTCCAGTCATTGAGTGGAGTGGTACGCAACTTTCCGTTGTTATCGGTAGTACGCGGATAAGCGGTTGGTTCGGGTAAGGCCTTCAGCATGGCAGTATATTGCTGCTCTGCCCGGTCGAAAGAATGGGTTATTATTTTATTATCACCTTTGCCGTACAGAGTAGAAAAGGTTGACAATAAGTAAAAAGATAGAATGGATACTAGCTTCATATATTTTTAGGTTTTTGTTAGTTAATGGTGCAAAGATTACGTATTTATTGCTTAGAGGACATACAAAATTGTCCCGAATATCCTGTGTTATTGTCCTCGGGAAAGATAAATCATGTTTTATCGGATTAGACAGACGTATCCGGTGCGGCGGGATTGGACTTTCGGAATGTAAGCGGTGCCATTCCGAAGACGGATTTGAAACATTTGCTGAAATATTGGGTCGTTGAGAACCCTAATCGGTCGGATATTTCGGAGATATTCAGTTCCGGGTTGTTTTTGAGCAGGCGCATACTCTCGTCGAGTTTCATTTTAAGCGTAAATTCGTTAGGAGTCAGGCCGGTGATCTCTTTCATACGTGTATATAGCTTGTTGCGTCCCAATCCCAGTTCGGCGGCAAGCACATTCATATTGAACTCCGGGTTTTCAAAGTTGTTGGAAATGATTTCTGTCGCTTTCTTGATAAGTTCCCGGTCGGCTTGGTTGACGGCAATATCCGTCACAGTGGCCGGCTGTTGATTTCTGAACTTCTCAATCAGCTTTCTTCGGCTTTTCACCAGATTGTTGCAGCGTGAGACGAGCAGTTTTACGTTAAACGGCTTCGTGATATAGTCGTCCGCTTCATACATATATCCTTCTATCGTATATTCCACAGATGTCTGCGCAGTCAATAGTACGACAGGTATATGTGACAGGTTAACCGTGTTCTTTATCTTATAACACATTTCCTTTCCGGACATTTCGGGCATCATGACATCGCTTAGTACAATATCCGGCTGTATTGTCAACGCCTGTTCAAATCCCTCTTTTCCGTTTCCGGCGGTGTGTACTTCATAAATGGGATAAAATATTTCCTTCAGCATTTCGAGGATATCGTCGTTGTCCTCTACGATTAGTATGACCGGCTTTTCTGTGAGTGCATGTTCTGCCGTCTCTTCTTCCAATGGCAGCTCCTCCAGTGGAATCAGTTCCGTACTAATCATGCATGCCGATGTATTTTCCGTTTGTAGCTCGTCCGCTTTAAAATGGCTGTTGCCTGTTTTCAGGATTACGGTAAAACAGCTTCCTTCATCCACTTTACTTTCTACACGGATATTTCCTTTATGCAATTCCACGATATTTTTGCTCAAGGTCAGTCCGATACCCGTTCCCAAAGATAAATTGGATCTTTGTCCGTCTATCTGATAGAATTGGTCGAATATTTTGTGGATTGACTCCTGTGGGATACCGGTTCCGCTATCCTTGATTTGGAGCAATACCTGTTGGGAGTGCATGCGGATACTGACTGTGATATTTCCTTCTGCGGGAGTATATTTGAAAGCGTTGGATAGCAGGTTGATGATAACTTTCTGCATCTGCACCGGGTCGAACCACAGATTAATGCTCGCTTCGGACGTCTCGAAACGATATGCGATGTGATGCTTGAGTGCGTATTCATAGAATGACATGTAAACTTCCTTGGTGAAGGCGACAATATCACGGCATTCCACCTTCAGTTTCAGATAACCCTGTTCTTGTTTACGGAAATCCAACAGCTCGGAGATGAGCGTGCGCATGTGGCTGGCGTTCTTGTAAATACGCAGCAGACGGTTGTACATGGAGGGAGAGAGCTTGTTTAATTGCAATAAGTTCTCTATTTGTCCGATGATAAGCGTTAGTGGAGTACGGAATTCATGTGAGATATTTGTGAAGAAACGCAGCTTGACCTGGTTCATTTCTTTGATTCTTTCTTTTTCTTTCTTCTCAAATTCCAATGATGCTTTTAGTTTAGCTTGCCGGGTGTTAAAACGGACGATAGCATACAGTACAAGACAGAGAATCAGTATATATAATAAATAGGCATAAAGATTAGCATAGAAAGGGGGACGGATATAGATGTGAAGCGAACGTTCACCACAGATCGTTTGCGAATCGTTTTTCTCGCGTACAGTCAGTTTATAATGTCCCGGATCGAGGTTGGTATATACTATTTTCGGGGAGTGTAGCGGAAGCCATGTCCGGTCGAAACCTTCCAATTGGTATTCATATTTGTACTTGTTTTGTGTATAATTGGAGGTGGCTATTTCCAGGATAAGACTGTTCTGATTGTGTGCCAACTTGATAGATTCCGTATAAGGCATCGTTTGTGACAAGATGTGTGACTCATCTCCGGGTTGTATCACTTTATTGTTGATAATCAGTTGGTCGAAGTAGAATTGATGATCATTCGATGTGGGGAGATTCTGTATTCCCGGCAGAGAAACCAAGCCGTTGGTTCCTCCGAGGAATAATTCTCCGCTTTGAGTAAAATAGATACATGAGCCTTGTCCGAAACTCATATATGGAATAACGTATGTATATGTGAGATGCTTTTTTTCAGAATTCAGGCAGGAGATTCCCCGGTTGTGGAGTACGAACAATTCATGTGAAGGCGATTCGGCGACATAATAGCAATAATTACTCATTAGAAGATTGTCCTCCATGGCGAAGCGGAAGAAAGAATCTGTTTCCGGTTCATATTTGAATAACCCGGAACCTGCCGTACTGAAGAATAATTCGCCTAAATGGTTCTCGAAGATATGTAGCACTTTGAAGCGTCCGATGTTGTGTTCTTTTTTTAGGCCATGCCGGTAATTCTGTCTTTTTCCTGTCAACAGGTTCACCCGGGTTATTCCGCCGTTGCCGTTGGCTAACCAGATATTGTCATTCCGGTCGATATGAAATGTTACATAAATATAGTTCTCTATAAGACTCCGGACGTCGGGCAGGGGGGATAACGGCTCGAAAGTCTCCGTTTCCGGATTCATGGCAACGATTCCTGCTTGGGTAGACAGGACGAGTTTTCCTTTATAGGGTTGTAAGTCATTTATCACATTGCTGGGTAAAGAGTTGGCTTTGTCGGGGCTATTTTTGAGTGTATGTGCCGTTTTCTTTCGAGTGTCAAAGATTGTGAGTCCCCCTGTATGCGTACCGATATACAATTGCCCGGTTTCTTTGCGCAGCCAGATACATTTCAGATTATTGTGCCCGATTCCGGACAAGCCTCCCTTGTTGTGGACGTATCGGGTGAATTGCCGGGTTTGCCGGTCTAAGAAATTCAGTCCTCCTCCTTCGGTACATATCCATAAATTATGTTCGGCATCTTCCTGCATTTTACCTACAACGGGGAAGCTGAGTGCATGAGGCATATCAGGATTGGCTTCGTAGTAGCTGGTATGATCATCGGTGGGGTTGTAGTAGTTGACACCTCCGAAATAAGTCCCTATCCAGATTCCTCCTTGCGTATCTTTGTAGAGAGCGAAAACGGATGAGTGGCTCAAACTGTGGGATATGTTATTCTGATGAACATGATTCTCCCATACTTGTGTTGACGGGTTGTATTTATTCAGTCCATAAAATGTGCCGAACCACAGATTTCCTAAGTCATCTTCGATAGCACAGCGCACATCGTTGTTCGATAATGAGTTGGTATTATCGGGAAGGTTGCGGAAGTTGAGGATAGAACCGTCGGGAGCCAGCCGATACACTCCCTGGCGGGAGGTACATATCCATAAGTTCTTTTGAGAATCCTGATAAAGACTTTGCACTTTGATGTCGGGCAGGAGAGAGTGTTGGCGTTCGGGTTGTGCACGGTCGATTCGTAGAAGTCCCTTGTTCATACCTATGTATATATATCCGTCATCAGTGCAGCAGATAGGTGAAGAAACTCTTATGTTTTCTTTGAAAGTGGTGAGCAGGCGGATAGTAGAGTCTCCTTCTACCCTGAATTCCAGTTTGTTACGCCCGGCAATCCAAAGCGTATCGTTCTTGTAGTATATGTTGGAGACATTATTTGCGCGTAATTTATGAAACTGTTGTGTGCGGGTATTGTAGCACACCAAGTCATGCAGTGCCTGTATGTATACATTCCCTTTTTTGTTGCCGCAAATGGCCATTATTTCATTCTCGGTCAGACCTATGTTGTCTTGGGAAGGGTGAAATACAGTGACGGACTGTCCATTATATCGGTTGATTCCTTCAAAAGAACCAAACCATAATGCTCCCGTCTCATCTTGATAAATGGATATTATATTGACCTGCGACAAGCCATCCTGTACACTTAAGTGTTTAAAATAAGCCGTGTTCGCATAGGTCTGTATAAGCAGAAGTAAAAAAGAAGCTACTGACAGAATCTTTTTTATTGCCATATATTAGATTTTACTTTTCCAGCAACTCTTTCAGAAAATCATCCAACTCTTTATCCAATCCTTTCAGTAGCTCGTCATTCACCAGCATCGTATCGTCGTCTACCAACAATAGTTCAGTTACCGTTTCTTTGTCCTCATCTACCAGTACAAACGAATAAGGTTTCAGGATAGTCACTTTGTCGAAGTCACCTGCATCTTTCATTCTGCAAAGGATACTACGTAAGCCGGGCTCGATATTTTCGAGGAAATCATCGCCGTCGTATGTTGCCCATTCTTCCACCATGACGTTTGCTAGTTCTTCATCATCATCGTTGTAAATATTCAGTTGCCCTGACGTCTGGTCCGGTTGCAGATGAATATCGGTTACGACTGTCTGTTCACAATTGCATACATATTTGCCGACTGCCTTTTGGATAGCCGATTCGATGATAGATAATGATTGTTGGCTCAGTTTCATAGGTTCCTTCTTTTTGTCAGTTCAAAGGTATAAAAAAAATAAGATTTGATACATGATTTCCTTAAAAATCATCATTAAATCGGCTCATTTGTAATTTTAACTTAGGTAATTGAGCGTTTCTCTCCTTCAATTCGGCTAAATACAAGGACGTAAGATAATAATTCGGCACATCGTCAATGCTGGCCTGAACACTATCTGTGATATTCTTTTTATCAATTTTCTTGGCTAGTTGCTGTGCTTTTTCCGCCCATTCTTCCGCTTTAGCGAGACTATCTTTCATTTCATAATAAACAGCTATGTTGAGAGCTGCCCGCATCTTCTTCTTTTGGTTCTTGGTACCTTCGAAAGCCTGGTTCCAAAGTTCGTATGCGTCGTCCCATGAATTTTCGCGTACATAGATGGCAGCATCACGCATGGGAACCGAGCCTCCGGTATACAGATACCGTGTTCCTTTTTTCCACATGGGGACGAGATATTTCACCGGAACTGTCCCTGCAAATACCGCCGCTTCTTCCAGCATTTGTTTGTCGCGAATCATGCGGGTGGCAGCTTCTACGGCAGTACCTCCAAACTCTTCCCAAAAGATACTGTCGTTAGGATGGAGCGTAGTCATCGGTCGGCTACGTTCGGGAAGATACACTTTCACCGTGGGATATACTTTTACGTCTACTGCTCCTTGAAAACAGTTGAACTCATTCAGAAAACGGACAGATTTAGTTGCTTTGAGTTGCAGATTTTCCAGTGCAATGATAAAATCCACTCCCAAACTAGAGGCTAACTGACGGACTTCCTCCTGGCTCAATGTACTTTCGCGGGCCAGTTTATCATTTGCCCGCAAAGCAGAGTCACAGATGACTACTTCTTCAAAATAATTCTGATGTGCGATTTCTTCAGCCAGTGATTCGGTGGCAATCTTGGGATCTCCGTTGGCGTATGCAGTTGCACGACTTACGAGCGGTGTACCTTCTTTGATTTTTTCAGTCGTTGTTATTAGTTTGTTATCCGGGGTGTTGCTGGTGTTATTCACGATAGCTACTTTCCGGAGTTGCGGAGGAAAGCTCAAGTCGGCAGGTTGCAGATAATCAATGGAAATCTGTTCCAAACTCTGACAGCTGCCCAGTGTCAGCAGGAAGATAGTGACGAAAGCCAGTGAATAAGATTTTGCCATAGTTTTGTTCTATTTAGTAATTTGAACAAAAGTACAATTTTGGAGGAATAAAAGAAAGTCTCAAACAGTTTTTAACCGTTTGAGACTTTCTTTTGTGTATTGAAACTTGAGATTATACCTTAATGTTAAAAATTAAATAAGGCTTTTGAGCGAAGCTGATTCAAAAATGAGCGCAAAGAAATAGAAACTCCTACTAACTCAACTTTTAGCTCTCAACTCTCCCTTCTCAACTTCTTAAAGGTTTTTACCGTGACAGTTCTTATACTTCTTACCGCTTCCGCATGGGCAAGGATCGTTACGTCCTACAGTCTTTTCTGCACGGATGGGTTCACGTTTCTGCTGTTCACGAGTATCCTGGCTGGCAGCAGCCTGCTGGTTCGGATCACTCAAGTCCTGCTTGTTTTCGCGATACTTGCTCATATCCTGACGTTGTTCAGGAGCAGCCTGACGCACTTCCACACGACGGGCAGCCTGTTCGTCCGGAGCTTCCTGTACAGGAATTTGTCCGCGCATCAAGATAGATATAGTCTGGTTGTTGATCTTGTTCACCATGGCGTCGAACAAAGTCACAGATTCCAGTTTATAAATCAACAGCGGGTCTTTCTGTTCGTAACTTGCGTTCTGTACGGAATGTTTCAGTTCGTCCAGTTCGCGGAGGTTTTCTTTCCATGCTTCGTCGATAACGTGGAGCAGGATTGATTTCTCGAACGATTTCACCACTTCTTTAGATTCCGATTCGTAAGCCGCTTTCAGGTTACAAGAGATATTATACATTCGTTTACCGTCTGTAATAGGAATCAGGATGTTTTCGTACATGTGTCCCTGGTTTTCATATACCTGTTTGATAACCGGATTAGCGATCTGTGCCAGACGTTCAGTTTTGCGTTTGAAGTTATCCATCGCAATGTTGAAAGTCTTTTCGGCCAACTTTTCTTTCTTCTCGTTACGGAATTCTTCTTCAGTGAACGGAGTTTCCATCGCCAATGTCTGAAGCAGTTCCATTTGGCAGCCTTCATAATCATTGTTTTCGATAGCATTGGCACAACGGTCCCAAATCATGTTCACGATATCCATACCGATACGTTCACCCATCAAAGCGTGGCGGCGTTTGGTGTAAACCACTGTACGCTGCTTGTTCATTACGTCGTCATATTCCAACAGACGTTTACGAATACCGAAGTTGTTTTCTTCCACCTTCTTCTGGGCACGTTCGATAGAATTGGAAATCATCTTGTGCTCGATCATTTCGCCTTCCTGGAAACCAAGTTTGTCCATTACGCTGGCAATACGGTCGGAGGAGAACAGACGCATCAAATCATCTTCCAGTGACACAAAGAATATAGAAGAACCCGGGTCACCCTGACGTCCTGCACGACCACGCAACTGGCGGTCTACACGACGGGATTCGTGACGTTCCGTACCGATAATAGCCAAACCGCCCGCAGCCTTCACTTCCGGACTTAACTTGATGTCGGTACCACGACCAGCCATATTGGTAGCAATGGTTACTGTTCCGCTCAAACCGGCAGTAGCAACGATGTCCGCTTCTTTCTGGTGTAGTTTGGCGTTCAATACCTTGTGTTCAATCTTACGCATGGTAAGCATTTTGCTCAACATTTCGGAGATTTCTACCGAGGTAGTACCCACCAATACCGGACGTCCTGCTTGAACCAATTTTTCGATTTCCTCGATAACAGCTTTATACTTTTCGCGTTTCGTCTTGTAAACGCGGTCGTTCATATCCTTTCTTGCAATCGGACGGTTGGTCGGGATCACGACTACGTCCAATTTGTAGATGTCCCAAAGTTCGCCTGCTTCCGTTTCAGCAGTACCGGTCATACCGGACAGTTTGTGATACATACGGAAGTAGTTCTGCAAAGTAATCGTTGCAAAGGTCTGCGTAGCAGCTTCCACTTTCACACGTTCCTTGGCTTCGATAGCCTGGTGCAATCCGTCAGAGTAGCGGCGACCTTCCATGATACGGCCTGTCTGCTCGTCTACAATCTTCACCTGTCCGTCGATCACTACATATTCATCATCTTTCTCGAACATGGTGTAAGCCTTCAACAACTGGTTGATGGTGTGTACACGTTCCGATTTGATGGCATAGTTTGTCAGAAGTTCATCTTTCTTTTCAAGCAGTTGTTCGTTAGTCAGATGTTGGTTTTCCAGTTCCGAAAGTTGTCCGGCGATGTCCGGAAGAACGAACAATGTCGGGTCTTCAGAGTTACCGGTAATCAGGTCTACACCCTTGTCTGTCAGGTCTACACTATTCAGTTTCTCGTCGATCACGAAATACAGCGGATCAGTAACTTCATGCATACGCTTGTTGTTCTGTTCCATGTAGATCTCTTCCGTTTTGAGCATACCTGCCTTGATCCCCTGTTCACTAAGGAACTTAATCAAAGCCTTGTTTTTCGGCAATGCCTTGTGGCTGCGGTATAAAGCGAGGAATCCTTCTTCCACCTCTTTCTTATCGTTGGATGCGATCAGTTTCTTTGCTTCGGAGAGATATTTGGTAGCCAATACTTTCTGTGCTTCTACCAGACGTTCTACTAACGGACGGAGTTGCTCGAACAATTGGTCGTCGCCTTTCGGTACAGGACCGGAGATAATCAACGGAGTACGGGCGTCGTCAATCAATACCGAGTCGACCTCATCGACGATGGCATAGTTGTGCTGACGTTGTACAAGGTCTTTCGGGCTGATAGCCATGTTGTCACGCAGGTAGTCGAAACCGAATTCATTGTTGGTACCGAACGTGATGTCGGCAAGGTATGCCTGACGACGGGCGTCGGAGTTCGGCTGATGGCGGTCGATGCAATCTACGCTCAAACCGTGGAACATATAAAGCGGGCCCATCCATTCGGAGTCACGTTTGGCAAGGTAGTCGTTCACGGTTACTACATGCACACCGTTTCCGGTCAGCGCGTTCAGGAATACCGGAAGGGTAGCAACGAGAGTTTTACCTTCACCGGTTGCCATTTCCGCAATCTTACCTTTGTGCAGAACGACACCACCGAACAGCTGAACGTCGTAATGAATCATGTTCCATACCGTATCATTGCCGCCGGCATTCCAGTGGTTCTGGTAGATGGCCTTGTCGCCTTCAATGCGTACAAAGTCTTTGGTGGCAGCCAGATGGCGGTCGAATTCAGTCGCGGTTACTACGATTTCTTCGTTTTCCGTAAATCGTTTGGCAGTTGCTTTGACGATAGAGAAAGCTACGGGCAATACTTCTTCCAGTGCTTTCTCGTATTTTTCGAGAATTTCTTTCTCTATCTTATCTATTTGTGCAAAGACTTCTTCGCGGTCTTCCAGTTCAGTGCTTTCGATGCTCGCTTTAAGTTCTTCCACTTTAGCGCGTTCGTCAGTAGCCGATTCGCGGATGTATTTTTTGAGTTCTTCCGTTTTGGCACGGAGGGCATCGTTGTCCAGTGCTTCAATCTCCGGGTAGGCAGCTTTGATCTTTTCTACCCAGGGTTTGATTTCTTTCATGTCTCGTGTGGATTTGTTTCCGAAAATCGAGCTTAAAAATTCATTAAATCCCATGTTGTATTATTTAGTTTATTATTATTTCTTGATTGTCTGCACGGTGCTTTTTCCATATATAAATCCGCGCAAAGTTACATTAAAATGCTGATTTATTTATGTTTTTCGCATGGTTTTTGTGAGGAATCTTTTACCGAAGATCGGTAATAGGAGCCGAAGAAGAAGCATTGGGAGCCCGTATGCGCATGAAATGAGCCAGTGTAGGCGCAATATGGTCGATTGTTACAGGTGTCTGAATGATGGCCGGTTTCACGGAGTGACCCATGAAGATCAGCGGTGCGGGGATATAGGAATGACGTACCACCTTGTTCTCGTTGCCGTTTTCGCTGACGATAGTCCATCCCGGCAACACGTCGATCACGAGGTCGCCGGAACGCTTGCGGTGATAGCCGTTGCGTATTCTGTATATTTCCGGAGTCCATGAACCCAGGAGAAGTCGGTGGGCGGAATATGCCTCATTTACTCCGCTGAACTGCATCAGGAAGTCGGCAGACTTTTCCTGCACTTCTGTCAGGTTCAGTTGCTTTTGTTCCAGTAACTTGTGGTTCAGATAGATTTGCTGGTCGTGATAGGCTTCTACATATTTTCCTTCACCGTAAGTGGCCATCAGAAACATGTTCAGCAAGGCGGTGCAGCGGTTGAGGTGAAACTCTCCGGTCGGTATTTTGTACAGTCCCGAATCCGTCGATTCGCTGTCCGTATATCCGGTGGAAGTGACGAAGATAAGCACATTCTGCAAGCCTACTTTCTTGTCGAGCAGGTCAAGCAGGTTGGCGATGCTGCGGTCGAGGCGTACATAAGTGTCCTGTATTTCCATGGCACACTCTTGTACGGACTTGTGCGCATAGTTGCCTGCATAATAAGTAAGTGCCAATAAGTCAGTAATGTCATCCATGCCGACCGAACCTTTGCCGATTGCTTCTTCTGCGAGGGCATTTACTTCATCGTTGACGAACGGGCTGGTGATGAAACGGCGGAACTTATTGTTGCGGTCGTCGTCAAATTTATATTTGAACACTACGTCCCGCCAATCTGGCAGGAAAGTGTACATACCACGTGGGAAAACCGGTTCCCATGTGACGCTGGAGATGCGGGAGTCGATGGCCTGACGGTCGTTATATTGGCTTGCCCACCAGGGGAATTCGCCATAATAAGTCGTTCCGCTCCATTTTCCGGTCGTGGGATTGATCCAGAACGCTCCGTTTCCTGCATGTCCGGCAGCGAAAATGGCTGCGTCGCAGAAAGGGGCGATGGCGTATACGATACCTTTGCCTTGTGTCGCTATTTTCAGTTCGTCGGCAATGGTAGAGGTTAATAATTTGGTAGGGGCACAGGTCTGATCGGTGTAATAACCCATGAAGGCCGCATCGTCCGTACTGTTGACAGGGCGTAGGGTGGCTACATCCATCCATCGGTTGGAAATGATTCCGTTGACGGAAGGCGTTGATCCGCTGTAGATGGCTGCCATGGCAGAGGCACGGTCTACACCGCTGAATGTATATTCTGCATTGTGGAATACTCTTCCCTCTTTCCAAAGGCGTTTGAAGCCTCTCTCGCCGTAGAGCGACGAAAAAGCTTCCAGATAGTCCGTACGCAACTGGTCAATCGTGAGTCCTACCACAAGTTTAGGGGCAGTAGGCAACGACTGAGCTTGTAGCCCGGTGAAGGTCAGTACGGTAATCAGGGAAGTTAGTAGTCCTTTCATTATTTCTTTTTAGAGGTCAATATCAAATTGCTCGCTGAACGTATCAGCAAACAGAGTGCCAAAGGTACAACAGCTAAGTCAAATCTCTGCGGAATTAGCGGAAAAAGCACCATAAAAAGTGTTAAAACGACTAAATTCAGCGTCAAATACCAGCATTTCTTTCCTTTTCGGACACAATAAATGATGTATGGAAGGATCAGAAGCTGTCCCGGATGGAATACCAGCAATAAGAAATTGGAGCTGACAGCCGGATGTTCGGAGAATAGGGCGAGGAAGGCCAGCACACAGCCCACGATGCCTGCGGCACCGAATAAAATAAGGTCGACACCCCAGAGTCCTGTCCTTTTGCGGATGCTGTAGATAGCAGCAGCAGCGGTAAGTATAAAAAGCAGGAGGGAACATTGGAACGGGGTGGGCATCCAACCGCCTTCTTCTTCCTCGGGAAGGGCGTCTACGATCAGCTCCTTGCCGGATACGAGCGGACGCTGAACCGAATCATGGACGATTTGGGCGCCTGCGAAAGCATCCATCAGGTAAAAGGGGGCAAACATCATTTGGCGTTGCGTGATGGGGCGGTCTGCTTCGCTGCCGATGCAGAGGTCGATGCCGAAGCGGGCCCACGGATGGCCTTTGCAGTATTGATGTACGATATCGCGGAAAGATAGCGAACCGTCTTGCGGCTCTGCGGGATATATTACCTTTCCGTCAATGCTTTCTTCTATTTTATCGCGCGGGCGTGTAGCGCAGTTGTCATAAAAGAAATTATACCGGTAAACTCTGTTTTCGGGAAGATAGTTTTCTTGCAGTAGTCGGATGAGTTCCGCTTTTTCTTCTTTGCTCAGGTTGAGTGTCTGTTGCCAGACGCTGCGCCCGTCGAAGGCATATTCCGCCGCGAAACGGGCGTAGTCGGTAGCTCCCAGCTGGTAGTCTGTCTCACCGAGTGAAAAACGGAGGATGAAGTTGGGAGTATTGAAGCTGAATAGTCCATAGTTGAATACGGCATCTATTCCGTTGGCCGGATCTTCGTAGCGGATGGCTGTATGTCCGAACAGGGAGTATATTTCTTCACCGGGGGCGCAAGTCAGCAGGCTGAGGCGGATGGAGTCGTTGCCAGAAGCTATGGCTTGTCCGTTTGAAAAGATAAGCAGATAAAGAGTCAGTAATGGATATAGAATTGTCCGTTTCATCAGAAATGCCCGTTTATTATTTTGGTGGCGAATATACGAAGAATAGTTGGATTGTAGAAACGGAGGCTTCGTTTTATCCAAACAGAGGCTTTGTTTTACCCAAACAGAGGCTTCGTTTCACCCAAACAGAGCCTCTGATTAGGGTAAATAGGGTCTCTAAAAGCGTTCTTTTTTTCTTATAAAATGTGGAACGCTGAACGGAACACTTTAAAACTCTTGTAACTGATTGATATATAGGGAAATGTTGTGTAAGGAAAAATAACTATGAAACGCAAAGCGGTACCATAATAAGGGATAACTAATAAATTATATATTTAAAAATATATAGTTCGATTTT
>OFCS01000729.1_pt1 | contig 12744 bp, 17 predicted proteins | sample 1520891 | NCBI WGS metagenome assembly OFCS01 (sample SAMEA2699026, study PRJEB24076) | metagenome | biome: Human gut stool | place: Spain | collected 2012-01-19
GCATAATTGTAAATTTGAATCCGAGTTGTATAGATCAATAATGGAAGCAACAAATGTGGAAGCATTCTTAGAAAGCGCATTTTTAAATTGTTCCATTACAGAAGGAGCGTTAAGCATAGTTTTCAGCACATCTATTTTTTTTGCCTGTGCTGGCATTTTCGTTGATTGGGTACTAACTACTTGTGTACCACTTGAATTTTCTTGTGTCATAAAATTATTATTTAAAGTTGTTTGTATTCTTCCATTGTTCCATTTCCGGCAACACGTATCATCAAAGATTTATCTTTGCTAACCACGAGGTTTATTACTTGCGACATGGTAGGTATAAGATCGTTCACACTTTCCCGATTATCAATGAAAATGGGTGCTGTGATACCTACAGATCGACATATAGCGTTTATTATATCCAGCCCAGCATTGATTTTTGAAGCATTGTTTACATCGGCAAACGGCACACCATCTACAGAGCAAAAGCAGGTTATAGCCTCATTCCCATTCAACTTTTCGCTAATAAACGAGAACTTAACCAAAGAGAACATTCCGTTAATACGTTCCATCAACTTGTTGTCTTTTTCTTTCTGGAAGTCTTGTACCAAAAACTCCAAACGTTCTTGTTCTGCCAGAGCTTCATTGTTTTTATCTCTTCTATCCTCCAGATCCTCAATAACTTTATTGGAACGTTCTATAGTATCACGTTTACCCAGCTTCTTATTCAGCTCATCTATAGCCTCAGAAAGAATAGCCTTAGCTTCTTTCAACTCTGTTGTGTCTATAGGTTTGGCTTCTGCCTTTAACTGGTTTTCAAGATCTACGATTTCATTACTGAGAGAAAGCCAGGTAGGATCGGAAAGAATGATCTTTTGTGTATCTTGTTCTTCCGGCATATTACATTCATTGATATTATGCACCAATATTTCTTTCTCGTTACTCAACTGAGTTATAGCAGCTTGAATAATTGAACACTGCTTTTTAAGCTCTTCAACTTTTGCAGCTTTTTCCTTGCCTTCATTTTGCACTGCTTTCAGTCGGTTTGCCTTGTTGAGATTAAAGTTGTCCTGTAATTCTTGTTGCTTGGCTTGAATATCTTCTACCTCCAACTCTCTTTTACAAGTCGGGCAAATAAAAGCTCCTTCCGGGTACTGTAACGTTTCCGCATCTATGGCATAGAACTTACCTCTCAATACTTCCAAATCATTATTTAGAGCTTCGATAGTAGCTTTGATACGAGAATGATCCTCTTGTTTACGGGATATTTCAGCATCCTTGCTTTTAACTTGATATTCCAGCTTTGAAATATTATCCAGTACGTCATGGTAGGATTTATTGGCATTTTGTCTTATCTCATTTTCTCTTTGCGACTTGGCAAGTTTTTTGTTCCCGATTTGCTTTTGCAACTCAGATTTGGCTTTGAACTCTGCTTCTATCTGTTTGCTTTTATCGGCTAACTGGCTATCAATATCTTTAATTTTCTCTTTTTTGTCGGCTATTTCCTTCTCCAAAACCGCCCAGTCCTCACTTTCAGGCATTGCATCACGTACCGAATCAATTCTACCAGGAATACCCTTTAACTCATCTTTGATAGCTGATTTCTTAGAGGCTATTTCTTTTGCTAATTGCTCTAAGGTTCTGCCTGAAATAAGACTAATCAGCTCTTGAAACTTTGGATTGATATTGGCTACTTCCTCATTCGTAACGTTACCAGCCATTTCAAGCAACATAGCTTTCTGATCTTGCGCCTTCATGGTCGGGAAATATAACGGGTTAGTAATCATTCTAAAAACATCTTCCGGCAAGATCGCTGCTACTTCCGCATCATACTCCTTTTTCGTTTTGAGTTTTACACCATTCAAATAAAACTCTGTAGCATGGTTTTGAAGGACACCAGCGTTTACACCACTTCCCCATTTTTCAACATAGTTACGTTGCAGTTCAACATCTCTGCCATTGATAGACAATACACCAGTTACGCTATGTACAAGGTGTAAGATTGGTTTTCCATCTTCTCCCAACGTTTTAATGTTAAAGTTGGTATCAGCCCTATTCGTGCTGTCCTTCCCAAATAACAGCCACAAGAACGCATCTTGAAGCGTTGTCTTTCCTGTGCCATTTCCACCACAGATAAAGGTATTTTTATCTGTAAACTCTACTGTTAGATCCTGAATTTTCTTGAAATTCTTTAGGATCAATTTCTTTAAGAATACTTCTTTCATAATTTGTTTATATAAGTGTCTATTTTCTCTGTCTTTTCGATAGTTAATAATTCAGCTCTGGAGTATAGTATTTTGGAGCGTTTCTCTGCTCCATTCCTTGTAGGGTGTACAAGTTGCTGGCGTACCCACCGTTTTACACGAGCCTCACCGAATGATTTATAAGCCTCCCTTTGGGAAATGAGATCTTTTGCCGGAAATACCATTTTTGCGTAATTGGCAGCTCCAAGCTCAGCCATATCTTTACAGAGATTTTTAAGCTCGTATAGCTCCAGTACAATACCCATTATCTACATTTCCTTTTCCGTAATCTTTTAGCCCTCAACATTTTTCTGAAATAGTGCTGTACGCTTTCTGTATTGTACTGGTTATCTGTATAAAGTACATAGAACATCAGGAAGCACATAGCCGTAAATAGAAGTTGGTGCGAAGCTGAGAACGCAATAGCGCATACCAGGCAAGTAACCCCTAAAGCACCGAATATGGAGCAACCAACCAAATTTAAAAACGTGTCCGAACTCATATCAATGTTGCATTATTGTTATTTGAATAAGTTGTTTTGCATAGCATACCGCATAAACTCAGGGAACGAGTGTACACCGACTTTTCTAAAACTGTTTTTTCGGTGATTATTAACGGTATTCAAAGAGATAAATAATTTGTCTGCTATTTCTGAATCTGATTTGCCTTCATAAAGCAGCCTCATCACTTCAAGCTGTCTATCCGATAGCTTTGAATTAAATTTGGGGGCGCAAATGATCTTATCGCTTTTACACTCGCCACGTAGAGGACACCCGACAAATTCAAAACGGAAATTCCAGTTCTCATCAATATCTATCACATTATCGTATAGACCAAAGTTGCACTTTATAAATCTCCGTACAGCCAAAAAATCACGGTAACGCTTATTTTCAGAACTCTTTGAGTAAATTTCCATTAAAGCCGTATAAGCCTCAGTATAAAATTCTCTCAGTATTTCCAAGAAAGCCTGGATAAACTCAGTATCACTTTCTCTAAGTTGCCTTTCCGCTTCACCTAAAGGACGCATAGTAACTTCGCCTTCTGGTGTGGTGTAAAATTCGATAGGTTTCATATTACGATGCTTCAGGGAATAAATACTTGGCAGGAACTTTAAACTCTTTCTCTAAAACAGATTGCGCCAACGCATCCGGCTTTTGTGTTCCAGCGATCCAACACCGCACGGTTTTTACGGACTTCTTAGTAATCTTAGCCACCTTTTCTACAAATTCAGTTTTAGGAGCTTTGATACTACTTCTTTCGGGCAAATTCTTATACATTTGCGTAAAAGTAGGATAGTCTTTTTCTGTTAATTCGCTCATTTTCATTTGAAATATTATCACTCCTATAGGTTATTTTGCCTATATTTGTGGTGTTATTACTTTTATTACGTTGCAAATATATGTAACATTGGTAATATTACCAAATAAATCTCGTAATATTTTAGTGATATCTACGACGATATTATTTTGTTATTGTTTAAAAAGTCAATAAATGATTGATTTAAAAAGACTTAGGAAAGAAAAAGGAATCACACAGAAAGAATTAGCTCAACTTCTTTCATGTGGGCAGAGTTTTATTGCCAACGTAGAGAATGGCAGAAGGGATTTACGTTATATCCAGGGGGCAGGTTCAGCAGGTCCCCGCACAAAGTCAAAACCGCGGCCCCGGCAACTCAACGGGTGATGGTTTTAAAAGGCAGAAAAACAGACAAAGGAGAAAGCTGGATGAGCACACAAAACGTCAACGAAAAACCCTCCACCAAAGAAAGCACAACCCTCCGGACTGACGGTTTTGTGCGCAACATTCATTCCCGAAACCCGTTCGATGTTATCCGCGCCGATGTAGTGCTTGAACGTATCGAGAAAAAGGCTGGTCGGAGCTGCGGGATGCATTACGAGCTGTATCAGGCCCATCTGCTGGGTGGTGCGCTGGATTATCTGGATGCGCTGCCGTTGAAAGACCGTCCGGTGTTAATGGGCGCTGCGGCAAAGCGCGGCTATCTGCTGACGCTAGCCGAAGAGGAACGCGCGCTGGAAGCACGGGATGTACTGATGAGTGAACTGGCGGCAAACGACTGCTGAGAAATAAACACGGATGGCGGCGTATCGCTGCCATCCCTTAAAGACCAGAGGTAACGCAAAATGAAAGTATACGGCCATCAACACTCATCAGAGGCTTTCTTCCGGGAAAATTCCCCATCCTGTTTTGAACCAAAAGCGGAAAAGGTGATCGCTTTTCATGGAAAGGATGCCAGTTACGCCTATAACGTGCTGGCCGATCTGAAAGCAGCAGGTGCTTCATATACGCGCCGGAATATCATCGCCGATATGTTCCGCCGTCTGGGTGTGAAATGAGGTCTGGGCAATGGAACACGTGAAAGGAAAAATCCAGCAGGGGGCAGGGAACGCCTATTTTGCAGGGATGCAGTGGCGCGGTATTACACTTGGACACGCCGATGCTGCAGCGCTTAATCAGTTTGATATCGATATCAGCAAAGCTCAGGCACTCGAAGCACGCACCTGGTTGCTTCAGAACAAAGCAGAATTCATCGCTCTGATCCTAGGCATTGAAGTTGTAAAGGTCGGGTAGTGAGAAGCCAGCTAACTTAGCTCTTGAGCTAAGTTAGCTTTTGAGCTAATGTGTGCACATACGGACTAGAGATTACATTCATGTTCACAGTCATCTTTCATGATGAGGCTGAAAAAGAGTTTACGGCTCTGCCTGCTGCCATTCGTGCAAAAATGGCCAGGCTACTCATGAAGCTGGAAGCAAACCCTCGCCAGCTACGCGAGCCAGATACCAAGCCGCTTGGAAACGGCCTTTTCGAAATACGTACAATGGGGGCAGATATCGCCCGCGGAATCTGGGTATATCAGAGTGGTGAACGTATTTTTCTACTTCGGATCTTTATCAAAAAATCGCCAAAAACGCCCCCGGCAGAAATAGATCAGGCACTTCGCAGACTGGAGGAAATGCAGAATGAAATATAAAACCCTTAGCCAGGTTCATACCGAAGCAATGAACGATCATGAGTACAGCGCGGCATTCGAGGCAGAAGAAGCCTCGGAGCTACTTCGGGAAACCTTAGCAACATGGAGAAAAGAAGCGGGTTTGACGTCGGCACAGGTTGCAGAACGTATGGGCATCAAAGCGCCTACTATCTCACGTATGGAGAAGAACGCTTCGCGAATGAGTATTCAGACGCTGGTTCGGTACGCCAGAGCCTGCGGTGTTAACTTTAAAATTCAGCAGGTTTGAATGATTAGCGATGCCAATAAAGCGGTGAATGACCTGGCGAGTATTGTCCCTCTGCTGGGTGGCAGTTCGTCCCGCAAAGATTACGAAGAGGCACGTAAACTCGTTGAATATCTTCTGGAACATGATCCGGACAGCCCGCTGGTTGATATGCTGACTGCCCGCATCGATGCCTGGGAAGATAACGCGGTGGAATTTGAAGAATTTAATACGCGCTTCGAAGCAGGCAAAAACGGTGTATCGTTGCTGCGGGTTCTTATGCAGCAATACGGGCTTTCTCAGTCCGATTTCGAAAACGAGATAGGTAATAAATCGCTCGTCAGCCGGATCCTCAGTGGTGAACGCAGTCTGACCTTTGATCACATGCGGGCGCTGGCAAATCGATTTCAAATCCCGGTCTCGATGTTTGTTGACTGATTCGGGAACAGAGCAGGCGAAGGGGGCATCGGTCCCCGTCTGGCCGCGCCTCGAAAGACCGCGCGCCTGCGGCGCCGGGAAAACCGGGCCGCGCTGACGCGCCGCCCGCATTTCCTTTCCGCGTCTTCCCTGTTTGCTGCCTGCTGTTTGCCTGCTTCCTCTCCTTCTCCCTGCTGTGATGCCTCTTTTTAAACCTTAAAGGCTTTAAAAGCATACCCACACTGGACACCTTCGGCTCCCGGCCAGCTGCGCTGTCCGGTCGTCGAGCCACACTCCGCCAGGGCAGCTGCTTCGCACCCGCCGGGCTCCGCCGAACCCGCTACGCGCTTTCGGGCCTGACGGCTAGTGTCTGATGTCTGAGGTCAAAGTCAACGGCAGCGCTTGCTGCGGCCGTTCCGGCCGCGCCGCTTTCACCGTGCCGGCGAAGGACTGCCGGCACTCTGCGGGGCAACGCCGTTTCGCGCCCGCGCTCTTCGTCGTTGCGGCGGGTGCCTGCTCCTTTCCCCTGGTACCCGTATCACCCGTTTGAGTCCATTCGCCGGGGCTGAGACAAGCACAACCCGTCTACCCGCGAGCAGGCTCAGGTTGTCGCAGCGCAGTATCAGAATGTGGCGATTGAAGATGATCAGGGGACCCATTTTCGCCTTGTCGTCCGTCATCAGGATGACGGCAGCATGATCTGGCGCGTCTGGAATTTTGAACCGGGCGGCGAGGACATGATGAACCGCTACATCCGGGACTACGGAGTACGCAAAACGAAGTAAGCAGTAAGAAGAAGGCCGGACAGGTGGGCTGTCCGGCAGACATTCATCAATAGCTAAGAGGTATCAATTATGTCTGCAACAGAGTCTAAGGTAAAAACTGCACCGAAAACCAGCAAAAAAACGCTTAAGTCTGCCGAAGCTGAGGCGCTTAAAGTGGCTCTCGATGCCGCACAGGTCGAGTATGTCCCGGTGACGGCACTGGTGAAGTCTCCCCTGAACGTCAGGACCATTCCCTATCCGGCGGAGAAAGTCTGTTCAATGGCAGATTCCATTGAAGCCATTGGCCTGTTGCAGAATCTGGTCGTGCATAACCTCCCGGATGGTCGCTGTGGTGTGGCTGCCGGTGGTCGTCGCCTGAAAGCGCTGCAGCTCCTGCAGAGTGAAAACCGTATCGATGCCGGATATCAGGTGATGGTGAAAAAGGTACCTGATGAACTGGCTGTTGCGGCATCAATGGCAGAAAACGAACAGCAGATGGCAATGCATCCGTCTGAACAGATCGCCGGGTTCCGCACACTGGCAGAGCAGGGGAAAACCCCCGCGCAGATTGGCGATTTGCTGGGGTTCGGTACGCGTCATGTTCAGCGCATGTTGAAACTGACCGAACTGGCTCCCGAAATTCTGGCGGCGCTGGCGAAGGATGAAATCACCACCGAACACTGCCAGGCACTGGCGCTCGAAAGCGATCAGAAACGCCAGGTGGAAGTGCTGGAATCCGCCCGCAAACGGTCCTGGAATAATGAAGTATCAGTTTCCTCGATCCGTAGCCTCATTACCTCAGAAGAGGTTTCCACAAACGGCGACAAATTCCGCTTTGTGGGAGAGGCCGCATTCAGTCCGGATGAAATCCGGGTTGATCTCTTCAGCAGCGAAAACGGCGGCTATGTCAAAAGTGCATCGCTCGATACCGCCCTGCTGGAAAAACTGCAGAACATCGCGGAGCACCTCCGCGAAGCGGAAGGCTGGTCATGGTGTGATGGTCGTCTTGACCCGATTTCACACTACGGGAAGGACACTAAAATCTGGCGCCTGCATGCTGTCCCACCTGTGGAATATACCGAAGCCGAATCAGAACGTCTTGCGGAACTGGAAGCTCTGGAAGCTAAGTATGAAGACGAGAACCCCGGCGTGAATGATGACGTCTTGGCCGGGGCTCTGGAAGCTGTCTGGGAAGAACAGCAGACCATCGCGCACCGGGCAAAACACCGGGCATGGACGGATGAAATGAAGCAATCTGCCGGAGTGGTGGTTTCCTGGACTGGCCAGGAGGTGAAAGTACAGCGCGGTGTGGTGCTGTGCGCCGATGAAAAAATGGAGGAGAAGGATGCATCCACCGATCAGGCCCCTGAAAAAGTCGATCCGCTGGACGCCGTCAGTGTCCCGTTGCTGACCCGCCTTTCTTCTGAACGCACACTGGCGGTTCAGGCGGCCCTGTTGCAGCAGCCGCAGAAAGCCGTCGCGCTGATGGTCTGGAAAATGTGTAACTCGGTTTTCCATACCACAACGTCCGTCAAAGAGCCGTTCTGCATTAGCGTGAGTGTGTCGCATTACGCGCTGACCCGTGAAGCACCTGACGGTGAAAACAGCGTTGCGTTTCAGGCCATCCAGTCAGAAAAAGAACGTCTTGAAGCCCTGCTGCCGGAAAACTGGCGAAAGGATATGACCACCTTCTTTACGCTCGATGGCGCAACCCTGATGGCACTGATGGCTTTCTGCACCGCCTGTTCCATAGATGGTGTACAGGGCAAGGATGAATTTGGTCGTAAACACCAGAGTTCGCTGGATGGGGTGGAAAACGCCATTCAGTTTGACCTTCGTGACTGGTGGAAACCGACGGCTGATAACCTTTTCTCGCACATGAAGCTGCCACACATTGTACAGGCACTCTCTCAGACCGGACTGGCTGGCGCAGCACAGGACGCCGCGAAGATGAAGAAAAAGGATGCCGCTGAACATGCAGAGCACTTCCTCTCAAAAATCCGTTGGGTTCCGGAATGGATGACCAGTGCTGACAACCAGAAACAGCTTGCCGCAAAGTCTGAACTCAGTCTGGCAACAAGTCAGAGCGATACCGACGCTGATGCCGGCGACGTCACCGACCATAACAACCCGGCCTGCGCCGCCTGATAACGGAGACGCCGCCCTGCGGGGCGGCGATAAGGAGACTGAAAATGAAAACGGTACTGACTCTGGATGTCCTGAAAACCATGTCTTCTGATGAGCTGGAAGACTACCGCGCCGCCGGTGAAGACTTTCGCCGGGAGCTGAGTCACGCTGTCATGCGCGATCTGACCTCACCGTCCGGCTGGTCCGTGAATGCCGAATACCGGTGCGAATTTGGCGGCTTCTTTCCTGTCCAGATCCGTTTTACCCCCCCTCATGGTCACTTTGATGTGGCGGTATGCAGTCCGGGGGAGCTGAATCCTCGCTGGATAGTGGTCTTTGTTACCCGTGACGGTCAGCCGTTCTCTGTCGTTCGCGTGATGGATGCATTCAACCCTGAACTCATCACCCATACTCTGGATCTCATCGAGTGTCTTGACGCCGGTGGCTACTCGTTTGCCAGCATCATCAGCACGCTGTCACAGGAGGGCGCACAATGATCCCGTCATCCAGTGCTCTTGTATCCCTGAAACCAGCCCGTCAGGCAGCGCTGCAGGCCATCATGACGGTGGAAGAGGCTCGCCAGCGCGGCGCACGTCTGCCATCGATGCCACACGTCCGGACATTCCTGCGCCTGCTGACAGGCTGTAGCCGGATTAACAGTGACGTTGCCCGCCGTATTCCTGGCCTTCACCGTGATCCAAAAGACCGCCTTTCCAGCCTGAAACAGGTGGAAGAGGCGCTGGATATGCTTATCTCCAGCCACGGGGAATACTGTCCGCTGCCGCTGACAATGGATGTGCAGGCTGAACTTTTTCCGGAAGTCCTTCATACCCGAACAGTACGAAGGCTAAAACGTCAGGACTTTGCCTTCACCCGAAAAATGCGCCGTGAAGCCCGTCAGGTCGAGCAGTCCTGGTTACTGCGTCAGAACCTGCTGGGACAGGCTGTCACAGAACTGAATTTTCAGTCACCGGAAACCGTCTGCACCTGGTACACCCGGTGGAGCGACGAGTTTGACGCGGCAGAGCTTGCAGCACCGTTCTGGCGCTGGCAGTCGCGATTCGAATCGCTGAAGGAACTTGACTGGCTTCGCATCAGCGGTGAGCCGCTGTATGCAGTGATGTACGAAATTCCGTTTATTGTCCGGGAAACACCTGAGCATATTCGTGTTGCTGAACGCTGGCAGGTGCCAAATAAGCTGGCTGATCGGAGTGGTGTATGAAGTGGCGCTATTCTCTGCGCTGGAAACTGCCGCACAGGCCCTGCCCGGGTCCACAGGAACTGATTTCCGTTGTCGTGGAGGCAGGGCAGGCGGCACCTGAAGAGGTGATGTCACGCTGGGTGGCTGGCTCAGGTTACGCTGTATGCGTGGATTTTCTCGGCCAGAAACAGATCCAACGCTGGAGCGATGAACGGAAAGCAGCGGTGAGAAGGCGCAACATGCAGGCACGTATTAATCGTGTTGCCCCTTTGTTTGCCGACGAGTTAATCGAGCGTGAACTGGCTGCGCGTCCGGAGTATTTCAATGGCAAGTCCGCCCGATGAATAAGTACAATGCTGTCTGACAACTCAGATGGCCAAATACAAGGAAAGCAGAACTATGAGGTACTGGTTGCTCGTTATCTTAATGAACGTGCTGTTCTGGTTGATCGTGAAGCATGTTGCTCCGGAATGGTATGGTTCCCCTGGTTATTATGCAGGCCAAATCATCTGCACACTAATAGCTGCGGTCATCACATGGCGTGATCCGCCTGACTGGTTAGATGGAATCCTGCTCGGCGTAATAAAATTCGGCGTTCTGATTGCCGGGATTATATTCTTTGTCTGGGGCATCGGGTACAAGCTGGCATTCTGGGGGCAACATGATCCTAATACCATATATGCAAGTGCAAACGATGTTATTTTGCCTAATCTTGCGCTGGGCACGGGCGTCTTGATCGCGGGATGGGTATACATTAGATATTTAAAGCGCTAAGCAGCATAAAGCGTGGATATACCTGGTAAGAAATAGCACCGGCCCGGTATAATCGACGTGGCGCTTGAGGCTTTTTGCCTCATGACGTGAAGGTGGTTTGTTACCGTGTTGTGTGGCAGAAAGCAGAAAGCCCCGTAGTTAATTTTCATTAACCCACGAGGCCCACTGAATGTCTAGTCAACACCAGTATGGCCTCTTACCGTGCAATTTGCAAGGAGGAGTAAACCATGAAACTACCGCGAAACGCCCTTATCTGGTGCGTATTAATCGTGTGTATCACGCTCTTGATATTCACATGCCTGACCCGGAACCGCTTATGCGAACTCCGGCTAAAGGACGGGGACAGGGAGGTCGCGGCAAGCCTGGCTTACGAATCCAACGGTAAGTAGCAACCTGGAGGCGGGGAATACCCCGCCTTTTCAGGGCTGCGTTGGTCTGACATGCCTGAAGCGCCTTTATGAAGGGGGTGCCGGTTCGCCGGTAGCCCCTTTTTCCTGCTTACAGGAAAAAAAAACCGCACGGCAGGCGGGCAAAATGCTTTCACCTACCTACAACACGGATTCAATGAATCGCAAGTCACATTAACACCCTTCATTCACCGTAACACCCTGTCATCAGTGTGAAAAAAAGAGCGATTGATTGTGAACATTTGGGTTCTGGTGATAAGTTCGCTCTGTAGCGTAGCCCTCTTTACGGAGGGGTGGAAACAGCAACGGCAGAGTTAAAAGTCCACGAGTCAGTGAGGCTCTCCAAAGGCTCCCCGGGGAAATCCGGCGCTACATCAGGTTGCATAGCACTTAACCCGCCCTCCGGGCGGGTTTTCCTTCCGGAAACGTGCTGTAATACCTTTTATGTGCAATGCGCGGTTTCTACTTTCCTGATAAATCAGTCGCTCGGTCTGTCAGGTGATACCGCAGTTCATTCCTTGAATGATCCAGTGTTTTTTGCCTGCTATTTTAGCAGGCTTTTTTTTGTTGATTATGTATGACATCTGTCATACAGTTGATTGTGTAATGAACAGCAATTTTTCCACTTAACTCAGTGAGGCGAAGCGCAGTCGCGGGTGAGCCAAAGGAGAGCCAGCATGAACTTCACGATAAAATCCCGTAAAACCGGCGAAATTTTCAGTTTTTACGCACCCGAGAGTGGCGGTTATGTCCACCTGGAGTCCCCGGGACACTCTGGTAACACAGGTGCTCAGATTTGCTGTGGTGGAGGGTTCATGGGGAGTACGCTTTCCTGTGGCGCTTCTGAGGACGATCTGGCCAGTGTTGCCCGTAAATGGTACCGACAGTTCGTGAGGGAGCGGCGCAAATTCTTAATTATGTCGGGCCAGTATTCTGAGGATAACCCATGAAAAAAGAAATCTCCCGCAACCCCTCTTTCACGCCTTCGCCTAAGCTGCGAGCACATCTGAACTCCCACAGGGAAGGGGTGACTGAAAGGCTGAATAATATCTTTGATCGCTATGCGCATCTGGTTCGGGTCTGTGCCCTTCCTCTCGATGACGACGAAACACAGGTTCTGCTTAATGTGCTGAGTGGCTCCGTTGTGGAACCCGCCTTTATTGAATATCTGGCTCAGGAAATTCGGGACTCGGATGATTATCTGGAAGGGATACCCGCAGCTAAATCACTGTACGAAAAGTGTCAGTCAGCGACCTATCCGCAATTGCTGGCCACCGTCGAACGTCTGGAACGATAAGAAAGGCATAACAACACTGGACCCCTTCGGCTCCTGGCCAGCTGCGCTGTCCAGTCGTCGAGCCACACTCCGCCAGGGCAGCTGCTGCGCACCTGCCGGGCTCCGCCGAACCCGCTACGCGCTTTCGGGCCTGACGGCTAGTGTCTGATGTCTGAGGTCAAAGTCAACGGCAGCGCTTGCTGCGGCCGTTCCGGCCGCGCCGCTTTCACCGTGCCGGCGAAGGACTGCCGGCACTCTGCGGGGCAACGCCGTTTCGCGCCCGCGCTCTTCGTCGTTGCGGCGGGTGCCTGCTCCT
>OFCS01000740.1_pt1 | contig 12611 bp, 9 predicted proteins | sample 1520891 | NCBI WGS metagenome assembly OFCS01 (sample SAMEA2699026, study PRJEB24076) | metagenome | biome: Human gut stool | place: Spain | collected 2012-01-19
GATGTACCCGTGGGGCCGACTGGTTCTGTTTGTGCTCTTCCTCATCTTTCTGGCGATCGTTCTGAAGACGATGGGGTGGTGCGTCGGCGGCGTCTGTGATGTTGGTCTCGATGCTTTGCTGAAGTAGCCTGTCTCGGTCGAATAAACGAGAAAAACTGAACCGAACTATTGTCATGACCTGAATTCACGGCATGATCTGCTGAAATGAAAAGGCCGGAGATAATTCAGATCGGGTTCAAGCGGCGTCAAGTTGGATACGATGGTCCGACGGCGCCGTTTTTTGTGGGTTCTTAAGCGGATCGCCTTCATTCATCAATGATGTTTATGGGAAAAACAACAGACGATTTACGTCTTATTGGCTTTGAGCCCGTTGTTGGCACTGAGCCGAGGATTCTGATTTTAGGCAGTATGCCGAGTGAAGCTTCATTGGCCGCAGGCTGTTACTACGCGCATCCAAGGAATCGTTTCTGGCGAGTCGTTGGAGAGTGCTTCGGATTTGATCCTGCCCTTCCATATAAAGAGCGGCTTGAAGCGCTGACGGCATCCGGTGCTGCGCTCTGGGACACTATCGAAAGCTGTGAACGGACGGGGAGTTTAGATTCAGCCATTCTTCGCCCGCAGGTAAACGATTTTTCAGCATTTTTCGCCGCACACCCCACGATAGAACGCGTTTGTCTCAATGGCGGAAAGGCCGCTCAAATGTGGCGCCGTCACGCAGTCCCCGTTCTTACTGCGCATGCCGATATCCTCAAAGATTTGGATGTGCGCGTTCTGCCGTCAACCAGCCCGGCCAACGCCAGAATGGGACTCGAGGACCTGCTTGCGCTTTGGCGGCCGGCTTTGGATGTGCAGTCAAATGTGGGCAAAACGGTGAATAAAATAGTTGCCTAATTTTTAAGCTGCCTTGATGACGCCTGAGATACAGGGGAAATAAGAGTTGCCCACAGCATTCTCCACCCGACTTGTGGATTCTTCATGTGGATAACTCGCTGACGTCAACAGGATTCTCCGTTCCTTGATAAATCGAATGCAAATATCGGATTGAGGCTGGCAGGAATAAAAAAGGCCCGTCAGAACTTATTTCCCGACGGACCTTAGAAACGGAAAAAGTGTATTTCCGTGGTAATGAGAAAGCGCGCAGCTGAATTAGTACAGACCGATCACCTTCCACCAGGCCATACCAATGGTCAGCCAAATCACGACATTCATCGTGCAAATGACAAAGCCGTTGCGCCACCATTCGCCCTGCGAAACGTAGCCGGCACCGAAGATGAGTCCCGGGACAATGGCGGCCAGCGCCCAGCCCCACACAGAGCGGGTTGCCGGCCATTGAAGTGAGGAACATCATGCAGGTCGTGGCATCGGTGTGATAGCCAACCTGCATCAGATAGGCGCCGATTTTGCGCGAACTCGGACCTGGCTGCGATCCGAAAGCTTCGGAAAGCGAACGAACGATCGGATAGAAGACGCCGCCGCCTCGAGCCGTGGCTGACGGCATGGCCGGCGACACCACCAGTTCAGAGAGTGCAATGGAGTAGCCGAGCGTGAGCGAAGAACGCCCAATCAGCTTGATGATCACATAAGCAATGCGGCGGCCGAATCCAGTTTTGATGAAGGCGCGCGAGAGGAAGAACGCGCAGACGATCAGCCAAATAGTGTCGTTGCCAAAGCCCATCAGGACCTGACTCGTCTTCAGAAGCCCCGTGAAGCAGCAGAAGGTGCGTGAGATGACGGCAATGGCGCCGATCGGCATCGGGTGAAGAATGAAGCCAAGCACTGTTGCGACGAAAACCGTGAAGATGTGCCAGGCGTCCGGTTTGAGTCCCGCCGGTATCGGCGAGAACCAGATGGCTGCACCGACCACTAAGATGATCAGCCAGTTCCGAAGGGTTGGGTTCATGAGGATTTCTCCTTTCGTATGGAGACAAGAGTGCGTTGATTGTTTTCTCCGTTGGATTGGGGAACACGGAGACATGCGCTCTGCGGCGCTTAAAGTCATCCTGCTCCGCGTTGTTCAACTAAGGAATGCCGATATAAACAGCGTTCATATTGCCGTAAACGGTGTTTTGGCTTAAAAATCCACGGCCTCTGGATAATCCGGTGAATTCGGCGTTTTGAACTTAAGGAGTATTTGAAATATCCGTCAATTGGACTAGGTGTTTCTATTCAAAGCCCGTTTTCATTCAAAGGGATGCATTCATGCATGAGTTTTTTGCATGCGCGTTGACAGTGCAGGCCGTACTCTATTCGCAGCCCTCATGAAGGCAAAAAACGCCGATGAAGCTCAGCTTCACCGGCGTCGAAAATGGCTGGCAGACGATTTAGGTTATTTGGAGAGCGCAGCCTTGGCGGCTGAGGTTCCTGCAGCACGTCCTGAAGCATAGGCAATCAGGAGACTCGTTCCGGGTTCGTAAACACGGCTGTAGAAGGCCCGATTGGCCAGTTCGCCTGCGGCCCAGAGCCCTTGAATGGGCTTGAGCGCATTGTCAAGCACTTGGAAGTCAGGCGTAACAACGAATCCCCCGATCGTTCCGGAAATGACAGGACGGACCTTGACGGCAAAGTAAGGGGCTTGTGTGAGACTGGTGAAATTGATGGGATCGCGGCCAAAGGCAGTATCTTTTCCCGCGGCAGCGTCGGCATTGAGTTTTTCAATCGTTTGCTTGACATTGTCGGCGCGAGCTCCCATGCGGCGGCCAAGTTCTTCAGGCGTGTTGCCGTGAACGACCGTGTCAAATCCCAAGTAATTGCGCAGCGTCTTGGCTTTTTCGGGGTCCTTGCTGTCTGTGAGGAGCCAAACGTCGAGCTGCTGACTCATTTCACTCGTGATATTGGGAAGGTCTTCCTTAACGAAGCGCAGTCCTTTTTCATTGACAAGCGTTGCGCCCGCAAAACCTCGCGGTCCGAGCATGGCGGACGTCATTTCGGGGTAAGCAGGGGCAAATTGAGTGCCCATCAGCCAACTGTCGGAAACTTCCTTGGCACCGACCTGCAGGCCCATCGCCAGTCCGTCGCCCGTGCTGGTTTTAGCTGCGCCGGTGCGCTCCACATAAACAGCCCAGCGCGGCTGGCGGGAAGTTACCTTCATGAGGTCTGCAGCAAAGCCGCCGGACGCGAGCACGACGCTCTTCGCACGGAACGTGAAGCGGTTCTTCCCGTCGGCAGCCGCAACGCCGGAGACGCGGCCGTCGTCAGTCGTCAGAATCTTCCAGGCAGGGGTGGCGGTGCGAATGATGCCGCCGAGTTTTTTCACATACTGCTCGAGTTTTTCCACTTCCTCTGCGCCAGCCGGACGAGAGGCGTCGGATGAAATCGGCAGCAGCTGATAGGCGCCGATCCCGTCGGCAGCGGCGGCATTGGCGGAGAACTGCATGCCGACCTTTTTCGTGAGCCAGTCAACCGTTTCAGCGCTTTGCTTAACCAGCGCTTCCACTTGTGCTGCATCGGGCAGATTGGCAGGGGCTCCTTTGACTGAACGCTTTTGATCTTCAAGCCAAAGCTTGGCAAGCCCGGCTGAATCTGCCGGCAAGCCGGACGCTTTCTGAATGTCGGTGCCGGCAGCAGTCACAATGCCGGCGGAAAGCGCTGCGCTGCCGCCCGTATGAGGCGCTTTTTCGAGCACGATGACGCGCGCACCGGATTCGAGTGCTGACGCTGCCGCTGCAAGCCCTGAGGCACCGCCGCCAACGACGATGACGTCTGCCTGCGCCTCTTCACCTTCTGGGAGCGTTGCAGGATCAATGGGTACCGCTTCGTGCGTGAAGAACTTGAGGTCGCCCCCGGCGGCCTGCACGGCCTGACCGACTGCCCGCAGAAGGGCCTCACTGGAACGCGAAGCGCCCGTAACAACATCGACAGACAAGTTTTGTTCACTCACGACCTTTTGGATGATCGTTTTCATCGGTTCATCCGCAATGTACGGAACTTCATCGCTCTTGAGGATTTCGATGCCGTCAATTCGATTTTCTGACACCGTGGTTTTAACTTCAATCGGGCCGTTCCAGCCGATAGCCGATTCAACATACGCGCCAGGTTTCATTTTGAGGACGTTGGAAGCGTCTTGCGCATCGGCTGAAGCTTGGGCAGCGCTGGTCATAGCCGCGGCGGCAAGCATCACTGCAGCGCAGAGCAGTCGGACGGCAGGAAGGGAGCGATTCGGCACTTTGGGGTCTCCTTAATGGATCCAACCCATGTCCGCAGACACAGGTTTCGATTGTTTTCTCATTTGTATTTGAAGCATCGCGCGCCGGCCTTAATCGCGCCTGAATGAAGCACCCTTCGGGATGGTTCTCTAAAGAAAAGTGCGTAGATGCAGGTATGATCTAAGGCGGCATTCGCCGGAGCTGTCCAACGTATTCCGATTCATCCGGCGCAGTGCAGAGTGTTCAGTTTTTTCAGCCGCCGACTTCGATAGTCCGCGCGCCACCTTAAGGAGAAATTCCATGGCAGATCATGTCCCTCAGCTTGAACCCAAGATGCTCGAGCGTGTTGCAGCGCTTCGCGGTCTTCCAGCCGTGGAGGCCGCTTTTGAGGTCTGTGCTGAGGAAGTTGAACGCGCAATGGCCGAGCAGATCCGTATTTCTGAGACGGAATCCCCGACTTTTGCCGAAAAAGTTCGCGGTGAACTCATCATGGAGCTCTTGCGTGAATATGGCCTCACCGATGTCGTGATGGATGAGTCGGGCAATGTGGTCGGCCGACGCCCCGGCACGGGCGCCGGTCCGGTGCTCGCGATCGCCGCTCATCTGGATACGGTTTTCTCTGCAGGCACGAATCTCAAAGTGACAAAGGACGGCGCGCTCTACCGCGGGCCCGGTATTGGCGACAACGCTTCGGGGCTGCGCAGCATGCTGCAGGTGCTGCGTGCGCTTAACCGTGCACAGATCGCAACGACGGGCGACATTTTGTTTGTGGGCACGGTTGGAGAAGAAGGTAACGGTGACATTCGAGGCGCTAAGGCGCTCTTTGACGGCTCGCGTCAAATTGACGGCTTCATTGCGCTCGACATGGCCGACGTCAATACCGTCCAGAACGGCGCAACAGGCGCTCACCGCTGGCGCGTTGCCATTGAAGGGACGGGCGGTCACTCTTACCTCGACTACGGTATGGTGCCCTCGGCCATTCACGCCATGGGACGCGCACTCAATGTGATCGCTGATTTTGATCCGCCGAGTGATCCGAAGACGACCTTCACGGTCGGCACCATCAAGGGCGGCACGACTGTCAATACGATTGCGGCACGCTGCGAAGTCGATGTCGACATGCGTTCAGTCAATCTTGAGGAGCTTGACGAGCTGGAGAAAAAGACGCTTGACGCTTTCCGGCTCGGCGTTGAGCTCGAAAACAAGCGCTGGCCGAAAGCCGGACCGGAACGTCAGCTTAAGCTCGTTCTCACGCAGATCGGCAATCGTCCTGCCGGTATGCAGCCCGATGACTCTCCGGCAGTTCAGGCGGCGCTCTGCGCGATGAAGCAGATGGATCTTGAAGTGAAGCAGTGTCGTCCATCCTCAACGGATGCCAATAAGCCCATCTCAATCGGCGTGCCTTCTGTCTGTATCGGTACGGGCGGCGTAACGCACAATGAGCACTCACTCAAGGAGTTCTTTGATTCGACAGGCATGGAAAAAGGTCCGCAGCTCGCACTTCTCACGACGCTTGCACTCGTAGGCATTGACGGCGTTTCGATGCCAATGCTTCCGAAGCTTGGGTGATCGCGATCGGCAAACGGTCTTGTCGGTCGCTGCTGTGCGGCGGTCGACGACTGTGACCGTATGACAGGAACGGCTTAGGTATTTTGGTGCCCAAGCCGTTTTTTGTCCTTATTGAAAAGGGCGGATCGACGTGCCGCAGTACGGTGAGCCGCTAGAATCAGTACATTGCAACTCCAACTGACAATCAAAGCTATGAGCAAAGAAGACGTGCAGAAGAAGGCATCGGCGGCTGAGGCTGTTTTGACGCTGGAAGCTGTGTCAACGGTAAAGGGACTTGTCGGTCCCGCCGTGAAGCCGAAAAAACGTGCTGCGGCCAAAGAGACGTCTTCTTCAGCGAAGCGTTCCGGGGAGAGTGAAAAAACGGCCCCGAAAGCCAAGCGCCGGACAAGTTCCGCAAGTACGCGTCCGCGTCGGCAAGGCATTCGAGCGGATGCGCTCATACGTGCTCGTGATCGTCAGGCGCATGAATCTTCACTTCAGGAAGGCGCACAAGCGCTTGAAGCGTTCGACGATGCATATCCGCTGCCGATATTTGAAGCGAATACAGACCCGGAGGCTCCGCGCACGGGGCCCGCTAAGTTGCCTGATCTGCCTTTAATTGAGCAGCTTGAAGCCGAAGCGCTTCTCAATCGTCCAAAGCAGACGAAGAAAAAGCGGCCGCCGACGGCGGGTACTGCGCTCGCACAGCGTTTGAGCGGACTGGTAAAAAGTGCGCTCACAGAGGCGTCGGATCATCTGCTTGGACGCTCGAGTCCGGAATTCATGCTGGTGCCGCTGAATCCCGTCCGCGTGATTGTTGCCCTTTCGGGCGGGCGCGACTCTATGGCCCTTCTGGATGTTGCAGCCCGCATTGCGGCGGATCGCCGGCAGCAGCTGATTGCTGAACTTCGAGCCGTGTACGTGCATCATGGTCTGGAGCGAGAAGCTGACGCGTGGGAGGAGCACTGCCGCAGGGAGTGCGAGAAGCGCGGCGTTATTTTTGAAGCAGTGCGCGTACGCGTCCAGCGATCGGGAGACGGTATTGAAGCTGCTGCCCGAGATGTTCGCTATCGCGCGCTTGCGCAGTACGCACTCAAATCGGGCTGCAGCATCATCATGACGGCTCACCATGAAGACGACCGTATTGAAACATTTTTGCTGCAGTGGATGCGCGGTGCGGGGCTTGAAGGCCTGGCAGCATTTCCGGAAGTGCGCGAATTGGCTGCACCTTCCATGGAGGACGCCAAAGCAGTGCAGGCCCGTAAGCAGGTATTCCTGCTGCGGCCTTGGTCAGGAGTGCTGCGCCGAGATATTGAGCGCTATGTGAAGAATCGACGCATCCCTTATGTTGATGATCCTTCGAATAACAGTCCGAAATACGCCCGCAACCGCGTTCGCAGTGAAATCATTCCGCGGCTCGAAGCCATTCGTCCGGGATTCAGCGCGAGTGCGGCACGCTCGGTTGGTTTGATCGGAGAGGCGCTTGAGGTCCTCAAAAGTGTTGCGCGTGCGGATCTTGAGGCCTGCCGTTCGGAAACCATGCCGCACGGTCTTTCGGTTTATCGGCTGCTTGAGCTCATCCCGGCTCGTCAGGCTTGGTGTCTTCGCGCGTGGATTGCTGCGGAAGGACTTCGTCCGCTTTCAAAAGCGCGGCTTGATGATCTGCTGCGTCAGGTTCGAGAAACACATTCGGATGCAACCTTTTCCTTCCACGTGCAGCGCAAGGAAATCCGCCGCTGGGGTTCAGACATTATTGTGCGGGATGCCGTGACCCGGCGTCTGGGGGTCGAGCGTGACGCTGCGCTTAGTCCGAGCGAAGGCGCGCATGAGATCGCGCTTCCGCAGTGGGGCGGCGTCATTGAAATGGTGCCTTGCATGGGAGATGAGGACGGCATTGCTCGCTCACGGGTGACGGCACCTGAAGCCAAGCTCGAGGTTCGTGCCGCCGTGGGCGCTGTGAAGCTCAAACTCTGGGCACTGCGCCCGGGAAAGGCTTTGAAGGATCTCTATGCACAGGCGGGCATTCCGGCTTATGTGCGCGTCGATATGCCCAAACTCTGGCTCAACAATGAACTTCTTTTTGCGGCAGGACTCGGTATGGATGTTCGTTTTGCGGATGATCCGGCCAAGTACCCTGATCGGGTGAAGTTTCTCTGGCGCCCTGATCGATCGCTCTGGGATGCTCGTCCGATGCCCAATTATGCGGAACTGCCTGAGGCGGAGCGCCGGATGCGTGAGGAGCGTGTGCGTGAGGCGGCCAAATCCTCGCTCAGACTTCGAGAATCTCTAGCACGCGAACGGTCAGCCGAAAAGATCCGGTAAAGGTGTATTGATGCTTTCTCGCGCAGAGCAGATTGACGTTCTTCGTTATTGGGAGGAGATTGAACTGCTTACACCGCCCGACTATCGGGTCGTGGAGAACGAGCGTCTTTTAGTCTGCGAGTGGAAGAGCGGCCGTCCTGCAGGCCGAGAAGCTGAAGCGATTGCGAAGTGGCAGAAGGAACGCTGGCAAGACCCCTTCGAGTATCCCGAACGCGCCCCTCGAGGCGTGGTGACGGACATGATGCCCGTTTTTATGGTTTATGTTGGCATTCTGCCTAAGAGGGATGTCTATCGGCGGCTCATTGATGAGATGAAAGCTTTTGCAGCATTCTCTGCCGGCCATAACGCAGCCGCTGCATCTGCTGCGAAAACGGCTCCCTCGGGGTGGAACGAAGAGTGGATCGCCAGTTCGGCTGAAGGCGGGTCAGATCTGCGCGGATCGACGCTTTTGGCTGCTTTCATGCTTAATCCGTGGGGAAAGTACATTGATGAAAGTATTCATGTTGCGGGCTACGTAGGAGCGCTCGAATATCTGCGGTCGATGCGCACAGGAGTCTGCAGAGAAGACGCTCCGCCGATGGACTTCATCACCGGCGCTCAGATGAGCTGTGCGAAGGCAGGTCGAAAACAACATTGCCCAGACCCTTCGCCAGGCTGCTGGCGTACCCGGTACATTCCTTAATGCGGAGCGCTTTAAAAGTGATGCTGCTCTTGGGGAGGACGCCAATAAAGATGAGCAAAAACGCGGGGAGAACGATTGGATTCGTCTGACGGATCCGCATGGGGAAGCAGAGCCGGTGCCGGAGGGATTGATTGCCGAAACTGGCCGTTTCTTAATTCAGGCGGCAGGGTTCCCCGAGAATTCAATCGTAACGGTTGCGGCGGCCGTGCGCTTTTGTCGTCCGAGTGAGCGCAGACTCCCTGACGATTCGGTTTTTATGGAGAGTTTCTACCTTCATGATATCCGTCAGGCGCACTCGGAATTAGAGCAGGCTGGCGTAAAGCCTTTCGGGTCTCCGGACTTTGTTCGTTATGCCGCTCACTTGCAGGCGTCGTCAGAGAAGGTCGGTGAAGAAGGGCTGCCCTCAAAAAACACCAACGTTGAGACCGTCGACGAAGAGGCTGCCGCGCCGCCGGAATCTGAAGCTTTTGCCGCACCCATCGGGGCGCCGTTGGCGCGGCTTCTGGCATGCGCTGCAGACGAGAAGCTCCCGCGGATTGATCTGCTCAAAGAGCCGTTTGTAGTGGCGGATTTGGCCTCTCCTAGGTCGCTTGCGTCAGGACGATGGCCGACCAATGCCGCTCATCATCTCTATCTCTGTCAGCAGGCGGCAATGGCGGGTATTCTGCGCATGGGGCCAAATTCAGCGCAAGGCTTCGGACCGCTGGTCTCTGTTAACGGACCGCCGGGAACCGGCAAGAGTTGGCTGGTGCGTGACCTTGTCGCGGAGATTGTCGTTCGCCGAGCACGTAAGATCGCCGGGAAAAACTATTCTCGAGAGGTCTTTGATGATCAGCAAAGCGTGACTTTTAATCTGCCGGGCGGCCGAACGGAAACCTTCACGCCTTTTGCGCGTGATGTGATCAAGGACAGCTTCATTCTGGTGGCTTCAAACAACAACGCCGCCATCCGCAACATCACCGACGCGCTGCCGCGAAGCTATACCCGTCGCCCTAATGTGACTGACGACCGATCGGCTGCGGGACGTCCTGCCTATACCTACTGGCGGGATTGCGCACTTGGGGTGTTTGCTCATGCTGCGGGCATTGCGTCGGGAAAAAAGAACAGTCAGAAAGGCGCTGAAGCCGCCGTCAAACGCGTGTCGGCCGATGCCGAACGATCGCTCCAAGAGATGCGAAATGACATGCTTGGCCGCGTCAATCGTCCGGAAATGGTTTGGGGACTTGTCTCAGCGACGCTTGGAAGCCGACGCAACTGTCAATTGATTGCCCGTTCAGTTTTAGGGGTTGGCGGCCGAAATATTTTTGGTTCGCAAATACAAAATCAAATTGACGATTGGGTGCGTGAATGCGAGTTCCGGCATGAGCTGCCCGAGGACGTCTGGATGCGCGCACGTGAAGCGTTTCTCGAGTTGGACCGTCGGGTCGAAGAACGTCGGCAGCGAATGACAGAGCGGCTCTCTCGTATGGCGCCGCCCCCAGCTTTTCAAAAGCCATTGAGTGAAGATCCTCAGCAGCATAAGAGTTCGCTCTGGGTGGACGAGGAATTTGAAAATCTTCGTTCAGAACTTTTTGAAGCGGCGCTGACGCTTCATGCTGCGACTTTGGGGGCACAGTCCGATTGGGCTAAAAAGGGTTTTCGAGCCGTTGGTGTTTACCTGACCGAAAATGCGCCGTCCTTCACCGCGGGAAGCGGCATCGATATATTTGAATTTCTCAGTTTTCTCATTCCAGTGCTGTCGACGACTCTGGCGAGCACCTCACGGCTGCTCGCCCATGTGAACCCCGGCGAGATCGCCTGGGTCATCATTGACGAAGCCAGTCAAGCCTCAGCGCAGTCTGCCGTAGGACTGCTCAATCGCGCCGAGCGGGCGGTTGTTTTGGGGGATCCGCGGCAGCTCATGCCCGTGGTGAGCATGCCGCAGCCATTAGACGCATTTCTGCGCAGCCGCTATCCATCGGTCGACCGTCTCTGGTCCCCGCATGTCAGTTCACTGCAGTCTCTGGCTGATCAAACCATGGAAGTCGGGGCGCTTATTCATGATCCGGTTGCCGAGAGCGACGTTTGGACGGGATTGCCGCTTCGTACCCATCGGCGCTGTCAAAGTCCCATGTTCGAGATCGCCAATACACTTTCCTACGGCGGCCAAATGGTGCAGATGACGCCTCGTTCGGACGACGGGACATTGGTGACGAGCTGCTGGATCGATATCCTCGGTCATTCCTATGAGCCGCCTGCACGGCGCAATGCCCGCGGACGAGCAGTGACGTCAGTGCGCGGCGATCCGAAGGTGATCCGTGAGGAAATGGCCTGGCTGAGGCACTGCATTCTGCGTCTGAAGGACAATGCGAAGTTTTTCGGACGGCGCGTGTACATCCTTTCTCCGTTTCGCAGCGTTGCCGATGCAGCGGCCCGCATTCTGCGCGAAATCGGCGTGACGGGGGCTAATGGGCTCACCGCAGTCGGTCAAAAAGTCGAAATACGTGCCGGTACCGTTCATGCGTTCCAGGGACAGGAAGCCGATATTGTGTTTCTTGTCCTTGGATCTGTTCCGGGTATTCGCGGCCATGCTCAGCGCAGATGGGCGGCTTTGCCGGCCAATCTTATCAATGTGGCGGTGACGCGTGCCAAAAGCGGTCTGGTCGTCGTAGGTGATTGGGGCGAATGGACCTTGGAGCGGACGTTTGCCATCATGGCCGAATCACTTGAACGCCGACCGGTCACAGTTGCGCCCAATGCAATCGTTTTCCGAGCTGACCAAAATGCAGCTCAGTCAGCAGCACAAAAGTCGCTTTTTGATTCAGAAAAATCAGCAGAACCTCAAAAACGCGAAGAATAACTTTGGCCAAAAGGAAAAGCCGCTGACTCTCAAAAGCCGCGGCTTTGCACTTTCGCTGAATGCTGTTTCGCGGGTGTATCACCCGAAAATCTTCATCCAAAGCCAGCCGGGAACGCCCCAAATGATGAGGAAGATGATCGCCATGGCGAGGAGCTGCACGATATGGCTCTTTGAGAAAGAAAGAACGATTGGGCCGATATTGTCCCAAACCTTGAAAAGAAGAATGAAGGAGACCACCGCCCAGACGATGGCGAACACGATGGTGAAGAACGTGAACATGCTGTTGAGGCTCCTGAGAAGACCGGCTGAAAGCTGCATACTATGGCTGCAGCTGACGGAGAGAAGCCGGCCGACGATTAGAATTTATTGCTCAATTATCTTAAGCTGCAGCCATTATGTGCGGCTTATTTCTTTTCTGGAGAGCTCTTTATGCCGCAGTACGATCTGATTGTGCCTTCGGGCGAGGCCGTTCTTGTTGATCGCGCTACCGGTGTTCGTCTTCGTCTTTCGGCCGAATCCGGTCCGCTCCGACTGGGTTCGGTGACGCTCGACTTTGCCGTTGAACCCAAAGGGCTGAATACGTCTTCAGGCCAGCCCGGCGAAGCGGCCGGCGCTCAAACTGCCCCATTATCTGTCCCGAGAGTGAGTCAGGATTGCGCCCAGACGGCGCCGGATCCGGCGCTCGCTGCCTTTGAGCGAATGCAGAGACTCCCTCCGGGGTTTGGTGCCAATCCCGCAGAGGCTTTTGGCGAGGGGCCGATTGAGGCTCCTGCGGATCATTCCCCCGTTCGTGTATTGGATGCGCCGTTGGAAGGTCTGACACGCGAGGAATTTGAAGAAACGCTTGCAGCCCTGGTACGGCGTCGCGATGACGTGGAGCGGGAGACGGAATTTTTGCGGGAAATTGAGGCTGATCCGCTCGATATCGATGATTTAAAAACGGAGCTCGGCAAGATTGACCAACAGTTCTCAGCCGTTTCCAAACGTTTTTCAGATTGGGAGCGGCTGCAAAAAAGAATCGATGAAGAGCATGCCGCGGATACTTTTTAAGCCGTTGGTCTGGTGAAGATTCCGAATT
>OFCS01000765.1_pt1 | contig 12078 bp, 10 predicted proteins | sample 1520891 | NCBI WGS metagenome assembly OFCS01 (sample SAMEA2699026, study PRJEB24076) | metagenome | biome: Human gut stool | place: Spain | collected 2012-01-19
CCCCGGCCTCTACTCCTTTCAATCCCACTTCCGCCTTTCCTACTTGCAGAACAGCTTCGTCAGGAGAGTGCCCCTGAACTTCAGCAGACGGAGAAAACACACGCAGAAACTCAAAGGGAAAAACTGCACGAGCATTATTTTGATAAATAAGTTCGAGCGTGCGAGTCTTCTGATGCACAAGCACTTGAACGGGGACTTTCATAGCTTGAATCCTGAACAAGCAAAAAGCCGCCCGCCGAAAGGGCGAAGCGGCTTGATAAAAATGGTCCCGCGACAGGGACATACGCCACTTGATATTTATGAAAATTTCAAGAAACTATCGTTTCCGTGTACTTTCTTGTGTACTAAAAACGAAAGGCTAGGAAGCGCGAATACAGCTCACCTTGTCGCGCTTTCAGGTGCCGGAGAATAACACAAACCCCGCCTAGGGCGCACCGCCATGAACCCTCAATGACATATCAGAGCCTGCCAGAACTTTCAATCGTCAACATGCTCATGATGAGAATCATCAATCTTCACTATCAGCCGGCTAATACCCATCTCAAGACCCTCAGAACAGACCTGGCGAAGCTATTTCATCGTGGGAATTTTGGGAATTTTGGGAACGCCTACTGCGAGTAGGCTTCGCAGGAAATTTGCCTTTGGGAATTCTTGGGAATTTTTGGGAATTCCTTTAAATTTCATAAACATATGAAAACCCGCCGCAGGAACGTTCCCCACGACGGGCAAAGATGCTTTAGGCGCCACCGCCCGAAGATTCATTACTCGGCATCACTACATAGACGCATCGAGCGCCTGACAGATGCGGGGCAATCATCTTCCCCTGCGGACCTGATGCCTTGAACATGTATGGATGGCTTCGGTCGTTTTGCTTCAGAAGCCCTTGTTTAGCTAATGCACTAAGAACAACCTTCGGCACATCCCCGACCGGACATAACTCAGCATCAAACAATGTACGGTTGATAAATGCTTCGGTAGGGATATCTTCAATGGTTACTTTCAATACACCCATACAAGGAAGGGCCGAGGCCGCCTGAATTAGCGTTTCACTGCCAGGCCGCTGAAGCGCAAAACGCCCCCGGCTCGCACTGATCTTCTCCACGACGTATAGAACGCGCTCGCGATCCTGCATTTCTGCTGTCTTGTATTCGGCGCGCCATGCTTTGAAGCATTTGGCCGCAAACTCTGAAGGCATGCCTGCCGTCCAGGGAAGAACACCAAAGCGAATAGCTAGCTCACCCGCTTTCGCAATCAATGCGCAGCGTCTAGCAACGCGAACTATTTGAGTGTCTTTCGTCCCGCAGTGCTTATTCACCCAATCGCTCATCTGCTCCCGCAAGTTGCTTTCAAACTGCGACACACCAATATCCGCAATATGAGCAATCAACGCCCGAATGAACGCCGGTCCCGCCGTGCCATAGGCTTCTGACTTTGACGCGGTATTGATCTGATTGGCGTATTGAGCGGCAAGCGATAAACGCTCATCCTTTGTTTTCGTCGGATCAAATTCACCATCAAACACGCCGAATTCGGGACCGCCTGCCGCCGCTAGGATATCAGCCATGCGCATTTTTACGCCTTCCTTGAGCGCGCCTTTTTTCCCAGGAGCTTTTGCCGCATAGTCCTCTATGGTCTCTTCTCCTGTAGAAAGGAATAGAAGCCGCCAGGTCAGCACACGCCGCGCCTCCAAACCCTTTGTTGCGCGCCCTTTCCCGCGTTCATTACCGAGCATGTAGATAATCGACTGAAGCAACGCGGGGGATGCCTGCCCAATCTCATCCAGAATCAACGGTAGATGCGTATGCGCGGCGGCGGCGCTTTCAAGCCCGTTGTCGGTAGTCCGCCAGGTTCCCATTTCTCCTCGTTCATTAGCCGGCCCCCAAAGCGAGCACAACGCACGAGCGCAAGTGCTTTTCCCCTTGGAGGATTCTCCGTAGAAATGGAAGCCGCCAGATTCTTCGCTTGTGAATTCCAAAAGCGGCGCCGCGAAACCGAGGCAGATTGCGAACCCTATCCGGCTTGAGAGCATAGAAGGCTTACCGATCTTTTCTTGCCAGTCCGCCAGCGTTCCCTTTTCCGCATAGACAGGCTCGCTCTTCGGATCTCCCGTATAGATAATCCCGTTTGTCTCACTCTTGCCCATGATCCCCAGGCGAGGAATCGAGAACGCTTCACCATGATTCACCCAGCCATGATGATCAACACCCAACACACGCGCTCGCACTGGGAAGCGATTAAGAAAGTTGACGATAAAGGCGCTCCCCCCTTGAGAATTAATGGCATGACGAATTTCAAGCCCATTGTCGGCCAGATATGCCACAACCTGAGCAGGGCTTTTCATCAATACCGAGCACGGAATTGTGCCTTGCCGGAAATTGCCATCTTGATCAATCCATTTCAGCGCAAGCCGCCAATCATCCCCCTCAGGCGAACGCACTTTTGCAACCACTTCAAGCGGTCCGCAAACCGGCATCGGAGAGCCATCCCGCCGAGTGAAGAAAACGCCTAACGGGCCGAATGAATAAGCATCACCATTAGCAAGCATGAAAGACTTAGAGCCGTCTTCGTTCTCTGTCAAACCGGTTGGTTGATTGACTTCTCCCGCCTCCTCGAACGCCTGTATGCCCGCGCTCTTTGGCTTTTCTTTGGCCGAGGCAGTCTTTACAATGTTCGCTACAACAATATCTTTTGTGGCCTCGACGCTCGCCGGCGCCGAGGTCTTTTCTTGCATAGTTACGGCAGTCATAATTCCTCCGCAGCAATAAAAAGATCGTTCCAATCGGTCGGTTGATTACCGCCAGTTATGGCCTTGAATTTCTGAATCAAGACACTGCTAAATGAGGGAATGCGGAGCTTGCCGCCTACAGCTTCTGTCGCACGTCGGGCGTCTTCTTCGCCGTTTCCCCGATCGCCGCAGACCTCGATATGAGCGCCAGGAAAGTAATTGCGCAGCGTCTGCGCTACCGCACTCAAATTCCCGCAATACCGAGCGGCGACACACGGAAAGCCGAGCACCTGAGAAATGCTTAATGCTGTCGCTATGCCCTCAGCAATACCGATACGCCCAACGGATTGATTCGAGAGGCGAACACTCTCAGGAAGCCAAAAGGCGCCTTTGGCTTGTGCCTCAGGGAGCGCGTATTTGCCCCCGTTCTCTGAGATACATTCAATCGAACCAAGCGCCGTGGTATGCACACTGCGATAAAGCGGCACCATCAGCACTGATCCCGTCATGGGGCGATTCGTCTTGCAGTCCATCAGCCGGCGCGGCGTCTCCTGATAGAAACGATCGAACTCACGCTGAATGTCGACGGCATCCATCACGAACAAGCCAGAAACTGCCTTGACGTGCTTCCGATTTAAGTAAGGATGCTCAATCACCGGCGCCGCCTGTTTCAGCAGCAGCGACGCAAAGGCCGCAACCTCCGCCCAACGGCGCGCCTGTTCCTCATCCCACTTGCGACGCTCAATTGCGGCACGCTTCATCAGTGAATCCCGTTCGGCTTTTGTAAGTTTCTTACCTGCATCGTCAAACCAAAGCGCAGCCTCACCCGTGATCCAGTTCCAAACGACACCGCCGTTCCCATCAGAGAACATGCGGACGCGTCCGGCACCTTGCTTCCAACGCTTGCCGTCGAAAGCCTTAGAGACATTCCACGGACCAGGCAATAAGCCGCGCCTGGGATACTCAACGCCCGCAGCAGTGCAGGCATCAAGCGGAGTTGAATAGAGCTTTTGTGTCATCACCGAGCCTCCTTACGCAAAGAGAACTCAGCTACGGCATGCACCGCATGGAGAGCGTCGGCAATGTCCTTAAGCTCCTGCATGAGCGCGCACACATGAGTTTCTGCGGTCGATATGGCGGCCGCTTTGGCGCTTCTTTGGGCGCTGAACTGCATCAGCACAGCACGCAACGCAGAGACTTGAACATCAAGACGCCTCAGGCTCGGAGCCATCGCAACAATTGCGGAGAGGTCCTCAGAGAAACATGCGTTGATGCAGTCAACCAATGCAAACCCTTTGATTCCGTTAAGGTCAATGGCGCTTGATTGAGGCTCTTTAGGGACGGCCTGCCCCCTGCCTTGACGCGGCTCCCCGCGTCGGCATTCATATTCATTCTTCATGTTTTCACCCCCGATTTTTCAGCAGGTGCGCCCGCGCGTCTGCACGCTGAACGCTTGCGGCCGAAACTAGCAAGAGCGTATCGGCAAGCAATCCGACAATTGCTCCGAGCCCACGGGATTGTTCTGGGGAGAGGGAATCAACCTTTTGGCTTGCGTCGGCTGGGGCTTCCAGAACAGAAGCTATGTAATTCATGCCGTCAGCGACATCATTAACAAGCGCGCGCAGGTCGCTATCGATTGCGTCCACGCCCTCTGGGTCATTGGAACTCAGTGCGTCAAGAATGAAGCCGAGCGATCGATTTGCGGCAAAATCGCTTCCCTTGAGGAAATCGGAAGATTTGAACGTATGATGCGCCAGAGCTTCGGCACAACGGGCAGGGGATGATTGATCGGCCATGATGCGGCCTCCGTTGGTTAAATTGCGAGAGTCGTTCTCCCCCGCCAAGGGGAGGGCGACGCCGTGCGGGTTGGCGGACCGCACCAACGGAAGCGGCAACTCCGAAGAGTTCCCGCACGGCGTCAACCCGCAAACCTGTAGATACACTGCGGGCGCAATTCGGCCATTACGGACGCCGCCAAAAGAAAACGCCGTGGGCGCGAGAGACGCGCGGCGCGGCGACAATCCGCCGTTGGTTTGAAGAGGGCCGCCAAGCCCACGCCCCGCCGGAATGCAGCGGAACGAGATCATCTTAGCGGATCGATTAGCCAGGATGCAATAAGCTGCATCGACTGAATGGGCGTTATGCTCATGTCCGAGGCCAGCTTCATGAAGCGCGTTGTTCTCGGACTTACCAGGAACTCGAACGACGTTCTTCTCGACGGCCTCATTTTTTTGGGTGCTAGACATAGGCCCTCCCCGCGCCGTTCCCGAGCCGATAGATCAAGCCATCGACAACAGCATCCGTGCGATAGAGATAGAGCGCCGATTCCAACGCCTGGAGCTTTTCGCGCTTGTTGTTCTTCTCGTTCATCATGCAACCTCCTCGGCGTCGTTCGTCTCGGCCATCCGCACCTGCATCCAGCCGGTAATCCACGAACGTAGGGCCGCCATAGACGTTGGCGCGGCGCACGCTCTCAACGTGCTCGGAGAGGCTGGGAATACGCAACATCAGGCGATGAAACGAACGTGTCACGCCGGCATACTTAAGCCCATTTGCCCGCGCCCAAGAAAACAACGAAAGGCGGCAAATACCGTCTGCAATCTGCACATGACGAATAACCGTATCGTCGGCAGTAGGAATGGAACGAGGTTTCATCACGCAACCTCCGAGATATTCGCCTGCGAATTCGTCCAATCAATGAGATCGGCCACGCGATAACGAACGGCGGCGCCAATACGAATAGGACGCGGAAACGTCGGATCAGTCTTGCGAAGTTCAAACCACTTCGTTTTGCTAATGCCGAGAGCTTTACAGCCGTCCGCAGCGCTAAGTACAAAGCGGCCTGCAAATCGATCAAGATCCGCTTTCATCGAATCAGGGATTTCAGCCGGTTCGGCCTGAATGTGGGCAGAAACTTTATGTTCCATGGAAAAGCCTTTTCATTGTCTAGAACCCTCGTGCCGGATTCCGTAGCAATCCTTACGCACTCGGAAGGACTGAAGAAACTTTACCAAAATAAACCAATAAAAAAGGAACGCACCCACCTTTTGCATCATCATAAAAGGAAAGCACCTTTTTATTATTTCGACAATAAAAAAGGCACTCACCTTTTCAATGAGTGCCTAATCAACATAAGGGTATGTCTCTGAACCCTTAATTTTTAGCAGGCGTCTTCTCCCAATTCACGACTATAGCTATACGTTCCAACGCCGTCGTACTAAGCGGTTTGCCTTTATCCCAATCCTTAAGCCGCGATTTAATTTCATCCTTAGGCGTGCGGTCCTTCACCATAGGATCAACTTCAAATGAACACCACGCCTCAACAGCCGCCGCGAGCTCAGGTTGATAGCGCGGATGTTCCTGATCAAGTAATGCCCGGATATGCTTAAGCGTCAGCGGGGCGCCAGATGGTATGCATGCCGTTGATGCAACCAACACTGATTCAGCCGCCTCAGGTGCCACAGGCATACAGGCTTTAAGGGCTTCATCGACATCAGGTGTCGGCGTCTGCTCTCCAAGCAGCCTCCCGTCATCATATGTCAGGATAGGCTTAGTTCCATCAGCAACACACTCGCAATCCTCAGCCTCATCAATTGAAGTTCCCGGCCATTCAGAAACATTAAAGTCTTTCGATTGCAAGATGCTTCGATTCCTTAGCAAGGAGAACAGCTCAGGCAGAATAGGCTCATAAAACGTACTTATAACGTCGCACGATATACCCGCTTCGATTTCTTTTTCAATATCATGAAAAATCCCGAAGCAAGGGATATTGATACCCATCCCATCATTGCTAGCAATAGACAATGCACTTTTATAATAGGCGCGAAGGGGAAAACGAAGTTCCCCTCTATCAGTGAAAAAATTGCCGTCGTCTCGGTATTTGATGGTGCAACCATTCAATGTAAGAAAACATACAGCCGTGCGTCCAGAAGTTCTATCCACAGCATCCGCTAAACACTCTAGAACACGTTCAATTTCGGACCGCATCTTTCTCTCATCAGCACTTAAACCAAAGTACGAAGATACTGCGGCGTCAAACACACTAATGTTAGGGTTGATTCCACAAAACAAAGTTGCTGCTTCCCCCATCGTCCAATTTTCGCGATGAAGCCAGGTTTTCGCATCTTCAAGCGTCAATCGTTTAAAACGCGAAAACTTATTTTGTGCTCTTGAGTCATTAGCTTGCTTAAAAAAAGCCTCAGCGTACTTTCCCACGACGTTCCATCCCTTCACCCCGCGCAGCGCATTGAGAAATGTGGAGAGGCGCGCCCTCAGCGGGCGGGATGAATCTCAGCCGAGCGCCTGGGTAGCTACTCCCAGGACGTGCGCACCTCATGAATACACATCTTAGCGAAAGTCCGCGGAAGTCCGTAGGGGTATGGGTTGGGCGTTGACTCCAGTCCCTCGCGCGCGCGCGCGTGCGCGCGGATTGATTGCAAAATTCTTGATTGTTATCCTCCCGCCGGCTAATCATTGAGCAGTTCGGGCGTGTGCTAAAACAGCACACCCTTTTTATGGCGTCAGAAGTTTCAGAACTTTCACGCTCGCAGACTGTCGTAAGCTCGGCGGAAAGGTGCTCACTATCTTAAGAACTTAAGAACCTCAGGTTCCTCGCGCGCGCGGACTGTTGTTAGTAGGGGTGTCGTGTTTCACGACTCCCTTAGGCTCCTCGCGCGCGCGCGTGCGCGCGGACTGAGTAAAAAATTCCCTCCTATTGGTCGAAGGGGTTTTACTAAAAATTTAGTAAAGCCCAGCGGCCGCCCAAGCAAGGAGGACTTCAATTTCCGAGAGGGGGAGGACTTTTGCTCAAATTTGCGCTAAAGGCTCTGATGTTAGCTTCCGGCCTGGGCGGCCTTCTTGCCTATAGCCATGAGCCTTTCATGAGCCTCACAGCACATCGAAAAATCCCCGAAAGATCAAGCTCCCCCAAAAGGGGGAATTCAGGGAAAACCCTGTTGTCGCCACCTTTGCAGAAGATGCGGACCATTTAAAAATTTCAGGCAAATCACTATCGCCCAAAAAGGGCGAACGCCTCACGCGCGCGAAGCGTTCTCAACCTGGCTAAATCCCATATGCAGCGCGGGGATTGTCGGCGATATGAACGCGGTCAGCTCGCCTTAGCCGCGGCCTTTCGCGTCTTGGCTGCTTCCTGCTTCTTCCGCGCCTTGCCCTGCGCCAACAGCTCTGTCGGCGTTATCTCGGCGTTCAATGCCTTTGCTTTCAACTCTTCGAGCCATGCAGGTATCGTCTCGGCTCCTTTGCCAAGGATTTTCTGAATCACTGCCTCAACAGCCTCTTGCCGATCGACCTCTTCGACGCGCGCGGCGGAAAGCCGCATCATGCGGGCGACGATTTCCGGCTCCGAAAGGTCCGTCGGAAAACCGTAAGCCTCTAGAACCGCCTTATCGTTTGCCTTATGGGCTCGCCTGAGCTCCGCGGGCATCGAAGTTTCGTCATACAGGTCCGCCAAGCTTGAGTCAGGATAGAGTGCGCGGGCATCAAGAATCGCTTGCGCAGTCTTTTCAATCTTCGAGCGTTGCGCCTCAGTCGGTTGGGGCCACACAAAGGCGTTGTAGACAATATCAACCGAGTAGCTATAGTCGCTTTTGAGCCTTCCTGCAACCGTGCGCATCCAGGCCATATGAACGGATGAGTTCAACACGCCGAAGTGATAGAGCGTCGCATTCGGCATCAAACGAAGTTTGTTGGAGCAAAACTTATTCGGCGTCATGAAGCCAAGTGGAATGTAGCGACGCCGCTCCGACGAAACTTCAGGAATCACTATGTAATCCGACGCGGGCATGTTTTCCACGTGAAAGCGCGTCGGCTTGTCTGCTAGCTTTCGAGTTCCCTCGCTTTTGCTCGCCGCTCGAAGCTGTCGAACCGCTTCAACACGGGCCTTGCAGTGCTTCATCTGGTTAAGTTTCGCCGGTGAACAATCACCCAACCAGAGACAATAGCGCGGCTTTCCGTGAATAAATTCCTCAGCTCCGTACCACTTCTTAAAGTACGGCTCTGCCTCAGGCTCAGCTTTCAGAAAAGCTTTTTTCTCTTCTTCGGTGAACAGATAATTGCCGCCATCAATAGGCTTATTCCCGATTCCAACCTGAGGCACGTCGCAGAGTGGGCGGCTACGACTGCTAGCGACAATGTCTTCGCCGTCAATCAAGTAGGCGTTGATATGCGCCGCGAGCGTCGCCTCATCGCCATCAAAGATGACTTTCTGGGCCGGTGAATCGCCGTAGCTGAAACCCACAATGACGCAATGAACGTGTGCTTTCTCCGTCGCTTCGCTATCCCAGATAAACGTCCGCCAAGCGAAATCAATATGCGCACCGCTTTCGAGCAACGGAGCCCACAGATTGGCGACTGCAGTCCCTTGCGTTAGAGAGTTTGTTGCGACAAATGCCGCCCGAATGCTCCGACTTCCCTGCATCAAGTCGCAGGCTTTCTTGAACCAGCTCCCTACGTAGTCAATGTCCCCCGCGTTTTTCCAGTCATCGCCGAAGACTTCAAGCAAGTCCGCTTTCTGTTCCTTGCTCATGAAGCGCGCACCTGAAAACGGCGGATTACCCATGATGTATGAAAGCTCCGTCGGCTCGACAATCTTCGCCCAGTCAAGCCGAAGTGCGTTGCCCTCATGGATATTCGTATTCGTCTTGAGCGGGAAGAACTCCAAGGTTGCGCCGATGATGTCTTCGGTTTCCTTGAGCATTTGGCTCTCAGCAATCCATAGCGCCGTCTCAGCAACAGCGCAGGCGAAATCGTTGATTTCAATCCCATAGAACTGACTGATCTGCACCTTTACCGGCGAAAGCACGCCGCCGAAATCGAACTGCCCCTTGCGGGCGTTCAACTCGAGAATCACCTTGTTTTCTAGCCGCCGAAGCCGTATGTAGGTCTCTGTCAGGAAGTTGCCTGAGCCGCATGCCGGGTCAAGAAATTTGAGCGCACCGAGCTTTTCCTGAAAGGCCCTCAGCTTGCGCATTTTGGCCGCCGCCTGATTTCCTCGCATAATCTCGGCGAACTCTTCCTCAAGCGCATCCATGAAGAGCGGCTCGATTACCTTGCCGATATTCTCAACGGACGTGTAATGCATGCCGCCCTTGCGGCGGGTCTCTGGATTGAGAGTTGATTCGAAAACGGCGCCGAAAATCGTCGGACTGATATCCACCCAATTGAACCCCTCGCTTGCCTCAGCCAACAGCAAGTCTTTCAACTCTTGCGTAAATTGCGGTATACGCACAGATTCGTCGGAGAAAAGGCCGCCGTTGACGTATGGGAAGTCAAGCAAAGCGGGCAACTCATCCGGGTCTCGCTTTTCTTCGGGCGTATCCAACACGCGAAACAGCGACTTGAGCGCCAAGCGCATGTCTTCCGGGCGACGGTCTCGCAGATAGTCATGAAACTGCGTTTTCGTCTTGAACAACAGCGCATCCTCGGCGTAAAGACAGAAAACGATACGCACGCAGAGCTTGTTCAAACTCATCTGCACTTCCGGCGAATCTTTGTCTCGGTACTGCGCCAAAAGCCCGTCATAGAGCTTGCCTACGAGCTCACCGGCTGCAACAGAAAGCTTCGTCTCTACCTTGATTGTTTCCGCCGCACTGTCAACCAGAAAGCCAAGGCGGTAGAACTCTGTTTCAAGGTCTTTGAGTGCAATCGTTACCGGTAATGCGTTCGGATTTTCGTCATCAAGGTCATGAATCTCGAACGTATCGAAATTGCAGGCAATCACCCAGCGGGGCCGGTTCTTCGTAGTCAGATTGTCTGCGTAGCGCTTGCCTTGCTGAAACGGCGTGAGCATGGAGCCGTCGGACTGCTTTTGCGCTTTGTCGAGCGCCTGATTGGCGCCCTTTTGTTCAATAAGCACGCGGGTTGAGGGAATCCAAGCATCGATAAAGCCCAGCCTGCGCGCGGGGACTACGCCGCGATTGAAGACGGGTTGCTCGAAAACCAAAAGCGTCTCTGAATTCTTGACGCCGAACACGTCCTTAAGGAGAGAAAGCCAAAATGCTTGAGTCTCGCCCTTCTCGTAGCCCTTTCCGGCCCAAGTTTGAACAAACTTCCGTGCGCCCTTGCGCTGATCCGCTGTATTCATGTTGCCTGCGGTATGGTTTCCCGTCCGCGTCCGTCCATTGCCGTTCAAACCATCAATGCTATCAGGCGGAGCCGGTCCTCAGTCGAGCAACAAAAGCGGGGCAGGCGGCCGCGATGTTCATGCTTCAGCACTAAGCAGAGGTAACGGCGCCATGAGCTATCTATCCCACTGAAGCCGAGAGGGGATCGCTAAAAAATTAGCGAACGACGCTTCACACCTTCCCATCCCGCGCGTTTGGTTAATTCTTACCAGTCGCAGCTTCCGACGCCAAAGAGAGCCCGCCAAACGTTATGTAAAGCAGGATCAGGCAATTTCGATCTTTCCATGTTGTGACAATATCAGTCGCAATATGTTTCCAAAAAATTCCCAAAATTCCCAAAAATTCCCAAAGCCAAGTTGCCTGTGAAGCCTACTCGCAGTAGGCGTTCCCAAAATTCCCAAAATTCCCACGATAAAATCAATTTGCCAGGCTCTGCCCCTGTATTCATGGGAATTTTGAGAGTTAGATAGTGGATAGGTAAGGTTGTAATAACTATAAGGTTACATATATATGTAGTAGATATTTAGATATATTAGATATGTGTATATAAGAGATTCTGGCAATAAGAAACCCCGCTAAGCATCATGCTTAAGCGAGGTTTCAGCATTGGCGGCATCAGCAAGTTCTCAGTCCTCATCCGGCCATTTGCCTTCAATGCAGTACCGACCCCACGCCTCCATAATTTCGCGCTCATGCGCCTCATCATCGGCGGAAAGCCCTTGCCGATAGTAGGCGCCGCCGAACTGGTCTTTCACCGCATGATCTAAGCACCGCTCAACAACGTTCGGATTGAACCGCGCATAGTTTCCATGAGCAGTAAGCATCGTCCAGGTCTTAAAGCAGGTGCGCATTCCGTGTGGCGTTACGGGACGAGGCTCACCAGCTTTCTTTGATTTTTGAGGATCAAGCCAAAGAGGGAACTGTTGGTTTGCATATTGTCTCTAACAGTCTCAATTATTTCTTGCCATTGTCATATTGCTTATGGACTGCGGCTTAGGACGCCGGAGGTCTGCAAATACAAAAGGAACATCCGCACTTCGAGGCAGCGTTCTGAGTAGTTGCATTGCATAAGAAGACAGCACCAAATCAACCCCTTCCGAACGCTTCATCTTTGTGCTCTCTGGCGGTTGATGCCAGATGCCGCGACCTAAATCCAGATGCTCCCATCGAAGCCCGAGAACCTGCCCGTCCTTCGTAAATTCATGACAAATT